>Ga0066683_10000548_pt1 | contig 12330 bp, 10 predicted proteins | sample GraSoiAngelo_132_FD_62296 | JGI IMG/M metagenome (GOLD analysis project Ga0066683, IMG submission 62296) | Grasslands soil microbial communities from the Angelo Coastal Reserve, California, USA - 14_0929_02_40cm | ecosystem: Environmental > Terrestrial > Soil > Grasslands | place: USA... | reverse complement strand
ACCCCTCACCCGGCCTGGTGAACGCTTATCAAGCGTTCACCCCTCTCCCCATGGGAGAGGCATGGGAGCTTTGAGAAAGCTCCCTGGGTGAGGGGAACGGAAGGTTAAGAAACTTGACCACAGTTTGAACTTCTTCGCCACCAAGTAAACCCTAGTGACGACACAACATTCTAGCCCCAACTGGTTTTGAAACCAACAGGATTCCTTCAGTTCCCCTCTCCTTCATTCTCGACTTCAAAGGGCGCTCGCTCCACACAGCCGTCGTCTTTCTTTACCAGGATTTCCACTTTGCGCTCGGCTTCGTCTAGCTTCGTATGGCAGAAGCGCGAAAGAGTGACGCCCTCCTCAAAAAGTTCCAGGGCAGAAGCCAGCGGGAGATCGCCAGTTTCCAACTTCTTAACGATTTCCTCCAGTCGCTGTAATGCCGTTTCAAAATCCTTTGTCTTTGACATGAGTCTCCTTATCAATCATTTCAGCCCTGCCCTGTATCTTGCCTTTGGCCAGCGTGACAGCAAAGGAGTCTCCCGGAGCCAGAGATTGCGCCTCTTTTAGAATATTTCCTCTTGAGTCCCAGCAAATCGCGTATCCTCTCGCCAGGACAGCCAGAGGGCTCAAGGCATGCAAGGTTCCTTCGAGCGCGATGACTTTTCCTCTCAAGTTACGCAGCAAGAATTGAAGCTGCGTTTGGGAACGAGTCAAGTGATAGTTGAGGGCTTCACGTTTGAGGCGCACGATCTGCCTCAGATCCAGTCGTTGAAGGTTATTCGATAAAAGCTGCCATCGGCTCTTAAGGTCCAAGACTTGAGCTTGTATCGCCTTTTCCAGACGGAAGGCCAACTCATCTGAGCGCTGGCGGTAAAGACGCAGTTTCCCCTCAACTGTACCGAACACCCTATGGGTCGAAAGCTCAAGAATTTTGTTACGAAATTGACCCAGCCGAAACTGAAGGTGTTGGATGAGTCGCCGCTCCAAATTGGCGACTCGCTCCACCAACTCGCTTTTTTTGGCAATGACCAGTTCGGCCGCGCCGGACGGAGTGGGAGCACGAAAGTCCGCGACGAAGTCGGCAATCGTAAAGTCGATTTCGTGGCCAACTGCTGAAATGATGGGTATGTGGGAATTAAAAATGGCTCTGGCTACCGCCTCCTCATTAAACGCCCACAGGTCTTCTATGGAACCACCCCCCCGCCCCACGATCATCACATCGACCTCCTGCAAGCTATTGAGATAGCGGATACCAGAGACAATTTCCTGAGCAGCCCCTTCACCTTGAACCTTGGCCGGGTATATCACCACTTTCACACTTTCATGACGTCGCCGCAGGATCCGCAAGATATCTTGAATGGCGGCGCCCGTGGGAGAGGTTACGATGCCAATAGTGTGGGGAAGCAATGGCAGAGGTTTCTTATGCTGGGGATCAAAGAGACCCTCTGCTTGCAGCCTGGCTTTTAGTTGTTCAAACGCCAGTTGAAGAGAGCCTATCCCCTTCGGTTCTAGGAATTCTACATAAAGCTGATACTCGCCGCGGAGTTCGTAGACTCCCAGGTTGCCACGGACAATCACCTGCATCCCATCTTCGATCTTGAATTTGAGGAATCTTGCCTTGCTGCGGAAGAAGGCGCATTTGACCTGGGCGCCCTTGTCCTTCAACACAAAGTAAAGGTGACCGGAAGTGGCTGCGGTGAAGTTGGAAATTTCCCCTTGAATGAGGACATCAAGGAATTCAGCCTCCAGCAACGTTTTTATTTCTGCCGTAATCTCGGAGACCGTGTAGATTTTTTGAGCAGAGAACAAATCCCTTTGCGAAGGGAACACATTCATAGAGGACTCGGAACACCCGGGGGAAAAACGATGCTTGGCGTATACTACTTTCTTGAAAGTAGCGAGAAAATTAGAGTTAAGAGTACGCTGAGAAGGATCGAAGTGGTGAGTGGGAAGTAAAAAGTAAAATTATCCCTCTTAATTTAAATGTCACCAGGCAGCTTGCCAAACTTGAAAAAGGAAAAATGAGACATGAGAGTCAACAGCAATCCCAGGCCAACAAAGATCAGCCCGATCAGGACGAGGAATTTACCCATTTGTGGCAACATACCACTACTTCTTTAAGAATGTGGGAGGCGCGCTCCGCGCGGCGACCAGAGAAGTTTGACAAAAAATGTTTCATCCATTTACTTCCGCTCTACAAAACCTCTAACGCGCTGAAAAAATAACCAATCTCAGTTTTTGCTGTAGCCGGACCGTCAGACCCGTGAATCACATTCTTCTCAATGGAGGTGGCATAAAGCTGGCGAATAGTTCCTTTGGCAGCTTTCTTGGGATCAGTGGCCCCCATCAAATCTCGCAGACGATCGATGGCGTTCTCGCCTTCCAAAACTAAGACCAGGATCGGCCCGGAGCTCATATACCGAGTGAGATCGTTGAAGAAATTTCTCTCTCGATGAACTGCGTAGAATCCTTCGGCCTGCTCGCGCGTGAGATGAAGCATTTTGGCGGCTTTGATCCTGAGTTGACTCTCCTCGAATTTCTTAATGATGTCCCCGACATTTCGCTGTTCCACACCATCTGGCTTAATGATGGTTAAAGTGCGTTCCGAATCCACTAGAATCAAGCCTCCAATTGTTTGTTAATGCGGCGTTTCCGGTGATACCGGGTCGGTTTCTATTTTAGCACTGCGGCAATGGCTTCACCAATTTCGGCGGGGCTTTTGACGACGTGGAGTCCAGCCTCTGTCATGGCTTTCATCTTGTCGGCAGCCGTGCCTTTGCCTCCGCTGATGATCGCACCAGCATGGCCCATGCGCCTGCCTGGGGGAGCCGTTTGTCCTGCGATAAAGCCCACCACCGGCTTCCGCAGATTCTTCTGGATATATTCTGCCGCCACCTCCTCAGCGTTGCCACCAATTTCCCCAATCATGACAACGGCCGCTGTTTCAGTGTCTTCATTAAACAATCTTAAAGCATCGACGAAGTTAGTACCAATGATGGGGTCGCCACCAATCCCGATGCAAGTGGATTGTCCGATCCCCCGCGAACTCAACTGTCCCACGGCCTCGTAAGTGAGGGTCCCGCTGCGGGAAATCACTCCGACACGACCTTCCCGGTGAATCGAGCCAGGCATAATTCCAATCTTACATTTGCCCGGCGAAATAATTCCTGGACAGTTTGGCCCGATCAGTCGTGTCTTTCTGGTTGAGAGATAATGATAAGCTTTGATCATGTCGAAGGTGGGAATACCCTCCGTGATGCAAACCACCAGTTCAATTCCGGCATCGGCGGCTTCCATGATCGCGTCGGCCGCAAAGGGAGGAGGAACAAAAATGACCGACGCATTGGCTCCGGTCTTTTGCCGGGCCTCCAGTACAGTGTTAAAGACTGGAATCCCTTCGTGGACGCTTCCGCCTTTTCCAGGAGTGACACCACCAACCACATTCGTACCATAAGCTTTGGCCTGCAGCGTATGAAAGGTCCCTTCTCTGCCCGTAATGCCCTGGACAATCAGCCGGATGTTTTTGTCAACCAGAATGCTCAAAAAGGATCACCTCATTTGGAAGGCGAACAAGGGTGACTAGGGGAGGGAGAATTATGTTATCTCCAACTAAGTCTGGGTTTCAGAAATACGGTCACGTACTTCATCCCATTCGTGCTCATACTCTTGCTCCTGCTCGGCTTCCTGCCGACGAATCGAGTAAGAGCACGAGCGAGATGATGTTTGTGTCTTGCCCAGTCAAAGGCTTGCATTGTCGCATCAAATGCCCTCTTGTAAACACTCGAATCTCAATGCGAAACGTTCTTTTGGCTCAGCGCCTACCCGCCTTCACCCTTTCGTCTTTCGGTCCTTGCTTTCTTTCGCCAATGTCACTACCTTCTCAGCGGCGTCCTTCATGCCCTTCGCCACTGTGAGTCTCAGGCCCGAAGTCCTTAGAATCTCCTGGCCTCTCTCGACGTTAGTCCCTTCCAAACGCACCACCACCGGAACTTTAAGCTGAATAGCCTTGGCGGCTTCGACAACACCCTGAGCCACAATGTCGCAACGCATAATGCCACCAAAAATATTTATCAGTACGGCTTTGACGTTGGGATCGGAGAGAATGATAGTGAAAGCGTTCTTGACCTGCTCAGCGTTAGCGCCACCGCCTACATCCAGGAAGTTGGCTGGAGAACCGCCGGCCAGCTTGATGATGTCCATCGTCGCCATGGCCAGACCGGCTCCGTTGACCATGCAACCCACATTGCCCTCCAGCTTGATGTAATTGAGTCCGTGCTTGCTGGCTTCAATTTCCAGAGGTTCTTCTTCGTCGAGATCCCGGAGTTCTTTGATCTCCGGATGACGATAAAGGGCATTGTCATCAAAATTGAGTTTGGCGTCCAAAGCGTAAAATTTCTCGTCCTCAGTCAGAAGGAAAGGGTTGATTTCCGCCAATGAAGCATCGGTCGCCTCAAAGGCCTTGTAGAGTGCCCTCAGAAAACCACAGGCCTGATTGACTAGGAGAGGGGGGAGTCCCATGCCAAAAGCCAGTTTGCGTGCCTGAAAAGGAGTTAATCCCGGGCTTGATTCGATATGCTCTTTCAGAATGAGTTCCGGAGTTTCTTCTGCAACCTTCTCAATTTCCATGCCACCGGCGCGGCTGGCCATAAACACGGGTTTAGAAGCGGCCCGGTCAATTACAATCCCCAGATAATATTCGTTCTTGATACGCAGACCTTCTTCAACCAGGACTCGTTTAACGATCCTTCCTTCCGGGCCGGTCTGATGGGTCACCAGCCTGCTACCCAGCATCTTGTCGGCAATGTCTTCAGTCTCTTCCGGAGACTTAGCCAGTTTGACCCCGCCGCCTTTACCGCGCCCTCCTGCATGAATTTGCGCCTTAACCACAACGAGGCCTCCCAACTGCTTGGCAATATCGCGAGCCTCTTCCTTGGTGTAAGCCACTTCGCCTCGGGGAACTTTAACGTTGTACTTTGCCAGAATAACCTTGGCCTGATACTCGTGTACTTTCATAAGAGTTCCGGAAAGCGCAAGAAATCCAGCCTGTAAGATGTTGCTGTGCACAACTGGATACGTTCAGTTTTCAGGCGCTGGGATTTTATCAGAAGCTGGGGTATCGAGTCTTCAGCCAGCTCGGCAATGTGGCGGGGTAAGCACAAGTGGTATTTCCTGACAAAGGATTTATACTGCACCGACGCTCCAGTTTTCCATCTTGCAAAAGTTCGCTGTGGCAAAGAGCCGGCGAGCTTGTGGGCGTCAGGCCACCCTCCACGCTGCATGTGAATTGGCGCTGGAGTTAGCTTTCCGTCGGGGCATAGTATCCACGTTTTGTCCGTGCCACCAGTTTTTTGGAGTTTTTATTATTATTCAACTTGACGTTCACCGTTCGCCAGGTTCCGTCCCGCCGGGTGTTGGTAGGTTTGTAACCCAGAGTGTATTGATTCCGAATCTCGTGGGCGACCTGAGTGCAGATGGCTTCGACTTCATCCACTGACTCAGGAAAGTAATATTTGCCGCCCGTTTCCTCGGCCAATTCTTTAAGGGCCTTGGCGGCTTTCTTCTGAGCGCGCGATCGCTCCCCTTCTTTGTCGAAGAGGCCGATCACGAAAATGCTGGCATGCGACTCACGGGCAAACTCCAGGACACTTTCAAATTTGTATCGACTGTCTCGATCTTCTCCATCCGAGATCAATAATAAAGCTTTCTTATCCTCTTTGCCCTCACGGATGTGCTCCAGAGAGAGATAAATGGCGTCGTAAAGCGCCGTCCCACCTCGAGCATCAATGCCTTCTAAGGCGTCTCTAAGATCATCGTGGTTCCTGGTGAAATCTTGATCAATATAAATCTGGTCATTGAAGTTGATGAGAAAAATTTCATCTTGAGGGTTAGAGGTTCTAACAAAAGTTATGGCGGCCTTGTTGACGCGTTCTCGTTTAGTTCGCATGCTTCCACTGTTGTCGATCACCAGTCCCAGGGAGACGGGAACATCCTCTTCCTTAAAGAGCGAAATCTCTTGTTGAATCTTGTCCTCGTAAACTGCAAAGTCCTCCTTCTTGAGGCCCTTGATGATCTGGTCCTTATCATCCATGACCGACACGTGAAGCGTAATCAGATTGACATCCACTTTAAGAGTGTAGTCAGAATCTTTGGTCTTTTTGGGTTGATCCTGGGCAGGGAAGGGATGGATGGAAAATATCACCCACAAAAAACAAAGTAAGCAGCTCAGCCGTTTCATCGGAGAACGTCACCTTCGACTGGAAGCTCAACCCACAGGAGGATTCGTGGTGCAGGCGACTCGGTTATCACGTAGAGGCGTGGGTCAGGCGCGGGATAGAGAGTGTAGCGCCTACGACTTTTGCACAGCGGCCATAGGTAGGTGGTAGAATCCATAGTCATCCCGTGGGACCATAGTAACCGGTTTTGGAACGAACCGACAAAGCAGGCAGCCCTTTCGGGGCGTTCAGCTTCACCTTGATCTTGCGCCACCGGCCGTCTTTGGCGGGATTGGTCGAAGAATAACCCAAAATGTATTGGTTCTTGAGCTCAATGGCAATTTTAGTGCAGATATCTTCGAGCTCATAAACCGAATTGGGGAAATAGGCCTTCCCCCCCGTGATTTCTGTCATTTCCTCCAGAACTGCCCGGCCGGTCCGACCTTGGGCGAAGTCAGAATAATAGGAATTCACAATGCCGATGGCATAAATCTGCACATCCGACTCTTTCACGGCATTGCGCACATTAACCAAAGAGTAGCGGCTGCGAGTATCCTCTCCATCCGTAATGAGCAAAATAGCCTTCTTCGGGTTGTGACCCTGCTTCATTTTTTCAAGGCCCAGGTAAACCGCATCGTAGAGAGTGGTGGAACCCTTGGCGGGTTTATAAACCAGGCGATTTTGGATTTCACTGACATCCGATGTGAACTCTTCATCGACGTTGGGGCGGTCTGCAAATGTAATTAAGTAAAACTCATCGTCCGGATTGCTGGTTTTCAAAAAGGCTATCGCAGCATCTTTAGCCCTTCCAATCTTGTCACTCATGCTGCTGCTGACATCAAACAAGACACCAATGGACGTTGGAAGATCTTCATTACTGAAATGTGAGATCTTCTGCTCGATCTTGTCCTCAAATAGCAGGAAGTGTTCTTTCTCCAATCCTGTGACAAACCGGTTATTGGGATCCGTCACAGTGGCATTGACCAGCACGAGATCGACATCTACCTTTAAAGAAGATGCGCCGCTCTTGCCGTTAGTCTGAGGACGTGAGGAGGTTGGGGAATCTTGGGCTCGAAAAAGGAAGGCATTTCCAATAAGCAACGTCCATAGAGCAATCGCTAATTTGGCCAACAGACGTTGATTTCTTGACCTGTTATCACCCTTTTTGTTTCTCATAAAGCACCCCGACAAAGGAAGGGCCTTGTAGTGCAGTCAACGGTTAGAGGTTGGGCGACTCCTAACACTTCAGAGTATAGACAAAAAGAAAATGCCTGGCAATAATTTTAGTTACCTGCGGAGAGATTCTATCTCACTCAAATGTCATAGCAGTGTCTCTCAACTTTTTGCGAGATGAGTCATCTCGCCAGGGTCTTTAGAATTTGGACAAAAAACAGATGTCTTTCGTCCCGTCGAGAAAATTCTTGGTCGTGCGATTAAGAAAAATCTTGATATTCGAAACAATTTGAACAAAGATGAACGAGAAGCTGATTGGTACTCTAAGTTTAGCTGAGAGGTAGAGAGTAACTGTGGGCGTTATACGTCTATCCCACTTTATCGATGATTGAACTGAAGGCCATTGCCATCATTCCCGCCAGATTTGGCTCTACGCGATTCCCTGGAAAGCCTCTCGCTAAAATATCCCAAAAACCGATGATACAACATGTCTATGAGAGAGTTTCTCAGGCCAGGTGCGTGAGTGACGTTATCGTAGCGACTGATGATTTCAGGATATTGGATGCAGTGAAGGCCTTTGGAGGCAAGGTCTGCATGACCTCCGAGAATCATCGCTCCGGCACCGATCGAGTTGCAGAAGTCGCCGGAAAATCCAATGCGGAAATCATTGTGAATGTCCAAGGGGACGAGCCCTTGATTGATCCTGGCTGCATTGACGCGGCAGTTGCACCTTTTTACTCTGATCCAGAATTGATGGTTTCAACCCTGAAAACTTTAGAAGGCGCCGGAGAAGATCTCTGCAATCCCAATGTGGTCAAGGTAGTGACGGACCAGCAGGGGTACGCGCTTTATTTTTCCCGTTCCCCAATCCCCTTTCATCAGAGCAACTCCTCCAATTTCGCTGCCGAACCCTTTTTCAAGCATATTGGATTATATGTTTATCGTAAGAGGTTCCTGGAGCTATTACCCGGTTTGAACCCATCCGGCCTGGAAAAGGCAGAAGGGCTAGAGCAACTTCGTTTTCTGGAGAATGGTTATAAGATCAAAGTTGTTAATTATGATTACCAGTCCAGGGCCGTGGACACGCCCGAAGACCTGGAGCGGTTGAATGAATTCCTCGCGATGCAGTCTAAAGGGTAGCGAGGTCTGCCGAATATCGGCCGCTCAAACCCGGTACGGCCCTTTGGCAGAGTGAGGCTGAGTGACAGATTGAGTCGTGATTTGAGGTTATTAGAAAAGGAGCAATCATGGCGAGCAAATTTATCTTCGTAACCGGGGGAGTGGTTTCATCCCTTGGTAAAGGACTGGCGGCGGCATCCATCGGGAGACTGTTGGAAAGCAGGGGGTATCGGGTCACCTTACAAAAATTTGATCCTTATCTCAACGTTGATCCAGGTACGATGAGTCCCTATCAGCACGGTGAGGTTTTTGTCACAGATGATGGAGCCGAGACGGATCTCGACTTGGGTCACTACGAACGGTTTACCAACGCCCGACTGACGCGTGATCACAATCTGACCACCGGTCGTATTTACGAGTCGATCATACAAAAAGAGCGTAGGGGTGACTATCTGGGTAAGACGGTACAAGTGATTCCTCATGTGACCAACGAAATCAAGGCGGCCATTAAGAAGATTAGTGGGGACACGGATCTGACCATCGTTGAAATTGGGGGGACCGTGGGTGACATCGAGTCGCTTCCCTTCCTGGAGGCCATTCGCCAGTTGCGGCAGGACGTGGGCCGGGAAAATTCCTTGTTTGTCCATTTGACTCTGGTACCCTTTATCAATGCGGCAGGCGAATTGAAAACCAAGCCTACCCAACATAGCGTGAAAGAGTTGCGGGCTATCGGCATTCAGCCCGACGTTTTGCTTTGCAGAACCGATCGTTTTCTTTCCAAGGAGATGAAGGCCAAGATTGCCTTATTTTGTTCGGTGGCAGAGGATGCGGTGATTACCGCCAAGGATGTGAGTTCGATTTATGAAGTCCCGTTGATTCTGGCTGCGGATGATTTGGACCTGATTATCCTAAAGCAGCTCAATCTTCCTTACCGCGAATCTGACTTAACCCATTGGCATGAGCTGGTCGAGCGCATCAAACATCCCGCCGACGACGTGGAAATTGGCATTGTGGGCAAGTATGTCGAATTTGAAGAATCGTACAAGAGTTTGAAAGAAGCTCTCATTCACGCCGGACTCTTCCACCATCTGAGGACTCTGATTCATTGGATTGAAGCGGAAGGCGTGGAAGGAGAGAATTGGAAGGAACAATTGCGGAGTTTTGATGGCATCCTGGTTCCGGGCGGCTTCGGGAAGCGTGGCATTGAGGGTATGATCAAAGCCATCTCCTATTCCCGGGAGGAGAGGGTCCCCTTTTTTGGAATTTGCCTGGGGATGCAATGCAGCGTCATTGAGTACGCGCGCAATGTATGCGGATTAACGGATGCGGATAGCTCAGAGTTCAATCCCGCCACGCCACATCGGGTCATCTACAAGCTCAGAGAATTGCGGGGCATCGATGACCTGGGAGGCACCATGCGGCTCGGTGCCTATCCCTGTATGCTCTCTCCGGGTTCCCATACTTTCCGGGCTTACGGCCAAACCGAAATTTCCGAACGGCATCGTCATCGCTACGAGTTTAACAGAGAGTATGAAGAAACTCTGGTGGCCCACGGATTGAAAATTGTAGGGGTCTCGCCGGATAATAACTTCGTCGAAGTGGTTGAGGTTGAGGGTCACCCCTGGTTTGTAGGTTGTCAGTTCCATCCCGAGTTTAAATCCAAGCCTCTCACCTCGCAACCTTTGTTCAAAGCTTTTATCCAGGCGGCCTATGTCCATCGCGGGCAAAAGGTGGGGAGCCGGAAGTTAAAATCGGAGATCGTCAAACCAGCAGAAAACGCCGTTGGGACCGAGCGGTCGCTTGGTCTTCGTGAAGCACCTGCAAGGCCCGAGCCTCAGACCCTAAAAGCATCCTTATAATATAATGTCTGGCATTTCGTATTTCATTCAATGCCTGCTCTCACTCCTGCTCTTGCCCGGCTTTCGCTCGGCTAAACGAGTAAGAGCACAAGCAAAGAGCAAGATAGTCCCCTCCTCTGGAGGAGTGCAGGGGTGGGTTGTCCCGAACCGGAGGTACCCACGCCGAGGGCTGACGCCTTCTGCCCCTCCCGAGAGGGGGTTTGCAGATGATGTCTGGGCAAACAATCGGCACGGAGAACGAAAGCATTCGTAATGCGTATTTATGAAATCGAGTACTCGGTCTCAGCAGTTCAGCATTGGGAACATCAGAGTGGGCGGGGAGAATTCACTTTTCTTGATTGCGGGTCCTTGTGTCATCGAAAGCCCGGACCACTGCCAGTTCATGGCTCGGCGGCTTAAGGTGATTACCCTTAGGCTACAGGTTCCCTTCATTTTTAAAGCGTCGTTCGACAAGGCCAACCGTACCTCGCTTTCCTCATATCGGGGTCCGGGAATGAAAGAAGGCCTCTCCATCTTGAAATCCGTTCGGGAGGATCTGGGTATTCCCGTTCTAACGGATGTTCACGAGGCCGGGCAAATTGAACCCGCCGCCCAGTCGGTTGACTGCCTCCAGATTCCAGCGTTTTTGTCCCGACAGACCGACCTGCTGTTAGCTGCTGGAAAAAGCGGCTGCGCCGTGAATATCAAAAAAGGGCAATTCCTTGCACCCTGGGACATGCAACACGCCGTGAGTAAGGTTGCCAGCACGGGTTGTCAGAAAATCCTGGTCACGGAACGAGGAACTTCCTTTGGCTATAATAATCTTGTCGTTGACATGAGATCCCTGGTGCTTCTGCGAACTTTGAACGTTCCGGTAGTTTACGATGTCACGCACAGCCTGCAATTGCCGGGAGGACAGGGGACAGCCTCCGGAGGTCAGCCTCAATTCATTGAACCTTTGGCTCGAGCTGGAGTGGCTGCGGGTGTGGACGGCCTGTTTATGGAAGTCCACGATAATCCCGCTGCTGCGCTGAGCGACGGGCCTAATGCCTTGCCTCTCGATCGGCTTGAAGCACTATTAAAGCAGTTGGTTCAGATTAATGCAATTGTGCAAAATGACCAAAGACCGAACCATTAGCTTCAACTGCATTCCTAAAACCTCCCCGCTCTTCCTCGATTATCTGTACCATTTCTCCAAGGTTCAGCCCTTTTTTTCTTCTTGGTATTCGTTGGATTTTTTCAAAAGAGAGAACGTTTCGAGCAGCCCTATCGAAATGGGGCATCGCCTAAGGCTTTGTGAGATTTTACAAGATCAAAACAAGTCATATGGGGCGGGCACGCGGACATTGGAAAATCTAGGAAGGCTCAAAGACAAGGATTGTTTTGCGGTGGTAACCGGTCAGCAAGTGGGGTTGTTCACGGGCCCTGCCTACACGATTTATAAGGCGCTTACGGCTGTTAAGCTCGCGGCTCATTACGCTTGCCGAGGGGTGAAGGCGGTCCCTATATTTTGGATGGCGACCGAAGACCACGATATCGCCGAGGTTGACCACTGTGCTTTGCTTGATGGAGATTCAGTTCCGTTGCACGTTCAGTATGAGACGGGCCCTCAGGATTCACACAAGCCAGTCGGCAAGGTCGTTTTTTCCATTTCGATCGAACCTCCCTTGGCTCGTTTTTTGGAAGCGCTACCGAATTCAGAATTTAAACAAGAGATCGCGCCTAAGTTGGCTGATTCCTATAAGCCTGGAAATACTTTTGGCTCCGCGTTTGGGCAAATGATGTCCTATCTCTTTTCGAATTATGGACTGATTCTGATCGATCCACAGGATGAACGGCTCAAGCACCTGGGTAAGCCGGTTTTCGAACGTGTCTTGCTTAGCAGTCAGGAATGCCACACCTTGCTGGCAGACCGTAACCGGCGGCTGATTGCTTCAGGATATCATGCCCAGGTTCTGGTAGAAGAAGACGCAACGCTGCTTTTTCTGGAGGAGAACGCAAGG
>Ga0066683_10000547_pt1 | contig 12335 bp, 9 predicted proteins | sample GraSoiAngelo_132_FD_62296 | JGI IMG/M metagenome (GOLD analysis project Ga0066683, IMG submission 62296) | Grasslands soil microbial communities from the Angelo Coastal Reserve, California, USA - 14_0929_02_40cm | ecosystem: Environmental > Terrestrial > Soil > Grasslands | place: USA... | reverse complement strand
GCGGCACTGTCTTCGTCCTTTTCCCTCGCGCGCTCGTTTGCGGGACGCCACGCGGATATCTTCGCCCTCCTCGCCCCAGGCGACGCCGAGGCGGAGGAAGTCCCCCCGGTACACTGGCTCCTCCTCGCCAAGGACAGTCGCTTCGTCGAGCCGGGACGCCGCGAGACTGACATCCACCTGAAGACAGCAGCGGCGCTACTCGCCCGGGCACTCGCTCGCACGACAGCCGACCTCGCCGAGGCGGTCGGGGTCGCGACGTTCGACCCGGACGGCGTCACTCTCGAGCGGTGGGACGACCGAGGGCCTGGGCAGTCGGTGCGTCTCGACAAGGCCGCATTCCCCGTCCCTCCGGCCCGGCTGCCGGATGAACCGTCGCCCATCCTGTCGCCGCTCGCTAAGGCGTGCCGCCAGCTGGCCGGTTCGGACGACATCGCCTGGCACGTCGTGTGCCTCGCGCCCGGCGATCCCGGGTCGCTCCATCCGACGTGGGGGACGCGATTCAAGGAGGCGTTCCATCGCATCGTCTACCTTACCCGGCCCGGACGCCGGCTCTGTCCGCCGAGGCGTGTCCTCGAGCTTCTGCGCCCCGGCGCCTGGAATCCCCGCCGCCGAGACGGGCCGTACTTCTCGGCGGTCGTGCCCACCGTGGTGCTGTACGACCCTCACGAGCGCAGACGCTGCCGGCTCGGCCCCCGACTGTGGCGCGATCTGCCGACGCTGGATGTCTGGCCGTGGGAGGACATCGATGCCCCCGACACGCGTCCTGAGCCGCGCTCCGTCGACGTGCGGCTTCGCCGCGACCTCTGCCGCATCCGGCTCGATCTCCACCAGCCCGATACCTGCGACGCGCAACCGTCGATCGCCGAGAGCCTCAACCGCTGGGCGCGGGCGGTCACGAATCGGCAGGTGGGGATCGCGCTCAGCGGTGGCGGCGCTACGAGCGCCGCGCTCGTCCCGTTCCTCGAGGACCTCAAGCGGTACAACATCCCGTTCGACGTCGTCGCCGGCCTGAGCGGCGGCGCGGTCCTCGGCCTCTACGTCGCGACGGGAAAGATGCGTGACTACTGGGATCTGCCCCACCGCGTCGGTCTGTCCGCGCTGGTCCCCGCCGGTGTGTTCTGCTCGAAGCTGATGCAGCTCGCGGTGAACGCCGAGTTCGGCGGTGCGTACCTCGAAGACCTCGAGGTCCGGTTCGTCCCCATGACGGTGGAGCTCCGGGCCGACGGCTCGCCGCGCGGCTGCGCCGTGATCGGCGGCACGGTGGGTGAAGCCGTCCGAGTGAGCGGCATCGGGCTCGGCATCTTCGCGCCGGCGGAACGCCGGAGCACGCGCTACGTCGACGGCGGCGTCGCGCTCGGGCTCCCCGCCACCATCCTGCCTGACTTCGGCGCGGACATGGTCATCGGTTGCAACTCGATCATGCCACCGCAGGGGCGCGACCTGAACGCGATCCTGCCTTTCGACGTCGGCCCGTTGTCCCGCCTCCACCCGTTGTTCAACGTGCTGGCCGGCCGATTCTCGGACGCCTTCGTCGGGTTGCTCACGACGCTCCGCGATTCCGCGCGCCAAGGTGCCAGGGACGCCGACGTCTATTACGAAGTCTCCCCGGAAGTGACGCCGTTCGTGGCCTCTTTCTGCTGGTTCGAGCTCGATCGCATTCGGGGGGCTGCTGCCGACGCAGGCGGCTGGCAGCCGCAACTCGACCGAGTCCTCCAGCACTGGAGGCATCTGCGGGGGGCAAGGCGCCAGTGACCGACACTCTGCGTTTCCCGCCGTTGCCGGTCCGGATCGCGGGCACGGCTCACGTCGCGCCCGGTCGCGCCGTGTCGACCGCCGAGCTGGCACGACGCCTCGATCCGCCGGTCGACCCGGACGAGCTCGTGCGGCGGACCGGCATCGTATCGCGGCACTTCGCGGAGCTGGGTCCCCGAGCCGGGACCGAGCTCGGCGTGCGGGTGTTGCGGCTCGCGCTCGAGGATGCGGGACTTCGCGCCGACGCGCTCGAGCGCCTCATCTACGTCACCTCGAACGGCGGGGACGACGTGACCCCGGCCAACGCCACCCGGGTCGCGGCCGCGCTCCGCCTCGCCGACACCTGCGATTGCTTCGACCTCGTCAACGCCTGCGTCGGGTTCCTCACCGCGTTCGACGTCGCGGCGCGCAGCATCGCGACCGGCAGCGGGCCGGTCGGCATCGTCGTCGTCGAGCTCTGCCAGCGCGTGATCGGACCCGAGGACCCGCGCCCGTTCGTCATCTTCGGGGACGCGGCGGCGGCGGTGGTCCTCGACCGTGGAGCCGATGGCGACGTGATGCTCGCGAGCTGGCTGCGAAACGACGGCATCGCGGGCGGCGACGTTCATCTGCACCATCCGTTCGCTACCGGGAAGATCGAGAACGTGTACTTCACGACTTCCGGCTCCCGGATGGGCACCGACGCGGTCGGCTACATGCGCCGCGCCGCGGACGCCGCGCTCGGCCGGGCGGGGCTCCGCCTCCAGGACATCGAGTGGGTGCTGCCTCATCAGCCGAACGGCCGGCTGCTCGAGCGGATCATCGAGGGGCTCAGCCTCGACCCCGCACGCGTCGTCCGGGTCGTGCACGACGTCGGTAGCGTCTCGTCCGCCTCGATCCCGATCAGCCTTCATCGCCTGCGCGAGAGCGGGCGGGTTCGTCCGGGTGATCGCATCCTGATGCTGAGCGTCGGGACGGGCCTGGCGTACGGGGCGGTGCTGATTCAGGTCGGCGGCGCAAACCGCTCGCAGAGATGAACCTGCAGCTGGCGATCTGGCTCCCGTACTGGCGACTCCGGATGCGCTACCATCGCTACACCGTGGAGGGCCTCGAGCACCTCGACGGTCCACAGGCGAAGCTGATCGCGGGCTACCATGGGCGCGGCGTCGCGCTCGACATGTGCATGCTGAACATCGCGATTTACGACCGCCTCCACTACATGCCTCACAGCCTCATGCATCGTGTGAGCGCGCTCGTGCCGTGGTGGCACTGGCTGCTCGACGGCCTCGAGTTCTTCGTGGGCGACGGCCCCGCGCTCGCGGCCGCCGTCAGACGTGGCGAACATCTGATCGTCACGCCCGGCGGTGCACAGGAAGCCTGCCGGCGCTGGGACGATTCCTACCGCGTTCACTGGGGCGAGCACGTCGGGTACGTGCGGCTCGCGGTCAAGTACGGGCTGCCGATCGTGCCGGTCGGCGCCGCGGGCGCCGACGGCACCTACATCGGGCTCAACGACGGCCCCGCGTTCGGCCGCCGGCTCGGCATCCCGAAGAACTACGCCTACCTCGCGTGGCTCGGCCTCGGACCACTCGGCCTCTATCCCTGGTCGCCGCCCTTCCCGGCGCACTTCCACCAGATCGTCGGCGCTCTCATCGACCCGCGTGACGACGGCGTGACGTCACCCGGCGACCGCGACGGCCTGCTCCGCGTCCACCGGCGCGTCACGGCGAGTGTTCAGGCTCTGATCGACCGCGCGCGCGAGCGCGTGCGCAACAAGGAGGCATGAAGATGACCGAGCAGCGATGGGCGATCGTCCTCGGGGCGTCGGCGGGCGTCGGTGCCGGGATCGCGCGCGCCGTCGCCCGCGATCCCGGCTGGCACGTGTTCGGGGTCCACCGCGGACATTACCCCGATGATGCGGAGACCGTCGCGGCCGACGTGCGCGCCGCCGGGCGGCGCATCGAGATGCACGTCGGCGACGCGGGGACCGCGGACGCCGCGTCCGCGATCGCCGCGCGCTTCAAGACGATCGCGGGTCCACACAGCGTCGGTCTCCTCGTGCACTCGCTCTCCGGCGCGTCGTTGGGCCACTTCCTCGACACGCATGACGACCAGCTCACGCCCCGCCAGTTCGAGAAGACCTTCAACTACCTCGCACACTCGTTCGCGTACTGGGCCCAGGCGCTGCATCGTCTCGATCTGCTCGCACCGAACGCCCGCCTGCTCGGGCTCACCAATGTCCTCCACGACTCCCTCCTCGACAACGCCGGGCTCATCGCGGCGGCCAAGGCGGCGCTGGACATGTACGTCCGGCACCTCGCCATCGAGCTCGGACCATTCGGGCACCGTGTGAACCTGCTCAAGTTCCCGACCGTCGTCACCCCGGCGTTGCATGCCCTGCTCGGTCCCGCGGCGATCCGCCGCATCGAGGAAGTCCATCGCGGCCTGATCCCGGCGGGCCGCATCTGCACCGTCGAGGACGTCGCCCGGTTCGTGTCCCTGCTCGCGCGGCCGGAGACCGACTGGCTGAACGGCGCGATGATCGACTTCACCGGCGGGATGATGCTCCGGCTGCTGGACGTCGTCCTGCAGCCGGACTCGAGCCATCTGCGACACCGCGGTCCCGCACGCGCGGCGACCGCCTGAAAGGAGAACGCACACATGGAGCTGCACGAGATCCACCCACGAGTCGACGCGGCCGTACGGAAGCTCAGCAAGCGCGGCGTCACCTCCGATGCGATCAACGAGGCGCTCGCGGCGGCCTTCGTGGATCTCTTCGAGGTGAACGGCCAGGCGGTCAGACCCAGCTCTCCCTACGGCAACTACAGCGACGGCATCAAGCTCGGCTTTTACACCGACAGAGACCCGCTGCTGCGCAGCGACCGCCGCGAGTACGTCGTTCTCACTCTGCTCGCCAGCGAGCAGGCCGAGCGAAACCTGGGCCTGCATGTGTTCATCGCTCTCGTGAACGGCATCACGCCGGCCGAAGTCGTCCACATCATGTTTCTCACCGGCGTGTACCGCGGGATCAACGTGCTCACCAATGGTCTCCGCGTCGTCGCCAAGACCTTCGACGCGGTCATCGCGGCGGCGGACGCCCCACCCACGGCCACGGGCGACCGAAGCGCGATCACCGGCGAGGTCATCCGGAAGGTCCTGTCGGCGTTCCCGGACCCGAAGTACGATGAGGCCAAGAAGCACCTGGAAGGCGACCGCGGCGGCGATGGCGGCAAGGGTTGGTGAACCGACCTACCGGATAGCCGGCGAACGGAAGCTCAGGCAGTAGTAGAAGCTGCTCACCTGCGTCACCCGCACGTCGGTAGCGCCGCGGGGGACGTGCTCGACCGGCACGCGGGCCACCCCGTCGAGCAGCGTGATCCAGTGAAACATCCACCACTGGTACCACCCGGCCGCCGGATCCAGATGCTCGTCCACGACGACGATCGGCGTACCCGGACGGGCGACACGCGCCATCTCGGCGAGGGCGCGGGCCGGATCCCGATAGGTGGCGATGCCGCCGACGTGGAGGACCCGGTCGAAGCTCGCGTCGGCGAACGGCAGGGCGTGGGCGTCACCGAGCAGCAGGTAGACGGGCGGGCCATCCCACGTCGCGAGCCGCCGCCGGCACTGCCGGAGCATCTGGGTGCTGAAATCGACGCCCCAGATCTCGACGTCGACGCCGGCCGGCGCGTGATGGGCGAGATGGGGCAGATTGCCGCCGCCGCCGATGCCGACGTCGAGGATCCGCGCGGGCCCTGCGTCCACCCGCCCCTGCGCGATGGCCTCCACCTCGAGCCGCGGCATGTAGTTTTCGCGGACCTCCTCCTCGGTGGCGAGCATCGCCAGGGGCAGTCCGTAACGCACGCCGAGGTCGTGGAACGGAGCGAACAGCTCGTACACCACCCGGACGAAGGCCTCGAACCCATACACGGCGGTCGCCTCGAGCAAATGTGGCATGCCTTGTTCGACCGGCCAGGGTCGGGCACAGGAGCCGCAGTGCAGGTTGCCGGCGTGGAGCCGGCCGTTCCACATCGTCCCAATGTAGCTGAGCGAGCCGTTGCAGCGGGGGCAGCGAAGGAAAGGAACCTGCTCCGGCGTCATGCCACCGATGATTCCCGCCAGATCACCGTGCTCGCATCCTCCTGGAGCGCGCGGACGCGTGCGAGCTCCCAGGTGCATCCGATCCGGCCGAAGACGCCCGCGGCATCGGTCAAGTGCTGCCGGCGCTCGGGCCTCCCTGGCGCGAGGTGCCGGCCGATCTCCGCGTGCGCACTTCCCAGCTCGTAGGGCATCTGCAATCGTGTGGCAGCCGCCGCCGCTCGGCGCCAACGCATCATCGCAGCCCGCCGTCGTCCCAGGTGCCAGGCGAGGCTCCCGCTCGCGAGCAGCGCCCCGGGTCGCCCGATCGGGAACATGCGCGCATAGCGGCGGGCGGCCCCGAGAACCCCCTCGATCTCCTCGACCAGACGGCGTCGTTGCGCTTGGCTCCGATCGTCTTCGAGGAAGGCGAACAGCACCTCGAGGGTCAGCGTGATCGCCGGCAACATCCAATAGGCCACGGGGGCCGTCGCCCGGACGAGCGCCGCCGCGCGCAGGACGGCCTCGAAGGCAGCGCTCGAGTCGCCCGTGCGCAGGCACGCCGCCGCATAGATCGCGAGGATGATCGTGTGCTCGCTGCGTGCGCTCAGCTGGTCGATCGACTCGAAGCGCGCCAGTGCCTCCCGGCACCGCGGCAGGGCCTCCGCGAAACGCCCCATGCGTACGAGGGCCAGCGAGATGGTGAGGTGGGCGTCGGCACGTATCTGGAGGTTGCCGCTCCGCAGCGTGGTCTCTAGGGCAACGCGGGAATGCGCCAGCGCCGCATCGTACTCGCCTCGGAACGTCTCGAGCAAGGCGCTCATATTCTTGCTCTCTTCGAACAACCGCAGATCGCCCACCTCCTGCGAGAGCGCGCACGCGCGCGCGGCGGCGGCGGCGGCAGGATCCCACTCGGCGAACGACAGCCGGAAGACGGCCACGCGCGCCAGCACCCACGCGCGGTCGGCATCGGAGCCGTGCGCCTCCGCGATATCGACCGCCCGGCGATATGCCGCCTCCCCGAGCCGCTTCGCCGACGCCATGCCAGCGAGCAAGGACCCGAGGCTGTAGGCCCGCGCCAGCTCGGGCGAGGGGCCGCCTGGCTCGCTCTCGTTCATCATCCGGAGGATGGACCAGGCGAGTGGTGCGCCTTCGATCGAGTAGAAGTAGGTGTCGATCAGGCGCATCAGCACGCGCGCCACCGGTCCAATCGTTCGCCGCGCCCGCGCGGGGTCGCTCGAGCGGGGGGTGACGAGCAGCTGGGCAGCGCGCAGCCCGATCTCGCGCACGATCGCGACGATCGTCGATCCTTGGGGGGACGGGCAACCGAAGAGTCGAAGGGCACGCTGCCCGTGCTCGCGCGCCTGCCGCAGGTCTCCGAGCCGGAAGTACGCGTCGGTGAGGGCGCCTTCGACCACGCCGCACCGGAAGCTCGGCGCGTCCGGATCGACGCGCGCGCTCGGGTTCAGGGCAAGCCGCGGGCCCCATCGTCGAGGCCCGCGCCGCGGGGGCGATTCGGGCTGGAGGAGATCGAGCGCGCGGGTGAGGTGCTCCACCGCCTCCCGACAGGCGCCGCTGTCGAGCGCGAGCATACCGGCCCGGACCGCGTACTCGCCTTCGCGCTCGGTGTTGCCGGCCTCGCGCCAGTGGTAGGCGAGCGCCATCACGGCGTCGCTGCGACCCGACACGGGACTCTCCATCGTCTCGGCGATACGATGATGCAGGGTGCGCAGCGTCTCCGCCGGCAGGTCTCGAATGATCTGCTCGCGCAGCTTGTCGTGCGAGAACCACCATGATCGGTCACGGACGTCGAGAACGGCCGCCGCCGCGCACTGCGCGGTCCACATCGAGAGGTCGACCTCGGGGTGGATCGCTTGCAGGACAACGGGATCGATCACGCGCCCGCACACCGCAGCGGTCCGGAGGGCGGGGACGGCGCCGGGCGGCACGCGACTCAGGCGGCGGCGCACCATCCGCTGCATGCCGCCGGACAGGACGCGCTTCGGCAATGGGCCCCCACCGATCCCCTCCAGCCCCCCGCGGTTTTCTGCCAGTGCGCGGACGACCTCGACGAGGAGGAAGGGGATGCCCTCCGTCTCGCGCGTCAGCAGCGCGAGCACCTCCGGTCGGAGAACATGACCGCCGATCATCGCCGCGCTGAGCGCCTCGATCTCCGCGGCGCTGAGCCGCCCCAGTCGGAGCAGCGACAGGCCGCTCACCTCGCGCTCGAGGTTCGGCGCCTCGTCGTCGCGACAGCTCCCCAGCAGGACGAGCCCCAGTGTCGGTGCGACACGCGCCAGCCACTCGAGGAGGCGGAGGCTCTCGCTGCCTGCCCATTGCAGATCCTCGAGAATCACCAGCACCCTGCCACTCTGCGCGCGGAAGAGCTCCTCCACGACGAGCAGGAGACGGGTCTGTGCGGCTTCGGCGGAGAGCGCCGGCGCCTGGGTGGCGTCGCGCGCGAGGAGCTGCTCGATGTCGGGGACGATTCCACGCAGGACGGCCACGTCCTCGTCGCTCAGGCGCACGCGTAACGCAGCGTGGGTCACCACCTCACGCCAGGCGTGATACGGCGCACCGCCCTCGGCACGCGCCTGACCCCGCAGCACGGTCACCCCCTGCACCAGCGCGCGGGTTCGGATCTCGTCGAGCAACCGCGACTTGCCGACCCCACTCTCCCCCGCGATCAGCCAGGCGCTGCCGCTCGCCTGCGCGGCGTCCCGCACGGCGTCCATCAGCCGGGCGATCTCCTCCCGGCGGCCGACGAATGGAGCGGCTTGGAGGAAGCTCTCCCGCGTCGCCACGGTCTCCACGGTGAGCGCCTGGCCGAGCGCGGCGGCGAGGGCGTACACGGTCTCGTCCGCGGATGCGTAGCGATTCCTCGGGTTCTTCGCCAGGAGCCGCGCGAGCACGGGGCGCAGACGGTCATCGAGCTCGTCGCCAGCGCAGGGCAGGACTGTTTCCCGGATGTGCGCCTCGAGCCTGACGCGATCATGCAGGTCGAAGGGATACTTGCCGATCAGCAGCTCGTAGGCCACCATCCCCAACGCGTACAGATCCGTGGCGATGGTGATCTGCTCCCCACGCAGCATTTCCGGCGCCATGTATGGAAATGTGCCGACCCACGAGGTCCCGGGCGGCTCGAGTGCTTCCAGGTACGTCGAGAGCCCGAAGTCGAGCACCTTCACCTGCCCGTCGACCACCACGACGTTGTCGGGCTTGAGGTCGCGGTGCAGAATCCCGTGGCGATGGAGATACGCGAGCGCGCGGAGCATCTGCACGATGAGATCGATCTGCACCGACATCGGATGATGGCGCCCGGCTTCGATGATGTTCAGCGCGTTCTCTTCGAGGTCCATGGTGAAGAACGGCATGCCATGCTCATCGAAACCATAGTCGAGCACACTGATGATGTTCGGGTGGCGGAGCGATGCCAGCAGGCTGAACTCGTGCGCCAGGTCGAGGCGCACCTCGCTGAGGCTGCGGCCCTTCCGGTTGGTTGCACGACCGGTCCGGATGCTCTTCAGCGTGAGGACGCGCCCCGTCGAGCGGTCGAGCGCCCGGTAGACGGTCCCCATCCCCCCGCTCCCGATCTCGTTGAGGATCCGGTACCGACCACCGAGCAGCTCGGGGGACACGGAGCCGACCTCCTCTGCCCGCCCGCTCGGCATTGCCGCAGAGAGCCGACCGAGCACGCGGCGCCAGGAGCTCTTCAGCTCGGTCGGCATCGCACGGACTCCCAGACCCCCAGGCGTGCGGGACTTCCGATCGGGCCGGTCGCGGTGGTACGAAGGTACTCGAAGGCGCCGCACCCGTGGGCCTCGAGCTCAGACTCCTCGATCCGGCGGTTCTCGCCGATCCTTACCCGCTGCTGCATCGGCTGCGCGCCGAGGCGCCGGTCCGTTGGGACGAGACGCAGCAGGTGTGGACGCTGGCGCGCTACCGAGATGCGCTGTTCGCGCTCCGCGAGGACGGCATCTTCTCGAGCGCAATTCACGCTGGAGGTGGCGTCCTCGACACGTCGAGCTGGTTCGTTTTCCACGACCCTCCCCGCCACACGCGGCTCCGGAATCTCGTCGCAGCGGCGTTCACACCCGCCGTCGTGGAGCGCCTGCGGTCGCGGGTGCAGGCGATAGTCGACCTCCTGCTCGACCGCTTGGCCGAGGCCGGCACGGGCGATCTCGTGGCGAACTTCGCCTTTCCCCTTCCGGCGATGGTGATCAGCGAACTGCTCGGCGTGCCGGCCGCCGACCTCGACCGGGTCAAGACGTGGTCCGCAGACCTCGCCGCGCTCGGCAGCACGGTGAAGGTGGCCGCCGACAGGGCAGACAGGATCCGACGCGCACAGCAGAGTGCCGCCGCCCTCAACGATTACTTCCGCCACGTCGTGCGTCATCGTCGCGAGGGACGCGACGACGATCTGGTGAGCGGCCTCGTGCGCGCACAGGCCGACGGCGCGCGGCTCGAGGAGGACGAGCTGGTCGAGACTTGCACGTTCCTGCTGTTCACCGGGCACGAGACGACCACCAACCTGATCGGCAACGGCATGCTCGCGTTGCTGCGGCATCCCGACGCGCTGCGCGCGCTGCATCGCGACCCGGATCTCCTCCGGTCCGCGGTCGAGGAGCTGCTGCGCTTCGATAGCCCCGTCCAGGTCCGGGTCCGCGTCGTCCAGGCGGACGTGGAGATCGGAGGCCGGACCCTGCGCCGAGGAGAACGGGTGTGGATCCTGCTCGGGGCAGCGAATCGTGATCCCGAGCGATTCTCGGAGCCAGACCGGTTGCTGCTCGACCGCCCGGACAACCGGCACGTCGCGTTCGGCTACGGGATCCACTTCTGCCTCGGCGCCGCCCTGGCACGCCTCGAGGGTACGCTCGCGATCGGGACGCTGGCGCACCGATTTCCCAACCTGCAGCTGGACACCGACACTCCGACCTGGCGGGCGAACCCGACGATGCGGGGGCTGGACGCACTCCCGGTCGCCGTCCGCTGACATCGGACCGACAGGATTCGCGGCGCTAGCGGCGGCGACGCGTCCGCCGCCCGCAGCAAGCGGTCCCCGCTGTCTTCGCCGCCGCGCGCAGCGCCCCTGACCGCCCGGCGACTCAGTCGCTCGATGCGTCATCAGCGGCGCGCAGCTCCCGGAAGCGATGATGACCCTCGCCGCAACCCGGGAACACCGTCAGGCTCCGAGGACGTGAGGGTACATCCGAAGGGCTGTGCTGAAAGGAAGCGTATAGGCTCTCGACTTCGTTCAGATGCCGCCCTGACTTTGCCGTCCCCAACGCCAAATACGCCACGGACGAAGCTCCGGTCAAGGGACAAGGCGCACGGGGAAAAGGCGTACAGGGAGGTTGGCTTTCCAGCTACATGTCCCAGGTCCGACGCCCCGCTTGCGTGCTGAGGAAGGTAGTCGCCAGCATGTCCTCGCGACGCCTAGATGAGATGATCTATTGAGTGACCGCACTCCAGGGAGGCTCCTAGTGCGTGTCTGGTTCACCGAGGGACACGACCCGCACGACCTCCGCGAGGCGGCGCCTCGCGCCGAGCCGCCTCAGCCCTGCCGGAACCAGCCCTGCATCGCGGTGGCGATCATCAGGTCGCCCTGCAGCTTGAGCTTGCCGGTCATGAAGGCCTGGACCGGAAGCAGCTTGCCGGCGACCAGGCGGAGGAAGTCGGGGAGCGTCAGCGTGAGGGTGACGCGCGGTGCGGCGGCCCGGCCCTTCACGACCTCGCACTTCCCGCCCGCGATCTTCAGCTGGTAGGTGTGCGGCGCGCCGGCCACGGTCACGTCGTACTGGACGATCGCGCTCTGGCCTGCCGTCTTGTCGGGCAGGAACGCCTCCGCCATGCCCTGGAAGACGTCGTCGAGGACGCCCTCGACGCCGCGCTCCTCCACCCCGCGCGTGATCTCTTCGTCCGAGCGCCCCTCGATCAACGCGGCCAGCTCGGCCCGGCGTACCTCGATCGATCGGTCCGACATGTTACGTTCCCTGGCCTACTCGCGCGCGCGCGTCAAGACGGTGGAGCCCGACGGCACGCGGTTCCGCGCATTGACTTTCTCCCCCGGGCAGGGGATCGTGACGCGAAGGAGACCTCATGGCGACAGGGCATTTCGCTCCGTGTCCGCACTGCAACGCTCCGCTCTCGTACCTCGAAGGGGCCGCTGGCAGCACGATGACCCCCGCGTGTCCACGCTGCCGCCGGCCGATCACGGTGTCGCGGGCCACCTTCTTGATGGCCGATCACTCCCGCCCGGTTCCCAGAGCACCCAAGGGCAAGTAGCGCGGGCGCGCGGCGCCGCGCGCGCGTGGGGCCGATGCGCTATCGCCCGGGCGCTCGGAGACGTCCCACGCCGGGCACGAATCGCCCGACCCGCGCCGCATAGCGTCGGTACTCCTCCCCGTACGTCCGCGCGAGGTAGGCCTCCTCGTCCCGCACGTGACGCCGGATGCCGAGCCCCGCCCCGATGAGCAGCCCGAGCGAGATCCAGCTCGGCAGGAGGAGCGCGAAGCCCAGGAGCGCCG
>Ga0066683_10000543_pt1 | contig 12370 bp, 8 predicted proteins | sample GraSoiAngelo_132_FD_62296 | JGI IMG/M metagenome (GOLD analysis project Ga0066683, IMG submission 62296) | Grasslands soil microbial communities from the Angelo Coastal Reserve, California, USA - 14_0929_02_40cm | ecosystem: Environmental > Terrestrial > Soil > Grasslands | place: USA... | reverse complement strand
GGGAGCTCGATCTGATAGGCGGTCTCAACGCCCCGGTTCGCCGTGACGGGCAGCTCCACCAGCGGCGAGCCGGTTCGGCTCAGGAGATGGGCCGACGCCACGGCCTCGGACGCCGACGCGCCGTAGACCGCAAACCGCACGAACACCCGATCGGTTCGAACGAACTCGCGTCCCGCGAAGGGCGCGGCGTCCGTTGCGCCGGCGATCGTCCGCGCGTCCGACGCATTTCTGGCGCGCAGGACGACGGGCGAGCTGAGCGCGAGGCCCGGGCCTGACAGATCGGGCACGACGATCGAGCGCATGTATTCGTCGATGGTGTCGCCGCTGGCGTCGTGCACGGTTACCTGCAGATTCAGCAGGCCCGGCGACGCCGTAAACGTGAGGCGGCCCGCATCGAGCGGCGCGTCGAACATGCGCTCGCCGCCCGGGCCTCGTGCCGTGATCGCGACCGTCGGTGCGCTGCCTGCAGCCTGGCCTGGCCGCGCCGGCTGCGAACGGGGCGTCCATGCCACCGTGACCTCGGGCTGCCGGTCCGCTCCGCGTGCCGCGCCTGCCCAGACGTCAAGGGTCCGATCCGCGCGCGCCGTCGACAGCACGGCCCATGCGCTCGTCACGTCGGAGGGCACCGCGTCGGCGGCCGCGGCTTCCGTTCGAGCGCGTTCCATGTCGGCCAGCTTGGGCGCCCAATACCCTTTTCGCGCGAGCACATCGACGCCCGATCGTTTCACCCGCACTTTGATCGTGTGATACCTGCCGTCGGTCGGATTGCGGGTCGAGGCATAGCCGAGGAGGTAGAACGCGCTCGCATCCTTGACGACCTGCCTCAACGCCCGCGCCGGCGTGTTGGTGCTCACGAATGCCTGGCCGCCGGTATTGGCCGAGATCGTCCGGAGCTGACCGGAGTCGTAGCCGTTGAGCCCGCGTGGATCGAGCGTGTAGACGGCAACGTTGTTGGTGTTCGCCGCAGCGGTCATTTCCTGCACCAGCGACGACTCGTCGTAGCCGAGCCCGGGCAGCCCCTCGGTGACGAAGATGATCGACTTCCGCCCTTCCTTCAGGCTTCCCAGGTGCACGGCGGCCGATTGCACAGCCGAGAGCGTCACCTCGGAGCGCACGCGTGCGACGTCCCGCCGCCCTGTCTGCGCGTCCTCGGCGGCGCTGCGGGTCGGCACGTAGACGCCGAAACGGCCCTCGAGCTTCTGAATCCTGGCCGCGAGCTCCGCGTGATCGCGGGTGAAACGCAGCGCGCTCACAGGCAGAAGGGGATCCATCAACGCGACCAGATCCGTCGGCCCGAACGCCGAGGTGACGAAGTCCGTCAGCGCCTTGCGGCCCTGGATTGCGTCGACGAAGCGTCCGATGTGGTACTCATCCCAGAAAATCAGAAACACCCGCACGTCGTCGCGCGCCGCCTCGGCGGCGGCGTGCTCGGGCGAGCGAATGGCGAGCGAGACGTCCTCGCCGGCGGGCGGGCGGCCGTCGGCCGACACGAACTTGAAGGACTGAACCGTCTGTGGAATTCCGTCTTCTTCGACCGTGAAGTCTTCCGCCGCCAGCGTGCTCACCGGCTCGCCGTCGTGGTCGACGACGGTGACGTCCACGCGGACGAGGCTCGCTTCGGTCCGAAACGTGGGCGGCTGCGGAGGCTGTGCGGCAGGCGCCGCTGCTGCATACGCGAGCCCGACCAGCAGGGCCGCGACGCCGGCTCCGCTCCAGCGCATGATTCACGATGATACTAGAACGTCACGTTGCCGCCGACGTGGACGCGGGTCGACGCTCCGCGCCCATGCGCCACGGCGATGTTCAGCCGGAGAAACGCCGCCGCGAACCACACGCTGCCGCCGTATCCGTCCCGCAGCGTCTGATCCGCGAAACGCTCGCCTTTGTTGTAGACGGTGCCGCGGTCGACGAACGCGCTGACGCCGATTTTCCCTAAACGAATCGGCGACGTCAGCGGCAGGATCACCTCCGCTGACATCGCCACCAGCGTGTCGCCGACGAAGCTTTCCGCGCGGAAGCCGCGCAGGTTGCCCAGGCCGCCGAGCTCCGGCTGCAGATAAGGCGGCAACGGCCGATCCGAATCGACACGCAGAACGCGTCCGGCCACCACGGCCTGGCCGACGACGCCCAGGTACCCACGACCGTCGAGCTCCGTTCGATTCGCCGACCCCTGGTAGCCGCCGTAGCGCCCGGGTTCGATCGGCTGCGCGAGCGGCCCGTCGCCGAACCTCAGATGCTCCCACCCCGCGCGCGCGTAGACCGCATTCCTCGCGAGCACCGGATCCACGCGAGTATCGAAGACGACGTCACCGCCGACCTGCGCGAACTGATCGGCGACACCCTCGAAGGAGGCGCGCTGCCAGCCGCCGGTCCCGGCGAGCCGCAGCGCGCGCGAGACTTCCCGTTCTCCATGCACGAACACGCGGGCCCGGTCGTCGTCTTGCTGGAACGCCAGATTGGCGCGGCGCGAGATCGAGCCGCCCGCCGTCAAGCGACTGAACGGTCCCCGCTCCATGCGCTTCTCGAGGTCGATGGCGGCCCGTTTGGTGCCGCCCCAGGTCAGGGGAAATGTGATGCGGCTGCGTTTGCCCATCCACTGCGGATCCGGCAGCGTCAGACGTGCGCCGTAGGTGACGCCGTGCCCGTCCTCCCTGCCCAGGACCGGGTAGATGAGCATGTTCGGAAAGCGTCTGCGGACGACGCGCGTCGGCTGATCGGGATCGCCGGTCATGACGATCTTCACCGGCCCTTCGTCGACGATGATCACGAGCATGATCTGCGACGGGTCGGCAATCGACGCGAAGCGCTTGAGGACCTCCACGCGCTCGAACCGCTTTGCCGCCCGCAGCCGGGCGGCGACCGCTTCGATCGTCGCGTCGTCGATCGGCATGCCGACGCGGACGTCCGCGAGACGGCGCACCTCCTCGTCCGGCGTCGCGGTGTTGCCCTGAACCTGGATCCCGGCCACGACGGGTTGCTGCGCCAAGGTCCGGCTAAAGCCGGACGCCACGGAGATCACGGTCCGGCTGAAGCCGGACACTACCGGGATCGCGACCGGGATCGGGACGCTGGGGCTGCCAGCCTTCGCGCTTCGCGCTTCGGCTAGTGTCCCGTTACGGGACGCCAGGTCTCGCCGTAGCTCCGCTGCAATCGTCCGGAGCGGAGGCGGAAAGCCGAACACCAGGGATATCGCGACGACCAGCGCCCACACGTCAGCGCTCTTTGATGCCGACTTTGCTGGTGACGTCCGGGCGGCGGTAGTCGTGGTACTCGAGGCCGTAGCGCAGGTCGAACTGCCCGACGGCGAGTGTCATGGCGAGGTTGATCTCGAGGTTGGCCGGCAGCCACACGTCCGGAAACGGCTGACCGACCGACATCGTCGCCTTGAGATCGCTGACGTGCACGAGCCATTGGGCGGGGAGAAAATCGAAGCCGACGTTGTCGAACGTGTACTTGACGATCTGGTGTGCGTTCGGCTCGATCCACAACGTGACGAGCGCGACCTTGTTCATCAGGCGCCGGAATTCCGCGTCGCGCGCCTTGTCGTCGGCGGACGGCTCCTTCCCGTTCCGCCGGCGATCGGTGCCGCCGAACATCCGGGCCGGGAAGTACTCGACGCGCAGCACCTCGCGACCGTCGAGGGTCTCGCGGCCGACGAGGGCGTACTTCCCCTCCTCGAACTTGAACCGCAGGAAATATGCGGAGGAGATGAACTGCGGCTCCCGCGTCTGCCGAATCAGGCCGTCAAAGTCCCGGACGTCACCAGGCGCCGCCGCTTCTGGAATGTTCGTCGCACTGCCGGACTCGACCGATACTCCGCCCTTCGCATCTACCGCAAGGGCGCCTCGTCCGGACCGCTTGTCGCGCTCCTGCACGCGTCGCAGGTAGTCGGCCTCGAACTTCCGGCGCTCCGCTTCGCCGATCGTGACGCCGTTGGCCTTCAGCGGGCTTCTGACGAAAAACCCGTCGCGGATGTACCAGGTGTAGTCGCGGCGATCGCCCCAGATCGGCACGCGTCCGGTCCCGCGCAGCTCGATCTGCTCGCGCTCGTCGAGGATGTACTGCTGCAGCTTCTTCCAGTTGTCGTCGCGGCGGGCGACGACCTGCTTCATGAACGCGTCGAGGTCGCTTTGCGCCGAAACCGCGCCGGCACCCGTCCAGACGGCCGCCAGGCACAGGCCGAGCCTCGACAGCAGGCGAACCGGTTGGGAAAACACGGTCTGGGTCCTTTCAGACGCAGTTAAGAATTAAGAATTAAGAATTAAGAATTAGGAATTTGGAATGCGCACACGAATTCCAAATTCCAAATTCCTAATTCTTAATTCTGTTAAGGCGGGCCGATTCGGCCGAAGATGAATTCCTCCAGCATGTCGGCGCGCGCTTTTTCATCCGACCCGATCCCGGTCACCAGGTCGATGACCGACAGCATCCCGCGGTAGGCGCCGCTCGGATCGACGACCACCAGGTGATAGCTGCCGTTCTGTTGCATCAGACGCAGGCAGTCGTTCAGCGACTGGTCTGGTGTGACGGTCACGAGGCCGGTGCTCATGATCTCGCTGACGCGCATCCACGCGGGGCACCTGTTCTCGGCGGCGACTTTATCGGAGATGTCGCTCTGCGAGACGACGCCGACGAGCTGGTCGAGGACGTCGAGGACGCCGACCGCCCGCACATGGCGCTCGCGCAGATAGCGCGCGGCGTCGTGCACCGTCGCGTCTTCGCGAATGGAGAAGACGCCCGACCGCGAGCCGATCAGGTCGAGGACGGTCATGTTGTGCTCCTTCCAACTCTCAACTCTCACGATTACTGCTGTTGAGCTTGACCGTTGAGAGTTGGCAGTTCTTCTACCATCCTACTGCTTTGCCCGCGAGCTGCGCGTCCAGCCACTTCTCCAGCGGCGCGAAGTAGTCGAGAATCGCCGTCGCATCCATCTGCTTCGACCCGGTGAGCACCTCGAGCGCCTCCGGCCAGGGGCGCGACTGTCCCATCGACAACATCTTGTTCAGCCGTTCGCCGGCCGCCCTGCTCTCGTAGGTCGAGCAGCGATTCAGCGGCAGCGTGCAGCCCGCCGTCTTCGACAGCGCGCGGTGGAACTGGAACTGCAGGATCGCGGCGAGGAAATAGCGGGTGTACGGCGTGTTGTCCGGCACGTGGTACTTCGCCCCCGGATCGAAGAGCTCCTCGCCACGCGGTGAGGGCGGCGCGACGCCCTGATATTTCAAGCGCAGATCCCACCAGGCCTTGTTGTACGCCGCCGGCGCCACGTCACCGGCGAACACCTTCCAGCGCCACTGGTCGATGAGGAGGCCGAACGGCAGGAAGGCGATCTTTTCGAGCGCGCGCTTCATCAGCAGGCCGATGTCCCGCGACGTGTCCGGCGCCTTGTCGAGCAGCCCGATCCTGACGAGGTATTCGGGCGTCACCGAGAGCGCGATCGTGTCGCCGATCGCCTCGTGGAAGCCGTCGTTCGCGGCGTCGCGGAACACGACCGGCAGATCCTTGTACGCGCGCTGGTAGAAGTTGTGCCCGAGCTCGTGGTGGATCGTCGTGAAATCCTCGGCCGTCCGCTCGATGCACATCTTGATGCGGATGTCCTCCAGCAGGTCGATGTCCCACGCGCTCGCGTGGCAGACGACGTCGCGGTCTTTCGGCCGGAGGAACAACGACCGTTCGAAAAACGTTTTGGGCAGCGGGGCGAAGCCGAGAGAGGTATAGAAGCGCTCCCCCGCGCGGACCATGTCGAGCGCCGGCATTTTGCGCTTCTCGAGGATGTCGGTCAGCGAAAAGCCGGCGTCGGCACGCGGGGGCGCGGCGAGCGGATAGATATTCGACCAGTCCTGCGCCCAGATGTTGCCGAGCAGGTGAGCCGGGATCGGCCCCGTCACCGGCACGGTCTCGCCGTATTTCTCATGAAGCTTCAGGCGCACGTAGGCGTGCAGCTTCACATAGAGCGGGCGCACCTGATCCCACAGCCGATCGAGCTCCTTCGTGAATGCGTCGGGCGGCATGTCGTACCGCGAGCGCCACATCGCGCCGGTGTCGGCGAAGCCGAGCTCTCTCGCGCCCTTGTTCGACAACTCGACGAAGCGCTGATAGTCCTTGCGCATCGGCGGCGCGATGGTGTGCCACCCCTCCCATGCGGCTCGCAGCGCCTTTTCATCCCCCGGGGACGCGAGAATGTGCGTGACGTCGTCGATGTTCTTGCACGTGTCCGCTTTCGCGGCGTCGGCGCACCACTTGGCCTTGCCGTAGGCCGACTCGAGCCGCGCCATGATCTTCGAGAGCTCGTCGGACTCCTTCGGATCCGACGGCGACGCCAGGACGAGCGAGACCTTGAGCAGATTCAACTGCCGCCGCTCGTCGGCGGATACCTGCACGCCGTCGTATCTGGTGGCCTCTTTGGCGAACCGCGCCCCGGCCTCGCTGGCGGCCTGATTCGCGCGGGCGGCAAGCGCTTCGGTGTCGTCGGTGATGTAGGTCTGCTGAACCCAGCCGGCCTGACTCGCCTGGATTCCGAGCTTCAGCGACGTCGCGTTGGCGGTGTCGAGAAACGCCCTGGCGTCTGCGGCGGTCGGCGTAGACGAGGCCCCCGGGGCGCAACCGGATCCGGCAATGCAGATCGCGGCGCAGACCAGCAATTCTTGCCGGCGACGCTTCACCCGCAACGTCGCGACGAGGATCTTAGGCATCCAGCACCTCACACTGTCACGCTGAAATCGCGCCCGCGTTTAACGCAGAGAGCGCAGAGCTCGCAGAGACAAGAGCTTAAACCACGAAAGACACGAAAGGCACGAAAGGCACGAAAAGACTGAGCGCGCGACAGCCCGCTTCGTGGCGGCCGGCTCTGCCGGCCGCTGTCGCACGCGCATCTCTGCGTGCTCAGCGGTCTCTGCGTTCAAACGGTTGTCTTTTCGTGCTCTTCGGGCGTTTCGTGAATTTCGTGTGTTTCGTGTCTTCGTGATCTTCGGGTAGAAGCTCTGCCTCTCTAAGCCGGCCGGATGTTCACGTTCGTGTGGAAGAAGTTCTCGGGATCGTAGACGGCCTTGAGCTGCCTGAGCCGCTCGTAATTGGGGCCGTAGGCGACGGCCGCCGGATTCCCGGTCTCGTCGTGGTCGAGATAGTTCACATACCGCGTGCCGCCGAAAAATGGACCGAGCGCGGCGTAGGTGTCCCGGCCCCAGGCGATGCCGCGGTCGGTCGCCGCGGGGTCGCTCCACTGCGAGATGATCACGACATTGAAGCCGGTGATGCGCATGGCGCAGGCGGTCTGATCCACGGGCACCCGGCTCGCAGCCCCGTGAAAGTGTTCGATCACGATCATGCTCTCCGGCGATGGACACGCCTGGAAGCAGTCGAGCAGCGTTCGGATGGCTTCGTCGCTGAGGTCCGTCAGAAACTGCGACTTCCAGTAGTTGAGCGCGCCCTTCGGGAACGCCGGATCGAGGATGGTGTTGAGCGCGCTGTACGGAATCGGCCCCATCATGTCCATGATCGGAGAGCCGAAGACCTTGATCGGACGAATGGCGGCCTCGCCGTCGGCCAGCGAGCCGCAGTGGCCGCCGACGATGCCCACGAGCTTTGCGCCAGAGCCATCCGGCGCCGTTTGCAGGCCGGCGACGAACATCACCTCCTCGGGCAGCGACGCGCACGTATCGCGGAAGAACCGCAGGACCTCCACAGCGTGCTGCACCGGATGCGCGACGACGCCGCCGGTGATGATCGGCCCCACCGGATGCAGCGCGTATTCGAGCGACGCCGCGATGCCGAAGTTGCCGCCGCCTCCACGGATCGCCCAGAAAAGATCCGGGTTCTCGTCGGCGCTGGCGCGCCGGATCGTCCCGTCGGCCATCACCATCTCGGCCGACCGCAGGTTGTCGAGGGCGAGGCCGTACTTCGGCATCAGCCAGCCCAGACCGCCGCCGAGCGTCAGGCCGGCGATGCCGGTGGTCGACACCACGCCGCCGGTCGTCGCGAGACCGTGGAGCTGGGTCTCTCGGTTCAGCTCCTTCCAGAGCACGCCGCCTTGCGCCCGCGCCGTGCGCGCGCGTGGGTCGACGTGAATTCCCTTCATCGGCGACAGATCGATCATCAACCCGCCGTCGATCGTGGCGCGCCCCGCGACGTTGTGCCCGCCGCCGCGCACGGCCACGTCGACGTTCATCGCCCCTGCCAGCTTCACGGCGTCGGCGATGTCGGCGACGCCGCGGCAGCGCGCGATCAGAACCGGTCGTTTGTCCACGAGCCCGTTGTGAACGCGGCGGGCGTCGTCATAGGCGGGGTCGGTCGGCTGCAGGAGCTGTCCGGCGAATGAAGCGGCAATCTGATCAATGGTCGTGATCGACGACGACATCGTGGACCTCCATGCGTGGCGTGAAAAGGCAAATCCTAACATGCTCCGCCGCTCAGTGCCCTTGCGGGCATCGCTCGACTGACCAGCCTCCGCCAAGGCTTCGGCGGTCCGCCCTAGCTTCAGCGAAGGCGGAAAGCCTCGCGCTCCGTCGATCTTCTGAGAGCGAGCCTTTCAGCGAGCTCGTACGTATCTTCGGAGGGCGAGCCTTTCAGGCGAGCCTCGTGCCCCTACTGCGGGAGAAGCGGCTGCATCGAGACGCTCCTGTCCGGGCCCGGCCTGGCGCGAGATTACGTGGAGCACGGCGGGGCGGCGCGGCGGTGGGACGCTCAACTCTCAACGCTCAACTGCATTTGAACGCTGAGACTTGAGAGTTGAGACTTGAGAGTTGTTACCGGGTCAGCATCCACACCAGCGTCAACGCGACGGCCGCGCCTGCAGCCTGCAGCCACAACTCGATCCGTTCCTGCAGGAACAGCAGGCCCGCTGACATCAGGGCGGCCGCGGCCAGCAGGAACCGCCAGTACAACTCCTCGTTCGCGACCTCGAGGCCGCGCGATCCCGCCCGCCGCCGCGCCGAGTCGATGATGCGGTTCGAGATCTCGCGGTCGCCTTCGCGATCGAGTTCGAGATACTCGCCGCCGCCGGTGCTCGCGATCATCGCAAGCGACTGGCGGTCGAGCGACGCGCGAATGGGCGGCTCCCGAGGCGACGTGTCGTTCGGCTTGCGCTCGGGCTCGGGAATGAACCCGCCGATCGTGGTGCCGACGCCGACGACGTAGACCGGCACGTCGTTGGAGCGGGCAAGCTTGAGCGATCGCGCCACCTCGCCGCTCCACGCCTGGCCGTCGGTGACGAGGACGAACGTTTTGGCGTTCGGCGACTTGCCGTACAGCTCCTGATCTTTCTCGATGAGCCGCATGCCCCAGGCGATGCCGAGCTCGATGTTGGTGTCCCACGACGTGTCGTCCTCGAGGCGGAACGGAGACTCGTGCGCGAGATGATCGAGGAAGAAAAAGAACGTGTTGGGATCCTTCGTGAGCCGCACCTGCGGCGCGGCAATGTGCGCGAAGAGCGCCATCGCCATCCGATCGTCCTTCCACGCGAGCGACTCGCCGAGCACGCGCAGGAAGCGCATCGCCCGCTGCCACCGGTTGCCCGCGACGTCGGGCGTCCACATCGACGCGGAGCCGTCCTGCAGGATGACGAGATCGACACCGGCGGTCCGCACCAGCGCGGTCGCGGCCGACGGCCGCGAAAGCGCCACGGTGACGCAGGCGCTCGAGAGAATGAGGCACAGCCAGAACACCAGGCTGCCGAAAATCGGGAAGCGCTCGCGCACGGGCAGCCGCCGATGCTGGCGAAAGCGCCGCGCGTCGCGCCGCCGCGCGGCGAGCTGATACCCCCAGCCGACCAGGAGCAAGCCCGGCGCAATCAGCAGCCACAAGTACTCCGGCGCCGCAAACCGTACAGTCTCGAGATTGATGTCTGGCAATTCTCAACTCACAACTTTCAACGCTTCAAAACGCGTAGGGCGACCTTTTTAGGGTCGCCGACGGCGAAAGCCTCGCCCTCCGGCGTAGCGACCACTTCCCATCCCCAGTCCCCAGTCCCCAGTCCCCAGTCCCCAGTCCCCAGTCCCCAGCTCCTACCCCTTGCGGATCTTTTGACCACCTTTTCCAGCGTCCGGTGCGTCCTTTCGCTCTTCTCCGCGTTTGGGGATGACGATCTTGAACTGGTTCATGTCCGTGGCCGGCGGCGGGCCGCCGGGCTTCCCGTGCAGCGTCGAGCCGGAAGGAAGATCCTGCTCGTCGGTCGGCCGCAGTTGCGGCCTCGCCGCGTTCTTCGCCGTCACGGCGGGCCGCCCGCGGGCGAGCATCTCGCGCGCGCGGATGGCGAACTCGTAGTTGTACGCGGCGTCCACGGCCCGCGTCTCGCACGCCTGAGCGCCCGCGGCACAGCCCGACGCCTGAGTTTTCAGGACTTCGCCGTAGCTCTTGACGACGTTGTCCAGGCGCCGGGACGCGTCGCCGCGGTCCGTCGCGTTCTGGCTCGCGCGAAACGCCCCGTTCGCCGACAGAAACAGAATCGTGGGATCGCTCTCGGTGACGACGCCGTTTGCGTCATGGTGGGGCGCGATCGCGGCGTAGTCCGACCGCCAGTAGCCGGCTGAGGCGCGGGCGTCGCGCACGTCATTCTCGGCTGCCGGGCCGAGCACCGGCACTCGCCGCTCGACGCCCAGCGACTGCTCGACTTCGTCGCCTTCGGTGTCCGCGTCGGCGTAGCGCAGCGTCGCCAGCTGTTTGTGGACGTCCGCGAGACGGCTCTCGGTGTGACCGGCAATCCAGAATGCGCCGCCTGCCAGCGCGAGCACGACGGCGGCAATGAAGGGACCGAAAACTGACTTCATGGTGACCTCACACGAAGGGCCTGAACAGCGTCTCAGGAACCTACATTAACCGCCGGGACCGCTGAGACCGCAGAGAAAACCTTGGGTTTCTCGGCGATCTCGGCGTGCTCTGCGGTAAAACGTTGCATCTCTTCATAAACCTACGGGAATTTTCGAAAATACGGCACCGTCAACTGCAACACCAGCGCGACGGTCCAGAGGCCGGCCGCGATGAACGCGTAGCCTCCGAACTTCGGCTGCTGGCTGCTGTAGCGCCTCACGTCCACCCGTCCCGCCGAGCGGCGATCGATCTCCTTGATCGCGGTCAGGATCATCGATTCGTCTCCAGCGGCATAGAATCTGCCGCCGGTGGCTTCGACCGCCGGCTTCCAGATGTCGTCGGGCAGCACGGCGCCGAGCGTCTTGTTGTAGCTGGTGCGGATGAAATAGACGGGAATCTTCGTCGCCACCGCGCCCGCGAGAATCTCCGACACGTGTTTGCCGTGAATCGTCACCTGCGTGTCCTGGCCGTCGCTGAAGATCAGCATCAGGTTGCCGGAGGCGTCGAGGAAATCGAACGCCTTGAACAGTCCGACGCCCTGCTCGATCGCGGCCCCGATCGTCGTGCCCTGATCGGGGAACTTCATGAACTCGGTCCAGTCGCCGATGAGCGAGAGGCTCAGCAGGATGTTGTCGTAGTCGGTCGTGAACGGCGTCACGACGTACGCCTCGTCGCCGAATTCGATGAGCCCGATGAGGTCGTGGTACTTGCCGCTGATGCGCTGCCGGACGAACGCCTCGGCCGCGGCGACCGTGGTGAAGAACGTCGCTTCGTTCGGTGCCTTGGAGTTGAGATGCGCCGCCGGAAAGCGCGCCATCATGCTGGACGAGGCGTCGATCATCAGGGCGATGCGGCGGCCGGGGAAGCTGACCTGCTCGTGCGTCAGAGACGAATACGGGTCGGCGAGCGCCAGCACGAAGAACGGCAGGCCCGCGAGGACCAGCAGCAGCGCGCCGTGGCGGACGATGGAGATCCACGATCCGCCGCTCCAGTCGAGGACGGCGGGGAGCGCCACCTGCGTGCGCCCGGCCCTGGTCCGCGTGAGCGCGCGGCCCGCGAGCACCGCCGCCGACAGCCCGATCAGGATCACCGCCGCGATGATCGCGTCGTTGCGATGGGTGAACAGCAGGTCCGCCGCCCGCGCGTTGCGCCACTCGAAGATGGCTTCCCGGATGACGGCCGGGACCTGGGTTATCGGGACCACGCGCGGTTGTCCAATGCCCGGCCGGCTCGCCAGGCGGCGAGGCGCTTCAGGAACCACATCTGCTCGATCTTCATCCGTCGCAGCACCCCGACGCCGTCCGCCAGCGCCCGGTCCAGCGCCGCGTCGTCCATGGCCGTCTCGCGGCCGTACTGTGCGATGGTGAGCGCGCTCAGGGCCTGCTCGAGCGATTCGAGAAACGCGGTGCGCCTCGCGCCTGACGAGGCCGCCGCGCGAGCGAGCTCGTCCGCGACCGTTTGCCGCGTGATCGCTCCCGATACCGAGATGCGCTTCCCGCGCAGCCAGCCCGCCCGGAGCACGAGCCGGCCCGGTTCCGTGGACTCTGGATTGCCGGCCGCCGATTGCGGGCTC
>Ga0066683_10000542_pt1 | contig 12375 bp, 9 predicted proteins | sample GraSoiAngelo_132_FD_62296 | JGI IMG/M metagenome (GOLD analysis project Ga0066683, IMG submission 62296) | Grasslands soil microbial communities from the Angelo Coastal Reserve, California, USA - 14_0929_02_40cm | ecosystem: Environmental > Terrestrial > Soil > Grasslands | place: USA... | reverse complement strand
GGAACAGAATGGTGTCTTCTGGCCTTGCCCATCTGAAGAGAGTCCCGGTACGCCGCGACTCTACGAAGAACGTTTCGCTTTCCCCGACGGCAGGGCGCGCTTCCACCCGATTCCTTATATTCCACCCGCTGAAGAGCCGGACGAAGAGTATCCCCTGGTGCTGACGACCGGGCGCGTCATCTACCACTACCTGTCAGGCAACCAGACGCGCCGTGTTTCGTTCCTCAATGAAGAGGCTCCCTATCCATGGGTTGAGATGCACGAGCAAACAGCCAACCGGCTGGGTATTAAAGATGGTGACTGGGTGACGGTGCGTACGCGCCGTGGCGAGATGACCGTTCCCGCCCTTGTCGTGCGCTCTATCCGTCCAGACACCCTCTTTATTCCCTATCATTACGGACACACCCAGGCCGCCAACCAGTTGACCAATCCGGTTTTAGAGCCAATGAACAAGATTCCTGAATATAAAGTGTGCGCGGCGGTAGCTACCCCTGCGGATCAGAAACCTGGCTGGGCCAGGGACGAAGATGTAGCCGCCCTGGTAGCTGCGCGAAAGCGGCGTCATGAACTGCCTATAGCGGAGGCTCAACCAAATCCAACGTTGCGATAATTGTATGGGCGCAATAATGGTCATTAACAGAATAATCGGGACATCTGTAGGGGCCGATTTATCGTGCCCACCGCCGATTTATCGGCCCTTACGCACATGCAACGTGTTTCATCCTGAAAGATAGAGGGTAAGAAACGTATGGTCGAGACAGTCAAAAGAATCTTCCTTGATCCCTCGCGCTGCATTGGCTGTCGCTCGTGCGTTTCAGCCTGTCGCGAATGCGATACACACAAAGGCGAGAGCATGATCTACATTGATTATGTCGAACGCCATGATACAGTGGCCTCTTCGCCAACGCTTTGTATGCACTGTGAGAATCCCCTCGCCCCTTGCGCCCAGGTTTGTCCGGCGCAGGCCATCCTTGTGAGCCAGGACGGTGTTGTACAATCGGCTGACGAAACGCGCTGTATCTATTGCGAGAACTGCGGCTACGCCTGCCCCTTCGGCGTGCCAAAGTTCAATATCGCGGGGCACTACATGCAAAAGTGCAACCTGTGCTATGACCGCACCAGTCAGGGCAAAGGTCCCATGTGCGCTACCGTATGCCCGACGCAGGCCATCTTTTATGGCACCTACGAAGAGTGGGTAGAGGCGGGACGAGCAAAACAGGGGGCAAAACCTGTCAACACTTTCTATTTCGGCCAACAAAAAGTGCGTACTCGCAACTACGTGGTAATGAGGCAAGAGGACGAGGCGCTGGATCTACTATCGCTTGTGGCAGAGGCAAACCTTGGTAAATTAGCGAATATACCAGAAGCCACTGCCGGGCGGAACGCCGATCCGTGGGTAGATGCCGAGACTGCCGGCATTCCGCAGCGCGAAGCCCCATCGCAACCCTGGACGCCGCGCCAACCTCTCGTGCCAACACCTTTACCCGTTCCATAATCAATTGTATCGAATTGGTCGCCCGCGTCTTAATGGAGGAGCATTATGGCACGAGAAGTAAGCCCGAAAGACCAGCAACCTCCTGTACCGGAGGACACAGAAGCTGTCGCGCAGCAAAAAAAATCCCAGGAGGAATGGCGCGAAGAGTTCCCCTACCCCTGGGATGAAGATGAAATAATCACCAGGCGCGATACGCTGCGCTTTCTCCTGGCAGGATCGGGTGCCCTCTTCCTGGCAACAGGTGCGCTGGCAATAATTGGGAATCTGCCAAAAGGCGAAAATGTACAGGCAGTACCTATAGCAAAGGTGGGCGAGCTTGCAGAAAACGACTGGCGGGTCTTTGATTTCCCCGACCAATACGCCCAGGGCATCCTCATCAACCTGCCAGGTAAAGGTCTGGTAGCCTACAGCGACGTGTGCACGCACCTGTCGTGTGCAGTGGTGTACCAGGGAAACGGCAAACTGCACTGTCCCTGCCATGAAGGCCTCTTTGATGCGGCCACAGGGAATGTGCTTGCCGGACCCCCAATACGCCCACTGCCCTTAATTCAACTTGCCATTCATAACGGCACCATCTATGCCGTTAAGGAAGTTCCACGATGAACAGCAACGACAATACACAATATAGGCATAAGGCCAATCCCGACGATCCGCCTGTCAAGCTTCCGCCGCGAGGTCCAAAGGGTTTCCTCCCTGGTCCCAACTACCTTGGCCTGCGCGGGCGCACTGCTATTGTGCAGGGGCAGGTTTACATTGTCGCCGTTGTCCTGATTGTCCAGCTTTTAGTGATTACTGACGCCTTATATGAGCTACTATCGGGACGTACAGGTTCGCTTCTCTGGTTGGCGTTTGTGAGTTTAATAGGGTTCGCTCTAGCGCTGTTGGTGGCCTTCTGGCCGCGGCGGCGTATCGAGGAATCGTAGTTTTCGAGGAAAAGTATGGAACAGGAGACCAGCAAACCCACTGCCGAAAGCCCGGCGCAACCAACCGTAGGGGCCCAATTTATTGCGCCCGGGGAACCCACTGGAACCGGGCACCCACGTGGCCAAATCGATCGCGAACACCCTATCGGTGGTGAAATGTCCGATATCGTAGGAGGCATCTTTACACGTCTACGCCTGCCCTGGCTCCTGCAGCATCATGCGCGTGTGCCCGTACTCGCGCTTTTTAGCTTCATCAACGGCTGCATCAGTATCGGGATAATGTCAATGCTCGCTGTTATTACGCACACCCCCTTCATCTTCCCATCGCTTGGCCCTACCGCATTCCTCTTTTTCTACACGCCGACGGCGCCGGCTGCTTCTCCCCGCAACACGCTCACTGGACATGCTATTGGCGTATTAGCCGGGTACTTCAGTTTGGTTGTGACAGGTTTAACGATGGCAGGGCCAGCCCTCGCGGTTGGGGTAACCTGGCCGCGTGTCATCGCTGCCGCTCTCTCGCTAGGACTCACCTCCGGTTTGATGGTCCTGTTCAAGGTGCCTCACCCTCCCGCCGGAGCCACAACGCTCATCATCTCTCTTGGTATCCTGACAAAGCCCTGGCAACTCCTACTGCTCATGGTGGCAGTGGTCCTCTTAACCCTGCAAGCTTTAGCCATTAACCGCCTCGCCGGCATTCCATATCCGTTATGGGGGCCAATAAAAGAAGGGGATGTGAGTGGAAAAGATGGCGGTGGCAAGGATCACGCAAAATAGGCCATTACTCCATCATCTCTCACATTTTTCGGTGTTGAAACCGTTCCTAAGAAATCATAGCGAATCCTTGATAATGTATGACTATCCTGCTATACTAGAGCCATGAAGTTAAGTGACTATGCAAAGCAACAAGGCGTTCGGTACGAGACCGCTTGGCGATGGTTCCGCGATGGCAAAATCAAAGGCCATCGGGTTGGCAAACACACGGTGATGATTGATGAAGGTCAAGAAGCACCGGCTGCTCCAACACCCCAGAAGGTGGCCGTTTATGCACGGGTCTCTTCTGCGGAACACCGGGACAATTTAGAACGACAAGCGGAACGGTTAGTTGCTTACGGGACGGCCAAAGGATATCAGATTACGAAGGTGGTGAAAGAAATTGGGTCAGGCGTCAATGATGCACGTCCCAAGTTTCTGGCATTGCTTGAAGATCCATCCATTGGCATCCTGATCATAGAACACAAGGATCGAGCCACCCGTTTCGGGTTTCGCTACATCGAATCCTTGTTCCGGGTTCAAGGACGCATACTCGAAGTCGTGAATCAAGCGGAAAACGACAAAGAAGACCTCTTGCATGATTTAGCGAGCATTATCTATTCGTTTTGTGCCAGACTCTACGGGCAACGGAGAGCCAAACGCAAAACAGCAATGATTGTCGAACAATTGCAAGCAGAGCAAGGAGAAGAAGATGCAACTCGTTGAGCAGCATGTGATCGCTAAAGCCGATCCACGGTACGCCATCATCGATGAAACCGCCTTCAAGGCAAAAAACCTCTACAATGCTGCCAACTATCTGGTACGTCAGTCGTTTATTGGGGAGCAGGGCTACCTCGATACTGTGAAGGTCTTTCATCTCATCAAGGGACACGAGGCGTACAAAGCCCTTCCAGCCAAAGTGAGCAATCAAGTCCTCATCCAAGTTCACCAGGCATGGAAATCCTTCTTTGAAGCAATGGAAGCATGGCAGATCACGCCTCAAAAGTTTCTCGGACGTCCCAAACTTCCTGGCTACAAAGACAAGACGAACGGACGAAACCTGCTGGTCTATGAGCAAGGAGCCGTCTCGAAAAAAGCTTTGAAACGGGGAATGATTGCCCCATCAGGACTCAACATCGCGGTCAAAACCAAGCAGCAGCAGGTGAAACAGGCTCGCATTGTGCCACGCATGGGCTTCTACGTGCTAGAAGTGATTTATGAGCGGCAAGAGCAGCCGCCCACAGGCGATGCCAGCCTCTTTGCCAGTATGGATCTGGGCGTCAACAATGTGGCGGCGATAACTTCAAACAAACCCGGTTTCAAGCCGGTTCTTGTTAACGGTCGTCCCCTGAAATCGACGAACCAGTACTATAACCAACGCAGAGCGGAGCTCCAAAAGAAATTAGGCCAGACGAGGACTACCAAACGCATGGAGAACATGACGAACAAACGCAATCGGCGCGTCAATCAGTACCTTCATACTGCAAGCAAGCAGATCATTGCTCTGTTAGTGCAAGAAGGCATTCATACGTTGGTTGTCGGCAAAAATCCGCTCTGGAAGCAAGAAGTGAACATGGGCAAGCGGAACAATCAGCAGTTTGTCCAGATCCCACATGCTCGTTTCATTGATATGCTCACCTATAAAGGGAAGCTCGCCGGAATAGAGGTCAGGACACAGGAAGAAAGCTATACATCCAAGGCAAGCTTTCTTGACCATGATTCCATTCCAACATACCAATCAGGCGAGAAGCACACCTTTTCCGGCAAACGCCAGCATCGCGGGCTCTATCGGGCAAGCACCGGGCAACGAATCAATGCCGATGTCAACGGCTCCTACAATATTGGCAGAAAAGCAGTCCCAAAATCCTTCGGGCATGGGATAGAGGCGCTGGCAGTCGCGCCAGTGCGGCCCTCCGTTCTCACGGCTCAGCCAAGGGCGCTGACTGGGACGAGGACCGCACGAAGAAAACCGAAAACAACAGCGTGCCCTGGCAATGTCAGGATTCGCTAGAGTCTAGGGAACTGTGTTAACAAGGTACAGCCACATTATTCAAAAAAGAAAAGGTGCCAAGGATCAGAATCGAACTGATGACACCAGCATTTTCAGTGCTGTGCTCTACCAACTGAGCTACCTTGGCTTGTTTTAGTACGTGCCATACTATAACATGAGTGGTGTTTTCCGTCAATCCCTGTGAGACACTTTTCTCAAGGGTTTCGGAGGATTTTTTGAGGCGGGGTTACCATGGCTGTTGCCCTTTCCTGAAATCAAATCCTGTTCAGTATTGCCTATTTCTTTTTTGGTGGTTGGCTTGGGGGCTTGGGCACGGCTTTGTAGTGTACGGTGATGTGGGGTAGGTAGAAGGTGACCCAGCCGACGAAGCCTGGGGAGATTTTCACCTCTGCGTTGACCGCGTTGGGTATGGCACCGTTGCCTGTCGTCAGGGCGGCTTTGGCATCGTCTGCAGATTTGCCACTCACTAACTGGCGCACAGTATCTTCAGGGACTTGTGGCGCAACCTGGCCTATGGCGGTGTAGCTGAGCGTTAATGACTTACCATCGCTGGAAGGCTTGTTTGTCATCTTGGTGATCTTAGGTAATTGTTGCGGTACAAGTGCCATACCCGTATTCTGCTTGCTGAGAGCCGCGTTCATTTCAGCGATGGAAGCCGCTTGAATGGTTGCCGCTTTGACTACAAGCACGGAGAAGTGGAGATTAATGGTCATCAGGAATGTACCGCTGGTGACGACGCTGCCTACTGACGGGGTAACTACAGGTGGGGATTCGACTCGCACGATATTTCCCAACTGATCACCGGCATGAGCGTTCTTTTTAATATAGCCATTGACTTCAGACTGGAGTTGCAGGTCGAGCTGCTGCTTCAGAGTAGTTACATCCTGGTTGGTAACTGTTGCGGCGCTTCCTGCACCGCCTCCTGTCGTGACGCTGGGGTTGATCACCGTTAAATTCAGGTTGGTAACTGAAGGGTTGGCCTGTTGAATCCTGTTCAGGTTATTATTATCACTGGGAATGACGGTAATGCTGCCAGCAGGAACATTGCCGTTGGTGCCGGCAATCTGGGCCTGGATCGGAGCCAGGTTGGTATTGTTAGAGCTTCCTGAAAGCACTAATACCTCAGCCTGTGTGACGAACTGCACATTGTTTTTTGTGGCAACGATAGTGCCGTTGGGGACAACGACCGAGCCATTGCTGTTATTGGTAAAGACAACCGTGCCGGTTGCCTGCACCGTGCCTACTGTCGTGGTACCGGTTGCATGTCCTGGTCCGCTCGCACTTGTGTTATGAGAGAGCGTTTGCGCCGGGATCGTGTGGTTTGAGACGTTTAACTGGCTTGTGCCAGTGGCAGTTAGCTTTAATGGCTGTGAATATTCGTGTGATTGCAGCGTGACAGTGACATCGGCTGTAGGACCCAGGTATGCAAGTAGGCCGACCAGGAGCAGCACAAGGATGCTAACAAGCCCCGCCACTGCAAGGCCAACATTGCCACTGCTCTTTTTCTTCGGTATTTTGCCCTTTGGCTGCGGCGTCGTTGCTTTGGAGGCGGTAAGCGGCGCTTGAGCTACTGGAGAGACGTAGGGCCGTTGATTTGCAGGTCTCGATCGAGTACCGCTTACTGGCGGCGTGCGCGTAACCGGGGACGTGCGATGGCCTGTTCCCATGACGGGGTAGGAGGCCTGCTCATTCGCCGCCTCGTCAATCGGTGAAAGTCGAGTGCGCTGGTCATAGACCGGCGGCTGCTTTGGATCTTCGGCGTTAAGACCCGACCGCTGCGCCTGGGATGGCTGCATACCGCCGGTACGACTTGTGCGCCGGTGAACGCCATGGACGCGTGATGGCCCTGGAACATCCTGCTCTTCATCAAGCGTCTCTCCATCCCAGTCGAGCGTTGTTGAACCAGGGAGATGGTAAAACTCTTCGTTGACGTCACCAAGGTCTTCGATATGTAAGACGCTGGTCGATTCGTCAGAAATGTCATCAACTACATCGTCCGGGTGGTGAAAGATGACGCCACCGCGTTGCTCTGGTAGAGATGACGGATGGTCATCAACCATATTGCTCAATGGATCGTCTACCTCGCCGGATTTTGACGAGAGATCAGTTATTTTGGGCGTTTCCTGAGGAGGCGCCGTTGTGCCGGTTGTAGGTACAACGGTGTCCTCCTCTATCGGTTGTGCTGCTTCAAGAATACTCTGTGCATGGAGATAATCTTCGTGCAAAAAATCAGGTTCTTCATCCTCGTAGGAGGAGGATCCGAGCGGGTGATTGGAGCTGGATGGGCCAAGGCTATAATCATCAGGATCATAGGTGGGCGAGAGAGGAGGTAAGGCCCATTCTGTGGATGTGTCCTCCTGCTTTGACCAGAAGCGATTGTCATATTGCTGGGCTATTTGATCGTTCGGAGGCACTCCTGTTCCCGCGGGAGCATTGTCACCCTGTACAGGCATACTCCCCATCACAGGCGGGGTACTCTGCCTGGGCTTACTCCCCATCACGGGCGGGGTACCCTGTGTGGGCATTTTCCCCATCGCAGGGGAGGTACTCTGCACGTCGGCATTGCCTTTAACGGGTGGGGTACCCTGTGTACTCTTACTCTGTGCACCAGCGTTACCTCTAACGGGTGGGGTACCCTGCGTACTCTGTGCACCAGCGTTGCCTTTAACGGGTGGAACGTTCTGCCCAGCCACTTTGCCTTTGGTAGGTGGAGTGCGCAGGCGTGGCGCTGTCTTGCCGCCCAGACCAACACGGCTGGGACTGCTGCCGCCGCGCGACTTTGCGGTAGTGGTTGACCCATGCAGGTCAGCCGTTCTAAAGCCAGCGTCTTTGGCAACCGAACGGATCTGGCGATCAGGACTTACGATTAAGATATCTTTGCCAAGCTCTCCCGCGGCGGTATACAGCAAACGCCAGCTCACATTGCTACGCAACTGCGTTTCTGCAGGAACAATAAGTACAATACGCCTATTAGCCGTTTTCTCCAAACGTTCTCGTACAATCGTTAAATTATCTTCTGGACTGAGATAAATAGGCTGATCCTCGGCCATATACCCTTTCACCCCCAACGAACTCAAATGTGCATGTTATGAATCACCCGGTAAAGCGCTCTCTCCAGGATATTGTTCTCGTTTTGCAGCTCAATGGCCTGGTAGGCCAGAGCCATTGGCGTGATATCTTGCGCGTTTTTCAGTAATTCTTTCGGATCATTGATGGTGGTCACCATTTCTGGTTCCACTGTCTTTATGATTGGTTGACGAGCAAATGGCAGCCGCTCCGTCCAGGGAAAGGACTCTAGCTCCTTGCGCAGGACTGGCAGTGCAGAGCCACCACCCACCGTATATATGGCCGGTGGTAGCAGTTCACCTTTGGCCAGCTCCTCGATCAACAGTTCGATGCTATCCATCCATGTCTGGCATTCAGGAGCAAGGATGGCCTGAATCTCGTCACGATCGCTACCTTTGAGGAGGCCGCTACTGTAGGTCAACTTGAGCTTCTCTGCATCTTTGACCGAGATACCTTTGCTTGTTGCCAGACGGCGTGTAAAGGTACGCCCCCCAAGGGCAAACATGCGCGTCGCTTCAATGCCGCCCTGCCGCACAAGAGCAATATCGGTGGTACCGCCGCCGATATCAATGAAAATAGCTCCGCTATCAGAACCAGCGTTGGTACTCAGGCAGCGCGCCAGGGCATATGGCTCCGCGACAATTGAGACCAGGGTCAAATCCAATCCCTGAGCCACGGTCTCTAACGCACCCAACTGCATCAGCGGGGCGAAGGCGCTAAAAAGCGTCAGTGTGAAATGGCGTCCGCGAAAGCCGATGGGATTAGCCACCGTTTGTCCATCGATGCGCACAGATATCACCGCGGCATTGGTCAGGCGCACCTCAATGTTCTGGTAGCCCGTCTCAGCGGCAATACGATCTCTGGCGACCTTCAAGATTTTTTGCTGTGCTCCGGTGATTAACGACTCAAGCTCTTCTGGCGTAACGGGTTTCGTGGGTTGCTGCCGTTGTTTATTGACAGTGATAGAACTTCCCTTGACCAGTTCTCCAGCTATGCCAATGACGGCTGAAGGAGCAACTATGCCACCCGCTGACTTTTCGGCTTTAATAAGCGCCTCATTGCAGTTGGCGATCACTCCTGAAATGTCCGTAACGATGCCATCAGACATGTGGGAATAACTCTGCTGATGTCGTCCCACACCCAGGACAGTGGCCTGGTCTTCATGTACTTCAACGATAATCGCTTTTGCGAATGCGGTGCCGATATCAAGAGCAGTAAAAAGCTGCCGGTCGTCTCCGCCAGTCGCGAACGGCTGATCCTCGTATAAGCTTTCCTGGCCGTAACGATATCCGTTCTCTTCTTGTCTTCCCTGCAAGAGGTTACGCAGACTTTGAAAGAGATTTTTCATGCCTAATTATCCCAACTATGGCGGTCAAGTAGGGCGACCGCAGACCGCATGTTACCAGGGCGACCCAAGGGTCGCCCCTACATTATTGCACAAATGTCCTATATAAAGCAAAAGTTACTTGATGTTATCTTTCACGTAACGAGGCACTAGATCGAGAGCTGCTCCCAGTTCAGCCTTATTTTTGCCTCCACCTTGCGCTGAGTCAGGCCTGCCGCCACCTTTGCCACCCAGGCGTTCTCCAACGACACTGGCTATTTTACCGGCATGCAGACCGCGCTTCGTCAATGCCGGGTCAACGCTCACCTGGATGCCTACACGCTCATCATAGGTGCTGGCTACTACCACCACCCCTGGACGGCTCAGTTTGTTACGCACTATGTCGCCCATCTCACGCAGCACCTTCTCGTCCGGAACATTCACCGCCGCCGCGACAACCAGCACGCCAGAGACCTCCTGTGCATCTTTCGCCAACGCCTCCGCCTCTCGCTGAGCGGCTTCTCTGTGGTACTGCGCGACCGAACGGCGAGCAGCAGCAAGCTCCTGCAGCAGTTGCTCCACGCGGGACTCGAGCATATCAGGCTGCGTCTGCAACCTGGCAGCCAGGGTATCGATAACAGCGCTGCGGCGGCGTAGATAGGCCTCGGCTCCGCGTCCAGTCAGCGCCTCAATGCGGCGAATACCGGCGGCAATACTTGTCTCCTGAATGGTGATATACAGTCCGATCTGGCCGGTATATGAACAATGGGTGCCGCCACACAACTCTGTGCTCTTGCCCATCGAGACCACGCGCACCACGTCTTCGTATTTCTCGCCAAAGAGGGCCATTGCTCCCGTCGTCAACGCCTCTTGTAATGACATTATACTTGTATGAACGGGTTCGTTGGCACGAATCCAACGATTTACCTGTTCGTCAACCTGTGCTAGTTCTGAAGGGGTCAGCGGGCGCGGGCAGGTGAAGTCAAAGCGCAGACGCTCAGGCTCAACCAGCGACCCGCGTTGTTCGACCTGCGGGCCGATGATGTCGCGCAGGGCCTTATGGAGCAAGTGTGTGGCGCTGTGATTGCGCATTGTGTCCTCGCGGCGCTGCTCTATGACATTGGCTTGCACAGTTTCGCCGACACGCAGGTACCCTTCGCCCATCTCGCCATAATGGACAATCAAACCTTTGAGTGGGCGACGCGTGTCGTTTACACGGAAGACACCAACTGACCCGCTAATGTCGCCCTGATCACCTATTTGACCTCCGCTCTCAGCATAGAATGGGGTAGAGTCGAGGATCAACAGCGCCTGTTGCGGTGTACTGATACTCTCTACTTCGGAGCCGTCAACGATCAGGCCAACCACTTTGCCGCCGCCAGCGATTCCCTGGTAGCCGGTGAACTCAGTGGCGCCAACGCGCTTGAGTACGTCCGTCAAAGCCTGGTCGTCGCGCGTCTGGGTGAACGCCCCAGTTGCTCGACTGCGCTCCTGTTGACGCTGCATAGACTGCTCAAAGCCAGAGGCGTCGACCGTCAGTCCATGCTCGGCGGCCACCTCTTGCGTCAGCTCTAGTGGGAAGCCATGGGTATCATAGAGCTTAAAGGCGTCTTCGCCGGGTATGGTATGGTGGCCCTTGTGTTGTATATCTTCTATGCGCTCAGTGAGCAGCGCCAGGCCAGCGTTCAGCGTTTGATTGAACTTCTTCTCTTCCAGGCTCAGAATCTCGATAATGCGGTCGCGTTGCAAGCCCAATTCGACATAGTGGCTCTTCATGAGATTGATGACGGTATCGGCGGCCTCCGAGAGGAAGGGCTTATCCAGGCCGAGCAGTCTGCCATGGCGCACGGCGCGGCGCAAGAGACGACGGAAGATATAACCTCGTCCTTCATTGCTTGGGAGGACGCCATCGGCAGCCAGGAATACCAGTGCGCGCCCATGATCGGCGATGACTCGCAACGACACATCATGTGTGGTATCAAGCCCGTAGGTAGTGTTGGCAATGGAGGCGAAACGGTCAATAATGGGACGGAACAGGTCTGTATCGAAGACCGAGTCCTTCCCCTGCATGACCATAGTCAGGCGTTCCAGGCCAAGGCCAGTGTCGATATTCTTCCTGGGCAGGGGCGTACGAGTGCCATCGAGGTCCTGGTAATATTGCATAAAGACGAGGTTCCAGATCTCCAGGAAGCGCTCGCAATCACAACCGGGTTTACAGTCAGCCCGCCCACAGCCATGTTCCGCGCCGCGATCAAAGTAGATTTCCGAGTCGGGGCCGCATGGTCCCGATGCCCCAGGAGGTCCCCACCAGTTGTCTTCCAATCGTACAATAGCCTCATCGGGGAAACCCGCCACCTCGCTCCAATAATGAGGAGCTTCGTCATCAATCGGGTGGACCGTGGGGTGCAAACGCTCGGCAGGTAATTTGAGCACCTGAGTTAACAGATCCCAGGCGTAGGTGATCGCTTCGCGCTTAAAATACTCGCCCACGGAGAAATTACCCAGCATTTCAAAAAAGGTTAAAGAGCGCTCATTGCCCACCTTGTCGATATCGGTCGTGCGAAAACATTTCTGGGCGGAGGTCATTAGCAGCGCTGGAGGAGTCTCCCTCCCCAGGAAGTATGGTATCATCTGTTGCATACCAGCCGTTGTGAGCAAGACCGTCGGGTCATTGCGCGGAATGAGTGATGAGCTGGGTACTTTGAGATGGCCTTTGCTGACAAAGTAATCCAGGTAGCGCGCACGAATTTCAGTACTTGTGAGTTTTAATTCAACAGACACGTCGTTGCCCCTCGTCTAATGTAAT
>Ga0066683_10000539_pt1 | contig 12380 bp, 6 predicted proteins | sample GraSoiAngelo_132_FD_62296 | JGI IMG/M metagenome (GOLD analysis project Ga0066683, IMG submission 62296) | Grasslands soil microbial communities from the Angelo Coastal Reserve, California, USA - 14_0929_02_40cm | ecosystem: Environmental > Terrestrial > Soil > Grasslands | place: USA... | reverse complement strand
CTCGTGCAGCTCGCCGCGCTCGCCAAGGTCGAGGAGGGTGTGGGGCCACGGCAGATCAATCACTTCAACCGCGTGCCGTCGTTCACGTTGACCGCGTCGCTGGTGCCGCCGTTCGCGCAGGGTGAGGCGCTCGATTCGCTCGACGCCCTGGCGCACCGGGTACTCCCACCGGGAAGCACGACGGCGCTGGCCGGCGACTCCCGGGAGTTCCGGGAAAGCAGCGGCGCGCTGTATTTCGCCTTCGGCGTGGCGCTGCTCGTGGTGTTCATGGTGCTCGCGTCGCAGTTCGAGTCGCTGGTGCACCCCTTCACGGTGCTGTTGGCGGTCCCGCTCGCGATCACGGGCGCCTTGGCCACCCTGCTCGTGGCCGCCGTGTTCCATCGGCCCGGGGGCACGATCAACCTGTACAGCCAGATCGGCATGATTCTCTTGATCGGGCTCGTGACCAAGAACTCGATCCTGCTGGTGGAGTACACGAACCAGCTGAAGGCGAAGGGCCTCGAAACAGTAGCGGCCGTGCTCGAGGCTGGCCGCATCCGGCTACGCCCGATTCTCATGACCTCGGTGGCGACGATCATGGGCGCGTTCCCAGTGATGCTCGGGTTGGGCGCTGGCTCGACGTCGCGCCGTCCGCTCGGGTACGCGATCGTGGGCGGCATTTTCTTCTCGACCGTGCTGACGCTGTTCGTCGTGCCGGTCGCGTACGTGCTGCTCGACCGCCTGGTCGCGCGCGAGGCGCGTGAGGTGCGGGCGGTCCGGCCCGTGGAGGCCGATTGATGCTGGCACTGCTCGCGGCTCTCCACCTGGCGGCGACTGCCTCCGACACGCTGCCTACCGTCACGCTGGCCGACGCGTTGCGCCGGGCCACGGGGCTCGATCCCAACTACGTCGCAGCCCTGGGGCAGGTCGACAACGCCGTGTGGGCGCGGCGCAGCGCGTTCAGCGTGTTCATTCTTCCATCGGTCACCCTGAGCACGAGCGCGACCAAGTACGCGCCGCCGTTCTTCAACTTCGCGACCCTGAAGCCGGAGCCGTACTCGGTGCAGGCCGCCGTGAGCGCGAGTTACGACCTGTTCACGGGCGGCCAGAAGCTCGCGGAGCTGACCCGTTCCGGCGCGGCCCTCGACGCCGCCCACGCCGGGGAGCTACAAGCCCGGTTCGCCTCGGCGCTGTTGACGGAGGCCGACTACAACGCTGTGCTGGCCAACCGCGAGCTGGCGCGGGTGGCGCGTGACCGCGTGCGCCGCGCCGAGGAGCAGCTCGCCGTGGCGCGCGCGCGGGTGCGGACCGGGGCCGCGGTGCAAACCGATTCGCTGCAGCTGCGCCTCGAGCTCACCCAAGCCCGCGTCACCTTGTTGCAGCAGGAGTCCGCGCTGCGCGTCTCGCGGCTGGAGCTGGGGCGGCGCATCGGGGCGGCGGGCCCGGTGGACGCCGCGGCGCTCGACACGCTGCCGCCGGCGGAGCTACCGCTCACGCTGGCCGATGCGATCACGGAAGCCGCGGCCCAGGGGCCGCACTACCGCCAGGTGGCGGCGAACGAGCGGGCGGCGGCGGCGTCCTACCGGGCGCAGCTCGGGGCCTACCTGCCGCGGGCCTCGGTGTCGTGGACCCGTACGGCATTCGACAACCGCTTCGTCCCGACGCTGCGGAGCTTCAACGCCCTCACCTTGAACGTGTCGTTCCCGCTTTGGGACAACGCCCGGCGGGAGGTCGCCCTGAGCGTGGCGCGCGTCAACCGGGACGTGGCGCGGGCGATCCGCGACGACATGGACCGCGCCGTGCAACACGACGTGACAGCGGCCTACGACGGGTACGCGACCGCCCGGGCCAGTACCGAGCTGGCGAGCGAGGGGTTGGCGGTCGCGCGCGAGAACTTCCGTGTGCAGCAGAGTCGCTATGGGGCCGGGGCGACGACCATTCTCGACTTGTTAGAAGGTGAAGTGAGCTTGAGCCAGGCGGAGGCGCAGCTGGTGCAGTCGCGGTACGCGACGCGCCTGGCGCTGGCCGGTCTCGAGGCGATCTTGGGCCGGCGACTTTTTCCGACGAACTAGGATACTTCCGTGAGCACGACGAATGTGGGACGTGTGATCGCTCTGATGGCGGTGGCGGCGGTGGCGGCGCTGGCCGGCGCCTGCAAGAAACCCCGGACCAGTGGGGCGGGCGGCGGTGGCTTCGCGGGGGTGCCGGTCGAGGTAGCCGTCGCCAGCGTCGATACGGTGCGCGACGAGGTGGCCGCGACGGGACAGATCGAGGCGGTGCAGTCCATCGACCTGCGGCCCGAAGTGGACGGGCGGATCACCGACTTCCTGGTGCGCGAAGGGCAGGAGGTCGAGAAGGGCACGGCGCTCTTCAAGGTGGACGACGCCCAGCTCCAGGCCCAGGTGGCGCAGCTCGCCGCGCAGCGCGATCTGGCGGACCAAGCCCTGGGGCGCACCAAGGAGCTCGTGGCCCAGCACGCCTCCTCGGCGGCGGACCTAGAGCGCGCCGAAGCGACGTCGCGCAGCGCGCAGGCGGAATACGACTTGGCGCGCATCAAGCTCGACCGCACCACCGTGCGCGCGCCGTTTGCGGGCGTCGCGGGCCAGCGCTACGTCAGCCTGGGGGACTACGTCACCACCAGCACCCGGCTCATCTCGCTGCACACCGTGAACCCGCAGCGCGCGTCGTTCCAGGTGCCGGAGCGCTTCGCCCGGCTGTTGGGGTTGGGCCAGGAAGTGACGTTCCGGGTGGCCGCGCTCCCGGGCCGCGACTTCACCGGGGAGGTGGACTTCGTGGACCCGGTCGTACAGTTGCCGGGTCGCACGATCCTCGTCAAGGCGCGTGTGCCGAACTCGCACCGGCTGCTGCAGCCGGGCATGTTTATCGAAGCGCACCTCGTGACGGCGGTGCGCCCCAAGGCGATCGTCGTCCCCGAGGACGCGGTCGTGCCGCTCCAGGGCGCCGCTTTCGTCTGGACCGTCGCCGAGGGCAAGGTGCAGCGCAAACCGGTGACGCTCGGAGTGCGGACGCCCGGCTTCGTGGAAATCGCGTCCGGCGTGCAACCCGGCGAGCAGGTAGTGGTCGGCGGCCTGGAGCTGCTGCAGCCAGGGATGCCGGTGCGACCCACGGTCGTGACGCGCGTACGGCGCGACACGACCACCGGCGACCGGGACTAGTCGGCGGCGGTGGGCGCGGGCAGGGGGGCGGAGGCGGACGCGATGCGCCGCCCCAGCCGCTGCTGCAGGGCGTCGAGGTAGGTGTAGAAGACCGGCGTCACGTACAGCGTGATGAGCTGAGAAAACGCGAGCCCCCCCACGACGGCCAGGCCGAGCGGGCGACGCGACTCGGCGCCGGTGCCCCACCCGATGGCGATCGGCAGGGTTCCCATCAGCGCCGACATCGTTGTCATCATGATCGGCCGGAAGCGGACGCTGCACGCCTCGATGATCGCGTCGCGCGGTGACTTGCCTTCCCGGCGTTCGGCCTCGAGGGCGAAGTCGATCATCATGATCGCGTTCTTCTTGACCAGGCCTACCAGCATGATCACGCCGACGAACGCATAGACGCTGAGCTCGGTGCCGAACACCAACAGCGTGAGCAGCGCCCCGAACCCCGCGAACGGCAGGCCCGACAGAATCGTGAGCGGGTGGATGAAGCTCTCGTAGAGGATTCCCAGGACGATGTAAATCACCAGGACCGCGAGCAGCAGCAGGAACAGCAGCCCCTGCTGGCTGGCCTGGAACGCCTGGGCCGTGCCGCCGAACGCCGTGCTGATGGTGGAGGGCAAGGTCTGCTGGGCGGTGCGTTGCACCTCGCGCACCGCGTCCCCCAGGGAGACCTTGGGCGGCAGGTTGAACGACAGCGTCACCGACGGGAGCTGGCCGCTGTGGTTGACGCTGAGCGGGCCCACGTCCGGGCTCGCGGTCGCCACGGCGGTGAGCGGTACCAGGGCGCCCCGCTGCGAGCGGATGTTGAGGAGGCTCAGCGCCCCGGGGTCCCGCTGGTATTGCGGCAGCAGCTCCAGGATCACCCAGTACTGATTGTTGGGCGTGTAGATCGTCGAGACCTGGCGCGAGCCGTAGGCGTCGTACAGCGCCTGCTCGATCTGTTGGACGGTGACGCCCAGCGCCGCGGCGCGGTCGCGGTCGATCTGCACACTCACCTGCGGATTCTTGATCTGCAGGTCGGTGGTGACGTCCTGGAGGATCGGGATCTGCTTGAGCCGCGCCTCGAGCTTCGCCGCGTTGTCGTACAGCGCGTCGATGTCGGCGCTCTGCAACGTGAACTGGTACTGGGTCTTCGTCGGCCGGCCGCCGATGCGGATGACGGGCGGGACCTGCAGGTAGGTGCGGATGCCCGGGAGGGCGTTGAGCTTGGGTTGCAGCTCGCGGATCACCTGGTCGGCGGGCGGACGCCCACCCCGGGGCTTCAAGCGGATACTCACCCGGCCCTGGTTCATCGTGCCGCCGCCGACGGTGGACATGAAGTGGTCCACGTACGGATCCTGCCGCAACACGTCGGCGACGGCGAGTTGGTGGTCCCGCATCGCGTCGAACGAGCTGCCCTCGATCGTCTCCGTGTTGCCCTGGATCTGCCCGGTGTCTTCGGTGGGGATGAATCCCTTGGGCACCACGACGAAGAGGACGGCCGTCGCCGCCAGGATCCCCGCCGAGAACGCGAGGCTCGTGGGCCGGTGATCCATCACCCAGGCGAGGCTGCGCTGGTACGCCCCGAGCACGCGGCGGTAGACGCGCTCCGTGGCCTCGTAGAAGCGGCCGTGCCGCTCCTCCGACGGCGGGCGCAGGAAGCGGCTGCACAGCATCGGCGTCAGGGTGAGGGAGACGAACCCGGAGACGAGGATCGCGATGCCGATGGTCACGGCGAACTCATGGAACAGCCGGCCGATGATGCCGCCCATGAACAGCACCGGGATGAACACCGCGGTGAGCGACAGCGTCATCGACACGATGGTGAAGCCGATCTCGCGCGCCCCTTCCAGCGCGGCCTGCAGCGGCCGTTTCCCCATCTCCAGGTGCCGCACGATGTTCTCGAGCATCACGATGGCGTCGTCCACAACGAAACCGACCGAGAGGGTGAGCGCCATCAGCGACAGGTTGTCGAGGCTGTATCCCAGGAGGTACATCGCCGAGAACGTGCCGATGATGGAGAACGGCAGGGCGAGGCTGGGGATCACCGTCGCCGACAGGTTCCGCAGAAAGAGGAAGATGACGAGCACGACGAGACACAGGGTGATGAGCAACGTCGTCTGGACATCGTTCACCGACTGGTGGATCGAGACCGAGCGGTCGTACAGGGTGTTGATCTGGACCGACGCGGGCAGTTGCGGCACGAGACTCGCGACGGTCGCCTTGGCGGCATCCGCCACCTGCACGGTGTTCGTGCCCGGCTGGCGTTGAATCGCGAGGATGATGGCGCGCACGCCGTCGTACCAGGTGGCGTTGCGGTTGTCCTGGACGTCGTCCAGCACGTTGGCGACGTCCTGGAGCCGCACCGGCGCGCCGTTCTGATAGGTGACGACGAGCTGGCGGAATTCCGGCGCGCTGGAGATCTGTCCGTCCGCGAGCACGGTATAGGCCCGCTGCGGGCCCCACAGGGTGCCGGTGGGGAGGTTGGGGTTCCCCGCATTGACGGCGGCCGTGACCTCGTCCAGCCCGATGCCCCGCGCTTGCAGGGCCTTGGGGTCAAGCTGGATGCGCACGGCGTACTTGGCTGAGCCGAACACCTGGACCTGGGCCACGCCGCTGACGGTCGACAGCCGCTGGGCGAGGAACGTCTCCGCGTACTCGTCCAGGGTGGCGAGCGGCAGCGTGTTGGAGGTGAGTGTCAGGTAGAGAATCGGCGAGTCGGCCGGATTCACCTTCTGATAGGACGGCGGCTGAATCCCCGGGGGCAGCTGCCGCAGCGTCTTGGAGATCGCCGCCTGCACGTCCTGGGCGGCCGCGTCGATGTCGCGGGACAACGTGAACTGCAGCGTGATCGAAGTGCCGCCGAGGGTGCTCGAGGAGGTCATCGCGTCGAGCCCGGCGATGGTCGAGAACTGCTTCTCGAGCGGGGTCGCGACCGCCGCCGCCATCGTCTGCGGGCTCGCGCCCGGCAGTCCCGCCGAGACGGTGATCGTTGGGTAATCCACGTTCGGCAGGTCGCTCACCGGGAGCAGGCGGTAGGCCATCACGCCGAACATCAGGATCCCCAGCATCACGAGCGTGGTCGTGACGGGGCGGCGGATGAACAGCCCCGAGATGCTCACCGGATCGAGCCCCCGGCGCTCTCCGACCGCGGCGCCCCGCGGATGTCCACGTGCGCGTTCGGCGTGAGGCGCAGCTGGCCGTCCGTAACGACCAGGGCGCCCGGTACGACGCCGTCGGCGATGACGGCGAGGCTGTCCACGGTGCGCGCCACGGTCACCGACTGCTGGGTCGCCGAGCCGTCGCCGTTCACGATGAAGACGTACGTCCCCTGTTGGCTCGTCAACACCGCTTGCGCCGGGACGACCAGGGCGTCGGCCTCCACGGCGAGGATCAACGTGACATCCACGAACTCCCCGGGCCACAATTGGCCGTCGGCGTTGGCGAAGCGGCCTTTGAGTAGCACCGTGCCGGTGATGGAGTCCACGTGGTTGTCCATGAACGCGAGCACGCCGTCGAGCGGTCCGGCGCCGCCGGCGCCCGGCCGCGCCCGCACCGGCAGCGGGTGGTCGGCGTAGCGGCGCAGGGCGGGGAGGTTGCTCGAGGGCACGGCGAACCGCACGAGGATCGGCCGCAACTGGTTGATCGTCACCAGCGGCGTCGGGTCGCTGGGACGCACCAGGGCGCCCTCGCGGACGGTGAGACTCCCGGTGCGGCCGCCGATCGGAGCACGGATCGTCGCGTACTCGACGTTGAGCTGGGCCGAAACCAACGCGGCCGAATCGGCCCGCACCGTCGCGGCGAGGGCATCCGCGGTGGCCTGCTTCTGCTGATAGTCCTCCTGCGTGACGGTGTTGTTCGCGGCGAGGTCGCGGTAGCGGGCCGCGTCCCGGGCGGCGTTGTCCCACTGGACCTGATCCCGGCTGAGCGTTGCCTCGGCCTGCAGCAGCGTGGCCTCATACGGGCGCGCGTCGACCTGGAACAGCGCCTGTCCCGCGACGACCTCGTCACCTTCGTTGAACCGCACGCGCAGCACCGTGCCTTCCACCCGGGGCAGGACGCCCACTCCGCGAATGGGCTCGACGGTGCCCGTCGCGCCGAGCTGGTAGGGTACGGGCCGGCGCTCGGCGCGCGCGACCGTCACGGCCACCCGGGGCGGGCCGGCCGGCGGCCGGCGGGAGCAGGCGAGGGCCGCCGCCGCGACGACGAGGACCGCGGTGCGAACTGGGACGGAGTGGGCCATGGCGTTAACGATACTACGCACGAGGCGACCCCGGCGTGAAGGGGAACCGCGCCGTCCGCAGGGCCGTAGGGACTGCATGGCCACCGCCGGTCCCCCCGATATCGCGACGAAGCTCGCGGCCCTCAAAGTCGAAGCCGATCGCGAGTGGGAGCAGCGACGACGACCCTCGAAAGCCCCCGCTCCCGCCGCGCCTCCCACGCCATCTCGCCCCTGGCGCCGCCTGGCCGCCGCAACCCTCACGGCCGCCGCGCTGCTGGTGCTGCCGTTCGTCGTACTCGTGCGCGGCGCGGTGTACCTCTACAGCACGCGGCACTGGCCGACCGGTCTGGCGCTGCTCGGGGCCGGCGTGCTGACCCTCGGAGTCGTTACCGCGTACGGCGCCTGGCTGTCGCGGCGGCTGACGGGGCGCGCGCGTCTGTCACTAGTGGCCAAGTGGATCGCGCTGCCGCTGGTGCTCGGTTACGGCGGGCACGCGCTGCTGTTCCTGGCGCGGGAGCACGCCAAAGGGGACGGGATCCGCGCCGAATATCGGGCCACCCATCCGCTGCTGCGCCTCGCGCTGTCCACCTTGGTTCTCGGCGACCGTGACCTGGTGCTGACCGATCTGAGCCGCGTTCCGGCGGACTATGCTGCGATGGGGCTGCCGGCGTACGATCGCACGTTGCATTACCGTCAGGCCGACGGTTGGTCGCACGCCGTGGACCTGCGCACCACCGGCCGTAGCGGGGTGACCAACCTGTTCGTCCAACTCTACTTCCGGGCGATGGGGTTCCATACGCTGCGGCACGTCGGGACCGCGGATCACCTGCACGTGGAGCTGCCGGTCCTCACCCCGTAGGGCGTAATCGTGGTACGTCGTGCGGGGTTTTGCTTGGCGTCTGAGCGCCTCGGCGCCTTAGCGTGTGTGCCTCATGCTCGCCCGCGTCCGCTCCGCCGCCGTTCTCGGCATCGACGCCTATCTCGTCGACGTCGAGACCGACATCTCCAACGGCCTACCGACGTTCGCGACGGTGGGACTGCCGCAAGGCGCGGTGAAGGAGGGGCGCGAGCGGGTATACGCGGCGCTCACCAACACCGGCTACACGTTTCCCCTGAAGCGCATCACAGTGAATCTCGCCCCAGCCGACATCCGCAAGGACGGCTCCGCCTTCGACCTGCCGATCGCCCTCGGCGTCCTGGCGGCGACCGGCCAGGTCGGCGGTGAGCGGCTGGGTGGCGTCGCCGTACTGGGGGAATTGAGCCTGGAGGGTGCGATCCGGCCGGTGCGCGGAGCGTTGCCGGTGGCGCTCGCCGCTCGGGGCGCCGGCCTTGACGCGTTGGTGCTCCCCAAAGAGAACCTTGCCGAGGCGGGCGTGGTGCAGGGGCTGCGCGTCCTGGGCGCCGCGAACCTGGCCGAGCTGGCCGATTTTCTGGACGGCCGGTCCGAGCTGCCGCACGCGGAGGTGGACGTCGCCCGGCTGTTCGAGGAGCGGGCGCGGCACGACGTGGACTTCGCGGAAGTAAAGGGGCAGGCCCACGCCAAACGCGCCCTCGAAGTCGCGGCGGCGGGGGCGCACAACATCCTCATGGTCGGTCCGCCGGGCTCCGGCAAGACGATGCTCGCGCGCCGGCTGCCGACGATCCTGCCGCGCATGAGCCTCGAGGAAGCGCTCGAGACGACGAAGATCCACTCGGTGGCCGGGACGCTGCCCCTCGGCGAGTCCCTGGTTGCGCGGCGGCCGTTCCGCGCCCCGCACCACACGATCAGCGACGCCGGGTTGATCGGCGGGGGTTCCTACCCGCGACCCGGGGAAGTGAGTCTCGCGCACGGCGGCGTGCTGTTCCTCGACGAGCTGCCCGAGTTCCGCAAGAACGTGCTCGAGGTGCTGCGACAGCCGATGGAAGACGGCGTGGTGACCATCGCGCGCGCGGCGATGAGCCTCAGCTATCCGGCGCGCTTCATGCTGGCGGCAGCGATGAATCCCTGTCCCTGCGGATACCACGGCGACCCGCAGCACGCCTGCTCCTGCGGCCCGCTGGGCGTGCAGCGTTACCTGGCGCGCGTGTCCGGACCGCTGCTCGACCGCATCGACATCCACCTCGAGGTCCCGGCCGTGAAGTACCGGGCGCTGGCCGAGCAGGGCGGGGGCGAGCCGAGCGAGGCGGTGCGCGAGCGGGTGGACCGGGCGCGGGTGGTGCAGCGGGAGCGTTTCGTGGGACGGGCGGGGGTGTACGCGAACGCGCACATGGCGCCGCGCGACATCCGGCACTTCTGCCGGGTGACCGATGGGGCCGACGCATTGCTGCGCACGGCGATCAGCCGCCTCGGGCTCTCGGCGCGCGCCTATCACCGCATCCTCAAGATCGCGCGCACCATCGCCGACCTCGAGGGCGCGGCCGATCTGCAGCCCAAGCACGTGAGCGAGGCGATCCAGTATCGGACGCTGGATCGGCGGGGAGTCGCATAGGAGCAAGACAGCCCGTAGGTTGGACAGTGAGGAGTCGAAGACAAATGTCCCACTTCCGTGTTGGATACATGCTCCTGAGCCTAGTTCTCGGAGCAGCCACCTCCCTGCGTACTCAAGCCGTCCGCGGGCAAGTTCTCGGACAACTGAACCTACAGCCTGTCGCCGGCGCCTTGGTGTTCTTGCTGGACGATGGCGGCCACGAAGCCGACCGCACGCCCACCAACGGGTCTGGCAACTTTCTGCTGCGCGCCCAGCGCCCCGGTGAGTATTCCTTGCTCGTCCTGCGCATCGGTTACCAAAAATGGCAATCACCGGCGTTTCGGCTCGCTGCTGCCGACACTATGGAATACCGCGCCGAAGTTCTCGAAAACCCGGTCGAGCTTCCGGTAGTTTCGATCGAGGCTCAGCGGCAGTGCCGCATCGCCCCGGAAGGCGGTGCGGTGATTGCGGCCCTCTGGGGGGAAGCGCGAAAGGCGCTGATACTGACGGACCTCACTCGTGAACAGAGCTCCTTTCAGTTTCGTATCGTGAGAGCTACGCGCCGCCTGAATCGGGATCTGGTCCCGGTGGAGGAAGCGACTGATACCAGTGTGGTGACGACCTTCCAACCGTTTGCGAGCCTGCCCGTTGAGAGCCTGGTGGTGACCGGCTTCGTCCGGGACTCAGGGGGCGTCGCGATCTACTATGGACCCGATGTCGCGGTCCTGTTTTCCGACGCGTTCTTGCAGCGTCACTGCTTCCGAGCGAAGCTTTCCCGTCGCACTGATCCTGGTCTTGTGGGGCTGGCATTCGAACCGACCAGGGGAGCGACAGTTCCCGATATCGCCGGTGTCCTGTGGCTCGACCGGCAGACGGCCGCGCTCAAGTACTTGGAGTACCAGTACACGAACCTTGAACCTGAGCTGGGCGACCGGGCGGGGGGGCGCGTCGAGTTTCTCGAGCTTCCCTCGGGGGCGTGGATCGTCCGGCAGTGGAGGATCGAAACGCCGATCCCGCTGCGGGGGCCGTCGGGGTGGATCCGGACGGGCAGGCCCAGCGGCTATCGGATACACGAACGCCGGGTGCTCGAGGTGTTGACCGCCGACGGACGCAGCGTACTGCGCTAGGAGCGCACAGCTGAAAAAAGGGCGGTAGAGGCGATGGCCTCTACCGCCCTGGGTTCTTCAGGACGAGCGGGGCTAGTTGTGAATCACGATGCTCCCGCCGCCCAGGACGGTGCTCGCTGGAGCGCCGTCGCCGCTGCCCATCTCACTGTCGTAAATGACCACGCCTGTGTTCTTGTCCCAGATCTTCATCCGGAACGTGTCGGGATCGCCCCCGGTGACGTCGCCGTCGACGGCGGAGACCAGGAACGCGAAATCTCCGGCGCCGTTGATGGTCCCGGACCCCTTGAACCGCACCTTCGAGGTCGAGACCACCAACCAGTCGTAGCTCGTGCTGTGGAAATGCAGGCTCCCGAGGTGGAAGTCGAACTCCGTGTTCCCAGTCGGCGTAATCGCGTTCTTGGGATACTTGGACACGAACCCAAACGTCGCCTTGCCGGTGACGAGTGGATTCGCTGGGTAGGCGCCCCGGGGCGAGATGATCCAGCCCCCGCCCGTTACGAAGCCGCCCAACGGGTTGAACACCACCACGAACTGGAAGACGGACTGTCCGCTGCCGCCGTCCTTGTCGGTGACGGTGAGGGTCAGCGTGTACACCCCCGCCGCCGCGTAGGCATGGCTGCCGCTCGCCGAGCCGGAGCCGTCGGTTTCGCTGATTGCCGCGGGCGACGTGCTGCCGTCGCCCCAATCGATCACGCCGGTGTGCGTGTCGAGCGTGCCGGGGTCGGTGAAGGCGGCGCCCGCCGTCACGGCGGTGCCGGCCTCCAACGGATCGATCGGCGCCGTGATCGGCCCGACGCTGGGCGCGACGTTGGTGATCACCGCCAAGGTCGTCGCTTCGCCGGAGAGCGACCCGTCGGAGACGGTCAGCTTCACCGTGTAGCTGCCGTTGTCGGCATAGCGGTGCGTCGGGGTCGGGCCGCTGCCCGAGGATCCGTCGCCGAAGTCCCACGTGTAGGTGAGCGCATCGCCGTCGGGATCGGATGAATGCGACCCGTCGAACGCGACCGTGGAGCCCTCCGCGCCACTTGCGGCGGGGCCGGCGTTCGCGACCGGGGCCCGGTTGACCTCAACCGTCACGGTCGCAACAGCGGTCCCTACGCCGGCGTCGTCATCGCGCACCGTCACGGTGACGGTGAACGGGCCGGCTTGGCCGGAGGGATACACGTGACTGAGATGGAACGTGGTGCCCGTGAGGGCGAGCGGCTGGTCGCCCGAGCCGTCGCCGTAATTCACCGTCGCCGTCCAGGTGTCCGCGCCGGGATCGGTGAACGACCCGTCCGCGGCGTAGGTCTCACCCGGATGCAGCGTCGCCCCGGCGATGGCGCTCACCACCGGCACGACGTTGGCGATCGTCGCGAGGGCGGTGGCGCTGTTCGTCAGGCCGCCGTCAACCGCGGTGACCGTGAGGGTAACCGTATAGCTCCCGTTGTCCGCGTAGGTGTGGCTCGGCGTCGCGCCG
>Ga0066683_10000534_pt1 | contig 12406 bp, 7 predicted proteins | sample GraSoiAngelo_132_FD_62296 | JGI IMG/M metagenome (GOLD analysis project Ga0066683, IMG submission 62296) | Grasslands soil microbial communities from the Angelo Coastal Reserve, California, USA - 14_0929_02_40cm | ecosystem: Environmental > Terrestrial > Soil > Grasslands | place: USA... | reverse complement strand
GATCGTCAGACGTACGTCGTGAGATTGATTTCGCGACCGAACGGCGGCTGGATGATCCGGCTCGTAACGGTGGCGGAATACGGGAACAAGATCGCGATAATCGCGGCGGATCGTGAACATGGGCCGTCCCGCGGCGTCGTTTGTCTGAATGACCGACGCGTGATCCTCGAAACCGCGTAACCTGTCCTCTGCGTCGCGCTCGACGTACGAGCTGTTCGGCGCGCTCCAGTTGACGCGTGTCCGCGCGTCCCCGAGCAGGTGAAACGCCCGGCCGCCAAGTGGATAGCATCGTGCTGTCACATGTGGACAAACGTCCGCGAGCGAGACGCCGAGCCTCTGGTACGCCTGACGCGCGCCGTCAACCACATCGGAGCTCTCGGTGGCCAGCGGCAGACCCCGCCGGTCGTAAACCGTTCCACGAGGCATCTGGCGGACGATGTCCAATAAGCGAGGGTTGTATTCGTATCGCCGTCCTCCGTCGGCTTGAGCTCCAAGATGGGGTCTGACCACGTAGTCGTCACCGCGGACGACCGACATATTGATCACGAGGGCAACGAGCACCAGCGCACAAACACCGAGCACGGTTCCGAGCCACTTCACCGGTGCGCGGAATGGCGTGAAATCACCCGAAGGACGCCGGTCGCCGTGGATCGACGCGAGAATGCCGAGCGCGGCAAAGTTCGCCGCCATGGCGGAGCCGCCGTAGCTCAGAAATGGAGTAACGACACCGGTCAGAGGCGTGACGCCAATCACGCCCGATGCCATGACCAATGCCGGAACGATCAGGAACAGCGTGAGGGACGTGGCGAGAAAAAACCCGTAGTCGTTCGGTGCCAGGCGGCCAATACGGAAGCCGCGCCATGCCATGACCGCGTACGCGACCGCGACGACGACCAGTCCGGCCGCGCCAAGTTCCTCACCTATCGCAGCCAATATCAGATCGGTATGGCCCGCCGGCAGATACCGGGAGTCACCGAGCCCGAGGCCGGTCCCGAACGGACCGCCTGTCGCCATCGCCCAAATCGCATGTGTCACCTGATCTCCCCCCGCGACGGCATTGTCCCAGGGCGATTGCCACATTCGAACGCGGTCCGCCAGCGTCGAAGACACATGCAGGCGATATCCCACAAAAAAACCCGACACCAGCAGCGCGAAACCAGCCATGGCCATGCCGATCCGCCCGCGGGCCACGGCGTACACGGCGAGAAAGACACAAGAGAGAAACAGCGCCGGGCCGAGGTCCTTCTGGAGGAAAAAGAATACGAGGGCCGCCGCGACACCGGCGCCAACGGGCAGGACGTACTCACTCCGAGGCAGGTTGACCCAGCGTGGCAATCGCAGATTCCGGATCGCCCCGCCGCGAATCTCCCTGAGCAACTCCCATCGGCGGGTGAAATAGCCGGCGAGAAACAACGCCAGCAGCAAACGGATCGCTTCGATGGGCTGCAGCGGGCCGAGATTCACCTTGGCCGTGCTGTTTCCAGGTCCGGAACCAAACAGGATCAACAGCACTGACAGCGATAAGGCCGCGATCAACGGCAGGTAGCTGAGCTCCAGGAATCCGGCTGTCTTGAAATCGACGAGCGACAGGGCCGCCATGAACATCAGGCCAAGCGCCGTGACTTCCGCGTATCGCACGAACAGCGGGATGTCGCGTAGAGGATCGGGCCGGCTCAACAGGATCGAAAAACCAAGAGCCGTCAGCAGGTGGGCCACGGCCAGCAGCAGATGGTCGCCCTGAATGCCGCGCAGCCTCCACACCAGTGCCACGAGATGAAACCCGACGATATAGAGGAGGCTGAACAACAGAACCTGACGCTGGAACATCTCACGCGTTCGTACGATCAAGAAAGGCTTGAGCGCCGCGAGATCTGCCGGCGTGAACAGGGGCATGCTCTCAGGCGGTACACTTCCAGCATTCGCGGCATGCTCGCGGACGACACGCCGCCGCTCCGAAAATGCGTCCAGCCTCCGGGATCGCTCAATCGCTTCAAGACGGACGTTCGCACGGGCAATCGCGCCGACGTTTGCCAGCGTGTGTCGTTCGCCTCGATCGTCGACCAGAAAGCGAGACAACTCTCGAGCCGCAAAGCCGCGGTCGTACGCGTTCGCGAAAACTGTTTCCAATACCGGTTCAAGCTGCCTTGGATCCGCGATGGTGTTCAGGTTGACAATTCGAGCACCTGGGCGTGTGCTCTCTGACATCTCGAAGGCCCGAAGACGGCCCACGTACGCCAGCGTGATACCAACGACCGCGACCGAGGACGTCATGGCCAGCAGCCATGCCGACAGGTCGAGGCGGCTGATGCGCTGCCGCCTTCTTCGACCGTCCCGTTCCGCGGCCGAAGTGCAGGTGACGGTCATTGGAGAAAAACACCACGAACTGACTCGGGCGCGAGCGGGCTGCGATCCTCGGGTGCGCCCGGCTGAACGATGGGTCGAGACAAATCGGCGATCCGCTGTTCAACCTGCGTGAGCCCGCGCTGGACCACGCGCAGATTGCGCGCAACGCCGGCAAACCCGAGCGCATTCGAATAGAACCCGACAGCCTGCCGATAGGCCTCCGCCGCACGCGCGAGATACTCCTGCTCCTGCGCCATGCCAGACAGGGTTCGCGCCGTGCGAGCCAATGTCTCCGCGCGCGTCCGATACCCGTCGCCGAGCTGCGCCGTCTCGCGGTCGCCGGGCGTATAGCCGAAACGCTGTGCCTGCTTGAGCGCATCGGCCGCGCGATCGACATCTTCCAATCCGTAGATGAACGTTCTCGTGAGGCCAAGGAACGGGTCGGGCCAGTTCGGCCGCAGCTCGGCGGCCTCTCGAAATGCGGTGACCGCGTCCGTGAACTCATGCTGCGCCTCGGCGGTCTGCCTCCGGCTCCTCCGTGCCTCGCCATTGATCCGGTGCAGGTGGCCATCACAGTACCGGAGCGATGCCTTGAGTTGCGTGTCGCCCGGCCTGACGCTCACGGCGTGGGCGAGGGCCTCTCGAGCCATCCGCCACTGCGCTTCTCTGACGGTCGGCAAGGGCGTCCGGTAATTCGCGATGACAAGGTCTGCCGCGATCGCCGTCTGTTTCGCGAGCGCACGCTCGAGACCGAGGACTCCGAATCGCAGGCTCCGGCCTCTCAGCAGGTCGTACTGACGCCACGTTTCATCAAGGTCCTCGAGCTCCTGGGTCGGCACGGCGGCAGCACGCCGTCCCGCGAGGGTCGCGACCCTCATCTCGTTGCCGGTGACGGCGAGTGCGATCAGCAGCAGTACTGTTCGCAGGAGCGGCCTGCCTGGGCTGGCGATCTGCCTCGCAATTCCCCACGCCGGCGCCGGACCAGCGCTCGGTCCGTCTGCCGAAGACGAAGGGGTTGCTTGTCCCGTCCGGGCCTGGGACGATCGGCGCGTGGCTTCTTCATCGGGTTCCGCGGGAGGACGCGTGCGGCGTGTCGGCGGTTCATCGTGTGCTGTACCCGGCCACCCTTTGCGTTCCGCCTCCGTTTGTCGTCCGGATTCGAGGCACTCGAGGTCCTCGCGGATTGCCTTCGCGGTGCTGTAGCGATCCGCCGGATTGCCCGCGAGAAGCCTCGCGATGACAGCCTGCAGGCCGCGAGAGCACGCTCCGTCGAGTGACGCGGCCGGCTGGCGCGATCTGATCAGCTGCTCCAGGCGGCGCGTGTCGGGAGCCTGAAATGGTTGCAACCCGCCGACCATTTCATACAGCAGCACGCCCACGGCCCAGAAGTCCGCCTGTCGGTCGATGTCCCCCGACTCGAGGCGCTCGGGAGAGAGGTAGGCGACGCTGCCAAAGTCGTTGCGCGTGACTTTCCGGCTCAGCGAAAGGGCTTTGGCGATCCCGAAGTCCAGGACTTTTATCCGGTCGTCCTCGAGAACGCGGATGTTTCTCGGCTTGAGATCGCCGTGCAGAAGCGAGCGAAGCTGCCGGCCATCGATCGTGGCTTCAAAGCCGTGCGCGGCCTCGAGAAAATCACAGAGCTGGATGGCGATCCCGACGGCACGTACAGGAGGCAACGGACCGTCGGCGATGATTTCGGAAAGGTTCCGCCCTTCCAGATACTCCATCGCGATATAGAAATATGCTTCTTCGGTGTTGTGCTCGTACACGGCCGGAACGTGCCGACTCGCGCCACAGAATTGCTCCTGAAGCTTCGCCCCCCAGCGCTCGGCATCGAGGACGTCACGAGCCTCCCGGTCATTTCCCGTCGGCACAACCTTCAGCGCCACGCGGCGATTCGTCCGGCTGTCGATGGCGAGGAACACGACGGCCATGCCCCCACGCCCGATCTCCTCGAGAATCTCGTACGGTCCGACGCGCTGAAACACCGACGGCATCATCGACCTCGCCGGCCGCGGGGCACCGTTGAGGGTGTCGAGCGGGGATCCTGAGAGTCGGCGAACCAGTTGTCCTTCACCAGCGCGATCCGCGCCGCTTCGCCCAACGCTCCGAACAGACCGGGGCCGATTCCTTGAAAGACGTTTCCGGAGAAACGCGGCTCGGCATGTTCTTCGATGATCAGCGCCGTGGAAACGCGCTCGGATACGCCGTTCCGGACGAACACGTTGTGGGCGATTCTGGGTGATGCACCAGAACGGATCGCCAGCGCCGCGCCAGGATTGTCATGAATGTCGCTCGCCACCACGTTGACACGCGCCATGTCAGCGAGGTCGATCGCCACGTTCACGGCACCCGTGATTTCGACATCGACGACCGACAGCTCCGCATCGCTGACACGCAAACCCGTGCCCAACGGCGTAGCTGCATCGCCCACGATACGGAATCCGACGAATTCCGCTCCTGAAACGTTCGCGGCAACAACCGCCGCATCCCGTTCGGACGCTGACCCGGGGAGCCGGATCGTCGCTCCACGAGGCACGCGGCTGACCAGCCGCACGCCGTTCATGAGAAGGACTGTCTCCCGGTATTCACCCGGCTCGACGATGACTTCCGATCCCGCCCGGGCGCCCCGCAACGCAGCGGCAATCGATCCGGTCGGCGGCACGGTGATCGCGCCTGGGGTTGAGATCGGCGGGGCGAATTCGCGGAGGGCCGCCATCAGCCAGGCGGGACGCAGACGGAAGAGGGCGAGCGCGGTTCCCAGGGTCACAAGCGCGATCAGCGCAATCGGCACAGCGCGCCGCGATTTCGTGCCTGCCCCGGGCGCGGCCTCACCGCGCATGTGGCTCGCGAGCTCGGCCGGACATCGAACATCCTGCCCCGCATTCAGCCGTCGCGTGACCTCCGAGGACACACCGGCGGCGGCAGGGGCGAATTGCTCTTCTTCGACGTACACGACGGTGACGTTGTCCTTGCCGCCGGCCGTGTTGGCCGCTTCGATCAATGCCCGCACAACCAGGTGCGGCTGCCCGGCCAGCCGTCTCACCACTTGATTGATGGACGATGATTCGATCAGATCGGTCAGGCCGTCACTGCACAAGAGGAGCGCCGCATCAGGCTCGAACGGAATCTCGTGAACGTCGATGAAGTCCGGATCCGCGGGCTGGTGCGGTTCTGAACCGACGTCGCGATACACCTCGTTTCGGCGCGCGTGATGCATCGCCTCGAGCTCGGAAATCTCCCCCGAGTCCTCCCGCTCGCCAACCGGCGAGTGGTCGTGAGTGACTTTCTCGATGCGATCATCGCGAAGCTTGTAGAGCCTCGTATCCCCCACATGACCGACGATCGCACGGCGGTCGTCCACGACCACGACCGTGAGCACGCAGGCCATCCCATTCCATTCGGGCCGCAAGCCGGCGGCGCGATGGATTTCGTTGTTGGCGATCGTGATGGCCTCTCGCACCCGATCGATGATCGGTCCTGTCTCCCGTTCCAGTCTCCTTCTGAGCATCGTCAGGGCGATGTCGGCGGCCTTTCCACCCGCGGCCTGGCCACCGACCCCGTCGATGACGATGAACAGGCCCCGCGGGATATCAACGTGGAACCGATCCTCGTTGACATCCCGTTGCAGTCCGGGATCGGTGTCGCCTGCCGCTCTCAGCGCGCTCACCGTCCGGATTGAGCCGTTCACCGTTCCTCCCGCGTCCGGAACGCCGTCCATGCGAAGCAGGTGACGAGCAGAACGAGCACAAGCAGAAACGCCAGACGGGCCCACAACAGCACGGCCATCAGCTGACCCTTTCGAACTCGAGGAAGACCGTGTCGGCAAGGCCTATCCGCGCGCTGTCCGGTAACGGCGTTTCGGCCCCGTTCTCCCTCCTGGCGCCATCAACGTCGTCATAGCCTTTTGGAACGTGGCGGCCATTCAGCGTGGTACCCAATGAGCTCAGATCGATCACGAAGAAACGCCCCGTCTTTGGATCCCTGCGGATGCGCGCGTGCTCGCGCGACACGTCGGGCGACGCCGCGACGCGAACGTCAACGGGGTACGCGATGCCGCCACGTCCGATAGTGAGAGAGTCCTTCACGACATCGTACGAGTGGTGACCCGAATCATCGTTGTAGGAGATACGAGCCAGGGGTGATGCAGTTGATCCCGAAGGCAACCGGTTGACTGTCTGCTCTCTGGTGGTCGTCCGGTGACCAGTGTGAGCGGTCGTGATCCGCCGCGTGCGTTCTCCCATGCCGAGATCCGGCCTCGCCGGCAGAACGAGCTCCGAGTCGATGAGAAGATCGCCCTCGTTCATCTCGCCGTCGGGATCGGCCAGGAAATCCACGTGCCACTCGACGCCGGCCTTGCGGATCTCCGGTTCGGCATCCCCCATCAACCGGCCAACCCAGCGCCGCAGGCCCGAACGCCGGTTCAATCTCAGGATTTCATCGGAGAGCGCGCGAATGGTCTGCTCCTGAAGGACCGGAATGATCCCCTCCAGCCGCGCGTACTCGCCGGGATGCAGGTAGACGATGAAACGGCTTGGAGCGAGCGTGGAGTACTTCAGCGGCTCGAGATTCTTCTGCATGTTGTGCACGACGGCCTCGATCAGATCGCGCGCCGGCCGTCGGTCCGTGTGAGCAGCCGGGTCCGGGCGGGGTGCAGGCACGTCGTAGCGCGAAGGCTTCAGCCGAGCGTCAATGGTGGAATCGTGTCCGGCGGGAAATTGTTCGATCATATTCGGTTCCGACACGATCCGGCTCCCCGGACAGCTGCAAAACTGTTTGCAGGCCGTGGTGAAAGTTCGACACGGCCTGCCAGGCACAAGGATTATGGCCACAGAGACTCAGAGACACTGAGAAAACCCTGCGATTCTCCGTGTCTCGGTGTCTCCGTGGCCCATTCTCGGTGCCTCGCAGCCCGTGACACGACTTCCGCCACGGGCTGTTAGGATGTGGCCGCGTCGGAGAAGAGTCGTGTTCGAGTATGGAGCAGCGACCGGGCCGGAGTCTTAAGGAATTCCGAAGGATTCCATAGTTCCTGATACGTGAGGATTCGATTCGGACCGTTCATCGTCGACTCGGAGACGAGGCAGCTGCGCCGCCAGCAGCTCGAGATCCACCTTCCCCCCAAGGCATTCGATCTGCTTTGCATTCTTCTCGAACGGCGGCCGAAGGTTGTCGACAAGGCGGAGCTGCACACGCGAATCTGGCCCGATACCTACGTCGTTGATGGGAACCTGAATGTGCTGATTGGCGAAATCCGGAGAGCGCTTGCGGAGAATGCGGACCGTCCGCGATTCATCCGGACGGTCCACGGTATTGGATACGCATTTTATGGAGAGGCTCACGATCTTGATGAGCCGGCAGCCGCAGCGCGGGCGCGTCCGGCGCGCTTCTGGCTCGTGTGGAGGAACCAGACATTCCCGTTGTCGGAAGGGGACAACATCATCGGGCGCGATCCTCAGTGCGGCGTCTGGCTGGATGTGACCGGCGTCTCACGTCAGCACGCACGGATCCGGATTGACAGCGCGACTCGAACAGTTGCCCTGGACGATCTGGACAGCACGAACGGGACGTTTCTTCGGCGCCTGCAGATCAGAGCGCAGGAGCCCCTGACTGACGGCGACATCATTGGAATCGGCTCGGCTGAACTGAGGTTCCGGGAATGGTCCCAGGACAAGCCGCGGGAAACCGAGCGTATCCACCGCCTTAGAAGAATTAGGAATTAGGAATTTGGAATTTGGAATGCGTCGCGAATTCCAAATTCCAAATTCCAGATTCCAAATTTTCACCGTGAGGTACTCAGAACACGTATCTGACCGTCAGCTGGCCCGAGCGCGGAGGCTGACGGTTGACGCCGAGGAACGACCCGTCGGGCCTCGCGGCGTAGTTCGCGCTGAAAAGCTGATTTCCGCCGTTCAGGAATTGCTGATCGCTGCCGGCATTCAGCAGATTGAACGTGTCGAACGCGGCCTCGAAGCGCCGCCTCCCGAGCACGAAGTTGCGTCCGAGCCGCAGGTTGAGGATCTTCAGATTCGGGGCTTTGATCTGACCGATGCCCCGGTCCGCATTCGCGAACCGGATCGCGGTCGCCAGCGGATTCGACACCACCCGGCCGTTCGAGAGCGTGACCGTTGGAGGGCCGAACCGCGGATCGGCCGCGCTCAGCCGGGTGACGATCGGGCCGGAATACGGTCCCGACTGCACTGAGAAGCTGGTGCCCAGTTGAATGCCCCACGGCGCCGAGTAGGACAGCCCGGTACGGAACTGGTGCTTTTCCCACATCGGATTTCGTGTGTCGGCCGTTCCTGAGAGGCTGTTCGTGCCGGCGCCGCGGATCGTCCCCAATCCTCTGTCGTTCGGGAACGCGTCCGGCTGAATGAACGACGCGGGATCGTTCGGCTGCCACGTGCCGCCGACGTGCTGCCACGCACGCGTGTAGGTCGTGATGAGCTGCGCCTTCGTGGTCCGTTTGGCCGCCGTGAGCTCGAGGCCCTGATAGATGAACCAGTTCCACTGGTTGTCGGTCAGGAGGAAGATGTCGTTGAGGCTCTCGTCCCTGTACCCGCGGAACACGTCGTTGTCATAGATGCCGTTGACTTCGACGAGCGCCGGACGACTCTTGTAATCACGGCGCAGAAAGCTGACGTCGACGCTGACCTGACCCGGCAACTGTCGCCGGTAGCCGGCTATGAGCTCATCGACAAACGGCCAGCGTCTGTTCGGGTCGGTGCGGAGATTCGGATTCGTCCTGGGCGCGGCAGGCGTCTGAAGCACCCGGTCGAAGACGCCATCGATGCTCGTGCTGTACTCGTCGCGGAACGCGAGCTTGGACGTGCCTCCGCCCGTGGTGCCGCCCGGCGAGGTCGGGTCGAGATAGGCCGAGTTCGGCACGTCGCCCACCCGTCCCCAGCTGGCGTGCACGATGTCCTTCTGATCCGCGTCCAGCACGTAGGTTCCGCCCACGCGCGGTCCCACGATGAAGTCGTCGAGCGTCACGAGGTCGTAGATCCGGTTGGTGTTCTTCACCCAGTCGAGCCGCAGTCCGCCGTTGATCGTGAGGCGCGGGGCCGGCTTCCAGGAGTCCTGAACGAAGACGGCGTTGTCGTGCGCGAGGAGACGCTGGCTGTCCTCCGTGGGCGCGCTGTAATAGCGCCGGTGAAACGGAATCGTGCCCGCGGCGGGGTTCGCCGGATCACGCAGGACCACCTCTTCGAGTGCAAAGCCGCCGCCCGAGTAGTAAATGGTGTTCCGCGCCTCGAGCCGCGGCTGGAGGTAGGTGCCAATCTGGATCTCGTGCGAGCCCGCGCGCCCGCCGGTGTGGAAGTAGGTCATGTCGGCGCTGAAGGTCAGCTTCGACGCCGGCGTGATGTTGCGGCTCGGGATGTTGTCGAGCACGGCGATGCGCCCCGACCCTTGAACGACGCCGCCCGAAATGAACGCCGTCGGATGAACCGGCCGGCTCGGGCCGCCGGTCCCCAGATGGTTGTCGAAGACGCTGAAGGACGGATTCACGCCCTTCGTGTTGTAACCCGCGAGCAGCCGCGTCGTCATCCTCGAGCCCCACACCGACGTCAACCGGCCGGTGTATGCGCTGCCGCCCGGCGCCGACACCTCGAAGTTCGCGCCGTCGACCTGGAAGCTGGCCTCTTCGGCGTTGGCGTCCCGCTGGACGTACCCGTACATCTGATGGTTGGGTGAGAGCTGCGTGGTCCCTTTCACGAAGTAGTATTTCAAATGGCCCTGGTTGTCGAACGGCTGGAAGTTCGGCACGAGCGCGTTCAGGTTCCCGAGGAGCGTCGCGTCGCGGCTGACGCCCGTGCTGCGGTCCGTGTAGCGCATCGACGCGAAGAACCACGCGCGGTCCTTGACGACCGGGCCGCCGACCGCGACATCCGGCTGGAACACCCTGGCCGCGACCGGCGTGCCGCCGGGGTTGTTGTCCCCGTTCCACGCTTTGGCCGTGTAGACCGCCGCCGCCGACCCTCGAAGCTGATTGGTGCCCGACGGCGTCGCGATGTTGATGACCATGCCCACCGCGAGCGGCGACGCGGCATCGACACCGGCCGTCTTGACCTGCGTGTCGCTGATGGCTTCGGTGTTGAGGCGCGCGAAGAAGCCCGGCCAGTTCTGCTCGAACGAGCCGACGTCGCCGCCGTCGATCTGGACGACGTGATTCTCGTTTTCGGTACCGCGCAGAAAGTAGACCTCGCCGCCGAACTGGTCGGTGCTGCGGCTCATGATGCCCGGCGTCAGGGCGAGCGAGTCCGACCACTCCCGCCGGCTGCTGAGGGGCAGCGCCCGCTGGAAGTCGCCGCTGATATTGACCGCCTGCACGGTCTTCTGCACTTCGAGCATCGGCGTCTCGCCGCTCACTTGAATGGACTCGGAGACCGACCCGATTCTCATCGTCACATCGACCTGAATGTTCAGCTCGGCGCGCACTTCGAGGCCGGTGCGCTCGAACTTCGAGAATCCCGCCAGCTCGCTGACAATGGTGTAGACGCCTGGCGGCAGGTTGATCAGCCGGTAAAATCCGTCAGCGTCGGTCATGGCGGTGAACGACGCGGACCGCGCCGGTGTCGTCGCCGTCAACGTGACGCCCGGCAGCACGCCGCCCTGTTCATCTTTGACGTAGCCCCGAATCGTCCCTTCGGCCGCGATCTGCGCGAGGGCGGTGGACGCGAGCATCGCCAGTGCGATCGAAAGGAACACCGCTCGCGAGGGCTGGGTCATGGAGATCCTCCGCGATCCCGAGGTTAATCGAAAACGGGCCGTACCCCTTTTTCCGACTTGGGAATCGGCTGATCGCGGGTTCTATACGAAACGAGTGTGGATAGCAAGCGGACGCGTCCTCACTGTTCGTTCCGGCAAGCGCTGGCCTCATTCAATTCAGACGAGCCGTTCGTGACGGAGTTGCGGCGCGGTGATGGCGTGGTGATGACACAACGGTGACAGCCGAACGCGATCTTTATCTGCGTGTGTCTCGACCGGCCGCCTCTTTACATTTCGCTGAGACGCGGGGACGTTCTCGAACGGGGACAATTTGCCCTCGTTCGACAACAGTGCGTGCGTTCGCGGCGAGCGGATGCACGACGCGAGTCGGCCTGACACCGCGACTCGAACATCAAGGGAGCGAGATCGTTGCGCGCGGCAGGTGCGCCGCGAACGAGGGCTGGCACCGCCGTTGCGCGAACGATGCGCGAGCAGTCGCTGCCGCGACGTCAGCAATCGTCACGACGAGCGTGCACCTCAACGTTTTGTAAGGGCGAATGCTTTCGGACTGCTTATGAACATCGCGGTTGAATCGCGAGCGGACGCCCACCGCCAGCGTCCGTCCGCAGGAGGACGCCATGCGAGAGTTGATGATTGCCGCAACGGTCACCCTGCTCACGGCCGCGCCGTTGCTGGCGCAGAATGAACGCGTGTACGTCACCGGCGTGGGCGGCTTCACCGCCACGTCGGATACCACGTCGGGCAACGTCATGGGGGAAGCGGGTGTACGGATCGCGCCACACGTGCTCGTATTCGGAAGCCTCGGCGAGTTCCACAACCTGCAGCCGTCCGAATTGCAGCCGACAGTGGACAGCACGACTTCCGTCCTCGCCACAGGTCAGGGTCTCAACGTCCTCGGCACTGCTCGCGTGCCCGCGTGGTACTCCGTCGGCGGGCTGCGCTACGAAGTGCTCACGAAAGGCCGCGCGTCACCGTACCTGCTGGGAGGGATTGGCACCGCGCGGCTCAAACCGACCGCGCAGTTCACGTTCTCGAGCGGCACACTCCCGGATGGATCGACGCCAACGGTCGGCGCTGATGTCACCAGCCAACTCGTCGCGGCGGGCGACTTCACCGCACCTCCGCCGACGACCGCGTTCATGTTCACGCTCGGCGGCGGTGTGGAGATCCCCATGGCGCGCCATTGGGGGATCGATGCGGGGTACCGCTTCTCCCGTGTCGCCGCAGACACGCCGTTGAATGCGCAAGGCGCGACGTTCGGATTCGGCTGTCGGTTCTGACTGGGGACTGGGGACTAAGGGGACTGGCAGTCCCCTTAGTCCCTTAGTCCCTA
>Ga0066683_10000527_pt1 | contig 12464 bp, 11 predicted proteins | sample GraSoiAngelo_132_FD_62296 | JGI IMG/M metagenome (GOLD analysis project Ga0066683, IMG submission 62296) | Grasslands soil microbial communities from the Angelo Coastal Reserve, California, USA - 14_0929_02_40cm | ecosystem: Environmental > Terrestrial > Soil > Grasslands | place: USA... | reverse complement strand
TCGCAGACTTCAGGCCGCTGCGCTGTATCGGGTGTAACTCCGCCGGTGCAGCCTCGACAAATGCCGGCGGCAAGGCCAGATGCGGCCTATAGGTGACCTTGAATCGCAACGTCGTCGGTCACCGGGGCAGCGGGTTCGGGCCGGTCGCAGTGACGAGGCGTTGCGGGACCCAGTCGTCGACGTGGACGAAGCCGTCGAATGAGGCGCCCTCCAGGACGCACACGTCGTACAGCGAACGGCGAAAGAACTTCACGTGGGTGAAGTCCTCGAAGAGCGTGTAGTACGGCTCGTTGTCGGCGCTCTGGAACTGCTGTCCGGTCAGGGCGCCGCGGTGCTCCCGCGAGAACGCGTCGACGTCCTCGCCCACGACGACCCCGAGATGCTCGAGGCCCATCCGGTAGACGCGCTGGTGGACCGGCGGGATGAGCTCGATGAGGGGGACCGGCGTCCCGTCGAGGACGCGGAGCGGGTCCGCGAGGAGGATCTTCGAGATCGGTCGGCCGTTCCAGACGTCCTCGAGGTTCGCGGTCGCGTGGCGCTCGAGGAGTGTGCGCAGATGGACATACTGGTCCCAGTCCGGGACTCGGAACGCCAGGTGGCTCAGCGGGTACGGGCGGATGTCGATGCCGCGCGCGAGCAGGCGCTCGTGCTGCATCGCCGCGAATCCGCGGTAGTCCCCGATGATGTCGCCGACCGGATCAGCCATCGCGTCGCCACCCTCCGAGCCGTCATGTTACGAGGACCGACCATGTGTCAATTCCTGCTTTGCAATCGCTAGATGTTGTGGTTCCTTCGGCGCGACGCGACGGCGTCGATACGACTGACAGCTTGGTTGACAGCTCGAAAAGTTGAACGACCGCTCGGCCAATCCTCTGGCTCATCAGACAAGCTTCAGGATCATCTCGGCCAAGAACAGCACCAGCATGATGCCGGAGAAGATGATCGGGGCTCGCACACTAGATGGACGGTCCGGGTCCGCGCTGCTCGTGGAGATTTCCGCGCGGTCCGGTGTCTTCCTTGGAAATGCCGGCACCGACGCAGCAGTGCCAACGGCTCCTGCGATCGCGCCTAAACCGGCCCACACGATCGGGAGAAAGGTGAGCTCAACTGCGACCAATCCCAGATCGTCCCCGATCTCGCAGCCGGCGAGCGCCGGACCAGCTGGCTGGGGACACGTCGGATCGTTCGACCAGCTCGTGTGCACGAGGGTTGTTGCGAATACATTGTCCACGCCGACGCCGATCGCGGCGATGAGCACTGCAATGACGAGGCCGCACCAGAAACCTGCAAGAGCCGCATCTCTCGCCAGTCCGCCAACCTTGGCGGACAGCATTCCGGCAATCAGGGGCGCACCAAGCACCACGAGCAAAGCCAACGGCCGAAGCAACACGAGCGCGGGCAGCAAATTCGTAATCACACTCACCACCAGCCAGACCGCTGCCGCGGCAAGTGCACACGCTGCTCCCGCTCGCCGCGAATTCGCCGACCGTGCGCTTTGCGAGGCGACCCAAAGGTAGAGGCCCGCGTACACGAGTCCGAGACCCAGATAGAACAACCCCGCGCCATCGGACCCGAACCAGATGGCCACGTTCGCTTTCGGGCCGGTGCCGGAGGAGTCTCGGCTACTCGGAAAGCGCCGGAATGTGACTTCAAGCAACGCAAGCAAGACGACAAACCCAGCGGCCAGAAGGCCGAGAAACCAGCGGTTGTTCCAGCGCGCTAACGCCAGGCGTGTCAATCTCCTCTCCAGCTGATCAATCCGCCAACTCTGGCGATACCCGTTGCACGGTCCGACACGGCCCACAAAGCAACCTGGTTCCGGCCGGGAGACTATGTCCTGTAGTCCACCAACACTTTGCGCAGCGCTATTGCGAACTCATCAGGATGCCTCATGTGGCCTCCATGATCGCCGGGGAACACAACGGCTTGCGTCCCGGGGCGCTCGGCCAGCGCCAGGCTGGCCTGCTGGGCGAGGTTCCCTCTCGAGTCCTTTCCGATCCCCGCCACAATCCGCGTCGTCCCCGCTTTGAGCGCGGCGACGTTGGGTTCGTATTTGGTGACTGCCACCGCGTAGTGCGCGAGGAAGAAGTCCATGTTCCGCTGCATTTGAGCCGTCGCCTCGGCCATTCCAGGGGTGGGCTCGGGCTGCGATTCAGACGCAGCTGGCTGCCGTCCGCCCTCGGCCTCGAGTCCCGAAACAACCATGAACTTCTGCATCGCGGGACCGATGCCAGAGCTCCGGTAGCTGTCGTGCACGTCTTGGATAGCCGCCCGGTGACGTGGGCTGTCGGGCAGTAACGCGATGGCCGGCGGTTCGTGTGCGACGAGCACGTTTACCTGCTGCGGGTGACGGGCCGCAAGGTCGAGGCCTATGAGTGCGCCGCCGCTGGTACCGAACACGAATGCCGGTTCAGTGCCGACAGCCGCCAGCAGCCGGTGCGCATCGTCTGCGAAGAGCTCGACAATTCTCCGGTCATCGATCGGTTCGTCGAGGGGGCTCCGCGAAATTCCTCGTGGGTCATAGGTCACGAGCGTGAACTCGTCGGTGAGATGCGGGGCAATGCCCTGGAACGAGTTGGCATCCGCCGGCCCGCCGGGGATCATAAGCAGTACGGGCCCTGATCCGCGGACCTCGTAATACAGACTCGCACCGGGCACTTTCAGGCTGTCGATCTTCACTGAACTGATCATGCACGACTCCCCCTGGCAGTCATTACTGCACGATCGATGACTCAGGGAGATTGGGTTCGTCCAGCGTGAAGCGGACATCGTGGAACTGACTGCGCCACGCGCTAACCTCGCGGGCGAGCTGGCCGTCGCTGTCGGGCTGCTCGAGTGCGCGCGCCAAGAAATCGGCGAGTGCCGGCACGTCGGCGACGGTCATGCCGACGCGGGTAATCTCCGGCGTGCCAAGGCGAACACCGACGCTCGCTCCGGCGCCGTTGGCAAGTGGCAGGCCAATCGTCGAGGCAAGCATGTTGGCGCGCCGAAGCCTGCTAACCGCGTCATCGGCACCGCCATAGCGCCGAGCATCGATTGCGAATTGATGCGATTGCGTCGCCGTTCTCCCGATGCGGAAGAGCGGCACGCCGTTCGCCGCCAATGCGTCGGCCAACGCACCCGCCATCTGCACCATCGCCCGTGCGTAGGCAGCTCCGGCAACTTGCCAATCGAGCATGGTCATTGCCAGTGCTGCCGTCTTGCCGACGTCGAAGTTGGCCGTCAGCCCTGGATAGGCGATCGCCTCCACGCGTCGTGCGAGTGCGGCATCGTTCATTACCAATAGCCCGCCGGGCGGTCCACCAAGGCTCTTATAGGTGCTCATCGACATGAGCTGTGCTCCTTCCGCAAGCGGGTTCGGCCACGCGCCACCGGCTATGAGACCGGAAAGATGAGCTGCGTCGAAGAGCACAACTGCGCCGACGCGGTCGGCAATCTCGCGAATCTGCCTCACCGGGTGTGGCCGAAGGTTGAGGCTGCCACCAATCGTGATCAGCCGCGGCCGCGTACGCTCCGCGAGCACGGCTAGCGCGTCGACATCGACGGTGTACTCATTGGGGGCCACGGGCGCGTCGATCACCGTGAGCCCGTAGAGCCCAGCGGCTCCTGCGCGGTGGTGGGTGGCATGCCCACCGATCGCCTGGGGTGGCACGATGATCGTGTCTCCGGGCCGGCAGGTCGCCATAAACGCATAGAGGTTGGCTAGGGCGCCCGAACCAACCCGCACCTCCACGTATGGGGCTGCGAAGACCTCGGCGGCGCGCGCCGCTGCGATGACCTCGATCTCCTCAAGCGCTTCGACGCCGGTCTCATATTTCTCCCCTGGGTAGCCGAGAGAGGCCCGAGTGCCGAGGCCGGCCGACAGCATCGCCTCCGCCCGCGGGTTCATCACGTTCGAGGCCGGGTTGAGGTTGACGCACTCGACCTGGTGAATCGTCCGATTCCGCGCTACTAGTTCTTCGAGTCTCTCCGCAACGGCGACCGGCTCCTTAGCCGCGACCTGGGCGGCAATCCCTGCTACCCGATGAGCAGCCAGCGGCGGAATCCATGGACGTGCGGCGAGCATTTATCTGCTGGCGAGACTAGGTGGTTGGCGCCTGCCCGTCATCCAACCGATGACGGGAATCTTGGCCGGCGTTTCCTACAAATGTAGGATCGAGGCAGTGCGATCGGGCCTGAATGAAGCGCGCCTCCAGCTGGAACTCGATCAGCTGGCACAAACCCTCGGCCACAGTGTCAGCCTTGACGATGCCGACGGCCACCTAATCGGCTACAACGCCCAAGCTGCCGACGCCGACCGCGCCCGCGTCCAGTCCATCCTGACCCGCCGTATCCGAGCCGATGTCCTCGCTCACCAGCGACTGCACGGCATCGAGATTGCCCGGGGCCCTGTGCGCGTCCCCGGCAACCCCAAGCTCGGGATGGTCTCACGCATCTGCGTGCCAGTCGGCAGCGATCAGCCGCGCTCAGCGTTCCTCTGGATCCTGGACGATGCCGAGACGCTGCAGCCGCGCGAGCTCGTCAAAGCCGGCGAAGCCGCCAAACGACTGGCGAAGATCCTCGCAAACGAGCAAGCGAGCGCGCGCGTCGCCGACCGACTCTTCGCGCAAGCGATCACACAAGGCCCCGATGCAGGCGACGCCGCCATCCGGCTCCGTGGGCTGCTCCGCCTCAACGAGACACCAATGCGCGTCGCCGTGGTGCTGGCTACCGAGCGCGGGTCGCGCGCACGCGAGACTACGTCGGCAAGACCGACTGCCGACGCTCTCCGACAGCTGCCGCTCGCGGCCGCGACAGACATCAGCACCAGCCGCGCCGCCATCCTCCTCTTCCCGGTGAGGGATGTCCGATCCGTCTGTGACGCCATTGGCGAAGCTCTGAAAGCCTCACGGCACCGCCAGGAAATGGTTGTAGGAATGAGCGCGCCCGCAGCGATGTCCGCGGACAGCCTCGCACTCCTCTACGCCGCGGCCAGCGTCGCGGCCGGTTGCGCCGCGGTCGACCCGGCCTTGCCGCGCTGCGTCTCCTGGCCACAACTGAGCCTCTATCGGCACCTCCTCACGACCAGCGAGCACGCACCGGCGCTTGTTCCAATTCCAACTCAGCCACCATCGCTGCTCGAGCAAACGCTTGAGACCTTCCTCGACAACGCTTGCGACGTACAGCGAACCACGGCGGCGCTCCATATCCACCGCACGACCCTGTATTACCGGCTCGCGCGGCTTCGAGCCGCCGGCTTCAATCTAGACGACGGACTAACCCGGAGCGACCTGCACATCGCGCTAAAACAGCGACGCCTCGAGTTGGCGCGGCTACGGTTCGGCTGGAACGAGTCGCTCGTCCACTCCGCTGGGCTTGCACCGGCTCAGGAGGCCAACTCCGCCCCACGCTTTTCATCACACTCTGGTTGACGCTATATAGGGCCTCGGTGGCGAATGTGCCTCAGAAATCTAGGCGGGGGGCTGGCTAGACGAGAACTAGAATCGGCCCACGCAGAAGTTGAGTTCAACCATGAGGAAGCCGGCAGTTCCAGCCCAGATGGAGGCGCTGGTGCTTGCGTCATACGGCCCGCCGCCTTTTCCGCTCGGTGTGGAGACTCGCCCGGTGCCAATGCCTGGCAATGGCCAAGTGCTGATTCGAGTCACAGCGAGTCCGGTGAATCCATCTGACCTGCACTTCCTCGAGGGGGAGTACGCCTTCCGTAAACGACTTCCGACTGTTCCCGGCCTCGAAGGATGTGGCCGGGTGGTGGCCGTTGGCGATGGATTGTTGGCCCGAAGGCTCGCGGGCAAGCGGGTGGCGTTCGCGCCGGCCACGCAGGCCGACGGATCCTGGGCACAGTACGCGGTTGCATCCGCGACGCAATGTTTCCGGTTGCCGGACCGCATCAGCGATGAGGTTGGGGCGATGGCTCTTGTCAACCCGCTTGCCGCGATCGGCCTGGTGGAGCGCCTCAAGGCGCTGCACGCAACATCGTTCGTCAGCACTGCTGCGGCGAGCGCCCTCGGGCAGATGCTGCTGCGGCTAGGGCGAAAGCGAGGCCTCGACGTGATCAATGTTGTGCGAAGGCCTGAGCAGGTCGACCTGCTCACGCGCCAGGGAGCCACGCACGTTCTGAGCACCGCAGATCGCGACTTTAAAGACCAACTGGATGAACTCTGCCGTCGCTTGCGTTGTCGCGTCGCTCTCGACGCGATCGGGGGCGACATGACGGCGCAGCTGCTTGGTGCCCTGCTTCCCGGCGGGCGGGCCATCGTATACGGAGGGCTAGCACGCCAGCCCATGGTTCTCCCCCAGCCTGACATCGTGTTCGGCAACAAATCCGTCGAGGGTTTCTACGTCCCAACATGGCTGGCCACGAAGTCGTTGCCCAAGCTGGTCTTACTCGAGAGGCGCATCCCACGGCTCCTGGATCGAGAGCTGGGCACTGACGTGCGCGAGCGAGTGACTCTGGAGGATGCCCCCCGGGCAATCGAGGATTACCGGCATGCGATGACCGGTGGCAAAGTCCTGATCACTCCTGACCGGAGCCGCGGTACTACTCGGTGATCTAAACCTTCGCCATCGGCGGGGCAATGCCTGACAGCTGAGTGCACGCCTGCAACTCTTTCCCCTTCCACTCTCAACATACATCGCACCAGGGGGCTTGCGGCAAGACCCGGGTCGTGCGGCAGAGTTTCCGGCTGAAACCAGAACCTACTGAGGGGGTGGCGCATGGCCGAACACGCAGTGGTGGTAGCCGGAGGCGGCCCGACGGGGCTGATGCTGGCGGGCGAGCTGGCGCTGGCTGGGGTCGACGTCGCGATTGTTGAGCGCCGAACCGGCCAGGACCTCACCGGCTCGCGCTCCGGCGGTCTGCACTCACGCACCATCGAGGTGTTTGACCAGCGTGGCCTCGCCGATCGGTTCCTCTCGGAGGGGCAGGTGGCCCAGGTCGCGGGGTTCGCCTGGATCCGTCTGGACATCAGTGACTTTCCCACCCGCCACCCCTACGGGCTCGGGCTGCGGCAGGCGCACATCGAGCGAATCCTGGCCGGCTGGGTCGGCGAGCTGGGGGTGCCGATCCACCGCGGACGTGAGGTGACCGGTTTCACGCAGGACGACACCGGCGTCGACGTCGAGCTGGCCGACGGCCAGTCGCTTCGGACGCAATATCTCGTCGGGTGCGACGGAGGGCGCAGCGTGGTCCGCAAGGCGGCAGGCATTGAGTTCCCGGGGTGGGATCCGACAACCAGCTGCCTGATCGCCCAGGTCGAGCTCGCCCGGGAGCCGGAGTGGGGCCTGCGCCGCGACGCTGCGGGCGTCCATGCGCTGTCCAGGCTGGAGCCCGGACCGGTGGGTGTCCTGGTCACCGAACGTCACCTCGGACACACCGGTGAGCCCACCCTGCGCGATCTCAGCGAGGCGCTCATAGCCGTCTACGGGACCGATTACGGGGTCCACAGTCCAACCTCGATCTCCAGGTTCACCGACATGACCCGGCAGGCGGCGTCCTACCGGTCGAGATGGGTGCTGCTGGCCGGCGACGCCGCACACGTTCATTTCCCGGTGGGCGGACAGGGCCTTCAAATCGGTGTGCAGGATGCGGTGAACCTGGGATGGAAGCTGGCACAAGTGGTCAAGGAGACGTCGCCGCAAAGCCTGCTGGATACTTACCACGCCGAGCGGCACCCGGTCGCTGCGCGCGTGTTGCGCAACACCATGGCGCAGACCGCGCTCCTCCGCTCCGACGAGCGTATCGAGGCCTTGCGCGACATCATGTCCGAGCTGCTGACCATGGACGAGCCTCGCAAGCAGTTGGCCGCGATGATGTCTGGTCTCGACATCCATTACGACCTCGGTGAGGGCCACCCGCTGCTCGGGCGCCGCATGCCCGACCTCGACCTGGTCACCGGCGGTGGCACGGTGCGAGCATTCACCCTCCTCAACGACGCACGTGGGGTTCTTCTGAACCTCGGCACGCCCTGGGGCTTCGACATCTCCCCGTGGGCAAAGCGGGTGTTGGCGATCGACGCCAAGTACGCCGGTGATTGGGAGCTTCCTGTCCTGGGCCAGGTCACTGCCCCCGCTGCCGTGCTGATCAGACCCGATGGATACGCCGCCTGGGTGGGGGACGGCACGGACAACGGATTGCGCGATGCGCTGACCACGTGGTTCGGATCACCATGACGCAACGCGATGCTTGGCCTAACCGAACGCCGAATGGAGCAGGCGGCCGTGCGAGACTGCGCTTCCAGAGCCCAGTTGCCGCGTCTCAGACGAAGGAGGTCCGGCCTCGCCTAACGACCGCCGTCCCTTAGCCGACTACTACTTCGTGCTCGGCGTCCCCCCTGACGCCACGGAGACGGAGTTGCATGCCGCCTGGCGCCGGCAGCTCAAGTACTGGCACCCTGACCGCGGCAACCATCCGGACGCGCTCGAGCACGCGAAGTTGATCAACCTGGCGCACGACGTCCTGACCAACAGCACCAAGCGTGCGGCATACGACCGACAGCGGGCGGCCGCCGGCTGGCGCCCCTCCGCGTCCGCCCCGTCATACAGCCGCCCGGTCCAATGGAAGACGGTGAGCCGCGAGGGCCCGCCCCGCGCGCCGATGGGTTTCGACCGGCACGGTTTCGTCGCGCGCCTGGAGGAGATGATGAACCGAGGCCGGCTGATGATTGAGAAGCGCAAGGACCTCGCGTCGGCGTCGAAATGGGAGGCGCAGACTCAGGCCTTGCTGCGAGATGAGCTGGGCGAACATGCATACACGAAGCGTTTCGAAGAGGCTCTGAGCCAGCCCCGGCCCGAAGGCCTGGTGGCGGCGTACGGGGTGTTGTGGGCCGCGTACGAGGACGCGCTCAAGGGCGATCTGAAGCCGGTGGTGAAGGAAACGCGACCGTCCTGACGGGGCCTTACCTGTCCTGGGGACTACATTGCGAGTCGGTAGATGCGAAGCCAGCTCAGCCGGCCAGTGCCTCCGTCTGCCGAAAACCGCAAAAGCCGGAGCCTTGCACGACGCGATGACTACTTGGTTCGGATCGCCATAACGCGACGCCCGGCAGTCGCTTGGCGCAAATACGTTCAAAGTATCCAGCGTGAATTCGCCTTACCCGACCGTTAGGTTCCTCGCCGCCCGACGGTAGATGAGGCATGAAGGAAGCCGGCGTCCGGCTTCCGGTGGACTACCCCAAGAAATTGGTGGCAAATTCCTTTGACCGCCGACACGCTCTGTCATACCTACGCCGATCGGGTATACAAGTTCGGGCGGCTGATCTCCATGGACGCCGGGGATGCAGAAGATCTCGCCCAGGACGCACTCGAGCGGGCGATCAGAGGGCTCAAGACTTTCAACCCGGCAAAGGGTGGGGTCGAAGGCTGGCTCTGGCGCATCGTAGTCAACGCGGGTCGCGACGCCGGTAGGATCGCGGGCCGGCAACGCCTCGTCTTTGAGCTGCTCGTTGACCGATGGTCGCCAGATGAAAACGTCGTGGATTTCAGCGGCCAGCTCAAGAGCGACGAAGTGCTCCACGCGGTGCGGGCCCTGTCTCGCTGCCATCGCGCGGTTCTAGCGCTGCGCTTTGGCGCAGATCTCGGTTACAGGCAGGTTGGCCAGGCGCTCGGAATATCCGAAGCGGACGCTGTTGTCTCGCCGGACGGTACTCGGGTCGCATTTACCCAAGGCACATATCAATGCACGAACTTCGATTGTGTACGCCTCCTGATCATCAGTACCGACAGCAAGAACCTGATGGAGCTGCCGCTCCCGCCAGGCTTCAGCGCTTCCGAACTGCAATGGTCACCGGATGGCAATCGCCTGCTTTTCGGTTCCAGCGACGGGGTGGTCTCGGTTGGCGTGGTGCCCGGGTCACCAGCGGTCGTCTACTCCAGCGGGGAGCTCAACCTCGAGTGGTCCGGTTCAGAGCTGACATGGCAGCAGGTATTCCCCTGACGATGCCTGTCGGCGAGACGCGATCCCAAACCAGGATACGAGGGCAATAATGAGTGCAAGACGCCGAAGTGGGTTCCCTGTCGCGGTGATCGCAGTCTCACTCCTCACCGCGTGTTCCAGCGCGACCCTCCCGCCCAACGCCGCGGCCCTCCCAGCGGAGCGTGATATCGAGACCACTGGCGGCCTGAAGATAACCGCGACGCCGTCACCCGACTGGGCTCTTGTCTCTGGCGGTCAGCTGTGGGTGGCCGGCGTCGAGCCTGGCCTTGCAAGGTACGACGCCGCGACGGGACAGAGGCAAGGCGGCCTTTCGATTCAAGACGTGTGTCTCGCAATGGACATAGGTTTCGGCTCGCTTTGGGCGGCTTCATGCACCCCTGATCGACCCACGCTGAATCGGGTCGATTTGAATTCGGGGCGGCTGATTGCCAGTGTGGAGCTCCCAGATGGCGGCCCCGCCGAGGAGTCATCGGTTGGTGCAGGTGAAGGTGGCGTGTGGGTGTTGTCCAACGGAGCACCACGGCACCTGATCGTCGTGGACCCAACCTCGAACAGGGTGGTACACAGCTTTCCGGCTCCCGAAAACGCGGCAGCTGTGCGGGTTGGCCTGGGCGGAGTCTGGGTGTCGACGACCAACCCGGGCACTTTGGTCCGGCTCGATCCCGGCTCCGGCAAAGTCGTAGCCACGATCCCGGTTGGTGAGGAGGCGCGATTTCTTGCGCTGAGCAGTAGCGCGGCATGGGTCATGAACCAAAAGGAGGGCACTGTCTCGCGCGTCGATCCCAAGTCCAACCGTGTGGTCGCCACAATCAAGGTGTCGGCCTTCGCGATCGATGGTGGCGACATCGCGGCATCCGACCGCGCGGTCTGGGTCCGCGTATCCGACGTCCTGGCCGCCAAGATCGATCCCCAATCAAACAAGGTCATAGATCGACTTGGCCCACGGTCGGGGAGTGGCAGCGTGGCCATCGGGCAGGACTCTGTCTGGATCACGGCCCACGACGTGACCTCGCTGTGGCGCATCCCTCAGCCCTGAGACGGGAAACCCAATTCGTAACTCCTCAGCAACGGGCGCGTTGGGCGGTCATGAGAGTACGGACGAACGGCGTGATTCCCTTGCTGATGGGCCTGGTCATCGTCACGGCCTGCGGTAGCGCAACATCGGTCGCAACCTCAAGTCCAACCCCGACCCCCGCTGCCATTGTCGACGACCACTTCGGCTTCATCGTTGGCAACGCCGTGCGCCTCGAGAGCGACGCCAAGGCCTTGTTCGTTCTACCGATTCCGAGCGACACATCCGGCGTGGTCTCGCCGGATGGCCGGCGTCTGGCTTACGTGGGAAACAACGACGTGCGCGTCATTGATATCGCGCCGAACGCTCAGCCGCGGACGCTCTTCACCCTTTCGGGCGAGGAGGGAGGTGCGTATCTCGCGTGGTCAAGCGACAGTACTGGTCTCGTCTTTGGCGTGACCGGTCCGCCATCTCCCGTGAACGAGGGTCCGCCCGCGTACACCAAGCTCCGCATAGTCGATGCTGCCGGCGGCACGGCCCGAGATGTCATCCGTATCCCCAATGCCAACGCGATCCCGCTCGCCTGGGATCGTCAGGCGCATCTCATCTCGGCCTACGAGTCCTTCGAACTCGGGGCCGGCGCGTATGACCTCGTCGGCGAGGACGGCACGCGCAAGGTCACAGCCGCAAGGCCTGGCCTCTATGTTCTGGCGGCGAGCCAGGACGGTAAGCACGTGCTGGGACACGGGGACCCCAACAACGTCGTCCGCGTATGGCCACTCGAGTCGTACGAGCGCGGACTTGACCTCCAGGCGACAAGCGACGACCACATCGCCACGATCGCGTGGCGACCGGGCACGGCAGAGGTTGGCGTCCTCTTCCACGGCGACCGGCTCGAGCTCTGGGACGCGAGCGGCGCGCGCCGCACCGTGACCCTCCCCGCCGCCCCACCTTCGTCTGACAGAAACGCCACGCTCGCGTTCCGCGTGGACGGCAAGGCTGTCGTGATCAGCCGCCAATCCGGCGTCGAAGGCAGCACCGATACATACGCCGTCGCGGTCGACCTTGCGAGCGGTCGGAGCGTTGCCATCCCGGTGGCCGGCAACGGACCGATTGCCGGCACCTCGGTCCGCATCGGCCCATAGACGGATCAGTCGACGCTTGGCGAGACGGTGACGACAACGTTGCCCCTTTTGTGGCCCAGGTCGACGTACCGGTGCGCCTCCACGATGTCGTCCAGCGGATAGACACGGTCGATCACCGGACGCAGCTCCCCACTCTCCGCGAGCTGCTTGAGCGCCAGCAGGTCTGATGTGTTGGTCCGCGGAAAGGAGTCATCGACCGACATCGCCACGCCGCCCGACGTCAGGGCCGCCGCGCTGTTGGCCATCGCCTGCGCGCTCTTCCGTTTGCCGACCGCGTCGAAGATGACGTCATATCGATCGCCCCTCCGTGTGAAATCTTCTTTCGTGTAATCGATGACGGCCGCGGCTCCGAGCGACCGCACCAAATCAACATTGC
>Ga0066683_10000525_pt1 | contig 12473 bp, 7 predicted proteins | sample GraSoiAngelo_132_FD_62296 | JGI IMG/M metagenome (GOLD analysis project Ga0066683, IMG submission 62296) | Grasslands soil microbial communities from the Angelo Coastal Reserve, California, USA - 14_0929_02_40cm | ecosystem: Environmental > Terrestrial > Soil > Grasslands | place: USA... | reverse complement strand
AAATCTTTCAGCCCCACCAGAAGAAGCGAAGCCCGTTCCCTTCAGATGGGTCTAAAACGCAATTTCCTAACCTGCCGATTTCGGGTGCGGGCCAGGACTACATTGGTCCTGCTGAACGGCGCGGACCTCATAACATGAAGGCTTTAACCGAAGTGACGGGCGGCGGTGTATTTACCGCGCGGGACGAGGAAGACTTGCCACGCATCGTTCGGACGATCGGTCTGGCAGTTCGCTATAGGTATGTTCTCACTTACAAGCCGGTCCATTCGACTAGAGTCACAAAGACGGGGGAAAGTGCCGCGGATTCCCGTCAACACAAAGTCGTGGTTCAACTCTATCCGAAAGAAAAATTTCGAGGATACAGTCTTCCCTATTACAAGCGCGTCTATCACAGTATTCAATGAAGGGCTGTTTCGGCTTGTGTATTTGCCCAGGGGAGAACGCCGCGTTCAGATATTCCTGGCCGCTTGCCGTGAAATTCACCAGAACTACAAGCGCGGCTACCGTAGCTTTCAATAAACAGCGATTCTCAGGGAGTGGGAGCCTGCGTAGAGCTCGGCGTTCCAACCGTACTGGCCCACTGTGAATCAGTCAGATTCCACCCACCGCCGAGCGCGCGATAGAGGCTGACCAACGCAAGTTTGCGGCCAAGGTCGTAGGTGACCGCTGAGCCCTCCGCAGGATATAGCTGAATTTGAGCATCGACAATCTCGAAATAACTGGCAAGTCCGCTGTCGTACCTTATGGAAGACAATTGGACGGACTCGCGGTAGGCCTCGACGGAGTGCAGCTGCTCAAGGTAAGCTTTGGCAAGTTGTTGATGCGCGGAGAGCGATGTAGAAACCTCACCAAAGGCCTGTGTGACCGCTTTTTCGAAGGAAATCCTGGCCTGGTCGCGCGATGCCAGGGAGGCACGGTATTGGTTCTTCAAGCGGCCGCCCGTGAATAGGGGGCCCGCCAGGTTGCCTGCAAGACTCCAGGCCTTTCCGGATCCGGTAAGTTCGGACAGCTGCGGGCTGATGCCCCCCAGTGCACCGGTCAGGGAAATCGTGGGAAAGAAGTTCGCCTTGGCGACCCCCACATTAGCGTTGGCCGAGATCAGGTTCTGCTCTGCTTCGCGCAGATCAGGCCGCCGCTCCAATAACGTTGCTGGCAAACCTGCTGGTACGTCCGGGGGATCATATTGATCGACAAGCGCAGCCCCGCGCGCGATCGGCCCAGGATTGCGGCCAAGAAGTAAGGCCAGGGCATTCTCTTGCGCCACGATCTGTCGTTCGAAATCCGGGATTGCCGCCGCTACGTTCGACAGCGCCGCTTGCGCGCGAGCAACTTCAAGCCCCGAGGATGCCCCGCCTGCAAATTTGTGTTGAAAGAGCTCAAGAGTGACCTGAAAGCTGTTGACCGTTCGATGGGCAATGGCCAGCTCCTCGTCGAGCGCCCGCAGCTGAAAATATCCCTGAGCCACTTCGGACAGGACCAAGAGGCGGACGTCGCGCCTGGCTTCCTCGCTAGAAAAATACACGGCACGCTGGGCTTCATTCAATTTGCGGAGTCGCCCAAACAGGTCTATTTCCCAAAAGGTGCTGAAGCTGTAACCGTAATAAGTGTGATTGGGAACGAGCTGGGACTGCGCTCCTGAAATGCTCGCGTCATATTCAACTTGCGGATAATACTGAGAGCGGCTGACACCAAGCAGGGCTCGTTCCTGCTCGACCCGAGCCACGGCCAACTGTAAGTCATAGTTGCTCTTGAAGGCCTCGCGGATGAGGCCTTGCAGAACGGGATCCTTGAACAGGTCCCACCAGGCCAGGTCGGCAACTGAGTTCTCCCTCGTCTGCGGCTCTGCATAATAGCTGGCGGGCGGCTGAATCTGGGGGCGCTTGTATTTCGGACCGAAAGTGCAACCTGCAAAGAGAAGGGGAAGGAGCGCAACCACAGCAGGCTTTCGCATTAATCGTGTCCTCCCTCGGCTTCAGCGGGCCTGAGTAGTTCCACGGTCTCCTTTTTCTTTTTGATGGCAATCCGCTCAACCACGACGAACAAAACGGGTATGAGAAATACTCCCAGCACGCTCGCTGCGGTCATGCCGGTAATCACCGAAGTTCCGAGCACCTTTCGGCCAATGGCACCCGCGCCTTTCGCCGCCCAGAGTGGGACACACCCCAGAATGAATGCAAACGAGGTCATCAAGATGGGGCGCAACCGCAACCTGGCACCTTCGAGAGCGGCTTCGACGAGTTCTTTCCCCTTCCCATGCTCCAATATGGCAAACTCAACGATTAGGATGGCGTTCTTGGCCGTCAGTCCGATCAGCATGATCAGCCCAATCTGGGCGAAGACGTTGTTGTCGAACTTGCGCAACAGCAGTCCTCCATTGGATCCAAGAACCGCCACCGGAACAGAAAGAAGAACGCTGAAGGGCAACGACCAACTCTCGTATAGCGCGGCCAGGATGAGAAAGACAAACAGGAAAGACATGCCGAATACCATTGCTTGTCCGCCCGCGGCCTTCTCCTCCTGATAGGACATGTCCATCCATGCGTAACCGAACCCCGAGGGTAGAACTTCCTTTGCCACTTCTTCCATGGCGGTCATGGCCTGACCGGAACTGTAACCGGGAGAAGGGGAGCCGTTGATTTGGATACTTCGGAACATGTTGAAACGGTTGGTGTACTCAGGCCCTGAGACACGCTTCATTGTGACTAGGGAAGCCAGGGGTGTCATGTCGCCCTTCGAGTTTCGCACAAAGAAATCGTTGATTCGGTCTACGCTCGAGCGGTACTCCGGCTCCGCCTGCAGATAGACTTTCCATTGGCGCCCAAAACGGTTGAACTGGTTTACATAGGCGCCCCCCAGGAAGGCCTGAAGCGTCTGGTAGACTTCCCCGAACTGCAGCCCTTGCTTTAGTACACGATCCTGGTCAACGTCGACAAAAAGCTGCGGCACGGAGGAGCGGAAAGTGGTTACCAGCGAAGCGATTTCTGAGCGCTTCCGCGCAGCCACAGTAAACTTGTCGAGAGTTTCGGCGAGCTGTTGAACGCTTCCGCTGCTCCGGTCCTGCAACATGAATGTGAACCCGCCAGCCGTGCCCAGGCCCGGAATGGCTGGCGGGCCGAACGCGAAGGCAATGGCTTCCGGAATTTCCCTGCGCATTCTCTGGTTCAGGGCCTGCATGAGTCCATTGGCGGAAAGTTCTGGAGTGGCGCGCTCGTCCCAGGGATCAAGCTGAAGGAAATAGAACCCGGTGTACGACGCAGAAGTGTTGGAGAGCAGGCTGAAACCAGAAATCCCGCTGAAACTTTTAACACCGTGAGTGTGCGCCAGCATGTCATCCATCTTGCGCATCACCGCGTCGGTGCGCTGGAGCGACGCGGCGTCGGGCAGTTGTAGCTGGAGGAATGCATACCCCTGGTCCTCTTCAGGGATAAAGCTGGACGGAAGGCCCTTGCCCATACCTAGAGCGACGACAGAAATACCGACCAGCAGCAGCAGGGCAAGAACCCATCGGCGAATCAGGACATGGCTCCAAGTTACGTAGCCGCCCGTCATCTTTCCGAACCAGCGGTTAAACCACTCGAAAAATTTTCCAAGAGGGCCTGCGCCCTTCTTGCGCGGACGCAGCAGAAGAGCAGTGAGCGCGGGCGAAAGCGTCAACGCGTTGAAGGCCGAGATGAGCACCGAGATGGCAATGGTAATTGCGAACTGCTGGTTCAGCAGTCCTTTAATGCCGCCCATGGCCGCCATGGGGACGAACACGGCTGAAAGCACCAGGGCGATGCCCACCACCGGCCCGGATACCTCTTCCATGGCCTTCAGCGTGGCTTCTTTGGGTGCTAGGCCATGCTCAATGTGATGCTCCACGGCCTCAACGACCACAATGGCATCGTCCACCACGAGGCCGATAGCCAGGATGAGTCCAAACAGAGAGAGTGTGTTGATCGAAAAACCCAGTATTGGAAAGATGACAAACGTTCCAATAAGCGAGACAGGAACAGCCAGCAGCGGGATAAGCGTGGCGCGCCAGTTCTGGAGGAACAGGAACACAACAACAATTACAAGGCCGACCGCCTCTAGCAGTGTCTTGACGATCTCTTTCATCCCTTCGGTGATGGGGAGAGTGGTGTCCATCGCCACGACATAATCTAAATCCGGAGGGAACCTGGACTTCAGATCCTCCATTTGTGCTTTTACCTGTTTGGCCACAGCCAGAGCGTTAGACCCCGGGGCCTGATACACCGCAATGACGACTGCGGGCTTGGCGTTGTACCTCCCGATTTGCTGATAGACCAAGGAACCCAGTTCGATTCGGGAGACGTCTTTTAACCTGACCGTTGAGCCGTCGGGATTCTGACGAACGATGATGTTGCCGAATTCTTCCGCGTTGATGAGTCGTCCCGCTGCACGGACAGCATAAGTAAACTGCTGGCCTTTGGGAGCTGGCTCCGCCCCAATCTGCCCTGCAGGGTTGACCGCGCTTTGCTGCTGGACGGCGTTTGTCAGGTCAGTGACGGTCATGCCGAGTTTCGTCAGTTGATCCGGCTTCACCCAGATGCGCATGGCATAGTCGGCAGCACCAAAGTTCGTGACTTGTCCCACGCCGGGAACACGCAAAATCGCGTCATTAACGTTGATCGTGGCGTAGTTCCCCAGGAATTGTCCGCTGTAAGTGCTGTTTGGCGAATAGATGGAAAGGACAAGAAGAGGAAGACCCATTAGTTTTTTAACCGTCACCCCGTACTGGTTGACCGAAGTGGGAAGGTTCGGACTGGCTTGGGATACCCGGTTCTGGGTGTTTACCTGGTCAATGTCCACGTTGGTGCCGACGTCAAAGGTGACCTTGAGGTTCATGGTGCCATCATTGGCATTTGTGGACATCATGTACAGCATGTTGTCCACGCCATTCATTTGCTGCTCAAGCGGTGTGGCGACAGACTGTTCAATCGTCAGAGCATCCGCGCCGGTGTAGGTAGTAGATACGCTGATCTGCGGCGGAACGATGTCAGGAAGCATAGCGACCGGCAGCTTCGCCATCGCTACCACACCGCCGATCACCGTGATAATGGAAATAACAATCGCAACGATGGGGCGACCAATGAAGAATTTCGACATGGCTACTTGCCACCGGTCAGTGCGTTGGTTTGAGTGTCTTTGAAAGGCGACGGGGCAACCGTCATGCCGCTTTTAATCCGCTGCAAACCGTCCACGACGACACTGTCCCCGGCCTGGAGACCCGATTCGACCACCCACATATCTCCGGTCTGTGGGCCGAGCTTGATGGTTTTTATCGTAACTTTGTTATCGGGAGCCACCACTCCGACTTGATAAACGCCCTGCAACTCGGACACCGACTGCTGGGGGATCAGAAGCGCGCCTTTGCGCAATTCCGTGACTGCTCGAATACGCGCATACTGCCCCGGGCGCAAAAGGTTGCCCGGATTAGGAAATTCGCAGCGGACTTGAATTGTGCCTGTCCGAGAGTCCACCTCGCGGTTCACAAACATCGTGCGTCCGCGACGCGGAAAGACGGTTCCGTCTCCGAGGATGAGCTCCAGGTTTTGGCCCCCCGCCTCGCCCGGTTTTTCGCGTCGGAAGCGCAAGTAATTCTGTTCGGCAATGTTGACATCAATATAAATCGGATCGACGCTGGATATCGTTGTCATAACCGTAACGGGGGTCATCAAATCGCCGATACCAACTTTGGCGACGCCTGCAATTCCGGAAATCGGAGAAGTCACGGTGGTCCAGTCGAGATTTAGCTTGGCGTTGTCCAAAGTGGCTTGATCAGCTTCCACCTCCGCCGTGGCCGCCCTTTCCGAACTCATGGCTTTGTCGAGTTCGGCTTGGCTCACCGCTTTCTGCGCCACCAACGGAGTGTAACGGCGCACATCAATTTGTGCCTGGGCCAGCACGGAGCGGGCGCGCTCTAGCCTTCCCTGGGCCTGTTCCACGGCGGCTTGGGCTTGCCGTTGGTCGAGCAGAAACAAGGACTGGCCCTTCTCCACGTAAGAGCCTTCCGTGTAAAGACGGCTGAGCAAGAAACCGTCCACTTTTGGCCGGATGTCCGCGTCCACGTTGCCGACCATGGTTCCGACCCATTCTTGATGGAGGGGAACGTCTTTTTGGAGGACCGGTATAACCGTGACTCCCGGAGGCGGAGGGGCTGGTTTTTCGGCGCTCGTCGAGCACCCCGCACTGATGGCGAGCGCCGCCATCAGCGCCGCTATAAGGTGCCACGGTTCGGTTCTCGGGAGCGCCACCGCAGTCGTCGATTGCTTTTTCATGGTACACGCTCCGGGAGGCGCACGCTGTTGGGCTCAGAGAGTTCGGTGGCCCGAACTCCAGAACATGACGCTTGGCGCCGCATGCGTGGTGGCGCCCCATCCGCCGTCATGGTAGGGATTCGCCCAAGCGGGCGGAACTGTCAAAACTACCAGCTGCCCTTGGTCTTAAGCTGACCATGACGCAGGCTTTCCAAGCGGACCAAGATATTGAAAGCAGGGAGGTTGAGAGACGCGCCCTGGAACTTAAGGAGATGCTGCTCTCGAAAGTTTGCTGAGATCCTCGTTTGAGAAGTTCCAAATGGGAGGCGCGTAAGAGTCTTGGTTGGAAATCCGGGCTTTCTCCGCGGTGCGCCCTCCATAACCGTCATCCGCTAAAGCGACAGCGTCTCCCCAATTGTGCAGACTGCGCTGCCGCAAAAAGTCACAATCGGCGAAACTGTAGGAAGGGTTGTGCCTCCGGGGGCCTCCCATGGAACAAGTTGCTGAAATTTTGCAGAGTCCAAACGCTTTGAGAGTTCTGGATGTCTATGGCTCCGTAGAGCGTATCACATGTAGCCATTATCATTTTGCTGTTTCCCGCCGGTCTAGAAGACAAGCTTGGTGTAGACGCGAGTTGGCATGGAGCGCACTCCGCGTCGTGGTCACTGGCGTTATCTTACCCTCGCTTTGGGGCTCCTCGCTGCTCATTTTCTTTTGGCAGAATCGTCGTATGCCCAGAAGGGAAGAGGGTTTCTGCAGGTCGCGGAAGGGCTCTGGAAGTGGTCAACGATTCCGTTTTTCCCGCGGTCGTAGTTATGGTTATTCTAGCGACTCTTCTTACATCGCCGCTGTTGAAGCTGGCCAACTCATCGCTGTCACTTCCATAGTCGCTGCGCACAGAAAGCGCGTTACTGCCGGACCTGAATGGCAACCCTCTCTGTCTTAGGATCGGGAGGTCATTTACCAATCTTTACGCCGATCACTTCGCCAGAAACGACAATTTCGACTCGGCGATTCTTCTGTCTCCCCTCCGGAGTAGAGTTGTCGACTACGGGGCTAGTCTTGCCGAATCCTTGAGCGGTCACGTTCCCATCAGCCAACCCCTGCTGAATGAGATAGGCGCGCACGGTTTCCGCGCGCTTCTCAGACAATTTCTGGTTTACTTCGTCGCTGCCGACGTTGTCTGTGTGGCCCTCGACAGCAAGGTCCAAACCAGGATGTGCCAGGATAATGCCGGATAGCTTCGCTAGTTTCTCTCGTGCTTCCGGGCGGAGATCGTACTTTCCAAAGTCAAAGAGCACGTCTCCCATATTGACCACCAACCCGCGGGGCGTATCGCGGGTTTCCAAAACACGATTGAACTGGTCGAGCAGTTGGGCGCGCAATTCAGCGGCAGCTTTTTGCGCCCGCTCAGCCTCGGCGCGGGCGGCCTCTTCTTTCGCCTTCAAAGCATCCGCTTCTGCTTTGGCCTTAGTCGCAGCGGCATCCGCCTCGGCCTTCATCTGGGCTTGCTTCGCTGCGGCCAGTTCAGCTTGGCGCCTAGCCTCCTCTTGAGCCTTTGCTTCAGCCTCCGCCTTGGCTTTGGCGGCAGCCGCCTCTTTCTCTGCCTCGATACGTGCCTGGTCCTGACGTTGTGCCGCGAGCGCGCGTGCGTCCTCCGCGAATTGTACGGTTTGCCGGGCATAAGACATGATGTCTTTCTTGTCCGCCTTTGCACTGAGGGCGTTCTCGGCCATTTGCAGGCTAGACGCAGCCTTAGTAAAGATCTCCGGTGCATCTTTATCTGCGCTGCGTGACTTGGCTATGTCCACGGCGTTGCGCGCTTCATACATCTGCAGCGGGACACGCTCGAGATCCGGCGTCATGGCCAGGGGATTTCCGAGTTTCTCGTACTGGGCGCGCTTCATCAACTTGAAGTCGTTGATGGGGAAAATCTGGCCCTTCGTACTTTTCCGGGTGTCGTTTTCCAGGATGACCACCTCGCTCGGCACGCGCACGGCGAAGTAAGGTTCGGCAGTGACAATCATCGAGAATGTTTGCGCTGGAGTGGTAGCACCGAGCTTACCCTCGCCGTCTTTGTCGATGAGAATTTCGCCGGTGTTTCCGGAGCGCCCGTCGGGCGTAACCACCCAGAGCACGTACGTCAGAAACTCCGCGCCAAACTTTGATGGTGGCTCCAAATTCTTAACCGCCACCTCTATATTTGTTTTTCCCTGTCGCGCGTCAACCTTTGCTTCGCCAGAGGCCAGAGACATCAGCTCGGTGCCCTTCAGATCAACTTTCGTGCTTCCCCCGCCAACTCTGTAGCCAACTGCCTTAACGGACTTGCTGATGAGGTTTGATTCGGGCACATCCTGTTGAACTTGTGCTGAGGCTGTTCCAACCGCCAAGCCCAGCACCAAGAATGAAAGAGTGACCGTTTTGTTGTCACGCATGAAAATCTCCGTTCGGACTTAGCAACACCGGTAGGTAATGTTGCCGGGACCCAAAAGAAGCTCCCACTGTCAGAATTGGCAGGAGGGGGAGGGGGCGAGGATGACTGGCTCCGCAAGATCGACATCAGGCATCGCGGCTTTGGGGCACCGGTCGATGAATGGTGACCTGTTTGTTTTGACAGTATTGCGGCATGGGTCGAGAAGCCTACTGTTACGGGCAAAGGGGGCGGCCTCTCTCCGAACCGAACCAGACAACAACTCCCCCATGAGACGCCCCCTACTTCTGCAAACGAAGGCACAATGCCGTTACTCGCAATTGCTGTGCTTGTGGGCCTGCTGGTCTTCTTGTGTGTGTCGGGCCCGCTGTCCAGTTTGTTTGAGCAGCGAAACAAGAGGCATCGGTCCAGTTCGCTAGCACGGTCAGCAGCAATCCGGCGAATTCCACGCCTCTAGATGACCTTGTCTTTTCTCAGTTGTTTGACGAGTGCCCTGGCGTACTCTTTGCCCAGTTTCTCAAAGTTTTCGGAATAAACGGTGTCCGTTTCTCCACTCCACAGAAGGGTTTCATCCTTGGTGTGGTAAAGATTAAACTCGGCGCTGACCATGGTGTTTTCCTTGAGATAAGAACCCTTCGCGGAGAACTGCTTGAAGGCCATGTCCCAATATGGCCAAAGATTTTGGTAGAACGGCGGAGGCATATAGACGGATTTAGTGCCGACCTCTTGGGTTTCTTTGCGGAAAGCCTTGGGACGGATTACAAGAACGGCGTCGTAGTCCGCTTCCTTTATTCGTTGTTTGAGCTCTCCTTCCATCAATTCAGTTCGAGGCGGCAGAACCATGTGGCTCCTTATGCCCTGGACACCGGATTTGACGAGGAGCTCTTCCATTTCATCCTCAAATTCCTGTCGTATGAGCTAGTTTTCCAGAACCGCGATGACCAGGATTTTCCTGAGCTTTGGCATGGGCTGGTCGGTGACAACCCAACGGTGAATAATTTTTGTGCCAGCGTGATAGCGGGGTGGCAAGCAAAGTGAGAACGGTCAATGCGAGAGAGAGGGGGCGCATTCTAATCCTCGATAGACTCTCGGGCGAAAGGGAACCGGAAGGACGGGTTTCCGGAAATTTGTGGGCGCGATCATTGGTTATCATTGAAACCGCGGCGAAACCGCGATGGCAGCGCGGTTCGAGGAGACGGCCGGCTCGGCAACACCGGCGCTCCTCCGAATGACGCTATTCGGTGTACTGCGCCAGTAGGACGCCAAGGAAGATCAAAAGTACAGGCCAGGTCTTCTTGAAGAGTTGTTGCCACTTCTGAGGCGTACCGGCCAGTCCATTTGTTAATGCAACTCCCAGCCCGGTAGCGGCGAACCAGCGATGCTGTTTCTGAATGTGCTCCATCGTTTCCATGGCATGCGGTGAGTGCATGTCTCCGCCATGAACGTGAAACAGCAACAGGATTGCGCCCGTGAATCCTGCCAACGGGAAGAACCAGGTTGCCCAGGGCGCCACCAATCTGCCTCGCGCTCTTTGTAGCTCGACGTATCCGATTGCCAGAAGGATGATCGAGAAGATTTTGTGCTGGAGATCCTCCGGGTTGTGCGTCACCGCATACCATGGAGTTTGCGGACCGAAGGGCCAAATCTCCGTGTCACTAAAGACCAGAAGAAAGAGGCCCGCAGCGAGGAAGCAGACAGGCCAGACATAGCGGACCAGAGACCAGCGTTTCCCGAGGTAGCTCTCCGAGAAGATGAAAATCCCTGCGACGATAACAAAGAATCCAGCCAGACGATGATTGAATTCACTTTCTTGTTTGTCGGCCAGATGCTTGGCCGCTTGCGCCGGGTTTTCCGGGGCCGCCGTGGCATTCATATTCATTCCTGGCATGCTGCTCATGTCGTGTTCTTGCGACCGAGCCAAGGTCGTGAACAGAAACACCGGGAAGAGGGCGAGCAAGAGGGCTGCCGCTCGGCCATGAATTCGCCAGGTGCAGGATTCTCCGTAGAAGGACAGCATCTTGTTCTCCTGTTGACGAGGCCCTCTCGTTTCGAATTCCCCGCCATGAGGGCGTACGAGAGGGGTTTGTAACGCTCAGGCAAGAATCGAGCGCCTGTCAGAATTGACAGGGCCAAGATCGCATCAGGAATGGGTACGCGAAACGACTTTCCGGAACCGAGGGTCCCGGTACCCGACTGGGCACAAGCGAATTTGTAGCGCTGCGGGGAGACTGGTCGCGCCTGTCAGAATTGACAGGCAGTAGCTAATCAAGAAGTGATATGAAATGGAGATTCTATTTAGAATGCCTCACCGACGCCGACGCTCCAGGTATGACTGTCCTTGCCTTGCGCGAAGTCAACCCGCAGATTTACGTGATACTTGCTGCTTAGCGCAAACCTAACGCCACCGCCGCCGCTCGGCAGGAAGTTGTTGATCCTAAACGGCTGATTGCCACCGGGTACTACTTCTCCCAAGCCGCCGAACCCTACAAGACCGAACCTCTTGGGTAAGGCCAGCCGATATTCCAGCTGCGTGCCAAACATGTAACGATCGAGATAGCGACCGCCAGTGTACCCGCGTAATTGGTTATTTGTGCCGTAAATGCAGTTTCCGTAGAAGGGGGGCTGGCCCCCGGTAAAGCAAGCGAACGAGCCGGATGCAAGCACCTGGTTCTGCGTCAAACCCCAGTACTTGTTGAAGGTAAGTTTGTAACTCTGAAACGAGTATTTGCTTCCCAAGTCCTCAGAGAAGAAGTCCGCGGTGAAATCCAGAAATGTTCCGGCAGTCGGATAAAAACGGTTGGGGCGCGTGTCGCGGTCTACTCGGAAGCCCAGCGCGACTAGTTTTGTATCGAGCCCGAGGTCCGGTGGCAATGGGGCTGCCCCAGGATTGTTAGGTCTAACGGTGATGAGCGAGCTTCCCCAAAAAAATCTTGGGCCCAGGAAGAATTTCCACCACGCACGACGCAGGAACTCACCGAGGACCAGTTGACCAGTCTGTTTGAGAGGCAATTTGGGCTGCGAATCGCCCGAGCCGAGTCCGTACAAATCGTAGTTCAGATTCCCTCGAGCGTAGACCGCGGTGGTGCGATAGGTGTTCTGCTTAAGGTAGAGCTCGCCGCCAAAGGCCATCGCCCGGCTCCCGTTATCGGTGACCAGGCCTGCGCCTCCAAGCACAGAGGCGGGGGACTTGTCGGCGGTAGGGAAAATATAGGCGAATATCGGCACGATTCCTGATCCCACCGCCGGGCTCGAAATAGGAAGAGGTGCAATAACAAAAGCCCCAGCTTGGGGAGTGGTTTCACCTGATGTTTTGTCCTTAGCTGATGGCTTTGGGCCGGCACCCTGAGCGGCGGTCGTCCGAGAAAGAGAAATCGGCTGGTCTCTAGGTTCGGCTTCTTGTGCGGTTATGGATCTGGTCGCGGGACTCCAAAACAAGCCGCTCACGAGGAGAAAGGAGAAGATCCTCTTGGATCCTTGCCGGTTCATGGTTGGACCGCTCATCATACCGTACTTCAACAGCACGGCCCGCCCTTTTCAATTACTGGGCGGGCCGTGTGGCTGGGCACCTGGATGAGCCGAGGATCAAAACAGTCTCTTCCTGAGACCCTAATTGTTGCTCTCCACCGCACTGCGCGGGGGTTTGGGCCTCTGCCACAGGATTTGTGAATCCGCAGCGTTATGGGGATAGAACCGCTCGGATGCCGCGTTCGTGGGAAGGAGGAGAATATCCACCCGACGATTGTAGGCAAGCCAGGTCGCTTTGAAATTCTTTAACCGTGTTT
>Ga0066683_10000524_pt1 | contig 12493 bp, 10 predicted proteins | sample GraSoiAngelo_132_FD_62296 | JGI IMG/M metagenome (GOLD analysis project Ga0066683, IMG submission 62296) | Grasslands soil microbial communities from the Angelo Coastal Reserve, California, USA - 14_0929_02_40cm | ecosystem: Environmental > Terrestrial > Soil > Grasslands | place: USA... | reverse complement strand
TAGGCGCGGGCCGCGACCGTGAACGTCACCGAGAGGATGGCGAGCAGGCCGCCGGCCACCGTCATCAGGATGGCCAGCAGGCGGCTGCGCCAGAACCCGCGGGCCTGGCCGCCCCAGCCGCGATTGAGGGCCAGCTCCACCGGCATGAAGATGCCGGACGAGCCCCAGACGATCAGCAGGACCGACACGACCTCCAACCCCCGAGCGACCTTGCGCAGCCCCTGCAGCGAGAGCGCCATCGCTTCGCGCTCGAAGGGGATCAGCTCGTTCAGGACGAGCAGGAGAGCCGTGGACACGCGCCGGCCCGGGAGTTGTTGCGACACCGCGACGAGGACCAGCACCAGGGGGAAGAGGCAAAGGAGGAAGTTGAAGGCGATCGCGTTGGTGATCACCATCGTGTCGCGGGCGAGCAGCTCCCCCGCCACCCACCAGAGCCGCGACACGACTCCCGGGCGCCGCGCCCGCGGGAGGCGCGGGCTCACGGCGGCGCCGCCCCCCGCGTCCGCCCCGCGCGCCGCCAGGAGAAGTATGCGGGCAGGCCGAGCGCGAGCAGACCCAGTCCCCACAGCGATTCCATCGGACGCTCGACGAGCGTGTTCACGACGAACGCCATCGCGGTGAGGATGAACACGACGGGGACGACGGGGTATCCCCACACCCGGTAGGGCCGCGGATGCCCGGGCCGCGTCCGCCGCAGGACGAACACCGCCACTCCGCTGGCGGCGTGGAACAGGAAGACCGCGAAGACCACGTAGGTGTAGAGCTGCTCGTACGTGCCGGAGAAGGTCAGCGCGATCGCCCATCCGCCCTGGGCGAGGATGCTCCTCGTCGGCGTCCGGTGCCTCGGGTGGATGCGCGCCAGGGAGTGGAAGAAGACGCCGTCCTGGGCCATCGCCAGGTAGATCCGCGTGCAATAGAGGATCGTGGACGCGAGGCACCCGAAGGTGGAAAAGACGACGGCCAGGGATACGAGACGCGCGCCCGTGGGCCCGAAGAGCACCGCCGCCGCCGTCTCTCCGATGCGTGTGGTGGCGGCCATGGCCTCCACCGGCAGCGCCCGCACGTAGACGACGTTCATGAGGACGTAGAGGACGGTGACCGCGAGCGTGCCCGTGAGCAACCCCCACGGCAGGTCGCGGGCGGGCCGGCGCATCTCGCCCGCGAGGAACGTCGCCCCGTACCAGCCGTCGTAGCCCCAGAGGACCGCGATCATCGCCACGCCGAGCGCAGAGCCCGTGACCGACGGCGGCAGGGGCGCCGCCAGGTGGGGCGCGACGGGGGCCGCGACCATCAAGCCGAAGAGCGCGAACCCGACGATGGACCCGATCTTCACCACCGTCACCACGTTCTGCATCCCGGCCCCCTCGCGCAGGCCGAGGTAGTTCACGAAGGTGAGGAAAGCGATGGCGAGCGCCCCCCCGAGCTGGCCGCCGTTCACGCTCCACGTCCAGCCCGCGACCGGCAGCGCGAACAACACGTGGGACGTGGAGAAGAACGGCAGGAACGCGCCGAGGTACTCGCCGAACCCCGCGGCGAGCGCGGCGAGACCTCCGCTCATGATGATGAGGAAGGAGGCCCAGCCGAAGAGGAAGCCCCACAGCGGCCCGTAGGCCTCCTTCAAGTAGACGTAGATGCCTCCGGCCTCGGGGAACATCGCCCCCAGCTCGGCGTACGTGAGCGCGCCGGCGAGGGTCAGCGCCCCGCCGAGCGCCCACACGGCCACGATGAGCCCCGGGTGCGGCAGCAACCGCGCGACGTCGGCGGTGGTGATGAAGACGGCGGTGCCGAGGACGGAGCCGATCGTGACGAGGGCGGCGTCCCCGGCGCCCAGTCCCCGGACGAGCCCCTCGTCCGCCGTCCGCGCGGCCGTCGGCTCCATGCGGGCGCGATTCTAACCGTCCCTCTGGCACCGTGCGAGCACGGAGGCGCGTGTTAGACTGCGCGCTCCATGGATGACGTCCGCATCCGCCTCGCCCGCGACCGCGGCGATTTCGAGAGCTGCGTGCGCCTCCAGCGCGAGGTGTGGAGCCTGGCCGACGTCGAGATCACCTCCACCATCCAGCTCATCGCCACGACGTGGGCCGGAGGTCTCGTCCATCTGGCGGAGACCGCGGCGGGAGAGGCCGTCGGCTTCGCGTACGCCTTCCCCGCGCTGCGGGGCGGCGTGGCCCATCTCCACTCGGACATGCTGGCCGTACGGCCCGAGCACCAGAAGCGCGGGGTCGGCCTGAAGCTCAAGTGGGCCCAGCGGGCCGATGCCCTGCAGGCCCGCGTCACCGTCATCACCTGGACCTACGATCCCCTTCAGGCCCTCAACGCCAACCTCAACCTGCGGCGTCTCGGCGCGATCGGCACCGAGTTCGTCGAGAACTTCTACGGCGTGACCACCTCGGAGCTGCACCACGGCCTGCCGACCGACCGCCTCGTCGCCCGCTGGGACCTGGACGCGCCGCGGGTGCAGCAGCTCGCGCAGGGCGCCCGGCTGCCGCGCAGCGTCCCCGCCCCGTTGCTGCCGCGCATCAACGACGTGAAGTGGCAGGCCGGATGGCCGGTGTCCTCGGATCCCCGCCTCGATCTCGAGGCCCCCGAGCTGCTGCTCGAGATTCCACCGGAGTGGAACGTGCTGTGCCAGGCCGCGCCCCTCGTTGCCGCCGGCTGGCAGGAGAAGGTCCGCCGTGCCTTCCAGACGTATCTTCGGTGTGGCTACGTGGCCGCGGACTTCGCCCCCACCGAGGAAGCCGGGCGCCGCCGCCCGCTATACGTGCTGAAGAAGGGGTAGAGCCTCACTCCTCCGGGCGGCGGATGACCATCACCGTCACGTCGTCCTCCCAGGGCCGTCCCTCTCCGTGCGCGAAGGCTGCGTCGAGGATGCGGTCGAGCAGGTGACCGGCCGGCGCGCCGTGGCTCTCCTGGACGATCCGCTTCAGCCGTTCCTCCTCGAAGTACACCTCACCCGGTCCTCTTCTGTCGACGATCCCGTCGGTGAGCAGCACGAGGACGGACCCGGGATCGAGCAGCACGTGTCCTCGCCGGAAGGAGACGTGGGGCAGGGGGCCGATGACCGTGCCGCCCGTCCTGAGCTCGAGGATCCGATCCCTCCGAAACAGCAATGGCGGCTGGTGGCCGGCGTTGACGTAGGCGAGGTTGCCGTTCGACTCGAGCTCGCCGTAGAAGACGGAAACGTAGCGGCTCGAAGGGTTGCTGCGGTGGATGACTCGATTGAGCTTCGAGAACACGTATTCCATCCGGAGGTGCTTCTCGAGGCCCATCCGCAGCCCAGTCACGATGTCGCGGACCATCAGCGCCGCGGGAAGCCCGTGGCCGCAGGCGTCGCCGATGGCAAAGCCCACCAGGTCCTCGGCCACGTGGACGAAGTCGCAGAAGTCCCCGCCGACCTCCTCCACCGGGAGGGAACGGTAGGCGATGTCGAAACCGGGTAGCCGCGGCGCCGCCTCCCGCAGCAGGCCGTCCTGGATCTCGGCGACCTGGCGGAAGCTCAGGCCGACCCGCTCCTCGAGCACGTGCAGCCCGAGGGCGGCCCGCAGGACGTTGAGAGCGAAGTCCACCCGCTCGCGCTCCCAGCCCCGGTCCAGGGCGAAAAAAAGCAGCCGGCGATGGGGCCTCCTGCCCACGACCACGCCGGCCGAGGGTCCGCCGGGAAGGATGCCGAAGGCCGGCGGGTACCCTGGTTCCTCGGGGTCGGCGAAGATGTACACGCGGTGGCGCAGGACGAGGCCCACCGAAGGCCACGTGGTCTGGAGGAACTCGGCCAGCGCCTCCACACCCTCCCCGACGCTCTTGCGCAGCTCGAATCCGTCCCGCCGCTCGCCGTAGACGAGTACGCCCAGCAGGCGCAGGTCTTCCTTCAAGGTGTGGAAGACCTCTTCGATGAAATCGTCGGTTTGTTGCCCGTCGGGCCGGTGGCGCTCCAGCCGGTTGAACAACCCGTGAAGTCCCTGGGGAATGGAGCTCGGCTCCGACCGGGCAAGACTCTCTTCCATCTCAACGGCCTCCAGAGCAAAAGGACGCGATCCCGCCGCGGTGTGTCGCGGGCTGGTCACGTCGAGGAAGGCGACGGCTCCCGACGGCGCTCGATCTGAGGAGAGCGAAAGCTATGAGTGCGGGGGCCCGAAGATCACAACCTCGAGAATAGGATCATGAGGCGCAAGCCAACTCATCGGCCCGCCCAGGCAACTCCGTTACCGTACTGTGGCCGGCGGCCGGCGGAGGTGCGCCACATCACAACCGTTCGATTATACGCGAGAGCGCATCTCCGCCAGCAGCGTCTTCAGCTCCTGACGCATGGCGGAAGAAGAAGCGGCGCGGTAGCGGCCGCCGTGACCGGGCAGCACCCACTCGAAGCGGTAATCGAGGAGCCGCTCCATGGACCGGATCTGCTCCGGCCAGGAATACCAGCAGACGTCGCGACCGGCTTCGAGCCGGGTGCCGTCTTCGGTGCCCATCAGGTGATCGCCGGTGAAAAGGAACCGCTCCCGATAGAGGAGCACCGCGCTGCCGGCGGTGTGTCCGGGCACGGGAATGGCGACGAGATCCTCGGCCAGGTGCTGCGGATCCTCGCCCTCGAGCTTCCATTCCACGTCCCGCGTGCCGGCGCCGACGTCGCGGGCGTGGAGGATCCGCTCGCAGCCGAAGCGCTCGCGGAAGCGGCGGTGGTCGGCCACGTCGTCGCGGTGCGTGAGGAACATCCATCGCACGCCCCCGAGCTCCTCCAGCCGGCGCAGCAGCGGGCCCGCGGCGCGCGGCGAATCCACGAGGACGTTGCCGTCGGGGCGGCGAACGAGGTAGCTCGTGGCGCCGAACGAGCTCTCGGCCGTGAAGCCGCAGAAGTAGACCTGCGCCTCCTCGTCGAGCCGCTCCGGAAAGGCGGCCACGCCCGGCGCGGCATCGCGCCGAGGCTCCGTGCCGATGGAGCTCGTCGGGCACGCGACGAGGGCCATCAGCGCGCGGGTCCGCTCGGCCTCCGTTTCGGGCTGGCGATGGACGATGGAGAGACCGCTCCCGCCACGCCGGAAGTGACGCGGGGCGACGATGCGGCACGCGCCGCAGTCAATGCAGGTGGAGTCGACGAAGAACGGCCCGGGCGCGTTGTCTGTCAGCCGCTCCGCGGCCCGGGCCATGTTCCGATTGTCCCACGGTCCGGCGTCCCCGCGCCGAAGAGCCTCTCGCGCGAGCTGATGCTCACCGCGTCCATGCTCGCGATTATGCTATGGCGTGGCCCCCGACCGGGACGCCTTCCCGCGCCCGACGAACCTCCTCGCCGTGTTCGCACTCGCTCTCGTTCCCGGTTATGCGCACGCGCAAGCGGCGGCGGCGTCTCTGGACGTGCCGGCGAACCCGGACGACGGCCGGCCGACGGCGACGGCCACGCCCTCGCCGCGCGCGACGCCGTTCGACCGGGCCACCGCGTTCGACGAGCAGGCACTGCGGCAGATCCCCCGTCCGGCCGATCCATGGTCGCTGGCGCGGGACGTGCCGGGGGTCGTCGTGGACCGCGTGAACGTCGGGGGGTCGGACACGGCCCTGCAATCGATCCTGGTTGCCGGCGGCGACCCGGGGACGGGCGCGTCCTGGATCCTCGACGGCGTGGACGTGACCGATCCCGCTGCGATCGGCTCCACGCTCGTCTTCCCGGACATGGACGCCATGGCCGAGGTCGTCGTGCGGACCGGTGCCACCGACGTCCGCGTGCGGACCCCCGGCGTGCGGATGGAGCTCTTCCTGCGTGGTCCCGCCGAGCGCTGGCGTGGGCGGGCGCACGTGCGCGATGCGCCCGGGGAGCTGCAGTCCGAGAACCTGCCCGCCCCCCTCGCCGACCGGCCTTTCCTCCGCAACCGCACCGACCACGTCCTCGAGATGGGGGCCGAAGCCGGCGGGCCCATTCACGGCCGGCGGGCCTGGGTGTGGGGAGCGGTGTCGCGCAACGCGCTGCGGCAGGAGGCCTTCACGGAGCACACCGAGCGGCTGCAGACCACCAACCTCGCGGGCAAGGCCCGCCTGCCCTTCTTCGGCGGCGAGCTGTCCCTGCTCGCCCTGCGCAGCGAGAAGGTCCACCGTGACCGTGACACCGGGTTCAGCGCGTCCGCGCCGTCGCGCTGGCGGCAGTCGGGGCCCATCTCGCTCTTCTCGGCCGAGGACCGGCGTCAGGCGGGATCCGTCCACCTGCTCACCCGCGTGTCGTACGTCGACGCGGGTTTCCGGCTCGACCCGCAGGGCGGAATCGGTCCGAACGCCTATGAGGACTTCCACGGGATCTTCCAGGGCTCATACCAGAGATTCGTCACGAAACGGCCGCGGCTCTACGCCGGGATGGAGGCCTCGGCCGCGCGGCGGCTCTTCGGCATCGATCACCAGCTCCTCGCCGGCGCGGGGTACCGCCGAAGCAACGTCTCCACGACCGTGACGTGGCCGGGCAATCAGGTCCTCGGCTTCGAGCGCGACGCGGTCTTCTTCCGCACCTTCGGCCTCACCGGCTTCGCGCTGCCCACGCGCGGACAGAGCGCGCGCACCACCCAGGACCACGCGGAGGCCTACGCACAGGACGCCCTGCGCCGAGGGCGGTGGTCGCTCATCGCCGGGCTGCGCTTCGACGATCAGCGGGGACGCAGCCTCGCCTCGGCGGTCGAGGCGAACCCGGTCTTCCCGGATCTGCTGCCCGCGGTCCACTATCCGGGCTCGGTTGCGCGCATCCGCTGGCGCGACCTGCTGCCGCGTGCGGGACTGGCGTGGGACATGAGGAGCGACGGCTCGCTGCGGCTCGCCGCGACCTATGCCGCCTACGGCGCCGCCCTCAGCGCGGGAGACCTGGCCTTCGACGACCCGATCGGGCTGACTCCGGCCTCGCTCAGCTTTTACTGGATCGACCGCAACCACGACCACGTCGTCCAGCGCGGTGAGCTGGACACGCTGCGGGGGCAGGTCGGCTCGTCGGGGATCGTCCCCAGCGACCCCGCTTCCGTGCGTAGCCCGAACCTGATCGACGCCGACCTGCGCTCGCCGCGCACGCACGAGGTCGCGGGGTTCGCGGAGAAGGTCCTCGGATCCTCCCGCGCGACCGTGCGCCTCGGCTGGCGGCGCAACGTGGGCGCGCTCTGGCGGCCGCTTCGCGGCTTGACGCTGGCCGACTACGCGGTGCGCGGCGCCGTAACGGGGGACCTCTTCGGGCGCCACTTCCAGGTCGGCTACTTCGCGCCCGCCTCGGAGTCGCGGATCGTCCCCGGCAACGGCCGCCTCCTCACCAACCGCGAGGGCTATCGCCAGGACACGTTCACGGCCGAGGCCACCGCCGAGGGCCGCGCATTCGGGCGCGTGCGCTGGCGCGCCTTCGCCTCGTACACCGACTGGCGCGAGTATTTCGTGGATTCCTCCCGGGCCATCCAGGATCCCACTCCGCTCGACTCCGCGCCGCTGCAGGACGCCGGATTCGTCGCGGTTCGTCCCGGCGGCCTCGGCCGCGACGACCTGTTCGTGAACGCGCGCTGGACGGCCGGGGCGAGCCTGGCCGCGACGCTGCCCGCGCGGCTGGAGGTGGCCGCGAACGCGCACGCGCGCGAGGGCTTCCCCATCCCCTACTTCGAGGTCGGCAACACCGGCGATCCCACCGCGGGCGCCAAGAACGTCCTCATCGCGCCCACGCTCGACGCCTTCCGCCTCCCCGCCCTCGTGCTCCTCGACGCGCGCCTCGCGCGGCGGTTTGCCGTCGGCCGCACGACCCTCACCGCCTCGGTCGACGCGTTCAACCTCCTCAACCGATCGACGACGCTGCAGGTCGCCCGCGATTTCGAGCTGCCGGCCTTCGACCGGCCGCGCGAGATAATGCGCCCGCGGATTCTCCGCGTGGGCCTCGAGCTCGCGTTCTAGCGCAGCTCGAACACCACCGACACGGTGAAGCTCAGCTCTTCGGCGCCGGGCTCGACCGGCATGTCCGCCGACCGGCTCATCGCCTTCATCTCGTATTGCATCGGGACCGGCGGGCGGACCGCGCCGCCCTCCACGATGGTGAGGGCGCGCCCGACGGTGCGCCCCGCGGCGCGAGCCAGGACGTCGGCCTTCGCGCGGGCGTCGGCGAAGGCGGCCTGAAGGGCACCGTCCCGCCCGCGCGCCGGGTCGGAGACGGCGAAGCCGACTCCGGAGACGGAGTTCGCTCCCGCATCGACGGCGGCCTGGAGGAGCTTGCCCACCGCTGCCGGGTCCTCGTGGGTGACGGTGATGCTGTTCGAGACCTGATAGCCGACGATCTTCGGCGCGCGCCCCGCCTGCTGCTCCTGCTGCGGATAGATCGACACCTGCGAGGTGCGGATCTGGCGGTCGGTGGCGCCCAGCCGCTTCAGGGCGGCGATGATGGCCGAGGCCCGCCCGTTGTTCTCCTGCGCCGCGGCGGCCACGCTGGGCGCCATCGTCTGCACGCCCACGGTGAAGACGGCGCGGTCCGGCGTCAGCTCGACGCGGCCGGTACCGTTGACGCTCACCGTGTCGGCGGGGGCGGACACGGGCGGGAGCGCGGTCGGCGCCTGCGCGGAGGCGGGGATGGCCAGCAGCGTGGCGGCCAGGACTGCGAAGCGGCTCGGGTTCATGCTCGGCTCCTTTCGCGTGGTAATGTTCACCGCGGATGAAGGGGATCATCCTCGCCGGCGGATCCGGCACGCGGCTCTACCCGCTGACGCTCGCCGTCAGCAAGCAGCTCGTGCCGATCTACGACAAGCCCATGATCTACTATCCCCTGTCCACGCTGATGCTGGCGGGGATCCGCGACATCCTCGTCATCACCACCCCGCGCGACCAGGACAGCTTCCGGCGGCTCCTCGGCGATGGGAGCGCCCTCGGCATCCGGCTCGTCTACGCCGCGCAGCCGCGGCCCGAGGGCCTGGCCCAGGCGTTCGTCATCGGCCGTGACTTCGTGGGCGGCGACGCGGTCGCCCTCGCCCTCGGCGACAACGTGTTCTACGGGAACGACCTGACCGAGTCGCTGCGCCGGGCGGCGGCCAAGAGCCGGGGCGCGACCGTCTTCGCATACCGTGTGCGCGACCCGGAGCGTTACGGGGTCGTGGAGTTCGACGCGAGCGGCCGCGCGATCAGCGTCGAAGAGAAGCCGGCCCAGCCGCGCTCCTCCTACGCGGTGACCGGCCTCTACTTCTACGACAACCGGGTCCTCGACTTCGCGGCCTCCCTCAAGCCCTCCGCCCGCGGCGAGCTGGAGATCACCGACGTGATCCGCTTCTATCTCGAGCGCGGCGAGCTACAGGTCGAGACGCTGGGCCGCGGCATGGCCTGGCTCGATACGGGCACGCAGGAAGCGCTGCTCCAGGCGTCGAACTTCATCCAGGCCATCGAGCAGCGGCAGGGGCTGAAGGTGTCCTGCCCGGAGGAGGTCGCCTTCAAGATGGGGTTCATCTCCGACCAGGACGTGCTGCGGATCGCCGCCTCGATGGCCGGCAACGACTACGGGCAGTACCTCGTCGAGATGATCGAGGAAGAGACCTCGCGGCGGTGAGGTTCACCCCTCTCGCGCTGCCGGAGGTGATCCTCGTCGAGCCTGACGTGCACCGCGACGCGCGGGGGTTCTTCGTGGAGACGTATCACCTCGAGAAATACCGCGCGGGTGGCATCGCGGGCCCGTTCGTCCAGGACAACCACTCGCGCTCGGTCCACGGAACGCTGCGCGGCCTGCACGCCCAGCGCCGGCGGCCCCAGGGGAAGCTGGTACGGGCGGTGGACGGGGAGATGTTCGACGTGGCGGTGGACATCCGGCGCGGCTCCGCCACCTTCGGGCGCTGGGTCGGAGTGCGTCTCTCGGGGGAGAACTTCCAGCAGCTCTACGTCCCGCCCGGCTTCGCCCACGGCTTTTGTGTCCTGAGCGCGGTGGTGCACGTCGAGTACAAGTGCACCGACTTCTATGACGCCGCCGACGAGATCGGCCTGGCCTGGAACGATCCGGACGTCAGGATCGAGTGGCCGATCCGCGACCCGATCATCTCCGACAAGGACCGGCGGCTCCCCCGCCTGCGGGATTTACTTTAGAACGCGGAGAACGCGGAGGGGAACGGAGAGGGCGCGGAGACGTGAAATTCATACTCCGCGTCCTCGAACCGATCTGGACTTCTCCGCGACCTCCGCGTTGAAAGGTCTATCGTTCGCCGGTTTCGATCGGGAGCGACTCATCCGCGCTCCACTCGCTCCACGAACCGGCATAGAGCGATCCCGCCCGGCCGGCAAGGTGAAGGGCGAGAAGATCGTGGCAAGCGGTCACGCCCGACCCGCAATAGACGATGGGCGCCGCGCCCTCCGCCCCCAGCGCGGCGTAGCGCTGGCGCAGCTCGGCGGGAGGCAGGAACACCGGCTCTGCACCGCCGGTGAGGTTCCCTGAATACGGGACGTTGCGGGCGCCCGGGATGTGGCCGGCCCGCAGGTCGACGGGCTCGGTCTCGCCGCGATAGCGCTCGGGGGCGCGCGCATCGAGGACCGGGCGCGCGGCATCGCGGCCCAACATGTCGGCTTTCGTGAGCACGTACCCGGCCTGGAGCCGCGCCTCGAACGGGGCCGCCGGCACGGAAGGCACTTCGGTCGTCACGGGACGGCCCTCCGCCCTCCACTTCACGATGCCTCCGTCGAGCACGGCCGCGTCCGCGTGGCCGTAGGCTCGGAGCAGGTACCACAGCCGCGCGGCCACGGCTCCGCCCTGGTCGTCATAGGCCACGACGCGGGTCCCGCGGCCGATCCCCGCCCCGCCCATGGTGCGGCTCACCTGCTCCGCGGAAGGCCACGGATGACGGCCGATGGCCCGCCCCCGGCCGCCGCCGGGCGCCGAAAGGTCCGCATCGACGTCGAGGAAGACCGCGCCGGGGATGTGGCCCGCAGAGTAGGCGTCGCGGCCCTTCCGCGACGGATCCAGGTACCAGCGCACGTCGGCGATGCGCAGCGCCGGGTCGCCCAGATGGTGCGCGAGCCATTCGGTCGTCACGAGGTCGCGCACGGACTATTATGGGCTCGTGCCCAAGCCCGAGCGGCACGTGCTCGTCTGCCTGAACCTCCGACCGCCGGAGAACCCCAAGGGCTCGTGCGCCGCGAAGGGGTCCGAAGGTCTCTTCGACGCCCTCAAGGCGATGGTGAAGGACCGCGGTCTCGGCGGCCGCGTGATCGTCAACCGCACGAACTGCCTCAAGCACTGCAGCCGAGGCATCACGGTCGCGGTCTATCCCGACAACGTCTGGTACGGGGGCGTGCGGCCGGAAGACCTGGAGGAAATCTTCCAGACGCATCTGCGGGAGGGACGCGCGGTCGAGCGGCTGCTGATGCCGGACATCCCCTGGGAATGAGCTAGCGCTTTCGGGGGCGGTCGGCCAGGCTCGCGACGACCGCCAGCAGCTCGGTGGGATGGATGGGCTTGGAGAGATGGATCCGGAACCCGGCGAGCAGGGACCGCACGCGGTCCTCGGTCCGGAACATGGAGCTGAGCGCCGCCGCCGGCGTTCTCCCGCCCGCGTCGGCAGGCAGGGCCCTGACCTTCGCCAGCAGCGCGTAGCCGCTCTCGTCGGCCATCTCCAGGTCGACCACGAGGGCGTCCGGCCGCTCCCGCGCCACCATCTCCAGCGTCTCGCGCGCGCTCGACGCCGTGAGCACCTGCGCTCCCGCCTGACCGAGGATGCGGGCGACCACCTCGCGCACGTCGGCTCCGCGGGCGGCGATGAGGACGCGGAGGCCGTCGAGCCTCGGACCCGCCGCTCGTGACGCGGTGGCTGCGGCCACCGCCGGCTCGAGCGCCACCTCCTCCCGCGACAGGGGAAGCCGGATGGTGAAAGCCGCGCCCGCGCCCTCGCCGGTGCTGGTCGCGTGGGCGGTGCCTCCATGCAGCTCCACCAGTTGCCGCACGACCGCCAGCCCGAGTCCGAGCCCGCCGTGGGCGCGCGTGTTGGAGGAGTCGCCCTGCCGGAACAGCTCGAAGACGTGCGGCAGCACCTCGGGCCGGATGCCGGGACCGGTGTCCTCCACCGTGATCTCGGCGTGCCCCTCGGCGCGGACGAGCCGCACCTGGACGCGGCCGCCCGGAGGCGTGAACTTGATCGCGTTGGAGAGCAGGTTCCACACGACCTGCTGCAGCCGGTCGGCGTCGCCGCTCACGACGCCGGTCGAAGGATCGAGGACGGGCAGCAAGCGGATGCCCTTGGCGCTCGCGGCCGGCACCAGGCTGTCGATGGCCGCGGCCACGACCGGCGCCAGCTCCAACGGCTGCACGTTGAGCCGGAAGCGGGCGGCGAGGATCCGAGACATGTCGAGGATGTCGGACACGAGCTGGGCCTGGAGCATCGCGTTGCGGTCGATCGTCTCCAGCCCGCGGGCGACACCGGAGGGGTCGAGCTTTCCGGAGCGCAGGAGATAGACCCAGCCCACGATCGAGGTGAGCGGCGTGCGCAGCTCGTGGGAGAGCGTGGCCAGGAACTCGTCCTTGGCGCGATTGGCCCGCTCGGCTTCGGCCAGCGCC
>Ga0066683_10000522_pt1 | contig 12500 bp, 8 predicted proteins | sample GraSoiAngelo_132_FD_62296 | JGI IMG/M metagenome (GOLD analysis project Ga0066683, IMG submission 62296) | Grasslands soil microbial communities from the Angelo Coastal Reserve, California, USA - 14_0929_02_40cm | ecosystem: Environmental > Terrestrial > Soil > Grasslands | place: USA... | reverse complement strand
ACGCCGACTCGGAAATAGGAATTGCCCACCCCGAACGGGTGGGACATCGCGATCGCGATGGCCTGCGCGATCGCCGTGTCGTTGGCGGGAAGCGTGACCAGGACCCCGCCTACGCTGTCCGCCCCCGATTGCTGGAGCGCCGCGGCGAGCTCGGGGATGTAGTTCGCGGGATAAACCCCGTGGGCATCCATGCGCACGAGAATCTCGCCCCGGGCGGCACGGATCGCGGCGTTGACCGCGGTCGGTGGAATCCGTCCGGGATTGTCCAGCAGCCGGATGAACGGGTAGCGCGCGCCGTAGTCCCCGACAATCGACCGCGTGCGATCCTCGCTCGAGCCGTCCACGACCAGCACTTCGAGACGGTCGCGCGGGTAGTCCGTGGCCACGATCGAATCGAGGCAGCGGGCAATGTAGCGCTCCTCGTTGCGGCACGGCACGATCACCGACACGGTGGCGACGCGCGAGGTGGCGGGACTCATGGACGCATTACCTCCGCGGCCCGCGAGCCCGGAACCGGCGTCGCGCGCTGCGGGATGTCGGCGAGACGCGGCGGGGGAGGGGGCGGGGGACGGGGGGCGCGCCGCAACGCGCGTGCGAACGTCGCGCGGAACAGCCCGCCCAGGCCGCCGATCCCCTGCATCCACTCCCCGACGCCGGGCCAACGGTCGTCCGGGCGCCAGGTTTCACTCCGAGTGCCGGCGGGTTGCGGGCCCAGAACTTCCCGCAAGCCCTGCAGCACGCTGGGATATGGCTCGGGGCACCCTGGGGGCGCTCCCGCCACGACATAGAGCAGCCGCTTGACGTCGCCCCACGCCCACCGCACCGTCACGCCGCTCTCGTACGCCGTCGTCGCCGCAACCCGCTTGCCCCGCAGCAGCTCCACCCACAGCTTCGGGAAATCGACACCGGACGCGATCGCCAGCTCGAGCGAGCCCCAAAACCGTCCGTTCACCTCAATGAGGCAGGGTTCGCCGGCGCCGTCATCCCGGAACTCCACCATGACCGGCCCATGCCACGCCATCGCGGCGAGCAGGCGGGCCGCCGGATCGCGCAGCCGCGGGTCGAGCGGGATGGAGCGCCGCAGGCTGCTACCCGACCCCGACGGTCGCACGTCGCGCAACCGCTCGTGTCCGAACCAGGCGACGGGCTCGCCGCGGTCACACAGTGCGAACACCCCTTTCCCCCGCCCGGCGACGATTCCCTGGATCAGCGGCCACGCCTCGGCGCGACGACAGGCGGCCACTCCAGCCTCGAGCGCCGCCGCGTTCGGCACGTAGCGCGCTCCGTGGTGGGCCTGAAACCGGCCGCCGACCCAGAAATCGCTGAACCGGGGTTTGAGGATGCAGGGGTATCCGATCGCCTCCGCGGCCGCGTGAGCTTCGGCGAGCGTTCGCGGAAAGCGCGTCGGGGGAATTCGCAGGCCGCAGGCGGCGGCGTGCTCGAGCGTCCGACCCTTGTCGAAGGCCCGCAGCAGCATGTCCTCCCGACCGCATCCCACCACGATCCCCGCCGCCTCCCACTGGTCGCGCTCGGCGTCGCACAGCAGACAGGACCGCTCGCGTTGCGGCAGGACGATCCCCACGCCTTGCGTCCGGGCCCACGCACGCAGCGCCGCGAATCCGACGATCGTCTCGTCGCCCAGGCGGAAGTGGGCGCGGCAGTACCGTGACCAGGCCGCCAGGGGCCGGCGCAGCGGACTCGCGACGTACACGGTGTGCCCGGCGCGTCCGAGCGACCGTACACAGGCGAGCCCCTGCGTGGTTTGTCCGTCGAGCACCAGCACCCGCTCAGGGGATGGCATGCGGCGCCTCCACCACCCGCGGGTGGCCGTTGCGACGCGCCAGCACCGACCGGTAGATGGCGATCACCTCCTGCGTGAGTCGCCGCTCGTCCAGGTCCAGCACGGTGTCGCGCGCCGCGACGCGGCGGCCCCGGCGCAACACACGCTCCAGCGCCGCGGCGATGGTGGCCGGCCGTTCATCGGCACACAGCTCACAGCCCGCGATCCCCTGGAGACGGCGGGGCACGTCGCCCACCGAGACGGAGACCACAGGGAGATTGCACGCGAGCGCTTCTTTGACCGTGTTGGGCGAGCCTTCCTGCACCGACGTGAACACCAGCGCATCCGCCGCGCTCATGAGGAGCGGCATGTCCGAATGCGGCGTGCCCCAGGCGAGCAGCAGCTCGGCGGGGAGCGTGCGGCGCAGCAGCGCCAGCGCGTCGCAGGCGAGGGGGTACCGCTTGCGGGGCTCCGCCGGGTTGCCGACGAACAACACCAGACGCCGATCGAGGGGCAGACCGAGACGCCGCCGCGCGTCGTCGCGGGGAACGGGACGGAACAAGTTCAGATCGAGTCCCGATGGGACGACGCGGGGCCGCACGGATCGTGGGAGGAACGCCTTCATGTGCTCCGACACCACGATGGCGGCGTCAGCCCACAGGGCCACCGCCCAGCACAGCGTCTGGAGCACCCTGCCGGCCAGGGTGACCCGCCCGTTCCACCCCACGATTCCCTGGACATCGTCGCCGCGGAAGGTCACGACCAGCGGCAGGCGTTTCGGCAGCGCCAGGAGTCCACTCATCCCGAACTGTGCGTGCGCGAGGTCGTAGTGCCGCTGTGCCATGCGGCGCCGGACTTCGAGCCAGGCCTTGAAGTAGTTCCACGGCCGCTTGGCGCCCGTGAAGTGGAACACGTCCACCGCCACCCCGGCCGCCCGGAGAAACTCCGCCTGACGCTTGATGAAGAACGTCGTGCGGGGGCGGCCGTCGGGGACGGGCCATTCGCTCGTGATCATCAAGACCCGGATCGGCGAGTCGTGCGACGTCATCGTCTGTCCAATGCTTCGACGAGGAGCGTTCGCGCATCCACCCCGGCCGCGGGCGGGTGCGGCCGCCGCGGCGCGAGCCGTCGCCCGGCGCGGGCCAGCGCGACCAGCGGGAGCAGGCAGATCCGGCCGGCGCCCTCCCAGTCCCCAGCCGCGATGCGCGCGGCGAGCTGGCGCAGGTACAGCCGGGTATTGACCCGGAGCACCGGGAAGCGGTACGCCCCCGCGCGAAACCGGGCACGTCCCCAGCCACGCAGCACGAGCCGCTGCCGCACCGCGATCGGCAGGAGCGGCCGGCCGAACGTGTCGCGGTGGATCTGATCCACGTAGCTCAGATAGCAGCACAGTCCGTCGAACGCGCCGTGCTGTCGCGCCGTGCGGATGACGTACTCCCAGTCGAGCGTGCCCCGGCGAATCGCCAAGATCGTGAAGACGACGTCGCACAGCAGAATCTGGCGGCGGCCCCAGACTCGTTGCAGGCCTTGCAAGACGAGCTGATCCTCGACTGGAGGCTCGGTGACCTCGGTTCCATCGAGCAGACGGCGCCCCGCGTGCCGCAGCAGCACCAGCGGGAACGTGCGGTGCTCGCCCACCACTCCGAGCCGGCCGTGCTGGACGTCCAGGGGAGACGGGCAGCCGGCGACGGCGTACGTGGTCGTCCCGGCGATCCGCCCGCCGAGATCGCGACCCAGCGCCGCGGTGTCGAGCCCGGCGATGATGCGGCGGTCCACGCCGGTCGAGCGCTCGAGCAGCAGCAGATCGACGTCGTCACCCATGTCGGGATGGTCCTGGAATGCCTTCGGAAACACGAACTCGATTCCCGCCGCCTCACACGTCCGACTCACCTGGTGAATCAGCTCGAGCGTCGTGCCGATGCGGCCCTGCTCGTGGGCCACCGCTGTGGCGAACGGTTCGGGCAGCACGAGGTCGCGCAGCATCAGGCGTTCCGCGGTGCGTGCCAGGACGCCGTTGCGGCGCGCGATTTCCAGGAGCACGTCCCAGTCAACGTCGTGCATGCCGTCCGGCGAGCCGCGCCGGTCGAGCAGCAGTCGGAGCAGCCAAGCGGCATGCCGGGGCTCGGTGTCCTGGTCTGTCGCCGGCCGAGCCGGCCGAGCCGGCCGAGCCGGACGCCGGGCGGGCTCGCCCAGCACGACGCGAATGAGGGCGCGCTTGCTCGCGGGGGGATCGCTCGCCTGAAGCACGAGCGGCCTATCCACCCAGCGGAATACAGCGCCATAGGCGGTTTCGCGGGCGCGCAGATAGGCGAGCGAGTATTCGCCCTTGCGCGCGTAAGCCGCCTCGGGGCTGATCTCGAGCAGGACGGGCACGTCCGGCGTCGGAGTGATGCGCTGCAGCCAGCGGAGCCAGCCCCCGCCGCCCGGGCGGGCGACGTCCACCAGCGTGTCGTAGAAGTACCGATCCATGATGAGGATCCGCTTCCGCACTGCCTCGACGTACAACCGGTAGCACAGGAAGACGAGCAGGTCGACCGGGTAGATGAGACGGCGCAGCCACCGGCTCCAGACGACCGCGTCGCGCAGGCGTTGCAGCCGGCCCACGAGCCCCGGACGCCGGGCGATCTGCTCGAGCGCGACGGCCCGCGCGGTCCCGTCCCGCGGGGCGCCGGTGAGCGTGTCTCGGAGGACGCGCAATACCGGATATAGGCCGACATCGCGGTTCATGTGGAGCACGGTGACCGCGCGGTGGCGACGCTGCAACTCGCCCTTGAGCCAGGCGATCAGGCTCGACTTGCCCGCGCCGTCCAGTCCCGAGAAGGTGATCAGCATGCCCGGTTCACCACGCGAGGCGGTATTGGCGCAGCCACAGCTCGAGCGCGAGCACGCTGAAGACCCGCTGGCGGAGGCCACCCCGGCTCACGGATCCGCCGACGCGGCTGCGGCCGTCGCGGAACGCGGCGAGCCAGCTGCGGACGAGCGGGCCGTTCAGCACGGGGCGCGTGCGGGCATCCCCGGCAAGCAGCAGGTCGTCCAGGGTGCGGTGGAAACCGCGCGGCAGCATCACGTCGAGCGGAATGCTGAATCCTTGTTTAGGGCGCCGGGCGACGGCTCGAGGGAGCCAACGACGCCCCAGGGCCCGCAGCACGCGCTTGCCTGCATGAGCACCGGTCTTGAGTCGGTGGGGCAGCGTGACCCCCAGCGCGACGATCTCCTCGTCGAGCATGGGTACCCGCACCTCGATGCTGGCCCGCATGCTCATCATGTCCACCTTCCGCAGCATGTCGGACGGCAGGCTGACGCTGAAGCAACGCTCGGTGAGGCGCCGGGACAGCTCTTCCAGATCCGTGGGACGCGCGGGCCCCGGGGTTTCGAAATGGCGATACGCGGGCGCGAGCCCGACGCGCCCATCCGGCCCCACGAGCTCTTCCTTTTGCGGCTCGCTCAGGTAGTTGGTGAGTCCAGCCAGGAGTACGGCGGGGTTGGCCCGTCCCACCTGGGCGAGCCGGATCGCCTTCGCCGCCTGACGACCCCAGTCCCGCGTCCACTGCGTGGCCCTGCGGGCGGTTCGCTCCGCGAGCCCGAGCATCCAGTCGGGGGAGCGCATCAGCAGCGCAAACAGGCGCGCCCGCCGGAAGGTCTCGTAGCCGCCGAACGCTTCGTCGCCGCCATCGCCCGAGAGGGTGCAGATGATCCCGTGTTCCCGCACCGCCCGGGAGATCCAATACATGGGGACGAGGCTCGTGTCGGCGAACGGTTGGTCGAAATGCTGGAACAGCTCGAGCAGCGCCTCGGACGTCATCGCCCAGTCGCCCAAGTCGATGGTGTGGTGGCGGGTCCCGTAGTGGCGGGAGACCTGGACGGCGGGCCCCGTCTCGTCGTAGCTCCGATCGGGGAAGCGCACGTTGAAGGTGGTGGTGGCGCCGCCGGTCGCGCGCGCGTGCGCCGCGACGACGAGCGACGAGTCGATGCCTCCGCTCAACAGCGCCGCGACCGGCACGTCCGCGACCGATTGCCGGCGCACCGACTCGAGCAGTCGAGTCTCGACGACCGACACCGCACCCGCCAGCTCGCGCGCGGGATCGGGTTCGACCCGGAGCTCGTGGTAGCGGCGCAGGCGATGGCCCTCCGGCGTGATCGTCAGCGTCGTGGCGGCCGGCAGGGCCGCGATGTTGGCGAACCCGGTCGCCGGCTCCGGGATGTAGCCGAGGCCCATGAAGTCGTAGCATGCCTGTCGATCGATCGCCGGGCGGAAATCCTGCAACGCCGTGATCGCCTTGATCTCGCTGGCGAACACCAACTGCCCGTCGAGCCTCGCGTAGAACAGCGGCTTCACGCCGTAGCGATCGCGCGCCAGCACCAGGCGCCGGTGGCGCGCATCGTAGATGGCGAACGCGAAGATGCCGCGCAGCCGGTCGACCAGCTCCTCGCCCCGCTCCTCGTACAGATGGACGAGCACCTCCGTATCGGACGTCCCCCGGAAGCAATGCCCGCGTTCCTGGAGCTCCCGCCGCAGCGCCTGATGATTGTAGATCTCGCCGTTGTACACGACGTAGACGCTCCCATCCTCGTTGGGCATCGGCTGCCGCCCGGTCGGCGACAAATCGATGAGGGCGAGCCGGCGATGCACGAGCTCGCAGTGCGCGTCGCGGTGACAGCCGCACCCGTCGGGGCCACGGTGAGCGAGCAAGGCTTCCGCAGTGGCGGCCCAATCCGGCTCGGGGGCCAGCGCGACGGGGTCGAAACGTCCAGCAAAGCCACACATGTGCGCACGGTCCTGGCGTCGCAGTTGTCGACGGGTGGGGCTGCAGAACGCGTGCGGGCGGCGTTTCTGGCCTAAGCTTTTGTCGCGTCGACGGTTAAGTGGTGGCACGGGAATCCGTCCGTTGCGTGCCCGCAACGGCAGCAGGCGTGGGCCTACACCACCCGGCTGCGCGAGGGTTCGGGCATCGATGCCAGGGCACATGCGAACGCAAGCCAGAGGATCTTCGAGGCGATCCACGTACCGCTCATCGTTCCCACGAACATCGTGACGAGCAGGGCGACCGGCAGGACGCCGTAGGTCCCGCGTCGCCCGCGCCACGCCGCCAGGGCCACCAGCGACAGTCCCGTCAGGAACGGGATCAAGCCGATGAACCCCGTGGTCGTCAGCACCTCGAGCACCAGATTGTGGGCGTCGCGGCGCGGTTTCACTTTCTCCTCGATGCGCTTTGCCAGCTCGAACTGATTGGTGATCGGACCCCACCCCAGCACCGGCCGCTCGACCAACATCCCGAGCAGGGCCGGGTAGATGCGCTCGCGTCCGGCAAAGCTCCCGCGGGCGGCTTCCTCGAATCGGTTGCGCATCATCTCGACCCGCATGGCGGCCCACACGAGAAACGCCATGGCGATGAGCACGCCGGCGCCGTTGCGCAACCGCTGCCACGTGGTATGACCCCGGAACAACAGCACGAGGAGGCCGGCGGTGAGCGCCAGGAGGCCGCCGCGCGACCCGGTGTGCACGACGGCGCTGGCGATCAGGCCGGCGAGGGGCCAGAAAATGACCGGGGGGCGCAGCACGCGCCACACGCCTGCGTGCCGCACGCCGAAGGCGGCGAGCAGGCCGCACGCCAGGATCAAGGCGCTGATGTTGGCGTTCTGCCCGAACACGGTTTCCCGCTCGCCTCCAGTCCAGACGTGGCGGGCGGTGAGGCCGACGCCCAGAAATTGCATGCCGGCACGCAGCGTACAGGCGATGACCAACGTCACGAGCGCGCCCCGGAACACCCGGCCGTCGCGCATCAGGTTACTCCCCGTCCAGCACACCAGCATCAGCTCGAGCAGATTGGCCAGGAGTTGCAGCACCATCACGCCGTGCTCGCCCGACTGGAGCAGCCCGGACACGATGGCCACCCACAGCCACGCGCCGAACCACACCAGGGCCGAGGGCACGCGGCCGAAGCACGCGCGGTATTCCAGCGGGGTCGTGAGCAGGAACAGGGCGCCGGTGATGGTCGTCGTCTCGAGCGGGATCGAGCGGTTGGGCATCTCGAATGGAATCGAGAGGATGAAGAAGTAGAACGCCCAGCGCACGACCGGGTTGACGGCCGCCGTCGCTCGAGTCGGCGCGTACAGCGCGGGCGCGGCGAGCGTGGTCATGGTGTCCGCGTCCGGCTCGGCCAGAGCCCCCGTACCCGGACGTAGATCGCGCGCCGCGTCGCCACGGACGGACCGAGCAGGAGCGCGATACCCACCGCAAGGGACAGGGTCAGAGCCAGGCCCGCCCCCCACGCCGGCCAGCTTGCCGCGACGACCCGCCGGCCGATGGTGCTGCTCACGGCGAAGAGCAGCACGGTAACCACGCCGAGCCGCGCCGCCTCCAGGGAGGGTCGGAAGCGCCGCCGGAAGCACGACCGGACGAGCATGGGATAGCCGACCGACTGCACCGTGCGGCCCGCGAGCAGCCCGATACACAGGCCGGCGATCCCGAGCGCCCGCGTCAGCGGGATCGCGAGCGCGATCGTGGTCACCGTGGCGGCCGCGCCGACGAGCACGCGCGGTCGCGGTCGCAGCGCCGCGTCGATGATGTACGCGTCGGTGCGAATGAAGGCGGTCTGGACGGCGATCACGACGATCAGGAGGTCCACCCAGGGGCCGGCGTAATGCTGCCGTCCGACCCACAGGGAAAGGAAGGACGGATTCCAGGCGAGGATCGTGGCGCCGATCCCGGTGACGAGCAGCCAGGTGAGGGTCTGGAGCTCTCGCCGCACCTGAGCGGCGCGGGTGTGATCCCCTCGCCCGATCAGGCCGCCCAGCCCCGGCATCGCGGCGCTGGCGGTGAACTCGTGAATGCCGATGGCCGTGCGGGCGGCGTACCCCGTCAGTGCGTACGTCGCGACGACGGCGGGGGACAGCACCATCCCCAGGATGAGGACGTCGGAGGCGAGCAGCAACTTCACCACGACTTCGCCCACCGTCAGCCAGGCGCTCATGGCGAGCAGCGCGCGCACGTCCTGGCGGGTGGGCCGGGCGACCCCGAACCAGGGCACGTAGCGCCGGGCCAGGGACCAGAATACGAGGCCGGTGACGAACGTGAGCACGACTTGGGTGCCGCCCAGCCCCACCAGGCCCAGCCCCGCCCGGACCGCGGCGATCATCAGCAGGCCGCCCACCAGGTTGAGGCTCGCCTGCAGACCCATGCGGCGATACCCGAGGTTCATCCCGCGCAGCACCGATTCGGGCACGCCGGCCACGAGCGTCATGAAGAAGCTGGCCAGCAGCAGCGCGGTCGCGACCCGCACTGTGGCGTGCAGGTCGGGCGCGGCCTTCGTCACGCCGGGAGCGAGCCAGATCACCAGGCCGCCTGCCGCGGTGATGACGGGCAGGAACAGGAGCCACACCGCGAGCGCCGCTCCGACGTAGCGACGTTGCGTCGTCGCGTCGTCCACGGCCTGACGGTTGGCCACCATGAGGCGGATCGCTTCGGTGGGGCGGCCGTCGGCCGCCGACATGTACGTCACCAGCCGGTTCAGCATCTCCCAGGTGCCGAACAGCGAGCGCCCGAGTGCCGCCACCACGATCGGAGTTACCACGAAGCCCACGACCAGCTTCGCGGCGTAATCGAGCAGCGACGCGATCGCGTTGAGGGACGCGCGCTGCGTCAGCGTGGGGCCACGCCGTTCGGGCGCGGTGGGGATTCCGACGACCTCAGTCGCCATCGGCCGCCTCGCTGATCGCCTGCAGTACCCGTTCGACGGTCCGCTCACGCGGCTCGTTCCCGGTCAGGAACGTCACGATCTCCGGGCCGCCGTGCGCCCGCAGGTCCCCCAGCACATGTCTGAACGCGGTACGGAACCGCGCCGTGAAGGCGCGCACCTCGTCGTCAGGGGCGTCCTTGACCGCGTGCCCCTTCGGGCGGGTCCGGATCCGGTGCAACAGCGCGGGGTCCGGGGCGTCGATCGAGATCACGAAGTCGAGTGTCCGCGCCCACTCGGCCAGTGTCTGGGCGCGCCACGCCGCGAAGCGGGGGCCGTTGCGGTCCGGGTAGAACACCTCCATCCAGGTCAGCGCGAACACCGGACCCTCGTCGATGAGGATAGCGCCGGGCGACCTGGCTCGCTCCCGCTCCACGGCTTCTTGCAGTGCCTCGAGCCGGACCAGGTGCGCCAGCTCGGCGAGCGCGGGCGGGCGGGGATCGCGCGCGAGCCGGAGGAACGTCGGCATCAGTCGCAGGCCGTGCGCGATCAGGCGGGACCGCGGCAGCCCCCACACGGCGAGCGGGCCGCGCATGGTCGCGGCCCTGGCCTGGAGCTCCTTGGCGAGCGTGCTCTTACCGGCGGCTGCCGGACCGATCAATTCCAGGACCGGGGCGCGCGCGCGCCGCGGCTGGCGAACGGGGGCGCTGGTGCTCACGCTAGAGGCGGCTCCAGATCTGGGTCTTCAAGTCACGCAGGACCTCCGGAAGCGGGCGCCCGGCGTCGATCACGTCGGCACCCACCTGCCTCCAGTCAGTTTGCCACACCGCCTGCGCCCGGCCGCGGACGTAATCGGATGGTTCCTCCGGCTTGCGACGAACTGCGCTCTCGGGGTCGAGCTGGAGCACGATGGGAACGTCGGGCGGCGACATGCGCTCGTAGTACGACGCCTCCCACCGCCGCAACAGACGTGTCACGCGGTTGTCCACGGGCGTGCCGAGGCCCTGGGCACCGCTCGGTCCAGCCAGAAAGTAGTTCACCGGAATCGGGTAGCGCTCGGTGACGGCGACGCCGCCCGCTGCCGCGAAGCGATGCGCCTTGCGGTACAGCCGATAGCGGTCGCGGGCCGTGCAGACGTGACGCAGCAGATCGAGATAATCCGTGAGGCCGGCCGATCCCCCCCCCGCGCGACGGCCCCGCCGCTGGTCCCACCAAGCGCTCGCCTTGAGCGCGGCGCCCACCACGTACGTCAGCGCCGAGCGCGGGGGTCGGCCGAGGTGTCCGTGCATGGTCGCCAGGTCGGGCATGAGCCAGGCCGTGAGGGCACTCGCGCAGGTGGATTTTCCCGCTCCGTCACCGCCCAGCAGCGCGACGACGCTGCCGCGCGGCAAGCGATGGCCGTACCGGCGCCGGTCGCCCGCCAGGCTGCCCAGCCGATCGACCAACGCCCTCAGCACCGCCACCGGCTTGGGGCGACGGGCGAACGGGGCCAGACGGGCGCGTAGCGCCCGGCCCGCGACATAGCGCGCCCACGCCGGACGATCCGGGTCGAGGGCGTGGTGGCAGCGGTCGAACAGCGCGACGTCCACGGACGGAAGCTGAGCGGTCAGAAACTCGACGACGCCGGACCGGGATGCGTCTCGCTCGAGCTGCTCCAGCGTCGTCTGAGCCGCCAGGAGCCAGGGGGGATGGGGTCGGAGCAGCGTGTGCCGCGCCGTGCACTGTAACGCCAAGCGGAGCACCAGCAACACGAGCTCGTGCTCCGGGGCCGGAGCCCGGAACACGAAGCGGCGACTTGCCCCGGCGAGTACGGCCGCCTCCACTGGTGGCGCGTACGTCATGGTCCAGGGCCGGCCGAACACGAGGCGGTAATGCACATGGACGTTGACCAGCCGCGTGAGCTCGGGATCATAGCCGAAGTAGCTCTCCGTGCCGGGCAGCGTGAGCCCGGCGGAAGCCTCGACACGCTTGAAGCCTAGGGCGCCTAGCACCTGCCCGAGCTGCGGCGGGGCTGTCCGATCCACGAGCAGGTCGATATCGCCGGCTCCGGTGAGCCAGCGCTCCGGACGCCGGCTGCCCTTCCACTGGCAGTACGGCACGGCGTGCGCCGCGAGGGCGTCGCCGAGCCGGCGCACGAGGCCGGGTGCGGCCGGGGCGCCAAGTCGGTGCTGGTCGTGAGGCCGCTGGGCGGGCGTCATGCGTCTCCTGAGATGACCGGGTTGGCCCCCCGGGCGTTTGGTCCGGGAGGACGCGCCCGACAGCGTCGCATGACGCGGGCCAGGAAGGCAGACGTGGCGCGCGCGCAACACCAGTAGTCCAGGCGCGTCACGTGATGGTTCCCGAGGCTGGAACGAAGGCTCGTCTCAGTGGCAAGTGGCGCTGCCGGAGTCGGTGAACGACATGCCGGGGATCGGGATGAATTGCCAGTCGTAGGCACCGTCGCGCAGTGTGAGCTTGAGGACCCGTGGTGCCGACGAGCCCCACGGTCAGTGAGCGACGATGTTGCATGCCGTTGCCTCCTCAGTGATCAATTGCCGAGCCGCTGCGAGCTCCGGCGGATCGGGGAAGCGGCGTCGGCCGAGCGCCGTGGACGCGATCGCCCAGAGCGCGCGGCCCACGATCGTGAGATCGTAGGGCAGCGAGGCGCGGCGCACGTACACCACGTCGAGCGCGAGCTTGAGCGGCAACAGGCGCTCGATGTAATCCCGCTCCGGCTGGCCGCTCGAAAGCAGCCGTTCGCCGTGCGTGTAGTTGTAGATGCTGCCCGGGCTGGCCAGTCCGGGGCGCACCGCCAGGGTCTCGCGGTGCACGGGCGCATAGTGGCGCAGCACGATCGCCGGGTCCTCGGGGCGGGGTCCCACGAGCGACATGTCGCCGCGCAGCACGTTGCAGAGCTGGGGGAGCTCATCGATCTTGGTGCGCCGCAACCAGGCTCCGAAGGGGAAGACGCGCGGGTCGTTCCGACCGGTGATCGCACTGGCGGCGCCCTCGCGCTGGTGCATCGTGCGCAGTTTGTACATGGTGAAGCCCGCGCCGTTCCTGCCGAC
>Ga0066683_10000521_pt1 | contig 12520 bp, 13 predicted proteins | sample GraSoiAngelo_132_FD_62296 | JGI IMG/M metagenome (GOLD analysis project Ga0066683, IMG submission 62296) | Grasslands soil microbial communities from the Angelo Coastal Reserve, California, USA - 14_0929_02_40cm | ecosystem: Environmental > Terrestrial > Soil > Grasslands | place: USA... | reverse complement strand
CATCCTGCCGCTCGTAGGTGACGGGCTGTTGCCGGCGGACGTCGACGGAAAGCAGAAGCCCAGGAGCGACGCGGCGATCCCGATCGTCGGGACGCAGGACGACAACGCGTCGTACGGCGCCACGTTCGACGCACTGAATATCTGGGACCTCACGGTGAAATGGCGATCGACGCCGCTTGCCTCGCTGACGCTGAACACGCAGCTGCCGACGGCAGCCTTCGACTCGATCTTCCCGTGCGCGCCGACCTCGCGCGACTGCCTGCCACAGCCGGGCATCGTGGATCCAGCGCAGTACCTCGACATCCTCTCCTACCGGCAGCGGCCGACATTTCGGCTCGCTTACCGCAACTTCAAGGACTACGAGGCGCTGGTCACGAACCAGTCGGTCGAGGCGACCCCAGGGATCGCCGGCGCCCGCTGGTACGAGATCAGGCGGACAGGCGGGACGTACAGCCTGTACCAGCAGGGCACGTACGCACCAGGCGACGGAGTCCACCGCTGGATGGGAAGCATCGCCCAGGACAAGAAGGGCGACATGGCTCTCGGGTACAGCGTCGTGAACGGAAGCACCGTCTATCCAGGCATTCGCTACACCGGCCGCCTCGCCGGCGACCCGCTCGGGCAGATGACGCTCGGAGAAGGAACGATCATCAACGGTTCGGGCGTCCAGACGACGACGAACTCGCGTTGGGGCGACTACACGGACATGACGGTCGATCCCTCTGACGACTGCACGTTCTGGTACGTGAACGAGTACTACCCGACGTCCGGGACCCCGGACGACGGCAGACCGTGGCACACGCGAATCGCGAGCTTCAAGCTCCCGGGTTGCTAGTGAGCTAAGGGATGGAGTGGGCCGGCGCGGCGAACAGCTCGCGCCGGCCCCGTGTCTCCGTTATGGCCACGACCGTTCGCGCGGGCTGTCGATTCTTCGACACAGACTCGACTGAAAGGACATCTGGCGCCCCGCGGAGGTCGCCGCTAGCGTCGAGTGCATGTCGGCGGTGCTGCTCGCAGAGCCTGAGGAGGCCACGCGGAGCTTCCTCGAGCGCCATCTTGCCCAGGACGGGTTCGAGGTCGTCGGCGTAACGGACGGGGAGGCGCTCGAGCTGCTCGAGCGCGTCTGCCCCGACCTCGTCCTCATCGGAGATCCCGAGGGCCTCGAGCTCTGCCGCCGGCTGCGGGAGCGCGACCGCGAGGTACCGGTGATCCTGCTCGGCTCGCAGGAGTCGGACCCCGTCGATCGCGTGCGCGCGTTCGATCGCGGCTGCGACGACTACCTCGATCGGCCGTTCCACTACGACGAGCTCATCGCGCGGATCCGGGCCGTTTTGCGCCGGGTTGCGCCGCCCGAGTCCGAGCGCATGACCGCCGGCGACATCGAGATCGACCGTCCGACGAGGCGCGTGACCGTGGCCGGCCGCCGCGTCGTCCTCCCGACGAAGGAGTACGAGCTGCTGCTGAAGCTCGCGAGCGACCCGCAGCGCGTGTTCACGAAGGACGAGCTCCTGCGCGATGTGTGGGGGTTCCGTTCGGCAGGAAGAACGCGCACGCTCGATTCTCACGCCTCGCGATTGCGGCGCCGCCTCGGCGGCGGTTACGTCCGCAACGTGTGGGGCGTCGGCTACTGCCTGCTCGGCGACTGAACCGTTGAGTCCGCGGCAAGAAACGGCAACGCGCCACGGGCTGAGAGCGGGCCTCAGTGAGGCCCGCTCCGATGCGATCGGCTCCTAGCCCTGGAGCGGCTCGCCCGTCTCCAGCAGCGTCTTCAGGCCGCTGAGCACGTAGCTCCAGCCGCCGGCGACGCCCGCGGCGGTCTTCGGCGAGGCCTCGAGCTGGTCGTGCGTGACGGTCAGCTTCGTCACGCCGCCTTCCTGGGGCTCGATCTCCCACGTCACGCGGCTCGGCGGCTCGGCGGCCGTGTCGTCGTCGAAGAGCGAGCGCCACGTGTGCCGCAGGATGCGCGGCGGGTCTGACTCGATGATCTCGCCGTCGACGAGTGTCTCGCCGCCGTCGGCAGCGACGCTCAGGTAAGGCGTGGCCGGCTCGAACGTCGAGTCGATCTTCGTCCCGTAGAAGTAGCGGGTCGTGAACTCCGGCTTCGTGATCCCGTCCCACACCTGCTCGGGCGTGGCGCGGATGAAGACGGAGTACACCTGGGTCGCCTGTTCGGTCATGGTCGTCATGCAGTCTCCTCCAACTCTGACTTGAGGTTCGCGAGCGCCGACACCTGGCGCTCCCGGTACTTGTCGATCCACCGGTCGTGGATCAGCCGGATCGGGACCGGATTGAGGTAGTGGAGCTTCTGCCGCCCCTCCCGGCGCGTGACGACGAGCCCGGCCTCCTCGAGGAGGCGCAGGTGCTTCATGACCCCGAAGCGAGTCATCTCGAGCTCCGACTCGAGCTCGGTGAGCGTTCGGCCGTCACGCTCGTAGAGCCGGTCGAGGAGATGCCTGCGCGTGGGGTCGGCGAGCGCCCTGAACACGAGGTCGTCGTCGGTCTTCATGGCTCCGGATGATAAGTGACCAAAAAGTCACATGTCAAGTGGAACGGTTCACGCTTAAAGTCGCGCGTCGTCGAAACGCGGCGTTGCCGAGCAGGCTGTTCTCGCCGTCCTCGTGATCAGGCGGACGACGGACCGCCAGGAGGCGCGGGCGGCGCGTCTGGCAGCGTCGGCTGAAGCGCTCCCTCCAGCTTGAGGAGCAGCTCCTTGCGCTCGAGGCCGCCGCCGTACCCGGTGAGCGATCCGTTCGCGCCGACGACGCGGTGGCAGGGGAGCACGATCGGCACCGGGTTCCGGTTCATGACGGTTCCCACGGCCCTCGCCGCTCTCGGGCGGTGAGCCTCGGCAGCGAGGGCGCCGTAGGTCGTCAGGTGTCCATAGGGGACACGGGCAAGACGGTTGAGCACGGCACGGCTGAACGGCGCCTGGTGCCGGAGGTCGATCGGCAGCTCGAACTCGGTGCGCTTGCCCTCGAAGTACTCGTCGAGCTGGTGGCGAACCGGATCGATCGGCTTCGTCGCCCGCAGGACGCGCACGCCGAACGTGTGAGCGAGCGATTCGGCGTCGCGCTCAGGCTCGGGGTCGTACGAGATGCGGCAGACCCCGCGGTCGGTGGTGGCGACGAGCAGCGTCCCGATCGGCGTCTCCGCGAGGTCGTACGCGACGTCGAGCAGGCCTGCGGCCGCAGCCGCTTCGCGGAACCGTGCGTCGAGAGTGGGGGAGACGGTCATTGCATCCTCCTTCTGAGTCTTCGTACTCCTGCGGACGCGGCCTGGCGCGCCGCATCCTCCGTCGAGCCGAGCGCGGCGCCGATCGCCGCGTAGGACATGTCGTAGCCGTAGCGCAACACAACCGCGGCGCGCTCCTTGCGCGGGAGCCCGTCCGCGAGCTCGCGGAGCTCCGCATACGCGGGGCGGGAATCGGTCTCGGGCTCGACGACGACCGGGGTGGCCTCGCGGCGACGGTAGTAATCGACGGCGACGCGCCGCGCGATCGTCAGCACCCACGCGCGCAGGTTCTCGGTGTGCTTCAGCCGGCCGTAAGCGCGCAATGCGCGCAGGAAGGTCTCCTGGTAGGCATCCTCGGCATCCTTGCCGACGAGGCGCCGGAGCTCGCGCAACACAGCGTCGCGGTGCTCCTCGTAGAAAGATTCGAATGGTGGAACCGACACGAGACCCATCATCTTGTCTAACGCGGGAGAGGTCGGATCTGTGAGGGCGGCGGTCGTCGGACACGTGGAGTGGGTCCGCTTCGCGGAGGTCGAACGGCTTCCGCGCCAGGGCGAGATCGTCACTGCATCCGACACGTGGGAGGAGCCCGCAGGCGGCGGCGCGGTCGCTGCGGGCGAGCTCGTGCGGCTCGGCGCAGACGTCGACTTCTTCGTCGCGGTCGGCAATGACGAACTGGGCCGCCACGCGCGCGCTGCGCTGGAGAGGCTCGGTTGTCGCGTCCACGCAGCGACCCGGGACGAGCCCCAGCGCCGCGCCTTCACGTATCTCGACGACGAGGGCGAGCGGACGATCACGCTCATGGGCTCGAAGCTGCACCCGCACGGGCGCGATCCGCTCCCGTGGCACGAGCTGGACGACGTCGACGCCGTTTACTTCAGCGCCGGGGACGTGGACGCGCTGCGAGAAGCGCGGCGCGCGCGCGTCGTCGTCGCAACCGCACGCGAGCTGCCCACGCTCATCGAGGCTCACGTCCAGCTCGACGCCCTCGTCCGCAGCGGCCGCGACCCGAGCGAGGGCTATCGGCCCGGGGCGCTCGATCCCGCCCCGCGGCTGGTCGTCTCGACGATGGGCCGGGAGGGGGGCTCGTTCGTGGCCGGGGCCGAGCGAGGCACCTTTGCGGCCGCCGAGCTTCCAGGGCCGGTCGTCGACGCATACGGCGCAGGCGATTCCTTCGCGGCGGGCCTCACGTTCGCGCTGGGGAGAGGCGATCGCCCCGAGGAAGCGCTCGCTTTTGCGGCGGAGTGCGGTGCCGTTGCGCTGACCCGTCGCGGCGCGCACGGCAATCGGTAGCCTCCGGCGATGGCTCACATCGCGCGCCTCGTGATCCGTCACCGGCTGCTCGTCGTCGGCGTCTGGATCGTCCTTGCGTTCGTGGGGATGTTCTCGGCGGCGAAGCTTTCGAACCGCTGGTTCGAGTCCTTCTCGATCCCCGGCTTCTCGGCGTACGAGGCGAACCAGCGGACGATGAAGACGTTCGGCACCGGTGAGCAGCCGCCGCTCGTCCCTGTCTTCACCACGCCCGGCCGGGACATCACGAAGGTCCCGGGCATCGAGCGCGCGATCGAGCAGGCGAGCCAGGCGGTGCCGGCTTCCCGCACCGGGTCGTGGTTCGACACCCACAGCGATATGTACCTGTCCAGGGACCGGCACACGATGGTCGCGACGATCTACCCGCCCGGCAACTCGACCTTCTCGACCTTCCCGCCGATCGACGAAGCCCGGGCGGCGCTCGAGCAGGCGACCCCGGCCGGCGTGCAGAGCCATCTCACCGGCCGCGACGCGGTCTTCGCGTCCCAGGGCGGCGAGAGCGGTCCGGGCGTCCTCACGGAGACGATGATCGGCGCCCTCGGAGCACTCATCATCCTGCTCTTCGTGTTCGGGACGCTGCCGGCAATCGCGATGCCGCTGGCGATGGCGGCCACGTCGATTCTGACCACGTTCGCCTGTGTGTACGCGCTCACGTACGTGACCGACGTCTCGATCATCGTCCAGTTCCTCGTCGCGCTGGTCGGGCTCGGCGTCTCGATCGACTACGCGCTGGTCATGACCTTCCGTTTCCGCGAGGAGCTCGCTGCGGGCCGCGCACCGGAGAAAGCGCTCGTCGAGACGATGACCCACGCTGGACGCTCGGTGATCATCTCCGGCTCGACGGTCGCGATCGGCCTGCTGAGCATGATCCTGCTGCCGCTGCCGTTCATCCGCTCGATCGGGATCGGCGGCATGCTGATCCCGGCCGTGGCGGTGCTGGCCTCGACCACGCTGCTGCCCGCGCTGTTCTCGCTGCTCGGCCATCGAATCAACCGCCTGCGCGTAATGCCCAAGCGGTTCGTCGCCCCACCGAGCGCCGAGTCCGGGTTCTGGGCAGGCTGGGCGCGGCTGGTGACGCGTCGGCCGCTGCCGATCTTCCTTCTGGGCGCGGTCATCGTGACGCTGGTCGTGATCCCTGCGTTCCACATCAACCCGAGCGACGCCGAGCTGAGCAAGGAGACGGCGACCGGCGACGCACGGGCCGGTCAGCTCGCGATCCAACGATCGGGCATTCCGGCCGGCGTCTACCTGCCGCACGTGATCCTCGTCGAGGACGGCGCGACGCCGGCGCTCCTGCGGAAGACGGCTGAAGACGTCGCCGACTCGCCCGGGATCTACGGCGCGTCCGCCCCGACCACGTGGCGGAAGGACGGCACGGGCCTTGTCGAGGCCTTCGGCACCGTCGACGGGAACGCGCGCTCCGCGAGGGACACCGTCTCGAACCTGCGCCACGACGTCCTACCGCCCGCCGAGAACGAGGCCGGGGGCTCCGTCCGGATCACGCTCGGAGGCGTGCCGGCCGAGACACGTGACTTCATCAGCGCCGTCTACGGAAATTTCCCATACGTGCTGTTGTTCGTCCTCGTCCTGACGTTCGTGCTCCTGATGCGCGCGTTCCGCTCGGTCGTGCTCGCGGTGAAGGCCGTGTTCCTGAACCTCGTCTCGCTCGCCGCCGCGTACGGAATCGTCGTTTTCATCTTCCAGGACGGGCACGGGAGCGACGCGATCTGGAACATCCAGGCCACCGACGCGGTCATCTCCTGGATCCCGCTGATGATCTTCGCCTTTCTGTACGGGATCTCGATGGACTACGAGGTTTTCATGCTCACGCGCATGCGCGAGGCCTACGACGAGACCGGCGACACGAAGCGGGCGATCGAGCTCGGGCTCGCGCGCACCGGCAAGCTCGTAACGAGCGCGGCGCTCGTGCTCATGTTCGCGTTCTTCTCGCTCTCGACGAGCCCAGGCCCGGACATCAAACAGTTCGCGATCGGGTTGTCGGCGGGAATCATCTTCGACGCGACCGTGATCCGGGCGCTGCTCGTACCCTCGACGATGCAGCTCCTCGGCCGCTGGAACTGGTGGCTCCCGAGCTGGACGGCGAAGGTGTTGCTTACGCGCCCGAGCCCGCTCCGGCCGGCTCCGGCGAGTGAAACCTAGTCGTTACGGGTTCGACGTCACCTGGTAGTGCGTCATCTCCTCGATGTCGCCATAGAACGGACCGATGGCGTCCAGGAACGGCTTGAAGTCGGCGCTCTTGCGGAAGCCCGCGAGGTGGCCTTCGGTCGAGTCCCATTCGATGCGCACGATCTGCTTCTCGGGCTCTTCGACGCAGCGGGCCGCCTCCCAGCGCAAACAGTGCGGAGAGGCGTCCAGCAACTCGCCGGCTCGCCGGTAGGCGTCGTCGAACTCGTCGGTCCGGGCGGGGTCGATCTTGTAGCGGATGTACTCGACGATCATCTCGTCTCCTTTCGGGCTGGACGGCGCCGCTACTCGAAGCCTAGGACGTCGCGGACCGCCGTGAATCATCGGCCGGGAATGGTCGACAGGTATTGCTATGTGGGGTGTTGTGGTCTAAAGTGGGGGAGCGTGGAATCACCCGCAGAGCCCCAGAGATGCTTCTCGGAGAACACGAGCACACGATCGACGACAAGAACCGGCTCACGCTGCCGGCCAGGTTCCGGACGGCCTTTGCGACCGGTGTCGTGCTCACGCGCGGGATGGACGGTTGCCTCTACGCCTATCGCCGCGACGACTGGGACACGCTCGTGGAGTCGCGGCTCGCCGACCTCGACCCGCTCAGCAAGGAGGGCCGCCGGATGCAGCGGTTCTTCTTCTCGGGCGCGACCGAAGCCGAGCTCGACCGGCAGGGGCGCGTGATGATCCCGGTCGCTCTCATCCAGCACGGAGGGCTCGGCCGGAACGTCGTCGTCGCGGGCGTGAGGGACCACCTGGAGATCTGGGACCGCGCCGCCTGGCGCAAGGAGCTGAAAGAGGTGGAAGGGAGCGCAGAAGATGTTGCCGAGCGTCTTGCAACCCAACGAGACTGATCACGTTCCCGTCCTCGCCGAGGAGGTGCGCGAGCTCCTCTCGATCGAGCGCGGGCAGACCGTCGTCGACGCCACGTTCGGCGCAGGCGGTCACGCTGCGATCCTCGCCTCCGACCTGAAGGGCGACGGCCGCTTCATCGCCATCGACCGCGACCCAACCGTGCGCCCGTACTTCGAAGGGTTCAAGCGCCACGCCGGCGTGCAGTCGCGGTTCCTGCGGGGCGAGGCCTCGGTCGTGCTCGACCAGCTGGCCGAGAACGGCGTGCACGCGGATGCGATCCTGCTCGACCTCGGCGTCTCGAGCATGCAGCTCGACCGGCCCGAGCGCGGCTTCTCGTACGCGTCCGACGCCCCGCTCGACATGCGCATGGATCCTACCGCGGAGCTGACCGCGGCCGAGCTCGTCAACGAGGCCTCGGAGCGTGAGCTGATCACGATCTTCCGCAAGTACGGGGAGGAGCGCTACGCGAAGCAGATCGCGCGCGCCATCGGGCGACGGCGCCGCAAGCAGCCGATCGAGCGCACGGGCGACCTCGTGGACATCATCCGCTCGGCGATCCCCGCACCCGCTCGGTTCGGCGACGGTCATCCGGCGAAGCGCGTCTTCCAAGCGCTCCGGATCGCCGTCAACGACGAGCTGGGCGAGCTCGAGGAGGCGCTGCCGGCTGCGCTCGAAATGCTGCGTCCCGGCGGGCGCCTCGCCGTCATCGCCTTCCACTCGCTGGAGGATCGAATCGTCAAGCGCTTCTTCCAGCGGCTCGAGCGCGGCTGCGTCTGCCCGCCGGACTTCCCCGTCTGCGTGTGCGGCCGCGAGCCGGAGCTGAGGCGGCTGAACCGGAAGGCGATCCGGCCGAGCGCCCACGAGCTGGCCCACAACCCGCGCGCCGCCTCGGCCAGGCTGCGCGCCGCCCAGAAGGCTTAAGTGCCCCTGATGGCTCGCGCCGCCACCGCCCGTGCCCTTCCGGCGCCGTCTCGTCCCCGAGCTCGGCCGAGGCCCACGCCGCGCGCCAAGCGGAAGATCGAGCCGCGCAGGCGAGTCGCCGGCGGCGTCGTCTGGATCGGCCTTGTCGCGACTCTGCTCGCAGGCGTCGTGGCGCTGAATGTCGCCGTGCTCCGGCTCAACGTGCGCCTCGACGAGACCCAGAGTGAGCGCAACCAGCTGCGTGCCGACAACGCCCAGCTCAACACTGAGATCGCGGCGAAGGCCGCCTCTGGGCGGATCGTCGGGCTCGCGAGCGGGCGGCTCGGGCTGCGGCCGGCCAACCCCGAGTACCTCGACCTGAGGAAATGAAGCTCGCGAACCGGCGAATCCGGCTCGTCCTCGCCGTCTTCGCCGTCGCGTTCCTGGCGATGTTTGCCCGTGCCGCGTGGCTTCAGGGAGTCCGCGCGGGCAGCTACGAGCGACTGGCCTCGGGACAGCACAAGGCGACGATCGTCGAGCCCGCAGGCCGAGGGACGATCTTCGACCGCACGGGCATCCAGCTCGCGATCGGCAGGCAGACGACGACCGTCTTCGCCGACCCACAGTTGATCCGCGATCCGCAGTCGACGGCCGAGACCGTCGCGCGCGTCCTCAAGCTCGACCCCGACCAGGTTCTCGCGGAGCTCTCCGACCGCACGCACGGATTCGTCTACATCAAGCGCAAGGCCGATCCCGAGCGGGCGGCGATCCTGAAGAAGGCGGGCATCCTCGGCCTCGGCTTCACGAACGAGGAGCAGCGCGTGTACCCGCTCGACCACGTCGGGGCGCAGGTCGTCGGCTACGCGGGCACGGACAACCACGGCCTCGCGGGCCTCGAGCTCGGCCTCGAGCACAGGCTGTCCGGAGAGCCGGGCAGCGAGACCGTGATCCGCGACCCGGCCGGTCAGGCGATCGACGTCCTCCACTCGACGCCCGCCAAGGAGGGCAAGAGCATCACGCTCACGCTCGACCACACGATCCAGGCCCAGGCCGAAGCCGTGCTGCGGAACACGATCGACCGCTGGCACGCGAAAGGCGCCTCGGCGGTCGTCCTCGATCCACGGACGGGCGGGGTGCTCGCCATGGCCGTGGAGAAGGGCTACGACGCCAACCGGTTCCCGATCGTGCCCAAGGACCGGCAGCGCAACCGGACGGTCACGGACATATACGAGCCGGGCTCGACGTTCAAGGTCGTCACGGTCAGCGCGGTGCTCTCGGAAGGCCTGGTGACCCCTTCGACCGCCTTCACGCTGCCTTACTCGATCCACGTCGCCGACCGGATCATCCGCGACGCACACCCGCGCGGCACCGAACGGCTCACGGTCGACCAGATCCTCTCCCAGTCGTCGAACGTCGGGACGATCACGCTCGCCGAAAAGCTCGGCGCGGACAAGCTCAGCGAGTGGATCAGCCGCTTCGGCTTCGGCCACCTCACCGGGATCGACTTTCCCGACGAGACGCCCGGGATCGTGCCGCCGCTTGCGAAGTGGTCGGGCTCGACGATCGGGACGCTGCCGATCGGGCACGGGATCGCGATCACGCCTGTGCAGATGGCCGCGGCCTACGGGACGGTCGCGAACGACGGCGTCTGGCTCCAGCCGCACCTCGTCGACCGCCTCGGCTCCGGCGCTCGGCGTGACGTGAAGTCGCGGCGCGTCCTGACGCCCCGAGTGTCGCGGCAGGTGCTGCGGATGATGGAGGACGTCGTCATCGAGGGCACCGGCCAGGAGGCGAAGGTTCCCGGCTACAAGGTGGCGGGGAAGACGGGCACAGCGGCCAAGCCGGATCCGCAGGGCGGGTACTCGACCAGCAAGTATGTGGCGTCGTTCGTGGGGATCGTTCCCGCGACGAATCCGCGGCTCGTGATCCTCGTCACCGTCGACGAGCCCGCGGCGTCGATCTGGGGCGGCGTCGTGGCAGCGCCCGCGTTCCAGCAGATCGCCGGGTTCGACCTCCAGTACCTGGAGATCCCGCCGGACGACCCGTCCTCGCTTCCCTCGACTCCCTGACCGGCGTCCCACTCCCGCCCGGCGAAGCCGGGCTCCGCGGGCCGCCTCGCGCCGCTGCGCACCCTCCTGCCGGCGGGCCGTGTGGCTAACACTGTCCCACCGGCATACGGGCACGCAGCGACGCGCCAGGAAGCCGAGTTAGACCAGAGCAGTAGCGGAGCCCATTGCTAGGCTCGCGCGGGCCCCAGTGGAGCTTTCACGCATCGCAGAAACGCTGTCCCCGAGCCAAGTCGTCGGGAACACCGCCGTCGAGATCTCGGATCTCGCGTACGACACGCGCGCCGTGTCTCCCGGTGCGCTCTTCTTCTGCGTGCGCGGGGCGCGCTTCGACGGTCACGAGCTCGCGGATCGCGCGATCGACGCCGGTGCTGCCGGGCTCGTCGTCGAGCACCCGGTCGCCTCCCGGGTGCCGCAGCTCGTCGTCGAGGATTCTCGCCGCGCCATGGCCGCCGCCGCGGTGGAGTTCTTCGAGCACCCGTCCGACGAGCTCGAGGTCGCAGCTGTCACGGGCACGAACGGCAAGACGACGACCGCGTTCCTGCTCTACTCGATCCTCGACGCGGCCGGCCGCAAGCCCGGTCTGCTCGGCACCATCGAGTCGCGGGTGGGCGGCGAGATCAGGCCCGCGATCCGAACGACGCCGGAGGCGATCGACCTCCACCGGACGTTCCGCGAGATGCTCGACATCGGAGACCGCAGCGCCGCGATGGAGGCGACCTCGCACGGCTCGGAGCTCGGCCGCCTCGACGGAATCCGCTTCTCGTCGCTTGCGTTCACGAACCTGACGCAGGACCATCTCGACCTGCACGGGACGATGGAGGCCTACTTCGAGGCCAAGCGCCGGCTCTTCCTCGACAGCCGCCCGCCCGCGGCGATCAACGTCGGCGACCCGTGGGGCCGCAAGCTCGCCGAGGATCGTCCCGATGCAATGACCTACGGCTTCGCGGACGACGCGGAGCTCCGTCCCGAGGCGCTCGACGGGATCGACCTCAAGCTCAAGGGCGGTTTCAACCTCGAGAACGCCCTCGCCGCGATGGCCAGCGCGCGTCTGCTCGGCATCGACGACGAGGCGATCGCACGCGGGCTCGAGACGGTCGACGGTGTGCCCGGACGTTTCGAGGCCGTCGACGAGGGGCAGCCTTTCACGGTGCTCGTCGACTACGCGCACACGCCGGACTCGCTGGAAAACGTCCTCGCCACTGCGCGTGAAATCACCTCGGGCCGACTGATCTGCGTCTTCGGCTGCGGCGGCGACCGCGACCGCGAGAAGCGCCCGATCATGGGCCGGATCGCCGCCGAGCTCGCGGACGTCGCGATCGTGACCTCCGACAACCCGCGCAGCGAGGATCCCGGCGCGATCATCGACGAGATCGTGGCCGGCATCGACCGCGACGCGGAGATCGTCCAGGACCGCCGTTCCGCGATCGCACACGCGATCGAGACCGCCGAGCCGGACGACGTCGTCGTGATCGCGGGCAAGGGGCACGAGCAGGGTCAGCAGTTCCGGGACCGAACAGTTCCCTTCGATGACCGAGAAGTCGCCCGCGAGGCCCTGAGACGGCTCGGGGCCGCCACGACGTGATCCCGCTCACGCTCGACGAGGTCGCCGAGCTCTGCCCCGGCCGGCTCGACCGCGCGCCGTGGGCGGACGAGGTGACGGGCGTGCAGATCGACTCGCGGCGAATCGAGGAGGGCGATCTCTTCGTCGAGGTCGGCAGCGGTGGAGATTTCGCGCGGCACGCGTTCGCGCGAGGCGCTGCGGCGACGCTGGCGCCCGACGATGCGTTCGCGGCGCTCGGCGCGCTCGGTCGTGAGATCCGGGGCAGGAGCTCGGCGCGCGTCGTCGCGATCACGGGCTCGACCGGCAAGACGTCGACGAAGGACATCCTCGGGGCGCTCAGCGCGCCGGCCGCCCGCACCGTCGCTGCGGAGGCGAGCTACAACAACGAGATCGGCGT
>Ga0066683_10000519_pt1 | contig 12522 bp, 12 predicted proteins | sample GraSoiAngelo_132_FD_62296 | JGI IMG/M metagenome (GOLD analysis project Ga0066683, IMG submission 62296) | Grasslands soil microbial communities from the Angelo Coastal Reserve, California, USA - 14_0929_02_40cm | ecosystem: Environmental > Terrestrial > Soil > Grasslands | place: USA... | reverse complement strand
GTACGCGGTCGAGGGAACCGACGCGGGCCGTCTCGGCGTCGCGGCGCTCGCCGTGGGCATTGCACGGCGCGCGCTCGAGCACGCCGTGGCGTACTGCAGCGAGCGCCGCCAGTTCGGGCGCGCGCTGCGCGAGTTCGAAGCCGTGCAGTTCAAACTGGCGGACATGGCGACGCGCGTGGACGCGGCGCGCGCGCTCGCCCACGCCGCGGCTGCCCGCCACGACCGGGGCGAGGACGGCGCCGCGGCGGCGAGCATGGCAAAACTGTTCGCGTCGGAAGCGGCGATGTGGGTCACCACCCAGGCGATTCAGCTGTTTGGCGGCTACGGCTACATGCGCGACTTTCCCGTCGAGAAGCTGTTTCGGGACGCGAAGGCGATGGAGCTCTATGAGGGCACGAGTGAAATCCAGCGGCTCAACGTTGCGCGCGGGCTCACCGCCGGCCGCTAGCGCGCCGGACCGCGCGGAAGACCTGTTTGCCTTGCTCGCCGAGCACGCGCACGAGCAGGTGAGCCTGTGCTACGAGCCGTCCACCGGCTACCGCGGGATCATCGCGATCCACAGCACCGTGCTGGGGCCGGCGCTCGGCGGCACGCGCTTCTGGAGCTACGGCAGCGACCGCGAGGCGTTGATCGACGCGCTGCGCCTCTCGCGCGGCATGACGTACAAGGCCGCCGTGGCCGGTCTCAACCTAGGCGGCGGGAAGAGCGTGATCATCGGGGACAACACGACCGCGCGCCGGGAGCCCCTGTTCCGGGCCCACGGGCGCCACATCGAGGCGCTCAAGGGTCGCTACATCACCGCCGAAGACGTCGGGACGTCGACCCAGGACATGGAGTACATCAAGGCGGAGACGAACCACGTGACGGGGCTGATCGGCAAGTCGGGGGACCCATCGCCCGTCACGGCCTACGGCGTGTACCGCGGGATCAAGGCCTGCGCCCGCGTCCGCTACGGCTCCGATGAGCTGGCCGGCAAGACCGTGGCTTTGCAGGGATGCGGTCATGTAGGCTATCATCTGGCCAAGCTGTTGCACGCCGAGGGCGCGCACCTCGTGGTCGCGGACGTGGACCCGTTCCGGGTGGCCCGGGTGGTGGACGAGTGCCAGGCGCAGAGCGTGGCGCCCGACGAGATCTATCGCGTCCAGGCGAACGTGTTCGCGCCCTGCGCGCTGGGCGCGGTGATCAACGACGCCACGCTCAAGCTGCTGCGGGTGGAGATCGTGGCGGGCGCGGCGAACAATCAGCTCGCGGACGAGCGGCACGGCGATGCGCTCGAGGCGCGGAGCATCATCTATGCGCCGGACTACGTGATCAACGGCGGCGGGCTGATCAACGTGAACGCGGAGCTGCAGGGCTGGTCGCTGGAGCGCGCCCGCGCCAAGGCGGGGGAGATCTACGACGCGCTGCTGCGCGTGTTCGAGATCGCGCGCGACGAGCGGATCCCGACGTACCGGGCCGCGGACCGACTCGCGGAGGAGCGCATCGCCGCGGTGGCGAAAGTGAGGCAGAACCTTGTCTGAGCAGATATACGTGGGCGCCGATCACGCGGGCTACGCGTTGAAGCAGAAGCTCGTGGAGGAGCTGAGGCGGCTGGGGTACGACCCGGTGGACGTGGGCCCCAAGACCCTGGACCCGCAGGACGACTTTCCCGACTACGCCAAGCCCGTCGCCGAAGCCGTAAGCGCCGGCAAGGCGCCGCGCGGCGTGCTGACCTGCGGCACGGGGCTCGGGATGTCCTACACGGCGAACCGGTTCCCGAAGGTCCGCGCGGCCGTGGCCTGGAGCCCCGAGGTCGCCGAGCTGGCGCGCAAGCACAACGACGCGAACATCCTGGTGCTGCCGTCGCGGTTCGTGAGCGAGCAAGAAGGGCTCGAGATCCTGCACAAGTGGCTCGACACGGCGTTCGAAGGCGGCCGTCACTCCCGCCGCGTCGCCAAGATCGACGAATGAGCGACCGGCTCGCGCCCCTCGCCGCCGCCGACCCCACGGTGTTCCAGCTGATCCGCCGCGAGGTGGAGCGCCAGGAGCACGGACTCGAGCTGATCGCGAGCGAGAACTTCGTCTCGGTCGCCGTGCTCGAAGCGATGGGGACGGCGCTGACGAACAAGTACGCCGAAGGCCTTCCCCGCAAGCGCTACTACGGCGGCTGCGAGGTGGTGGACGAGGTGGAGCAGCTCGCCATCGATCGTGCGACACAGCTGTTCGGCGCCGACCACGTCAACGTGCAGCCGCATTCGGGAGCGCAGGCCAACATGGCCGCTTATCTCGCGGTCGCGAAGCCCGGCGACAAGCTCATGGGGCTCGCGCTGCCGCACGGCGGGCACCTCACCCACGGCTCGCCGGTGAACTTCTCCGGCACGCTGTTCCAGGCGACGTCGTACGGGGTGCGCGAGGACACGGGGCGCATCGACTACGACCAGCTCCGCGAGCTCGCGCGGCGCGAGCGCCCCCGTCTCCTCATCGGCGGCGGCAGCGCCTACGCCCGCATCATCGACTTCCCAGCGCTGCGGAGCATCGCCGACGAGGTGGGCGCCATCCTGATCGTGGACATGGCGCACTTCGCGGGGCTCGTCGCCGCCGGGCTGCACCCGTCGCCCGTGCCCCACGCCCAGATCGTCACGACGACCACCCACAAGACGCTGCGCGGCCCGCGGGGTGGGTTGATCCTGTGTCAGGAAGCGTACGCCAAGGACGTGGACAAGCAGGTCTTCCCCGGGACACAAGGGGGACCGCTCGAGCACGTGATCGCCGCCAAAGCCGTGGCGCTAGGCGAGGCGCTTACCCCCGAGTTCAAAACGTACTCGGCGCAGGTGATCAAGAACGCCCAAACCCTCGCGGCTGCGCTCATCGCGCGCGGCTATGCGATCGTGTCGGGAGGCACCGACACCCACCTCATGCTCGTGGATCTGCGACCCAAGCAGGTCACCGGCAAGGAGGCGCAGGAGCTGCTCGACCGGGCCGGCATCACTGTCAACAAGAACACGATCCCTGGCGATCCACAGAAGGCGTTTGTGACGAGCGGGATCCGGCTCGGGTCGCCCGCGGTGACGACGCGCGGCTTCAAGGAAGCCGAGATGGAGCGGGTGGCGGAGTTGATTGACATGGTCCTGGTTGCCCGCGACGAGGCGACCGCGCTGCGGGTGAAGCAGGAGGTGCGGGAGCTGACGGAGGAGTTTCCGTTGTATCTCGGGAAGGCGACGAAGGTGGGGGTGGGGTAGCGGGGGAGGCCTCTCGTGGAGGGGGAGCTATGCACCGACAGACATGGGGCCGAGTCGCGCTCGCTGGCGCGGTCATGCTGGCTGCGGGGGCGTGCAGCAAGAAGGAGCAGAAGGGCTCGGCCGAAGCTCAAAGGAGCGGCGCCGCGATGCCCAAGGGGCCGGCCGAGTATACGGTGGTCCTGAAGAGCACGTGGACGTCGAAGACCCATCCGTTCCAGTATCCCAAGGGGGCGCACTTCTCCGGCTTGATCGGCGCGTCGCACAACGCGTCGTACTCGATCTTCGCGTTGGGACGGCGTCCCACGCCGGGACTCGAGCGCCTCTCCGAAGAGGGTAAGCACAGCCCGCTCGACGACGAGATCAACGCGGCAATTGCCGCCGGGCGCGCCGGCATGATGTTCGAGACCGGACAACTGAAGAATTTCAAGGACTCGCTCGTCACGACGGTGCGTGTGGATCCGGCGCATCCGCTGGTCTCGCTGGTCGCGATGATCGCCCCCAGCCCGGACTGGTTCACCGGGGCGGCCGACGTGAACCTGGTTGAGAACGGGGGCTGGGCACGGTCTCGCACGCTCAGGCTGATCGCGTACGACGCGGGGGGCGACAACGGTACGACCTACCTGGCTCCGGACAAGGACGCCAATCCGAAGCGGCCGACGTCGCGAGCGATGACCCGGCACTTCGTGATCAAGGGCGTGGTCGTGCCGGTCGCGACACTCAAGTTGATAAGGCGGTAATCGCATGTCTGACGCAAGCTCCACTGGCGGCAACCGGCCGTCCCGGGGCTCGGGCTCGTTCACCGTGCACCTCGCCGACGAGCTCGAGGTCTACTTCAACGAGGTCGCCCACGGGCGGCCCGTCGGCTTCGTCGCGTCTCCCAAGTGGAAACCCCCGACCGACGTCTACGAGACCGCGGACGCGCTCGTCGTACACATGGACATCGCGGGGATGCACTCGGAAGACTTCAGGGTGGAGCTCGCCGATGGCATCCTCACCATCTCGGGCGAGCGCGTGCCGCGTCGCGAGGGAAAGCGGCACTACCATGCGATGGAAGTGCAGATCGGCCCGTTTGAGCGCCGCCTCCGGCTCCCCGTGCCGGTTGATCCGGAGAGCATTCGCGCGAGCTACGAAGCCGGCTTCCTCGAAGTGCGGTTGCACAAGCTCCCGCCCCGCCTCTCTGGCCCGCAGTCGGTAAAGGTCGAATGACCACCTCCGATCGCCTGCCCGTCCTGCCGCTCGGACAGCTGGTCGTCTACCCACACGTGGTGCTTCCGCTCTCGCTCGAAGACGCGAAGGCGGTGCAGCTCATCGACGAAGTGGTGCAGGGGAACAAGCGCCTGCTGCTGGGCGTGGTGAAGCCGGTTGGCGGGGCGGAGCCGGTCGAGGGGACAGTCATGCAGGCGCGTGCCGACGAGCTGTACGAGGTCGGCACGTTGGGGGTCCTCGTCCGCATGCTGAAGCTGGGCGACGGCTCCGCGCGGGTCATGGTGCAGGGCCTCGAGCGCGCCCGCATGCTCGAGATCGAGCCCGCCGAGCACTGGCTCGTCGCTCGCTACGAGACGATGCCCGAGGCGATGGTCGAGGACGCCCGCACCGAGGCCCTCAAGCGCACTGTCCACGCGCAGTTTTCCCGTGTCATCGACATCGCTCCGTATCTCGGCGAGGAGCTGCACGAGGTGCTCGGCGGGATCACGGACGCCGGCAAGCTGGCGGACTTCATCGCGGCGAACCTGGACCTCGCCCTCCCGGCGAAGGCCGAGCTGCTCGCCCTCAGCGACGTGAACGTCCGGCTCGAGCGCCTCGCCGAGCTGCTGGGGCAGGAGCTCCAGGTGCTCGAGGTGGGGACCCAGATCCAGGAAAAGGTCAAGTCGCGCCTCGACGCGAACCAGCGCGAGTACGTGCTGCGCGAGCAGCTGCGCGTGATCCGCCAGGAGCTGGGCGAGGATAAGGAGGAGGACGAGCTGGACGAGCTGGGGCGGCGCCTCGACGACGCCGGGCTGTCGGTGGAGGCGCGCAAGGTCGCCGACCGCGAGCTTCGGCGGCTGCGCCAGATGTCGCCGCAGTCGGCCGAATATCACGTGGCGCGCACGTACCTCGACGTGATGGCGTCGCTGCCGTGGAACCGCGTCTCGCAGGACCGCCTCGACCTCAAGGTCGGACGCGAGATCCTGGACCGCGACCATTACGATCTGAAGACCGTGAAGGAACGCATCCTCGAATATCTCGCCGTGCGCACGCTCAATCCGCAGGCGAAGGGGAGCATCCTGTGCTTCGTCGGCCCGCCCGGGGTCGGGAAAACGTCTCTCGGGCAGAGCATCGCCGAGGCGCTGGGGCGGCGGTTCACGCGGGTGTCGCTCGGCGGCGTGCGCGACGAGGCGGAGATCCGCGGTCACCGGCGCACCTACGTGGGGGCCCTGCCCGGGCGCATCGTCCACGCGCTCCAGCGCTGCGAGACTCGCAACCCCCTGCTGATGCTCGACGAAGTGGACAAGATGGGCGCGGACGTGCGCGGCGATCCCACGGCCGCGCTGCTCGAAGTGCTCGATCCGGCGCAGAACGGCGCCTTCGTCGACCACTACATCGACGTGCCCTTCGATCTCTCGGGCGTGATGTTCATCGCCACCGCCAACAGCCTCGCGCCGATCCCCGACCCCTTGCTCGACCGGATGGAAGTTCTCACCTTACCCGGATACACGCCGGGTGAGAAGCTGGCGATCGCGAAGCGCTACCTGCTCCCGCGCCAGCTCGCGGAGACGGGACTCGTGCCGCAGCGGGCCAGCGTCGCCGACGGCGCCCTGGAGCGGCTGATCGCCGAGTACACGCGGGAGGCGGGCGTGCGCCAGCTCGAGCGCGAGATCCAGGGCGTGCTGCGCAAGGCCGCGTTGGACGTGGTGGAGGGACGGGCGGAGACGGTGAAGATCTCCGCCAAGAACCTGGAGAAGTACGCCAGCTTGCCGAAGGTGCAGAGCGAGGTGGCGGGGCGGAGCCCGGAGGTAGGCGTGGCGACCGGGCTGGCGTGGACGCCGGTGGGCGGCGACATCATGTTCGTCGAAGCGATCCAGATGCCCGGCAAGGGACAGATCACCCTCACGGGCCAGCTCGGCGACGTGATGAAGGAGTCGGCGCAGGCCGCGTGGAGCCTGCTGCGCGCCCGGGCGGCGACGCTCGGGATCCCGCTCGAGGCCTTCACGCAGACCGACGTGCACCTCCACGTGCCGGCGGGCGCGGTGCCGAAAGACGGACCCTCGGCCGGCATCACGATCGCCACCGCCCTCGCCTCGCTGTTGTGCCGCCGCCCGGCGCGCCACGACGTGGCGATGACCGGCGAGCTGACGCTGCGGGGCCGCGTGCTCCCGATCGGCGGGCTCAAGGAGAAGCTGACGGCGGCAGCGCGGGCCGGCGTGAAGACCGTGCTCGTGCCCGCGCGCAATCAGAACGACCTCGTGGAGGTTCCGGACGAAGTGACGAAGCTTTTGGAGATCAAGGTCGTGGACACACTCGATCAGGTGCTCGAGCTGGCGCTGCTCGAGCCGCGCCCGTCGCGGCCCGTGGCGGTGCGCGTGAGCGCCGACGGGCTGCCGCGCGAGGCCAACCCGTGAGCGACTTTGCCACGCTCGACGCGGCGTTTGCCCAGATCCGGGAGCGCGATGGGCGCTACCACGAGCGCGGCTACCTGTTCGTGCTCGCCGCACTCGAGTTCGCGCAGCACCGGCTCCCCGCCCGCCGGCACCTCTCCGGCCGCGAGCTCGCGTGGGCGTGCCGGGACTTTGCGCTCGAGCAGTTCGGGTTGCTCGCGCCGACGGTGCTCGACCACTGGGGCATCACCCGCACGGAGGATCTCGGCCGCATCGTGTTCATGCTGATCGACGTCGGGCTCCTCGCTCGGCAGGAGAGTGACCGGATCGAGGACTTCGACGCTGTGTACGACTTCGCGGAGGTGTTCCGGGCCGGGTACCGCTGGCCCGGCGTCGCGTAGTCGCGCTGGATCGGGGAAGGGGGGTGCCGCATGGACGCCGGCATGGAATGGCCCGCCTGCAAGAAGTGCCAGCAAGGTCTCCTGATTCCGTTATCGGATTACGGCCGCGATGGCGCGCCGATCACCTACAAGGCCTGGGTGTGCACGAATCCGGACTGCGGGTTCAACATCCGCATCGATAACGGGGAGATCTCCTTCGGCCGCACGATCGGCCAGAGCCTCAAATAGGCTCGGGTGCGGTGCGCGCGCCCGCCGTCGGCGGGCGCTTCTACCCGGGAAGCCGCTCCGAGCTGGAGCGGACCGTGCGCGAGCTGCTCGCGCGGGTGCCGCCCGGCGCGCCGCCGGCGCCCGCCCGGGGCGCCGTCGCGCCGCACGCTGGATACGTTTACTCGGGCTTTACCGCCGCTTGCGTCTTCGCTCGCCTCGCGGTCCCGCCGCTCGTGGTCGTCCTCGCCCCGAACCACACGGGGGTGTGCCACGCGCCGGGCGGGGCGTCGCTGTGGGAAGCGGGCGCGTTCCGCACACCGCTCGGCGACGTCGCCGTGGACGAGGGCTTCGCGACGGCGCTGCTCGCCGCGAGCCCGCTCGTTGGGGCCGACCATGAGGCGCACCGCGCCGAGCATGCGGTCGAGGTGGAGCTGCCGTTTCTTCAGGTGCTCCGGCCCGACGTGCGCATCGTGCCACTGGTGCTCGCCTGGGACGCGTGGCCCGGGTGCCGCGACCTCGGGCTCGCGCTCGCCGGCCTCGTCGCCCGCTCGCCCGAGCCCGTGCTGCTGCTCGCCTCGAGCGACCTGAACCACTACGAGCCCGCCCGCGTCTCCGAGGTGAAGGACCGGGAGGCGCTCGCCGCGCTCGAGGCGCTCGACGGCGAGGAGCTGCTCGCGCGCTGCCGCCGCGGGCGCATCTCGATGTGCGGGCGCGCGCCCGCCGCCTGCGTCGCCGCGGCCGCCCGTGCCCTCGGCGCGACCGCCGCCACGGTCGTGGACTACCGGCATTCGGGGCTGGTGTCGGGGGACGACGATGCGGTGGTCGGCTACGGAGGCGTGATCATTCCATGAATCCGATCCCGGTGCTGTCGGCGACCGAGGCCACGGCCTGGGACACGATGGCGCGCACGCAGTACCGCATCCCCAGCCGGGTCCTGATGGAAGCGGCGGGCCGCGCCGTGGCGCAGCTGATCGTGCGCGAGTTCCCAGAAGTGGTGGCGCGCGGCGCGCTCGTGGTCGCCGGGGCGGGGAACAACGGCGGCGACGGCTGGGTGATCGCCCGCGCGCTGCACGCGGCCGGTGCCGCCGCGTGGGTGGCGGCGCTCGACCCCAAGACCGACGATGCGATCGACAACCGCGCGCTGGCGCGCGTGGACGGCGTGCGCGAGCTGGGGCGCGAGGAGCCGTGGCCCGCCGCGGCGCTCGTGGTGGACGCGCTGCTCGGGACCGGGGCGGCGGGCCCAGCGCGCGGCGACGTGCTGGCGCTGGCGCAGCGGATCGTCACGTATGGCGCGCCCATCCTAGCGGTGGACGGCCCCACGGGGCTCGACCTGTCGAGCGGCGAGCCACATGGCCCCGTGCGGGCGCGCTTAAGCGTCACGTTCGGCGGCGTGCGGCGCGGGCATCTCCTGGCGCGCGACTGGTGCGGGCGGATCGTCGTGGTGGACATCGGTCTCCCGCCTCCCGATCCCGTGTGGCCGCTGCTCGTCACCGATGCCTGGGCAGGCGCGCGCCTGCCGCGCCTCACCCCAACGATGCACAAGGGCGACCGCGGGCGCGTCGCCGTGGTGGGCGGCGCGGCCGGAATGACCGGTGCCGCGCTGCACGCCGCTCGGGCCGCGCTCGCCGCGGGGGCAGGGCTCGTCAAGCTCGTGGCCGCGCCCGAGACGATCGCCGCTGCGCGCGCGACCCTCCCCGACGTGTTGACGGTCGAATCGGGGCTCGGCGGCGAGCTCGAGCCGGACGTCGCTCAGGCGCTCGACTGGGCCGACGCACTCGTCGCCGGGCCGGGCCTCGGCCGCGAGCCGGCCCGGGGCGACTTCCTCAAGGCGGTGCTCGCGCGGCGCGCAGTGCCGACGGTCTTGGACGCCGACGCGCTCGGCCTGTTTCGCGGCCCGGCCGAGCGACCGACGGTGTTCACTCCGCACCTGGGCGAGTTCCGCGCGCTGGCGGGCGACCAGCTCGCGGACGAGGCGGCGAATGACCGCTGGGCGGCGGCGGTCAAAGCCGCCCAGAAGCTGCGCGGCACCGTGCTGCTCAAGGGCGTCCCCACCGTCATCGCCGACCTGCGCGGGCCGGTGCACGTCGTGGCGAGCGGCAACCCGGGCCTCGCCACCGGCGGGTCGGGGGACCTGCTCGCCGGGTTCATCGGAGCCTTTCTCGCGCGCGGCAGCGCGCCCCCCGAGGCTGCCGCGCTCGGCGCGCACGCGCTGGGGCGCGCCGCCGAGCACGGCGCGCGCCTGTGGACGGCGCGCAGTCTCCGGCCTGCCGACGTGCTCGCGGCCCTGCCGGAGATTTGGCGCGCGTGGGCCGACACGAAGCCGGCGGGCCCCCCGGTGCTCGCGGTCCTCGAGTCGCCGGAGACGGAGTGACCGAGCTCGGTGCCGGCGCGGAGTTCGACCGGCTGCGCGCGATCTTCGCGCGGCTGCGCGAGCAGAAGGCCGACGGCGAGCTCGGAGACGACTGCGCGCTCGTGCGACTGGGAGGTACGACGCTCGCTGCGAGCGTGGACCTGAGCCTCGAGGGCGTGCATTTCCGTACCGACTGGCTCTCCTTCCAGGAGATCGGCTGGCGCGCGGCAGCGGCGGCCCTGTCCGATCTCGCGGCGGCGGGAGCGACGCCGGTCGGCGTGCTCGTCAGCCTGGGGCTGCCTGCGGGAAACGGGAAACGGGAAACGGGAAACGTGGATCCCGGTACGGAGATCATGGAGGGTGTGGGGGCGGCGGCGCGGAGCGTGGGGGCGAAGGTGCTCGGTGGTGACTTGGTGCGCTCAGAGCGTTACCTCGTGGACGTCTGTGTCCTCGGGACGGCGAACCGGCCGGTGCGGCGCCGCGGCGCGCGGCGCGGCGACGGCGTGTGGGTGACGGGCACGCTCGGCGGCGCGGGCCTCGCGCTCGCGCGGCTCCAGTCCGGCAGCCGGCCCGACCGTGACCTGTGGCTGCGCTTCGCGCACCCCGAGCCGCGCATCGCGGCCGGTCGCTGGCTGGCGCGCCGCGGCGCGCATGCGATGATCGACCTCTCCGACGGACTCGCCGCGGATGCCGGCCACGTCGCCGCCGCCTCTCGAGTGGCGATCGAAATCGAGCTCGGACAGTTGCCTTGCTGGCCCGGCGTCGTGGCGCGCGACGCCGCCGCGAGCGGCGAAGAGTTCGAGCTGCTCGTGGCGCTCCCCGCTCGCTTCGGCGACCGGAACGCCCGGGCGTTCACGCGCGCGACTGGCCTCCCGCTCACGCGGATCGGCCGCTGCATGCAGGGGGCGGGAGTGCGCGTCACGGAAGCGGGACGGTCCGTGCCCGTCCCCCCCGGGTTCGACCACTTCGCCCCGCCAGCCCGATGATCCGGCTGCTGTGGGCCGCCATCTGGGTCATACCGTCCACGGTGTTCCACTCCCTCGTGGCGATCGTCGCAGCGCTGCTCGGCGTCAAGCGGCGCCCCGGCGGAGGGGGCGTGTACGACTGGGCGACGGTCGACTGGGCGCGGAGCGTGCTGTGGGTCGCGGGAACTCCGGTCGAAGCGGTGGGCCTCGAGCGCATCCCCCGTGGCCAGCCCGTGGTGTACGCGTCCAATCACACTTCGATGTTCGACATTTGGTCCCTGTCGGCGACGCTCCCGGGCTCGACCCGCTTCGTCGCGAAGCAGGAGCTCGGACGCGTCCCGATCCTCGGGCTCGCGATGCGTCGGGCCGGCCACGTCCTGATCGATCGCTTCAACCGGGCGCGGGCATTCGAGGCCTACGAGCAAGCAGCCGCGACGATCCACAGCGGCATCTCGGCGATCGTGTTCCCGGAGGGCACCCGCAGCCGCACCGGGGAGCTGCTCCCGTTCAGGAACGCGCCGTTCGCGCTGGCCATCGCCGCTCAGGTGCCGATCGTGCCGGTGTACGTGGACGGCACCTACCGCATCCTGCCCAAGGGCTCCTGGCGGCTGCGGCCGCGGCCGATTCACATCGAGATCGGGGACCCCATTTCCACTACCGGATTGTCGCTGGACGACCGCGAGGCGCTGCGCGAGCGCGTGCGGGCGGCCATCGTCGGACTCAAGGCGCGCGTTGACGCCGCCAGGCCATCCCCTTAGGGTAGGGCCACGATGAGCACGATCATTTCGATTCACGCGCGCGAGATCCTGGACAGCCGGGGGAATCCGACGATCGAGACCGACGTCTCGCTGGCGAGCGGCGCTGCCGGGCGCGCCGCGGTGCCGAGCGGCGCTTCCACCGGCGAGCACGAGGCGGTGGAGCTGCGGGACGGCGACCAGAAGCGCTTCGGGGGCAAGGGCGTACTCGAGGCGGTGAAGAACGTCAACGAGGTGATCGGCCCACGCCTCGAGGGGATGACGGCCGAAGACCAGCTCGCGGTGGACTTCGCGATGCTCGAGCTCGACGGTACGCCCAACAAGGGGCACCTCGGCGCGAACGCCATCCTGTCGGTGTCGCTCGCGGTGGCGCGCGCCGCCGCCCAGGACGCCGGGCTGCCGCTGTACCGCTATCTCGGCGGTCCCGTCAGCCACGTGCTCCCCGTGCCGATGATGAACATCCTGAACGGCGGCGCGCACGCGACCAACAACCTCGACTGTCAGGAGTTCATGGTCGTGCCGATCGGCGCCGACTCGTTCCCTGAGGGCCTGCGGATCGGCGTCGAGGTGTTCCACGCCCTGAAGAAGGTGTTGACCAAGCGCGGCCTCTCGGCGGCGGTAGGGGACGAGGGCGGGTTCGCGCCCAACCTGCCGAACGACGAAGCGGCGCTGGAAGCGATCATGGCGGCGGTCGAGGCGGCGGGTTTCGAAGCGGGGAAGGACGTGGCGATCGCCCTCGATCCGGCGGCGTCCGAGCTGTATGAAAATGACTGTTACGTCTTCAAGAAGAGCGGCGGCGGACGGAAGTCGTCGGACGAGATGATCGCGCTCTACAAGAGCTGGATCGACCGTTATCCGATCGTCTCGATCGAAGACGGCCTCGCGGAGAACGACTGGCCCGGGTGGGCGAGGCTGACCGAGGCACTGGGCGCGCGGGTCCAGCTCGTGGGGGACGACATCTTCTGCACCAACCTGGATCTCCTGGGGCGAGGCATCGAGGAGGGCGTCGCTAACGCGATTCTCATCAAGGTGAACCAGATCGGCTCGCTCA
>Ga0066683_10000518_pt1 | contig 12531 bp, 13 predicted proteins | sample GraSoiAngelo_132_FD_62296 | JGI IMG/M metagenome (GOLD analysis project Ga0066683, IMG submission 62296) | Grasslands soil microbial communities from the Angelo Coastal Reserve, California, USA - 14_0929_02_40cm | ecosystem: Environmental > Terrestrial > Soil > Grasslands | place: USA... | reverse complement strand
TCGTCATGCGTCCACACCGAGCGCACGTCCTCGTCTGGTACGGCGGCAGCGTGGTGCGCTGACCAACCGAAGCGGTGATCGACGGAACCCTCCTTGCCCGACGGTCGTCGGGAAACGCCATGCCTCTTCCCACCTTATCCCCCTCCTTACGCGTCGACGGGCTGGATCACGGTCTCGCCTGCGGTCTCCGAGGATCCGATGCGGTCGCGAGCCGCGCGGGCAATCCTGGAAGCTTGCGGATGATGGCGAACCCGGTGCGCTCCGAAACCAGAAGATCCAGGTCGGGGCTCTCGTGGTCGAGCGCGATGGCGAAGTAGGTTCCGTGAGCGCGGACCTCCTCGTACTCCACGTGGGTGAGGCTGATGGTGGCAGCACAGGCGTCGTCGCTGCACTCGCAGATATACGGGTTCGTCGGCCGCGCGCCCCGCGCATCGTTCGACTGCTGGATCCATTCGTTGATCTCGCGGGACTGGGTCTCGTTCTGGACCTCCTGCTCGCGCCAGTCAGACACGATCGGTCACGATCAGCCAGGGCCGGGCGCTGCGGGTGCCGAAGGTCCGAGCGGGCGGGGAACCGGGATCCTGCACGAAGCCTCCTCGATCCGGTCGCTTTCATCCCGTGATGGGAGCGATGTCTTCCGCGGACCGAGGGCTTGGGCTCTGGATCGGGCAGCCATGTTGCTGGGGCTGCCAGGCCCCCAAGGTAGCACCTTTCGCCTGACCGGGCCGGGACCCCTGCTTCGGGTCATGCGCTAACGTAGGGAACCGGGGACGCGGGCGGACGCGGATGGTCGGATCGACGAGGAAGCTTCGGGTACTCATCGCCGACGGTATCTCCGAACGGCTGCCAGAGGTCACGGAGACGGTCACCTCACTCGGTCACGACGTCGTCGGCGAGGGAGCAGACCTCGCTTCCGTCGGGCGAGTGACCGTCGCGACGCTGCCCGACGTTGCCCTCGTCATCGTCGGAGAGAACTCCGAGCAAGCCCTCGAGCTCATCCGCACGATCGTCCGTGAGTCGGCGTGCCCGGTCATCGCGATCCTCGATGTGCAGGATCGCGGATTCATCGACCAGGCGGCCCGTCTCGGGATCTTCTCCTACATCGGCCACGCAGGAGATCTGGAGGAGATGCAGAGCGCGATCGACATCGCGCTGGAGCGTTTCGCCGAGTACCACGCGCTCGAGGGAGCGTTCGGACGACGAGCCGTCACGGAGCGGGCCAAGGGGATCTTGATGGAGCGCCATTCGCTCGACGAGCAAGAGGCCTTCCACCTGCTTCGCGAGCACGCTCGACGAACCAATCGGAAGATCGCCGACGTCGCCGAGTCCATCCTCGCGAGCCACCGCCTGCTGCCGAGCGGCAAGGAACGGAGACCCCCGGACGAAGGGTCGTTCCCTCGACCGGACGACGAGAGCTGAGGCGACAAGATCCTCGGTTGTTGACCGGGTGGACCGGACGGATCGGGCCCGTCATCATGGACGATGTGAGCGAAGTCGTTCGGATCCCCCTGGGCGGCGGTGGTGAGGAGCCCACGGAGCAACGAGCGTCCCCACCGCCGGCCGACTGGTTCACCCTCGCCGCACGTGCGGCAGTCGGGTTGGTCAGCCTCGGCGCCGAGGCCTCGATCCAGATCATCCGGATCGCCTCGGGCACACCCGAGCGTGACCTCGGTCCGCTCACGTCCGACAGCGTCGCACTCCTGGCCGGCGCCGCACTGGGCCTTGCGATCGAAGCGGTCCGCACAGCTGCCGCTCTTGCCGAACTCGGTTGGCGGGCGGCGGGTCCACCTGCCTCCTTCATCATCGGGACCGTCGCCGAAGCCCCGCGTCGCGCCGGGGCGGACCTCCTCGATCGATGGAACCAGAGTTGGCGCGAGGAGCGTCCTGAGGTGCAGGCCGTCGCGAACGCGGTCGCCGTCGAAGCGACCCGTCGCGCGATCGACCTCGTACTCGATCAGCTCGACCTGACCCAGCTCGTGCTCGATCACGTCGACATCAACCGGATCGTCGCCTCGGTCGATCTGAACGAAGTCGTCGAACAGCTCGATGTCGACGCGATCGTGGGGCGGGTCGATCTCGATGGGGTCGCGGCCCGGATCGACGTGGACACGGTCGCCGACAGGCTGGACATCGAGCGGGTGATCGCGCGGCTGGACCTCGCCAAGCTCTCCCTCGAGGTGATCGAGCGGATCGACCTCCCCGAGATCATCCGTACCTCGACCGGGACGGTCGCGAGCGAGAGTGTTCGGGTCGTCAGGATGCAGACCTTCGGCGCCGATCGCGCGATCTCCGGCCTCGTCAACCGGATGCTGGGCCGTTCCACAACGGGGGGATCCGCCGATCGGGGCGACCTGGACGCAACCGGTGACTGAGACGGAGCCGCCTGCGATCCTGACAGTCCCCGCGGAGGCCCGCAGTTTCCAGGGCGACCGCGCCGGGATCGTCAGCCGGGTCTTGGCGAACGCGATCGACCTCGCGATCCTCGTCGTCGTCCTCGGCGCCGGATACCTCGGTTGGTCGGCCTGGCTGTTCCTCCGCCGCGGCGCGAGCTTCCGGTTCCCAACGGTTACCTACCAAGGAACGTATGTCGTCGGCGCGATCGTCCTCACGTTGCTGTTCACCGTCGCATGGTCGACGACCGGCCGCAGCTACGGCGATCGCCTCCTCGGGCTCCGGGTGATCGGCCGACGGGGGGATCGGCTGGGGCTCGCGGCGGCGTTCGTCCGCGCCGTTCTCTGCGTTGCATTCCCGCCGCTGCTCTTCTGGGCGATCGTCGACCGCAGGTCCGTGCAGGACCTCGTGCTCCGGACGGCGGTGATCTACGACTGGGCCGAGCAGCCCCGCAGTTCGCCGCCGCCCGACCCGTCCTGATCGAGGCCCGCGGCGTTACGTTCCGCCGCCTGCGTCCGAGTCGCCGCGCCTGGTGACCCGCTCCATGCCCAATCGGGAGACCACTAACGCCACCGCGCTCACCAGGTAGAGCTGGCCGAGCAACGCCTCGGTGATGGCGAGCAGGCGCGGACCGTTACCACCCAGGGTGAGGTCTCCGTACCCGGTCGTTGTGAGCGTGACGAAACTGAAGTAGGTGATGTTCGCCGACGAAGCCTCGCCGGTCTGCTGGACGAACAGCGGTTGGTCCACCACATTGATGATGCTGTAGACGAACGTGAAGAACAGCCCGATCAGAAGGTACAGGCATAGCGCGCCTGCCAGCACCTGGACATCGACAACCTTCTCGCGCGCGAGTCGACGGATGATCGCGATCGGTGCGCCGATCGCCATGAACGCGCCGACCATTCCCGTCGAGACGACCGGCGTCTTCCCGCTCCCGAAGGCCGTCAGGATGATCGCGACGGCGACCGAGATGATCACGACGATCCGCGCCCAGAGCAGCCACCGAGGGTGGACGTCGGACGTCCGCAGGATGAAGAGGAGCGCCGCGCCTTCGCAGAGCAGCGCGATCACCCGGATCCACCCTGCGTCGCTCGCGAACGAGCTCGCGAAGATCGTCAGCACGATGAGTCCGAGAGCGGCTCCGAAGCGGGCGGGCCGCAGCCCCTCTTGTCGTTCGAACTCGCGTCGGCGCAGCCGTTCCATCTCGCGCAGGATAGGACGCTGTCGCGCGTCAGCGAAAGCTACCCGCTCTGGGATCTGAGCTCACCGCAGGGTATGGTCCGACCGTGTTGTTCGAGCGCGTCATGAACGACGCCGTCAAGGCCTTCGAAACCATCGGCGTTCTGATCTTGATCCTCGGTGGTGTCATGGCGCTGGCCAGCTGCATCATGGAGCTGGCGCGCGGCGGAGCCCCCTCTCGTGCGTTCGACGAGGTCCGCGCTCGTCTCGGCCGCGCCATCCTGCTGGGTCTGGAGATCCTCGTCGTGGCCGACATCATCCGCACGATCGTCGTCAGTCCGACGCTGTCCAGTGCCTTGTCGTTGGGCTTGATCGTCGTGGTGCGGATCGCGTTGAGTTTCGCGATCGACGTCGAGGTGGATGGGGTCGCGCCCTGGCGGAAGGCGGCGACGGCGTCGTCGAACGACCGGACGTCGAGGATCTAGCCCACCCGGCGCCCCGCTCGGATACCATCCGCCCGTGACGGACGTCGGTCGCACCCAAAAGACCGGACTGGTCCTGCTCACCCTTGCGTCGGGCCAGTTCCTGATGACCCTCGACAGCTCCGTCATGAACGTCTCGATCGCGACGGTAGCGAAGGACGTGGGCACCACCGTTACCGGCATCCAGACCGCGATCACCCTCTACACGCTCGTGATGGCGATGCTCATGATCCCGGGCAGCAAGGTCGGGGCGCTGATCGGACGCAAGCGCGCGTTCTCGATCGGATGCGTGATCTACGGCGCTGGTTCGCTCACGACGGCCGTCGCGCCGAACCTCACGATCCTCATCATCGGGTGGTCGGTCCTCGAGGGGATCGGCGCGGCCTTGATCCTTCCGGCGATCGTCGCGCTCGTCGCCGGCAACTTCCCGCCCGAAGGTCGCCCTCGTGCCTACGGGTTGGTGATGGCGGCCGGGGCGATCGCCGTGGCGGTCGGTCCGCTGATCGGCGGCATCGCAACCACGTACTTCTCCTGGCGGTGGGTCTTCGTCGGCGAGGTCCTGATCGTGGTGGCGATCCTCGTGCTGGCGCGCCGGATCCAGGATGCGCCGGTCGAGAAACGAACCCACTTCGATCTGGTCGGTGCGGCGCTGTCGGCGACGGGGCTCGGGCTCGCGGTCTTCGGTGTGTTGCGTTCGAGTTTGTGGGGCTGGGTGTTGCCGAAGCCGGGCGGCCCGGCGATCCTCGGCCTGTCGCCGACGATCGAGCTGATCTTCCTCGGCTTGTTCGTGCTCTGGCTGTTCGGTACCTGGGAGCACCGCGTGGAAGCGCGCGGCGACGAGCCCCTCGCGCGACTGTCGATGTTCGAGAACCGACAGTTCAGCGGCGGTCTCGTCATGTTCTTCTTCCAGTTCCTCGTCCAGGCAGGGCTCTTCTTCACGATCCCGCTGTACCTGTCCGTGGCGCTCGGTCTCTCTGCGATCGACACGGGCATCAAGATCATGCCGCTCTCGATCACGCTGCTGATCGCCGCCGCAGGCATCCCTCGGTTCTTGCCGGACATCTCGCCGCGCCTCGTCGTCCGAGCGGGGCTCTTGGCGATGTTCGCTGGGATCGTCTCGCTGTTCATGAACATCGATGTGAACGCCGGAGCCGAGATCGTGACGGTTCCCCTGCTACTCGCCGGGTTGGGGATGGGCGCTCTCGCCTCGCAGCTCGGCAGCGTCACGGTCTCCGCCGTCCCCGACGACCAGAGTCCGGCCGTCGGCGGTCTCCAGAACACCGCGACCAACCTGGGAGCTTCGATCGGGACCGCGCTCGCCGGATCCCTGCTGATCGCGGCGCTCACCGCATCGTTCCTGCACGGGATCGAGCAGAACGCCGCGGTTCCGCCGCAGGTGGCCGCCCAGGCGAACGTCGAGCTGGGGGGCGGGATCCCGTTCATCTCGGACGCGGATCTTGAAGCGGCGCTCACGCAGGCCGGCGCGAGCACCGACGTGACCCAGGCCGTCCTGGATGAGAACGAGCAGGCACGTTTGGACGGGCTCCGGACGGCGCTCGCCGCGCTCGCGCTCATTGCGCTGATCGGGTTGTTCTTCTCGAACCGGATCCCGAAGGAGCAACCCGGGTCCATCGCCCGCGGCCGTGCGGAGCGTTCGGCGGTCGCCCACGAGCGCCTTGACCAGCGCCGATAGCCCCAGATACTGTCGCCTCCCCCGGTCAGAAGGAGCCCCGACATGCATCGGCGCTGGTTCGCTCCGCTGCTTCCGCTCGCCCTCGTGGCCCTCGCGTGCTCTTCGCGCACGACGGCGCCCCAGCCGCTGCATGCCGCCGCTCCACACGAGGAGGGCCGAGCCGACAGCGGGGCGGGGGGCGGCTCCGAGGAGGACGCGACCACCGCTGCTCGTCTCGATGCGTTGGCCCAGGCCCGCGCGGCGGACACGTTCGGACGCCGGAGGCAAGCCGCTACGAACGACGCGGCGACGGGTTGGGCAGGAGAGCAGGTGGTCAACCCCAACGTCGACGACTGGGAACCGGCGGTCGCGACCGACCCGCACGATCCCTACATCTACATCCTCACGACCCGGTACGGGCAGCCGGCTCCGTGCCGGTCGCACTGCCCTAGTCCCTACATCGCCTTGACGGTCTCGTCGGACAACGGCGCGAGCTGGGGTGCCCAGGTTCCGATCTGGGGCGTCAAGGGGAGCAAGGCGCAATACGACCCGACGATCACGGTCGTTCCCGACACCGGGGTCGTGTACGCGTTCTTCCTGAACGCCGACCGCCACGGCGGCTTCTCGACCCTGTTCATCAAGTCGATCGACCACGGGCAGACGTGGACGGACCCGGTTCGCCCCAACGGCCAGGTCTCGTGGACGGACAAGCCGGAGCTCACCACGTCACCGAGCGGGCAGGACGTGTACGTCTCGTGGAACGGCCCCACCGGCGGCGACCTCTGGGTCGGGGTCTCGCACGACTCCGGCGCCACGTGGAAGCAGATCAGGGTCGTCAACGGCCGGCGCTACTTCTACGCCTACGACGGGATCGTGCTTCCCGATGGAACCGTGATCTTCTCCGAGAGCAGCTTCCGTTACACGTGCGCGGGCTCGGGCAGCTCCAACTGCGTCTCGTCCGGTCAGGTGTGGCATCACGCCGTCATCTCCCGCGACAACGGGGACACATGGGAGAACGTCATCGTCGCCAAGGTGCCGATCGGGGAAGACTGCTTCTCGTTCGGATGCGGCGAGTTCTACACGGGACAGACGTCGGTCGCGACCGACGCGAACGGACGCCCCGTGTTCGCCTACGAGGGGCCGCTCACCGACGGCGGTCCCCAGACGAGCTACGTGACGATCTCCACGAACGAGGGCCGAACCTGGGGCGACGCGACCGCTGTCTCCGTCAACGGCGAGGATTCGACGCAGCCGCGCGTCGTGGGAACCGGGAGGGGCGACTACCGCCTCTGGTACATGCAGACGTCGGACGGCGATCTCCAGAAGCCCGACGGGACCCATTACTGGAACGTCTGGTACCGGAGCTCCACCGACGGCGGGCTCACCTGGAGCGCGCCCCTGAAGATCTCCGACGCTTCGGCGGGCGCAGCCCCCTACATCCATACCGACCCTTCCGGCAACACCGGGTTCGATGAGATCTACGGCGACTACGGTGAGATCGGCATCACCTCCACCGGCAAGACGATCGGCGTCTGGGGCGAGGGGATCAGCTACTTCGGTCCCGGAGGTTGTTGGTTCAACATCCAGACTTGATCGATCCCGTCGCGTCCGCGCCTTGTCACCCGCGGGCGCGGGCCGGACACTGTCACGGCGTGGACGACCGGACGATGTTGCAGCGGGAGACCGACGACGCCGACCGCCACGTCGCCCGGATCGCCGAGGAGTTCCGCGCCGGGTTCGAGGCGGTCGCGCGCATCGACCGGCCGGCCGTCGCGGTCTTCGGCTCCGCCCGGTTGCCCGAGACCGATCGCTGGTGCTCGCTCGCCGTCGAGACGGCGGCCCTCTTCGCCCGGGAAGGATTCGCGGTGGTCACCGGCGGTGGGCCGGGCGTGATGGAGGCGGCGAACCGCGGCGTGCAGCGAGCGGGCGGCCTCTCGGTCGGCTTCAACATCGAGCTCCCGAGCGAACAGGCGTCGAACGCCTACCTGGATATCTCGCACACGTTCCACCACTTCTATGCCCGCAAGACGATGTTCGTGAAAGCCACAGAAGGGTTCGTCGTGTTCCCGGGCGGGTTCGGCACGCTCGATGAGCTCTTCGAGTCGCTCGTGCTGATCCAGACCGGCAAGATCCGACACTTCCCGGTCGTCATGTTCGGCCGCGCGCACTGGGATCCGATGCTCCAGTGGATCCACGCGAAGGTGCTCGCCGAGGGGCTGATCTCGCCAGAGGACCTGCGGCTCCTCACCGTGACGGACGATCCCGGCGGGGCGGTTCGGAGCGTCGTCGACTGTTACCGACGCGAGTGCGCGCACGTGTCGTGAGCGCGTTCGAGGCCGATCTCCTGACCGACGGCGGTCAGACCGCCGAGTCGGTGTCGGCTGCGCTCGTCGCGTTCATCGCCGCGGCGACGCGAACGATCGACGTCGCGATCTACGACTTCCATGCGCGGGAAGGGTCGAGCGCGCACGTCGCCGACGCGCTGGAGGCGGCGGCAGCGCGAGGGGTCGCGGTTCGCGTGGCTTTCAACGTGGGCCGCCCGCGGCATCCTGCGGCGCCACGGCCGATGGCGGCCAGCCCGGAGGATATCGATGGCCTCGAGGTCCCGACGCGGGGCGTCCACGACGTGAGCTCGCTGATGCATCACAAGTACGTGGTGAGGGACGGCGCCGCGGTGTGGACGGGTTCCACGAATTGGACCGACGACGCCTTCTCCCGCGAGGAGAACGCGGTGATCCGTGTGGAGTCCCCTTCGATCGCAGCCGACTACACGCACGACTTCGACCAGCTGTGGACGCACGGCAGGATCGAACCGAGCGGCGGCGCCGGCATGGTCACCACCTTGGCGGGGGACGTCACCGTCCATCCGTTCTTCTCGCCGAAAGGTCCGTCGCTCGCGCATCTCCTCGCCGATCGGCTCGGGGCCGCGCGGCGACGGATCCGCATCCTGTCTCCGGTCGTCACCTCGGGCGCGATCCTGGGGACGCTTGCCGAGTTCACCGGGCGGGCGTCGTTCGATGTGGCCGGCGCCTACGACGCGACACAGATGGAAGAGGTCATGTCGGCGTGGCGCTCGGTCCCTGCCAACCATTGGAAGATCGGGGCGTGGCAGGCGATCGCGCCGCGCCTCTCCGGCAAGCGCTCGACGCCCTACGCCGAGGGCGCCGTGCACGACTACATGCACGCGAAGTCGCTCGTCGCCGACGACGAGGTCCTCACCGGCAGCTTCAACTGCTCGCGCAACGGCGAGAGCAACGCCGAGAACGTCCTGCACGTGACCGCCGAGCCCGTCGCCGAGCGCTTCGCGGCGTTCGCCGATGCGGTCGCCACGCGCTACGCAGCGCCGCCGCGATCCGGCGGGCCGAGCGACGCCTGAATCGGTGCTCCGTGTCGGGATCATCAGGGGTCGACCCCGTCCGTGGCTGATTCAGGGCGGGCGTACGACGACGTTCGGGAGCGCGCCGTCGGTCAGGCCGACGAGGTGCAGGAGGGTGAACACCTGTGGGGATGACTGGACGACGATGTCCTTCCCGGTGCGGAGCTCCAGCACCTGGATCAGCGCACGGAGCCCCGCGGAGTCCATGAAGGTGACCCCGGAGAGATCGACCAGGAAGGTCGTGGCCGGCGCTTCCATCACGGCCTTCGACGCATCCTCGGAACCGCTCCGCGGAGGAGAGATCCACCTCGCCATGCACGAAGACGCCCTCGGCGGTCCCGTCTAGTCCCCAGGTGCTGGGCATGACCCTCGGGCACGGTGTACACCGGGGCGGCGGCTGGATGCAAGCTCGTTTTCGCAGCTCCTTGGTGCCTCGCTTTGCGCGCGCAACCTCGGCGGCTTAGGGTGGGTAGGCATCGCGGAGGAGGGGATCGGTGCACATCTATATCCGTCAACTCGTGCGATCGTGCCTCTCTGGGTTCGTGTTGGTGGTGTTCCTCGCCGTGCCCGCTTCCGCGCAGGGATCCACGAACGACAACCCTTCTCGGAACCAGATCGTGCTGAGTGGTCAACTCATCGTGCCGCAGGGTGAAACCGTGGACACCGCGTTGATCTTCCATGGACCGGCGACGATCGCGGGGACGGTCACCGGGTCCGTGCTGGTGTTCGACGGCAGGACCGATATCTCCGGACACGTCGCTGGTGATGTCGTCGTCTTCAACGGCGCGGTCACCGTACGTTCGGGCGCCCAGATCGGGGGGGACCTCGTCACGACGGACACACCGACGGTCGAGCAGGGTGCCACGATCACCGGACAGCAACAGCGCGTGGCGACCCGGTTCAACGCCGGCGACATCGGGTTCGCGAGTCGGATCGTGTGGTGGATCGGCTACTCGGTCTCCACGCTGGTTCTCGGCCTGCTCCTCCTGCTCCTCGCCCCGGCGCTCGACGGCGCGATCGTCCGGGCCTTCCGCCAGCGAACGGGGGCCTCGATCGGACTCGGGGTCGCTGCGTTCTTCCTCCTGCCGCTCGTCGCGATCCTGTTCCTCGTCGTCGTGATCGCGATCCCATTGGGACTGTTCCTGTTGCTCGCGCTGGCGTTCCTGTACACGATCGGGTACGTCGCGGGTGCACACGCGATCGGCCGGACGGCGATGAAGCAACCGGCGTCTCGTTTCCTCGCGTTCCTGATCGGATGGTTGATCGTGCGGGTGCTGGGCCTGGTCCCGATCCTGGGTGGGATCGTATGGACGCTGGTCTCGATCTTCGGACTCGGCGTGCTGTGGGTCGCCTCGAGGCGGAGCGGGGTCGAGGACGCGATCCCGCCGACGCCGCCAGCTCCCGTCGGAGCCGGCGCGTAGCCCAGAGCTCGAACGTCACCCCTCGGGGACTCGCCGGAACGCTAGGCTGGATCCATGCCCAAGGCGGTGTGGGTGGGATCCTTGGAGTTCGGGCTCGTGACGATCCCGGTGCGGCTGTATCCGGCGACCGAACCGAGGGACGTCCGGTTCCATCTGATGGACGCGCAGGGCCGGCGTGTCCGCTACCGGCGCTTCGTCGGAGCCGAGCCGCCCGTGCAGACGGACGACGGAACGGCCGAGGTGGGTTCGCCGTCGAGCGAAACGTCACGCCAGGCAGCCGAAGTCGAAGACGAGATCGCCTACGAAGACCTCCTGCGAGGCGTCGAACGCGATGACGGATCTGTCGTTCTTCTCGCGGGCCACGAGATCAGGTCCATCCAGCCAGAGCGGAGCCGAACGATCGACATCGAGGACTTCGTCGACCTGAGCGACATCGATCCGGTCTACTTCGAGAAGAGCTACGTCGTTGCTCCGCAGCGCGGAGCCGAGAAGCCGTACGTCTTGCTGCTTCGCGCGATGGAGCGGGCGGGGCGCGCCGGGATCGGACGATTCGTTCTTCGGACGAAGCCACACCTGGTCGCGATCCGCCCCCGGGGAGGCGCGCTGGCCCTCGAGACACTGTTCTTCGGCGACGAGGTTCGAGACGCTCGGCGTCTGATTGGCGATGTCGAGGCGGTCGGGGTCTCCGAGCCAGAATCGGAGCTGGCCGAGAAGCTCATCGAGACCCTGAAGACGACGTGGGACCCGAACGCGTACTCCGACACGTACCGGGAGGAGCTGCTGGAACGGATCGCGCAGAAGGAGCCGGCGCAGATCCCTGAGGAACGAGCCGGGGCTCCGGCTGGCTCTCAAGCCGAAGCGCTGATGAACGCCCTCAAGGCAAGCGTCCAGGAGGCCAAGAAGAGGCAGACCAAGCGATCAGCGCGGAAGCGGACCGCGTAGGTCCCGGGGCGACCCGTCCTCGTAGCATCGAGTTTGGATGATGTCGCCAGAGATACCGAGGATCGAAGCGGTGCTGTTCGACATCGACGGGACCCTCATCGACACCGGCGGGGCGGGGGCTCGCAGCTGGCGCTGGGCGTTCGAGCGGCTCCACGGCGTACCGGCCGACATCGGGGCGTCCTCGTCGGCCGGGATGACCGACCCGGACGTTGCAATCCGCACGTTCGAGGCCGTCCTCGGGCGAGCGCCGTCGAATCACGAGCTCGCGCGGCTGTTCGCCTGGTACGTCTACCGGCTCCAGCACGAGGTCGAGACATCGGAGGGCTATCGGGTCCTCGGCGGCGTCGTGGAGACGCTGGTCCGACTGATGGACCGCGGCGTCGTGCTCGGCATCGTGAGCGGCGGGCTGGAGGGGAGCGCCCGGATCAAGCTCGAGCGCGGCCATCTGAACCGGTACTTCCCGGTCGGCGGCTTCGGGACCGACTCGCGCGATCGCCACGAGATCACGCGCGTCGCGATCGCTCGCGTCTCCACGATGCACGGTCGCGACATCGAGGCCCGCGAGGTGATCGTCGTCGGCGACACCCCGCTCGATGTCGACGCAGCGAAGGCGGTCGGCGCGATCTCGCTCGGGGTCGCCAGCGGCAGGTACTCCGTGGACGAGCTCCGGCGAGCGGGTGCCGACCTCACGCTCGCGTCCCTCAAGGAGCCGTTCCCGCTCACTGCCGATCACGAGGAGGCGTGATGCAACTCGGCACAGCTCGCCGAGTCGTCCGGATGATGGATCGCACGCGCGGCGTCCAGCCATCCGCGCCAGTAGCGGACAGTGGCGCCCATCCGCGCATCCGCCTCGCCGCGCTCTGTCGCGTGCTCACAACGTCACCCAGGGTGCCAACGGCCGTGCCCCACCACCAGCTCGTCGGCCGCCTCGGGACCCCACGACCCTTGCGCGTACGGATGGACGGGCGGAGCCGCGTCCAGCAACGGCTGCATGACCCGCCAGGTCTCTTCGACGGCATCCTGCCGGACGAACGCCGTGCTGTCCCCGATCAGCGCCGCGTGCAG
>Ga0066683_10000511_pt1 | contig 12576 bp, 6 predicted proteins | sample GraSoiAngelo_132_FD_62296 | JGI IMG/M metagenome (GOLD analysis project Ga0066683, IMG submission 62296) | Grasslands soil microbial communities from the Angelo Coastal Reserve, California, USA - 14_0929_02_40cm | ecosystem: Environmental > Terrestrial > Soil > Grasslands | place: USA... | reverse complement strand
TCCGTCACCGCCGCCACATCCCACCAGCACTCCTGCGCCGACCAGCAGCAAACTAAAACGCTTCATGACACCCCCCTGGAATGCTTATGAACAGACGATCTGAACAGACGTCGGGGTGTAAATCGGCTGAATATTGCAATTCGCGGGCAATGGAGACACCCGTGCGAATTGTCCCGTGCTGGCCTTGAAGGTCATGACCGTAAAGGTGCCGGCGGAACTTCCAGCCAGCGAACTCACCCCGAGCGTGCCATCGAGCGTCGCGTTTCCCGTTACGTCAAGCCGGTCAGATGGATCCGTGGGCTTCTGACCAAGCTCGATTGTGAGCGTGCTCGTCGGCGACAAGGTTGGATCCCCGGCGACCGTTAGAATTCCGGGCGACTTCCCGGGCGAGAGCTCGCCGTCGTTCGTGTACCGCGCCGGCACGCGAACGTCAAATGTACCCGAACCAACAATTTTGCCGTTCAATGCGTTGGACACGGTCCCCAACGTGACGTGCAGGATGTTGCTCGGCCCGAGATCAATCAGCCCGCCCGCAAGGTTGGTGAAGTTGCCGTTGTCGACTTGGTTGATGGTCCAGTCACCACCGCCAAGCGTGATTATGCCGCTGTTGCTGTGCACGGCTACAGGATTATGGGTCGTGGTTGTGGCTGCAGCGATATTCACCGACCCCATGTTATTCAACTCAAAATCCAGCTGCCTGGAGCCGCCCGTTCCAGGCAACACGTTGATCGCTGCATTAAGAGCGTTTATCAACGTTCCCGTGATGACGGCAAGACCTGCGGAGCCTCCCCCGTTGATCGAAGTCAGCTCGAGCGTGCCATTGTTCGTGAAGCCATTCGCGACGGTCGCGTACGATCCGTAGTTGTCCCCCTGCACGCGCAGCGTCGATCCCGATGTGGTCGTGACCGGCCCGGAGAGGTTGCTCGAGCCCAGCAACGTCAGGTCGCCTTGATTGACGAGTGGCAGATTGATCGTGCTGTAGTAAGCGCTGAGCGTCTTGAGCGAAGCGTTCGTCAGCGTCCCCGTCCCATTCACGGTCGATTGATTGAAGGTGAAAAGCGTACCAGCAGTGGATTGAGTGGTCGCGAACGTCGCTGTTGAAGTGACGAGCGTGACCGCGCCCAGCGTTTGCGATGTATTGAAGTCCGCCGCCGTGACCGACGTCAAGACCATAGCCCCGGCGCCATCCAGTGTCGCTCCGACGTTATCCGCGAATGATCCGTATGTTATTTTCAACTGCTGACCGGCCCCGATCTGAACCGTGCCATTGTTGGTAAAGCTGCCAGCCGTCGGCGAGGCATACTGGTTGAGTGTGAGATCGCCGCCGCTGATGTTCACCGTGCCGCTGTTCAGGTGATTCGTCAGCTTGCCGCGGTTGATGGTCGTGGGCGCTACGACGTTGACCGTGCCTTGATTGTTCAGCTCGACGTCGAACTCGCGAGTCCCGCCGCTTCCACCGAGGACGTTGATAACTGCGCTCGTGGAGTTCACCAACGTGCCGCCAGTATCAGCGAAAATTACGTAACTCGGTCCGTTGATCGTCGTAAGCTCAAGCGTCCCGTTATTCGTGAACCCGCTGGCGACCGTGACGTACGCGGGGCTCGCGTTGTAGTCTCCCTCCGCGCGCATGATTGAGCCCGCGGTCGTTGTGATGGGCCCATTGAGGTTGTTGTAGTACCCGTGTAGGGCCAGCGTACCCTGGTTATCTAGCGGCGCGTTAAGCGTGGTCGCGGACACTACAAGCGTCTTACTCGCAGCATTGGTGAAGATGCCGGGTCCGTTCACGATCGCGTTGTTCAACGTGAATGCCGTAGCAGCCGTGGATTGGTCGGTCGCGAAGTTGGCAGTGGAACTGTTGAGCCGGAGCTCACCGAGCGTGTGAGCGACGTTGAAGTTTCCGGCCGACACCGAGCTCAGATCTAATGCGCCCGCCCCGCCCAAGCCGCCCGAATTGTGTGTGAAGAATCCGTAGCTGATCTTCCACACGCGCCCGGCGCCAATGGTGATGGTCCCATTGTTCGTAAAGCTGCCGAGCGGTGTCGCGTACAGGCTGAGTGTCAGGTCACCCCCACTGACGTCGAGCGTTCCAGTGTTGATATGGTTTGTGACTTTGGCGCGGCTCATGTTCGTCGGTGCACCGATACTGACAGTGCCCTGATTGTTCAACTCTACATCGAAGTCTCGATTGCCACCGGCTCCACCGAGCACGTTAACGGCACCCGTGCTCGAATTCACCAGCGTTCCGCCAGTGTCCGAAAAGCTCGCAAAGCTTGGCCCGTTAATCGTCGTCAGCTCGAGCGTGCCGTTGTTGGTGAAACCATTCGCGACAGTCACATAGGCTGGACCCGTGACGTTGTAGTCGCCCTCGACTCGCATCAGCGAGCTCGCGGCTGTCGTCACCGCCCCATTTAAGTTGTTGTAGTAGCCATGCAGGGTCAGCGTCCCCTGGTTATCGAGAGGAGCGTTGATCGTACTGACGGCTATCGCCAAGGTCTTACCATTGGCGTTGATCAATCGCCCCGGACCATTGACGGTGGAACCGTTAATCGTGTACGCTGTCGTGGCTGTGGACTGATCGGTTGCGAAGTTGGCGGTCGAGTTGTTGAGCCGGAGCTCGCCAAGCGTAAGTGCGGCGTTGAAATTCCCGGCAGTCACGTTGCTCAGATCGAGCCCGCCGGCGCCGCCTAGACTTCCGGCCGTGCCGTGGGTGAAGGAGCCGTACACGATCTTCCAGACTCGAGACGCCCGCACCGTGATCGCCCCAGTATTGGTAAAGCTTCCCGCTATTGGAGAGCCGTACTGATTGATGGTGAGATCCCCGGCGCTCACGTCCCACGTCCCGCTGTTGACGTGGTTAGCAACTTTACTGCGACTCATCGTGGTCGGTGCGCCGATACTCACCGCTCCCTGATTGTTCAGCTCGACATCGAACTGTCGACTCCCGCCGGCCCCAGCGAGGACGTTGATTGTTCCCGCTGCCCCATTCACCAACGACCCACCGGTATCGGCGAAACTCGCTAAGCTCGGCCCATTAATCGTGGTCAGCTCGAGAGCCCCATTATTCGTGAAACCATTTGCAACGGTGACATAGGCGGGACCACTGTTGTAGTCCCCTTCCACCCGCATGAGCGAGCTGCTTGCCGTTGTCACGGGGCCGTTGAGGTTGTTGTAGTAGCCGTGCAGCGTCAGCGTCCCCTGGTTATTCAGCGGCGAGTTGATAGTGCTCGCGGCGATCACCAGTGTCTTCCCGCTCACGTTGATCAACGATCCGGGGCCGTTGACGGTCGCGCCGTTGAGCGTGTACGTCGTGGTGGCCGTTGACTGATCGGTCGCGAAGCTTGCCGTGGTGTTGTTGAGCCTCAGGTCGCCCAGAGTGTACGCGACGCTAAAGTTCCCCGCGGTCACATTGCTCAGATCGAGCGCCCCTGCACCGCTCAACGTCCCTGCGCTGTGCGTAAACGAACCGTACGAGATTTTCCAGACGTGCGACGCGGCGACCGTGACGGACCCCGTGTTTGTAAAGCTGCTCGACACCGGATAGCCATACTGATTGACTGTCAGATCTCCGCTCACGTCCAGCGTGCCACTGTTCACGTGATTCGCCACTTTACTGCGACTCATCGTCGTCGGAGCTGCAATACTTAGGGTGCCTTTGTTGTCCAACTCTACATCGAATTCGCAGTTGCCCCCAGTGCCGCCGAGTATGTCGATTGTAGCACCGGCCGCGTTCACCAATGTCCCACCGGTGTCAGCAAAGCTCGCGAAGCTAGGCCCGTTGATCGTCGTGAGCTCTAGCGTTCCAACATTCGTGAAGCCGGTTGCCAATGTCACGTACGCGGGGCCTGCGTTGTAATCTCCCTCGACTCGCATAGTCGAACCCGCGGCAGTCGTAACTGTACCATTCAGATTGTTGTAATAGTTGCGGAGCAGCAGCAGGCCCTGATTGACGAGGGGGGCGTTGATCGTACTCCCGGACGCCACGAGCGTCTTGCTCGTCGCGTTCGTAATCGTGCCAGGGCCATTCACGGTCGCGCTGTTCAGGACCAACGAAACGACGGAATTGCTAAAGCTTTGACCCAGATAGAGGGTATCGCTCGTCAGCGCGACGGTTCCTGCGCCGGACAACGTCCCACCATCGTAATGGATCGCCCCGTACGACGCCTTGAGCGAGTCCCCAGCAGCTATGCTGATCGTCCCGGTGTTCATGAAGGTGCCGGTCGCCGGGGACGAATAGAGATCGAGCGTGAGGTTTGCGCCGACGTCGAGAGTGCCGCTGTTGCGATGTGCTGCTCCGGACGCGCTGTGTCGCAGCGAGGTCGCAGCGCCAATGGTCATTGAGCCTTGATTGTCTAACTCCAGATCGAGCTGCCGCGTTCCTCCAGACCCGGGTATGACGTTGAGCACCGAGCCCGGCGCGTTCACCAGCTTGCCGGTCGTCACCGCGAGCGATGCGGGCCCTGCTCCGTTCACCGACGTCAGCTCGATCAGACCGTTGTTGGTGAAGCCATTGGCCACCGTTGCGTAGCTGTAGTAGTAGGTCGAGTAGTCTGCCACCATCCGCAGCACCGATCCCGCAGCAGTCGAGACCGAGCCGTTCAAATAGCTGTAGCCTCGCAGCGTCAGTTGGCCCTGATTATCGATCGGAGCGTTGATCGTGCTGGCGTTCACCGCCAGCGCCTTGCCGGTCGCGTTCGTAAACGTGCCAGGGCCATCCACCGTGGCAGTCTCGAGGAGCAGTGTGAGGACGGAATTGCTGAGTCCCTGGCCCAAATAGAGCGTGTCGGAGCTCAGATAGACTGTTCCGTTTCCATTCAACGTTCCGGCGGCGTAGTGGACTGCTCCGTACGACACCTTGAGCGTATCGCCGGCGGCGACCGTGATCGTCCCTGTGTTCGTGAATGTGGTGCTGACCGGATAGCTGTACGCGTTCAGCGTCAGGTTGGCGTTGACGTTGATGATGCCGCTGTTGCGGTGCGTAGTCGCCGACGCGCCATGCTGCCACGTGGTCGCAGTGCCCACCGCCACTGTGCCCTGATTATCGAGCGCCGCATCGAGTTGGCGTGACCCACCCGTCCCCGCCAGTATGTTGATCGCCGCGCCTGGCGCGTTCGCCAGAGTCCCCGTCGTGACCGTCAAGCCGACCGAGCCGGGCCCGTTGATCGTGTTGAGCTCTATTGTGGCGTTGTTGGTGAAACCGCTTGCGATCGTCGCGTAGCTGTAATAGGAGCTGCTGTAGTCCGCTTCCAAACGCATCACCGATCCCGCGACCGTCGTTACCGGCCCATTCAGGTAGGTGTAGCCATGTAGCGCGAGCACTCCCTCATTCCTGAACGCGAGCGGCGCTTCCAGCGTACCTGCGGCGAGGTCCACCGTCCCCTTATTGATGAGCTGCCCGGCCCCCGCGACAGTGCCGTTCACAAGTTGGAGCTTGCCATTGGCGGTGACCGTTCCGGCGCCATTCAACGTCAGCGTATGGCTCGGCACAGTGAGCGTCTGGGTTCCGCTGGAGCCGCCGAGCGTCAAACCGGCGAAGGTGGCGTCGATGTCGAGCAACACCGTATATGTGCCCGCGACACTGATTACGACATTGTCACTGCTCCTTGGGACCACGCCCGTGCTCCAATTCGACGCGGTGGTCCACGACCCACCGGCGGCATTGGTCCAGTACACGGTCGCGGGCGCCGCGAGAACGTCGAATGGCACGCTGGTGATCGGCGGCAGATTCGGCGTCGTAAACACCAGCGTGTACTGGGTGCCGGGCTGATCGAGACGCAGGTCCGCAAATTGTGCGACACCGGCCACCGCCGCCTTCGCGGTAGTCCCCGTCAGAACGCTGTTCCCCGGATTCGCGCCGATCGTGACCGTTACCAGATCAATGAACGCGGTTACTGCATTGCCCCGCGCGTCTTGCGCCGCCACCGTGATCGGCGGAGCGATGATTATGCCGGCAGCCGCCGTTGATGGGGACGTCGTAAACGCGAGCTGCGTCGCGACCTGACTCACAGCAACGAGCAGTGTTCCGGAAACACCCGATGCCGTTGCGCTAATCGTTGCGCTGCCATTCGTGACCGCTGTTACAAGTCCCGTGGTCGGGTTCACTGACGCGATTGCCGGCGCCGAAGACAACCACACGAAAGCAGCTGGCTGTATGGTGAGTGGAACGCCGTTCTGGTCGAGGGCAACGGCACTGAGCCGTTGCGTGTCACCAAAGGAAGAGAACGAGACGTCCGGAGGCGTCACGACAATCGATGCAATCGTCGCACGCAGCAGGACAGCCACCGGCGTCCCGGCCGTCCCTCCTCCTGACGAGACCGTGACCTGCTGCGGGTACGGCTCGTTGCGCAGCACTGTATCACCAGCCGCGTTCACGAGGCGGAGGTAGAGCAGGAAATCCTCGCTGGAGGAGGCGAGGGGGACCCGCAGCGAGACGTCGATGGTGTCGACCGTCGAGGGAATCGAGATGACCGTATCAAGCACCGCAGCCCGATTGGTGTGGACGATCGTAACGCGCATGCGGTCGAAATCGATTTGGCTCGCCGCTTTACTCTCGAAAGCGGGCATCAGGACGAGCCTTCCATTGATGCGACCGGGACCCGTCGCATCAGTGCAGTTGAGTCCGAGCGCCCCGACGAGCACCGCCAACGCGCGCCAACGCCAGGGCGCGGCGCTTGAGCGAGTCACCGGGACCACTCGATCAGCGCACCGAGACGCCGACCCAAGATGGAGACCTTAGTGCCTTGGTCCTGCAGCGTGCCGAAGGCAAGCGATGCCTGAATCACACCTGTGGCAGAGCTGCTGATCTGGTATCGCAGATCCGTGCCTGTGCGCACGAGAAAGCCAAGCAGCTCCATCCGGGCAGTGGGCCCAGTGAGCTCGTGCCGAAATTCCAACGTCGGCACGAGCGTCGCGCGCGGTGTCAGGGCCCGCTCGAGCCGCGCGCCGAGCGCGAGCACATTGCCGCGCGGCACGGCGAGCGTAGCGGGTGCGTCGAAGTTCCGCGCGCGCAATCGCCGCATTTCCCAGCCGTACAGGGCCAGGTGCGATCGGCCGAAGGGTATGCTGACCGCGCCGTACGCGAGGATACGGTCGCCGATCGAGCTCTGGCGCCCGCCGCCGATATCGTTCGCGCCTGTCGTCGTGTAGACGAGCGCGCCGCGAAAATACTTCCCGCCTCCGAACGGCCCCTCTAAGCCGAATCGGACGCGCACCTCGCCGCCCGGCGTGAGCGTACCGCCGCCCGTCACCGGTGTGTAGCTCGCGCCGTGGCGATAGCTCATGCCGGTTCCGATCGCCCAATCCGACGACATCTTGAAAGCGGACGCAAATCCCGCCGAGATGCCGCCGCCCGTGCCAAAGCTCGGAGTTGTGAAGCCTAGGACATCCGTTGCGGTCGCGCCGAACAATGGGATCGTGGTGTCTGGCACCGCTGTGGCACCGGTTGGAATCGTGCCCACGAGATTGAAGACGAGCTTCCCAGGAATCACGCCTAATGTGGCTCGAAGGTCGGTGTCGATGAGACCCGAATGATCAATGCTGCCGCCGCCAGCCAGCCGTACCGACGCGCTAGCGAATGCCGTGCCGATATCAAGAGCGAGCCGGTCGCCGAGACGCTGTGTGACGCTGATGGGAATCGTAAACTCGCTGATCCGATCGAACGCGAGTCCCGACCCGAACCTGTACGACTCGAAGTACACGCCGCTGCGCGCAGTCGCAGTCGTGCCCTGTGCAGCGCCAACTGCGGGGACGAGCGCGCTGGCAATCATGAGGAGCAGCCACCAGCGCGCCGTGATCATGGCCGCTTGAAGATGATCCGTAACACGCCAGTCACTTGTCCGATATTCGAAATGCCCTGACTCTCGGGCGTCGGGTGACTCACGGTGCTCTGAGCTCCGGTCTGCGGAGTGATGTCCGCGCCGATCTGCGACACGTCTACAGTGGTCTGCTGCAACACACCAACCGAGGCCGGCTCGGTCGGCGTCGTGAGCTGCGCCACCGCTTCGACGACCGTCACCACATCGCCCGGGGACGCCTGCACCGCCGGCGCGGCGGCGGCCGCCTGCTGTTGTTGCTGGGCTGCCCGGAATGACGGATCGGCGCGCGCGGCGGCGCCGAATGCGGCAGCCGCGGCGCGGTAATCACCGCGATCCAACGCCTCGAGTCCCTGGCTGTACGCGAGGAACGCCGCGAGGTTCTTCGGACCTTGGCGCAGGATTCGCTGCCGCTCGGCATCGGTCAGTTGGATGCCGAGCTGCGTCGCGAGGCCGAAGACGAGCTGCTTCTCAAGCTCGAGCAGCTGCTTGAACGTGCCATTGGCTTGCGCGCCGGACCGCACGGTGCCGTCGCCGCGTACGACCGTCGCCGACATCCGCACTGGCCCGTTCTCTGTAATGGCCGCGACGCCCTGTACCATCCGCTCGGCCCGCAGCAATCGCCCCACGCGTGCGGCTGTTGCGGGATCGGATCGGGCGCTTTGGGCGAGTTTCAGCTCGTCGAGCAGCGTTCCAATCTGCATGCGTTCGAGCAACCGGAGACTGCGCACCATGGCCAAGTCCGACGTCATCATCTCGGCCAGTCCGCGGGACAGCGGCTGAAGGCTCGAATCACCGGCGATCGTCACCGGCAGGATCGCCAGCGTCGACGGCTCAGGAGCCTGGGAGGTGAGCGTCGACTCGCGGGCGAGCGCGAGCTTTGCCGTCTGGGTGGCCTGGGTCCGAAGAGCGAGCTGTCCGAGTGCCCGAACCGCCGCTACGCCACGGGCTTGCGGATAGCGGTTGGCGAAGTCCGTGTAGGTCGCATAGGCGAGGTCGTAACGCCCCCCCCCGTCTTTCTCCTGACAGCCGCCGATCACCATGGCGCCGAGGGCCTCGCCGGGGGCCAACATCTGACCGGCTTTCGCGACGACCACGGCCGTATCGCACCGCCCCACGGCCATGAGGGCGGCGGCGAGTCGGAATTGGATCTGAGCGTTACGGGGTTGCTGTGCTGCTTGGGCTTTGAGGGCGGGGATTTCTGCCGGGGTGACAGGTCCGGGTCGTGGCCGGCCACAAGCCACCACCAGACCGCTCATCGCTAAGAGCAGGCACCTGCGACCAGCCAACGTCCGGGACTCCCGACAGTGAAGGGGGTCTAAAATGCCCCTGCGTCAACCTCGCGCAAGGGGATTGATTCTTACGGTTGTCTGACCGGGGGCGCTATGACACGGCTCACCTGCGCCACTTCCGCGGCGCATGCTTAATAAGGAAAGCGACTGGTCTGGCCCAGCGACTGATAAAGCGAGGAGGCCACCATGCGGTGGGAGGGCAATACCGAGGGCGATGCCGCCGACTCACGTGAGGCTTTGTAGCATCTGACGCATCTTGCGCGCCAGGTCCTCGATTTGTTTGAGACCGGCCAGCGTCTCCTCATCGTGCTTCTCGGGCGTGAGGAGCAGAAGTTGAGTCTCGGCGAGAATAGCCGACAGAGGATTGGAGAGGTCGTGCCGCAGCTTGGACAGCCCTCCCCCCTTCGGATCAGCCATCAAAGCAACGAACGATAGAGGTCACGCAGGTGGTGATCCCGCAGGTCCCGCACCGACTGCCACAAGTCTTGCTCCGACGCAGCGCAGAAGATCTCGGCGCTGGAGCGCTCCGCCTCCGTGCCTTCAGCACCGAACAATATGCGGCCACGCCAGATACCATCATCGGTGCGGCGCAGGGAGAGTCGGATGTCTATGGGTTGTCCGTCGAAGCGAATCGGGGGCAGGTCGTGGACGACCGTATCGGTCGCAGCAGCTGCGGGCGGCGTATATCGGACAGGTTGGCCAGGCATGCCGTTCCAGGGCTGGTTTTAAAAAACATTATAAACGGCTTGGAGTTACGCAATAGCTCAGGGCGCCCGGAAGGGCGCCGGCACGAAGGTCAGGATGAAGAGAACCAGACTCGCCAAGAGCAGCCATTTGCGGGAGGCAGGCAGCGGCCGGTAGGCGTCGAGCACGGACGGATGTCGCAGCTGACCGCGCGACAGCAACAGGACGACGAATCCCCAGACCAGCCATCCAATCCAGAACCATCCCAGCAGCATCACGACGACCCAGAAGGCGCGGGCAACTGGCTGGTGCCAGCGCGTGGTCGCCGAGTAAATGATGTGGCCGCCATCGAGCTGCGCCATCGGCAGGAGATTGAGCATCGTCACGAACATCCCGAACCAACCGGCGAACGCGGTCGGGTGCAGCACGATGGTCTGATCTTGTCCAATCAGAAAACGGCGCAACAGCAGGGTCAGGACCGAGTCACCGGGTAACACAGTATCGTCGCCGAGCGCCACCACCATCCCGTGAAGCCCGCGCTCCAAGGTCGGATGACTATGCAAGAGACCGATCCAGAGGATGGGGAGGGCGACGACGAAACCGGCGATCGGACCTGCGGCGCCGATGTCCAGCAGCTGCCGCCGATCGTTTACGATCGTGCGGAGCCGAATGAAGGCTCCCAACGTCCCGATGCCAAACGGCGGCGGAAAACTCGGCAAAAAAAAGGGCGGTGACACGTTGATCTGGTACCGCCGTGCCGTGATGTAGTGGCCGAGCTCATGGGTGAGCAGAATTGCCAGAAGCGGGAGGGAAAACAGGAGACCGCGGGACAAGGCGTGAAAGAATGTTGCGCCATGCCAGCTGCTCGGATGCATCGAAATCCCGCCGCCGAGCATCGCGCCCGTCAACGTCGTCGTGACGAGCACCGCCGCGAACAGCAAGGCGTGCACGCTCCATGCTTCACGACTCTTGTACGTGCGGCGCGTGAGGACGAGGTGACGACCGTCCGCCTCATCGGACCAGTAGTAAGTCCCCGGCCACTGTCGGAGGGCAGAAGCCAGCTCTGGGGAGGGGCCGGCGTGCGCCGGATCTACAAGCGCATCAATAACTTCACGGTCGTGGAGGGGGGTGGTGCGCCAAGCGAGGAGGCATGGCGTCAGGGTCACGGCCACTCTTGACGCGCCGCCCGGCACGGCCTACTATCACTCGTTCGCATACCGCCATAACTCCAAGTTTCCATTATCAACGAGAACACTCCCCCAATCCCGGGTTTTCCCCGCCGTAGCGCAAACGGAGCTGAAGCACACGTGGATATCGCCGAATTAAAGAGAAAGTCCGTCGCGGAACTACACGCGATGGCCGAGAGCCTGAACATCACCAACTACTCCGGGCTCCGCAAGCAGGATCTCATTTTCCGCATCGAGCAGTCGCTGCTCGACTCCGACACCGTGCTGCGCGGCGAGGGCGTCCTCGAGATCCTCCCCGAAGGCTACGGCTTCCTGCGCAGCGCCGATTGGAACTATCTCTACGGCCCCGACGACATCTACGTCTCGCCGAGTCAGATCAAACGTTTCGATCTGCGCACCGGCGATACGATCACCGGGCAAGTGCGACCGCCGAAAGAAGGCGAGCGATACCTCGCGCTCTTGAAGGTCGAGGTCGTCAACGGTGAAGAGCCCGAGAAAGCGAAGCACCGCGTCGCGTTCGACAACCTCCGGCCTCGCTATCCCGAACAGCAGCTCAAGTTGGAGCGCAAGGACGGCGATCTGTCGATGCGGGTCATGGACATCCTGTCACCGATCGGCAAAGGGCAGCGCGGGTTGATCGTGTCGCCGCCGAAAGCCGGTAAGACCATCCTGATGCAGAAGCTCGCCAACTCCATCATCGAGAATCACCCCGAGGTCTACCTCATCGTGCTGCTCATCGACGAGCGGCCTGAAGAGGTGACCGACATGGAAGAAAACGTGAAGGGGCCGAACGTCGAAGTGGTCTCCTCGACGTTCGACGAACCGGCCGACCGGCACGTGCAGGTGGCGGACATGGTGATCGAGAAAGCCAAGCGGCTGGTCGAGCACGGCAAGGACGTCGTGATTCTCCTCGATTCGATCACGCGTCTGGGCCGCGCGCACAACGTCGTCGTGCCGCATTCGGGCAAGATTCTCTCGGGCGGTGTCGACGCGAATGCCCTGCAGAAGCCAAAACGCTTCTTCGGCGCGGCGCGCAACATCGAAGGCGGCGGCTCGCTGACCATTCTCGCCACGGCCCTGATCGACACCGGCTCGCGCATGGACGAGGTGATCTTCGAGGAGTTCAAGGGCACCGGTAACTCGGAAGTGATTCTCGATCGCCGCATCGCCGAACGGCGGACGTTCCCGTCGATCGACGTCCAGCGCACCAGCACCCGTAAAGAAGAGTTGCTGCTCACCAAGGAAGAGCTCAACAAGGTGTACTTGCTGCGCAACTTCCTGTCCGACATGCCGCCCGTCGAAGCGATCGAGTTCCTGCTCGAGCGGCTGAAGCGCACGAAGACCAACACCGAGTTCTTCCAGACGATGTCGCAAGGGTGACGCGAGGCCGGCTGCTGGCAGTCGATTGGGGCGAACGCCGCATTGGTCTCGCCCTCTCCGACGAAACGCAGACGCTCGCGCAGCCCCTCGCCACGCTCACCCGCCGCGCCGGCAAACGATTCCCGATGGCGCAGCTGCTCGAGCAAATCGATCGCCACCATGTGGTTGGCATCGTCGTCGGCCTCCCCCTGAACGAGGATGGGGCCGAAGGTGATGCGGCTCACG
>Ga0066683_10000506_pt1 | contig 12605 bp, 12 predicted proteins | sample GraSoiAngelo_132_FD_62296 | JGI IMG/M metagenome (GOLD analysis project Ga0066683, IMG submission 62296) | Grasslands soil microbial communities from the Angelo Coastal Reserve, California, USA - 14_0929_02_40cm | ecosystem: Environmental > Terrestrial > Soil > Grasslands | place: USA... | reverse complement strand
GACGGCAGCTGGCCGATCGACACGAACCTCGCGACGTGGGTCACCACATTGTCCGTGCAGGCGCTCAACGCCGGGGAGTGCCTGACCGAACACCTCGACGAGCACGCACGGACATCAGTACGAAACTGGCTGCTCGCGCAACAAACGCATGATGAGCATCGTTATACCGGTGCCGCGCCGGGCGCCTGGTCATGGACGAACCTTCCGGGCGGCGTCCCCGATGGCGACGACACCCCGGGAGCCCTTCTCGCTCTTCGCGACCTCGACCCCGATGACCAAACTCGTCAGGCAGCCGCGCGCGGCGTTGAGTGGCTGCTCGACCTGCAAAACCGCGACGGAGGCATCCCGACCTTCTGTCGCGGCTGGGGCGCGCTCCCGTTCGACCGCAGCGGCGCCGATCTCACTGCGCATGCCGTGCGCGCATGGCTGGCGTGGCGTCCCGATCTCGGCCCCCCCCTTCAGGCCCGCGTCGACCGGGCGCTCGACCGCGCGATCGCCTACCTTGCGGGCGCGCAGCGCGTGGACGGCGCGTTCGTTCCGCTGTGGTTCGGGAACCAGCATGTGTCCGGCGAGGAAAACCCGACATACGGCACGAGCCGGGTCCTCCTGGCTCTTCAGGCCGCACATGGGCGGACTCCACGAAACGTGGGCGGGGCAGTGTCCCGCGCGATCGGGTGGCTCGTGAACGCGCAGAACCCGGACGGTGGCTGGGGAGGCGACGCGGGCGCTCCGTCGTCGATCGAGGAGACCGCGCTCGCAACGAGCGGCCTGGCCGCATGCGCCGACAACGAGGAGGCATGCCGGGCGGCGGGCCGCGGCGCGAGTTGGCTCGCACAAGCCACTCGCCACGGCACGTCGTTTCCGTCGTCGCCAATCGGGTTGTACTTCGCGAAACTCTGGTACTACGAGAGGCTGTATCCGATCGTCCTCGTCGCCGAAGCGTTCGAACGTCTGGGGCGCAGCGAGGGAGTCTCATGAGCGTTCCGTTCCTCGTGCCGGCGGTCCTCTTCCTGGCCTACTCGGACGGCGCCACTATTTTCGATGCGGGCATGCCCGCGCCGGTCCTCTGGGGAGACGAGGACGTCGTGCGCCGAGGGGTTGGGCGGAGGTGTGTCTGACCTGCGGTTGACGCGCGTCAACTGCCGGTTTGACTATCCGTTTGCGCCCGCCGAGGTGGTGGAATTCTTCCGCGAGTATTGCGGGCCGACGACACGCGCGTTTGCCACGTTGGAGGAAACATTGGAAAGAATCTTCTCGATGTCCCGATCGGCGAGTCTGCTGCCCTCGATACGCGTCGATGACCCTATGCTCTCGATCGTCGCCGCGCGCCGCAAAGCGGACAATCGTTCCGGCGCCAGCGTGCTCAGCGCGCGCCAGGCACCCTTGAACTCGTCGAGCTTCGCGATGATGTCGAGCATCTCGGGCTCGATGACCAGGGTCCTGGTGTTGATGGTTCCCGCCATAAATCCAGCCATATCCAGCTGGTACTTCGCGGGAAAGCTGAAGTTGGGTGTTGACCCACGTCCGAAAGGCCAGCGCGGTGCTATGTATTGAATAGCGACTAAAAGAGCGTGGCGCTATCGATTCGCCTGATTTGCAGATGTGGATGGAACATTCATCGTTGGTGGTTCACAACCCGCATGCACCCAACCGCATCTCTTCCGAGATTTGGCAGGATGCGCCGCAGTTCATTGAAATGGGCAGAGGAATGGGTTGGTCGGATGGCAAACCGATGATGGGGTAGGGCTGCATCAGCAGCCGTCAAATCTCTACCCATTCCGTCGTTCGATGTGGGTCATCACGTAAAGCGTACTGTGTGACTTCCGGAGCAATTCCGGGGACAACGGAACGGCCGCGTGCCGATTGTGAAAGACTTGAAGCATCAGTAGATAATGGACAACAAGTTGGACAACAACCAAAAAGCGGCCAACTTTACTCCAGTATTTAAGTCTGACCAAACAGCTAGACCACACCCTCAAGCTGGTGTGTCTGCCAGTTCCGCCACTTCCGCAAGTGGTCGGCCAGAGCCGGACGGGGACCTTCGAGCGATAACAGCGAACGACTGACGAGTGACGACTATTTGGGCTGCGCTGGCGACGCTGGCGGAGTCGTCTTCACGGGCGCAGTCGGCGGCGGAACCGGCGCTTTCGGTGCGCTCACCGGCGCGCGGGGCGCCGCGGTGCCGCTGACCACCGAGCCTGGACCGCGCTGGCCCATTAGCGCCAGCGCCATCGCGCCGACCATGAACAGCACCGCCATCACCGCCGTCGCCTTCGAGAGCACGGTTGCGCCGGCGCGCGCACCGAAAGCCGACTGGCTGCTGCCGCCACCGAACGCGGCCGCCATGTCGCCCTTCCCCTGCTGCAGCAGGATCACCATCAGCAGGATGAGGCACGTCAGCACGTAGAACGTCGAGAGCAGGTAATACAGGACCATAACAGCATTCTTTTCGGAGACGGGAAACGCCGATTATACCGCAGCCCGGCTGCGCGTCACAATCTCGGTGAAACTGCGCACCTCGAGGCTGGCGCCACCGACCAGCGCGCCGTCGACGTCGGCCTCGGCGATCAGATCCCGGATATTGTCCGGCTTCACACTGCCGCCGTAGATGATGTGACAGTGGTCGGCCGCGTCGCCGCCGAACCACTGCCGCAGCCGCTTCCGGATGTGCGCATGCGCTTCGCCGGCCTGCGCCGCGGTCGCCGTCCGTCCCGTGCCGATGGCCCACACCGGCTCGTACGCCACCACGAGCTCGGCGGTCTGCTCGGCGGTGAGCCGGTCGAGACCGTCCTTGATCTGCCGATCGAGGACCGCGAACGTCTCCTCCCGCTCCCGTTCCTCGAGCGTCTCGCCGATGCAGACGATCGGCGTCAGCCTCGCGTCGATCGCCGCCAGCGCTTTGCGGTTGACGATCGCGTCGGTCTCCCCGAACAGCCGCCGCCGCTCGGAATGGCCGACGATCACGTACTCCGCGCCGGCTTCCCTGACCATCGCCGGCGACACTTCGCCCGTGAACGCGCCTTCGCGCTCCCAGTGGAGGTTCTGGGCCGCCACGCCGATCTTCGTGTTGCGCGCCGCGTCCGCGAGCGCATGCACGGCGGTGAACGCCGGCGCGAGGACAATCTCGACGTCGGTGATGTCCTTGACCGCGGGCCGCAGCTCCTTCACGAATTCGACCGCCTCGTGCACGGTCTTGTACATCTTCCAGTTGCCGGCGATGAACGGTATCCGCATGAAAGGGCCTGGTCCTACCCGACCTACCCCGACCGCTCGGCTGAAGCCGTCGCGCTCCGGAGTCGGACCCACCTGACCTACGCGACCTACCTGACCTACCTGACCCACCCGACCCGCTCGGCTGAAGCCTTCGCGCTCCGGTGTCAGACCCACCTGACCTACGTGACCTGCCGCGCTCTCATGTTTTATCCGCCAGTGCGGCCACGCCAGGCAGCGTCTGCCCGCCGAGGAACTCCAGGGAGGCCCCGCCGCCGGTTGAAATGTGCGTGATCCGGTCGGCCATGCCGGCTTTCTTCACGGCGGCAATCGAGTCGCCGCCGCCGATGATGGTCGTTCCCTTGACCGCCGCCACCGCGCGCGCGACGGCGTTGGTTCCCGCTGCGAACGCGTCGATCTCGAACACGCCCATCGGGCCGTTCCACACGACCGTCTTCGCCTCCGCGACGGCCTCCTTGTACGCCGTGATGGTCGCCGGTCCGATGTCGACGCCGTATCGCTCGCCGATGCGCGGGTCGCCGACGGCAAGCACCTGGCTCGACCTCCCCGCTTCGACCCGATCCGTCACCACGTGATCCACCGGCAGCTCCAACCCCACGCCCCGGGCCGCCGCGTCCGTTTCGATCTGCCTCGCCGCGTCGAGCTTGTCGTCTTCCACGAGCGACCGGCCGATCGGCACACCGCGCGCTTTGAAGAACGTGTACGCCATCGCGCCGCCGATGATCATTCGCTCGATCTTTCCCAGCATGTTCTCGATGACCCCAATCTTGTCGGAGACCTTCGCGCCGCCGAGAATGACGACGAACGGCCGCTCCGGCGACTCGAGCGCGTGCCCGAGGTAACCGAGCTCCCGTTCCATCAGCAGGCCGGCTGCCGGCCTCGGCAGACAGCGGGTGATGCCTTCGACCGACGCGTGCGCGCGATGCGCCGCCCCGAACGCGTCGTTCACATATCGGTCGGCGAGCGACGCCAGCGCCCTCGCGAACTCGGGGTCGTTTTGTTCCTCTTCCGGGTGAAACCGCAGGTTCTCGAGCAGCACCACGCCGCCCGGCGACGTGCGGACCGAATCGATCGCCGCACGCGCCTGGTCGCCGATGCAATCGGTCGCAAACATCACCGGCTTGCCGAGGAGCTCCGCCAGGCGATCCGTGATCGGCCGCAGGCTCATCCGCGGATTCGCTGTCCCCTTCGGGCGCCCGAGATGGCTGGCGAGCACGACGGTGGCGCCGTGGTCCAGGGCATATTGGATCGTCGGAAGCGACTCGCGGATTCGCGTGTCGTCGCCGATGCGCCCGCCTTCCAGAGGAACGTTGAAATCCACGCGGATGAAGACCCGCTGGCCGCCGAGGTCGAGATCCCTGATTGAGAGTTTCATCGGGTCGCTCGGCTTAAAGCCTGTGAAAAAATCGTTGTGGCGTCCGCCTTTAGGCGGACCTCGTCTGGTCCGGCTGAAGCCGGACGCCACATGAAGCCTTCGCCGGCTCACGCCGTCGCGCTACAAGCCCCTCTTCACGAGCAGCCGCAACAAGTCGACACAGCGGTTCGAATAGCCCCACTCGTTGTCATACCATGACAGGATTTTCAGGAAGTCTCCTTCCATCACCTTGGTGTACGGCATGTCGACGATCGAGGAGTGCGCGTTGCCCTTGAAATCGATCGACACAAGCTCCTCGCTCGAGCACGAGAGGATTCCTTTGAGCGGTCCGGCGGCCGCCGCCGTCATCGCCGCGTTCACCTCTTCGGCCGTGACGCGCCTGCCGAGGATGGCCGCGAGATCGACGCACGACACGTTCGGCGTCGGGACGCGCATCGAAATGCCGTCCAGCTTGCCTTTGAGCTCCGGCAGCACTTCGCCGACCGCGGCGGCCGCGCCGGTGGTGGTCGGGATCATCGACAGCGCCGCCGCGCGCGCGCGCCGCAGGTCCTTGTGCGGCAGGTCCAGCAGCTGCTGATCGTTCGTATACGAGTGGATCGTCGTCATCCACCCCTTCTTGACGCCGAACGTCTGGTGGAGGACCTTCGCGAGCGGCGCCAGGCAGTTCGTCGTGCACGACGCATTCGAGATGATCTGGTGCTTCGAGGGATCGTACTGATCATCGTTCACCCCCACGACGAGGGTGACGTCGGGACCCTTGGCGGGTGCGGTGATGACCACCTTCTTCGCGCCCGCGGCGAGGTGCTTCGCCGCGGCGTCGCGGTTCGTGAACAGCCCGGTCGATTCGAACACGACGTCGACGCCGAGATCCTTCCACGGCAGCTCGGCCGGATCACGCAGCGACAGCACTCTGAACTCGTCGCCGGCGACGGCGATGCTGTCTTCCTTCGCCTCCACACGCGCGTGCAGGTTGCCGAGCACCGAGTCGTACTTCAGCAGATGGGCGAGCGTATGCGCGCTGGTGAGGTCGTTGACGGCGACGAAATCGATGCTCGTGTCGCCCAGCGCGGCCCGCATGATGTTGCGGCCGATGCGGCCGAACCCGTTGATCCCTACCCGGACGGGCATCGGTATCCTCCTTGCCCGCAGGACGCGGCGCGCGCGTTCCTGGACAAACGTTTCATTCTACAATAGCCCGCCGCGATGTACCTCGCCTACAGCCTGCTGGCGCTCGTCGTCTTCATCGTCGTGTCGCCGTACTTCCTGTACCAGGCCATCCGGCACAAGAAGTACATCGGCAGCCTCCGCCAGCGCCTCGGCTTCCTGCCGATCACGTTCAACATCGACGCGGAGGAATCGATCTGGATCCACGCCGTGTCGGTCGGCGAGGCGCTCACCGCCCGCGCCCTGGCGGCCGATCTCAAAGCCCGTTATCCGCGCCTGCGCCTTTTTCTGTCGACGACGACGATTGCCGGGCAGCAGGTCGCGCGGCACAGCCTCTCGAACGTCGACGCGATCTTCTACTTTCCGTTCGACTGGACGTTCATCGTGCGCCGCACGCTGCACCTGGTGAGGCCCCGTCTGTTCGTCATGATGGAGACCGAGATCTGGCCGAACCTGCTGCACGAATGCCGCCGGCGCGGGGTGAAGACCGTGATGATCAACGGGCGCATCTCGGCGCGCTCCTACCGGCGCTACCGGATGGTCCGCCCATTCTTCCGCCGGGTGCTGGCCGACGTCGATCGCTTCTGCGTCCAGAGCGAGGAATCGGCGCGCCGTTTCGTCGAGCTCGGCGCCGATCCGGTTCACGTGACGGTCACAGGCAGTCTGAAGTTCGACTCGCTGGAACTGCCGGCCGCGACGGCCCACGGCAAGCCGCGCCAGCGCGTGCTGCGGTTCTTCCGGCTCGCCACGAATCGCACCGTCGTCGTCGCCGGCAGCACGATGCGCGGCGAGGAAGCCGCCGTGCTCCGCGCGCTCGCGCGGATCAGGGAGAAGCTGCCGGGCGCGCTGGCGGTGCTGGCGCCGCGGCAGCCCGAGCGCTTCGGCGAGGTCGAACGCCTCGCCCGCGACGCCGGATTCGTCACGATACGGCGTTCGGAGCTGCCGATCGACGCGGAGCCGCGGGCCGACGTCGTCGTGCTCGACTCGATGGGAGAGCTGGCGCAGCTGTATCAACTGGCCACCGCGGTGTTTGTCGGCGGCAGCCTGGTGGACCATGGCGGCCACAACATCCTCGAGCCGGCGATCTTCGGCAAGCCGATTGTGTTCGGACCGCACATGCAGAATTTCAAGGAGATCGCCGACACGTTTCTCGCCAACGGCGCCGCGATTCAGGTGCAGTCGGATCGCGAGCTGGACGAGGTGCTCCTGACGCTGGTCACCGATCCGGTGCGCCGCGCCCCCCTTGGTGCGGCGGCCTGCGCGCTTGTCGAAGCCAACCGCGGCGCGAAAACCAAGACGCTCGAGGTGATCGGCGCGCTGCTGCCCCCACGCGACGGCCACGGCCGCGCCGTCGTCAGGCCGTTCCGTCTGGTGCATTGATCCGGACATGGCGGTGATGCCGGTCGTCGAGGCGGGCTTGAGCTCGGCTTACGGCGCGGCGGCGGCGTGGCGGCGGGCCTGGTACGCGCGCGACCCGTCGCGGCGGCGCCGGCTGACACGCCCCGTCATCAGCATCGGCAATCTGCGGATCGGAGGCACCGGCAAGACGCCGATCGTCGATTACATCGCGCGGCTGCTTCTCAAGCGCGGCGAGCGTCCGGCCGTTCTCACGCGCGGGTACGGGCGGCGCGTGGTGCGCGACGGCGTGATGGTCGTGTCGGACGGGACGGCCGTCCTCGCCGATCTCGACCTAGCCGGTGACGAGCCGCTGATGCTCGCGCGGGCGCTTTCCGGCGTCCCGATCCTGGTCGGCGCCGACCGGTACCTGTCGGGTTGTCTCGCGGAGCGCCGTTTCGGCGCCACCGTCCATCTGCTGGACGACGGGTTTCAGCATCTCGAGCTGGCGCGCGACGTCGATCTGCTGCTCGTCTCCGAGGACGACCTGCAGGATCGCCCGCTGCCGGCGGGCCGGCTGCGCGAAGGGCTCGCGGCGGCGGCCGCCGCCGATGCGGCGCTGATCACGGCGGGATACGACACGGCCGCCGAGCGGCTGGGGCGCGCGTTCGGGGTGGCGCCGGTCTTTCGCGTCACGCGCTCGATCGGCGCGCCGCGGAGGATCGTGGGCGCGCGCGACACGGTGGTGGTGCCGACGGCGTCGCGCGTGTTCGTGGTCACGGGCATCGCGCGGCCCGACCGTTTCGTCGCGGACGTCTCGTCGGCAGGCTGGGACATCTCGGGGATCATGGAATTCCGCGACCATCACCGGTTCGGCGCGCGTGACGTGAAGCGCATCGCGGCGGCATCGCGCGCGGCCGGGTCGGCCATCGTGCTGACCACCGAGAAGGACGCCGTGCGGCTGGCGGTCTGCGAGCTCGGCGACCTGCCCATCGCGGCGGTGCCTCTCGTCGTTGGCGTGGAGCCACCTGACGTGTTCGGCGACTGGCTCCTCGAACGACTCCGTACTAATCCGCAATCTCCTCGGTCCTCGGCCGAGGCACCGCTGAAGCGGCGCCCTGCAGAAGCAATCCGCAATCCTCAATCCGCCATCCGATGAGACACCGTCTGGAATACCTGATCGTCCGTCTGCTGATCGCGCTGGTGCGCGTGATGCCCGGCCCGCTCGTGCGCGCCGGCGGCACCATCCTCGGGCTCGCGCTCTATGGGATCGATCGCGGGCATCGCCGCATCGCGCAGCGGAATCTGACCACCGCGTTTCCCACGCGGCGGCCGGCCGAGCGACGCGCCATCGCCCGCGCGGCGTTCGCGCATTTCGGCCGGCTGCTGTTCGAGCTGCTCCGGTTCGGGACGCTGTCCCCGGCGAAGATGCTGGCGCGCGTCGAGTTCGACGGCGAAGAGCGATCGCGCCTCGCCTATGCGCAGGGCAGGGGCGTGCTGTTCGTCACCGGCCACTTCGGCTTCTGGGAACTGCAGGCGATGGTTCACGCGCTCAGGGTGGAGCCGGTCTCCATCCTGGCGCGCGCGCTCGACAACCCGCATCTCGATCGCCTGCTGGAGCGCATCCGTCAGCGCACGGGCAACACGGTCGTGTATCGACGAGGGACGATTCGGCGCGTCATGCGGACGCTGCAGGCGGGACACGGCGTCGCGGTGCTCATCGATCAGCACATCATGAGCCGCGACGCCATCTACGTGGACTTCTTCGACCGTCCGGCCGCCACGACGCCGGCGGTCGCCGCGCTGGCGCTGCGCACCGGCGCGCCGGTCGTGCCGGTGTTCGCGCTCCCGCTCGGCGGCGGACGCTATCGTATGATCTACGAGCACCCGATCGAGCCGCCGCGCGCGGATTCCACCGATGCCGTTCGCGAGCTCACGCAGCGCTGCACCGACGTGCTCGAGATGTACGTCCGGCGGCATCCGGAGCTGTGGCTGTGGATGCACCGGCGATGGCGCGACAACGGGCCGGCGGCCGACGGCGTCCGCGGCATGTTCCTCTCGGCAGAGCAGGACGAGGCGGACTCGGGGATTGTGGATTGAGGATTGTGAACTAGAGTCATCGGAGGGTCCGGAGGAAACGGGTTCACACGGAGAAGCGGAGCAACGGAGACAATACGGAGAAGAGGCGCGACCAGGGAATTGCACGCGAACACGAACCGGGGGACGAGAGGGTTTGTGCTCGCGCGCGATTCGTGCTGATCGCAGCCCGCGCTGCGGGCTGGTCGCACGCGACGCCGGCTGCTCCGTTTCGTCTCCGTGTCTTCGTGACTCCTGTGAAACCGTTTGCTCCGCGGTCTCTGCGTCCTCTGGCCATTCACGGTCGGCATTGAAGTTCATGAGATAGCTTCTGGGAATTGCGGAACAGTGATTTGGATCGCTTAGTCATCCTCGCGCCGAACTGGCTCGGCGACGCCGTCATGGCGCTGCCGGCCATCGCCGACGTGCGGCGCGCGGCGCCCGCCGCCACGATCGCGGTCGCGGCGCGGCCGGCGATCGCGCCGCTGTTTCGACTCGTGCCCGGCGTGAACGAGACGATCGTGCTGGAGCGGCCGGTGTCGATCGTCAACGCGGCGAGGTGGCACGAGCTCGGCGTCGAGATCGGCGGGAAGGGCTTCGACACGGCGCTTCTGCTGCCAAACTCGATCCATGCGGCGCTCCTGGCCACGCGCGCGGGTATTCCCAACGTCTGGGGCTATCGCACCGGCTGGCGCGGCGCCCTGCTGACGCGAGCGATACGGCGCACATCGGGACTGCACCAGGTGGAGTACTACCAGCAGCTCGTGCACGCGCTGGGGTTTCCCAACGGTCCCATTGAGCCGCGAGCGTCCGTCCCGGCGGACGCGCGCGCGGCCGCTGCCCGCGTGTTGACGGACGCAGGGTGGGACGGGCGATCGCCGCTCGTCGCGCTCGCGCCCGGCGCCGCCTATGGCGGCGCGAAGCGCTGGCCTCCCGCGTATTTTGCCGAGCTCGCGCGGGCGCTTTCCGCCGACGGCGTTCGGTGCCTGATGATTGGCAGCGGCGCCGACTCGGCGGCTGGCGGGGAAGTGGCGCGCGCTTTTCCCACCTTCGCTCGCGGCACCAGCGAGCGAGCCACGGCGGGGATCGAGCCGATCATCGACTTGATCGGACGTACCGATTTGCCGGCGCTCGCCGGCGTGCTGGCCCACTGCCGCACGCTCGTGACGAACGACTCCGGCGCCATGCATCTGGCCGCGGCGGTCGGGGTCGGCGTGACGGCGGTATTCGGCCCGACCGACGAGCGGGCGACGCGGCCGATGGGCGACGGGCACGAGGTGTTGACCCACTCCGTCTGGTGCCGGCCCTGCATGCTGCGCGAGTGTCCGATCGATCATCGCTGCATGCGCGGCATCGGGGTGGCCGCGGTGCTCGGCGCCGCTCGAAGGACGCTGTGACGCCGACGAAGCGGCCGGCCGTCTTCCTGGATCGCGACGGCACCATCATCGAAGACGTCGGCTATCTCGACACGCTGGATCGTGTCGCCTTCTTTCCGTGGACGGTCGACACCATCCGCGCGCTCAACCGCGCCGGTCTGGCCGTCGTCGTCGTGACGAACCAGTCGGGAATCGCGAGAGGGCTGTTCACCGACGCCTTCGTCGAAGAAACGCACCGGTACCTCACCGCGCGTCTGGAGACGGGCGGCGCGCGCGTCGACGCGTATTACTATTGTCCGCACCACGCGGACGGCACCGTCGCCGAGTACAGCCGGCGCTGCGACTGCCGGAAACCGGCGCCCGGCCTGATCGATCGCGCGACGAACGATCTCGGTCTTGATCCCGCGCGGTCGTTCGTGGTCGGCGACAGATGGCTGGACGTTCAGCTCGGCCGTGCGGTCGGGGCCCGCGCGATTCTTGTCCGCACGGGGGTCGGCAGCGTCCAGGAAACGCGGCCCCCGAGCGGCGTGACCGCCGACGCGGTGGTGGATAACCTCGCCGCCGCTGCGAGCTGGATACTCAACGATTTGCGATCTGGCGATCCGATGATCGGCGATCGCCGATCGCCCATCATCGATCGCCGATCGCCGATCTAACATCACCCGATGCTGATTGCCCGTTCCGTTCATCCGCTGCCCGGCGAAGCCGAACGCAAGGAACGGCTGCTCTCGCTCATCGACGGCTTCTCGAGCCGCCGCGTCCTCGTGCTCGGCGATCTGATCGCCGACGAGTTCATCTACGGCGAGGTCGCCCGCGTGTCTCGCGAGGCCCCCGTGCTGATCCTGAAGTACGACGCCACCGAGATCGTGGCGGGCGGCGCCGGCAATGCCGCGAACAACGTGGCCGCGCTCGGCGGACGCGCGCGCCTCGTGGGTCTGGCCGGCGCCGATCCCGACGGCCGGCGCCTGCTGGCCAGCTTTCACCGCGGCGTCGATCGCGCGGACGTCGTCCGCGTGCGCGGGTACGGAACGCCGGTCAAAACGCGCATCCTCGCAGGCGGCGTGCATGCCGCCCGGCAGCAGGTCGTGCGGATCGATCGCGACACGGGCTGGCCGCTGGACGAGGCGGTCAGCGCGGCGCTGGCGAAGAAGATCGAGCCGGTGCTGGACGCGTGCGACGCGGTCCTGCTGTCGGACTACGGTTCCGGGCTCGTGACGCCGGCGCTCGCCGACGTCGTTCGCGGGGCGGTCGCGCGCCGCAGCCGCCGGCGTCCGATTCCCGTGCTGCTCGACTCACGCTACCGTCTGCTCGACTATCACGGCCTGACGGCGTGTACGCCGAACGAGTCGGAAGTGGACCGGGTGCTCGGCATTCACATCGACGACGACATGAACGCGCTGGAGCGGGCGGGGCGGCTGCTGCTGCGCCGCACGGGCATGCACGCGGTGCTCGTCACGCGAGGCAGCCGCGGGATGGCGCTCTTTCAGCCCAGGCAGGCGACGGTGCATGTGCCGATCTTCGGGTCGGATGAGGTCGCCGACGTCACCGGTGCGGGCGATACCGTCATCGCGACGTTCGGCCTCGCGCTTGCCTCTGGTGCGTCGTTCTACGAAGCGGCGCGGCTCGCGAACTATGCCGGAGGGATCGTCGTGATGAAGCGCGGCACGGCGACCGTGTCGGCGCGGGAGCTCGCCGACGCGGTGACGGGCGATCACGACACTCTGGAAGTCTGAAGTCTGAAGTCGGAAGTCGGAAGTCAGAAGTCGGAAATGGAATCTGCAATCTGCAATCTGCAATCTGAAATGTAAATGGTGCTGACTGAATCAGAACTTGTGGAAGCGGTGGCGCGCGATCGCGCGGCCGGACGCACCATCGCGTTCGCCAACGGGTGTTTCGACCTGCTGCATGTCGGCCACGTGCGATATCTCCAGGGCGCCGCTGCCGAAGCGGACCGGCTGATCGTCGCCGTGAACGACGATCGATCCGTGGCAGGGCTGAAGGGCGAAGGGCGCCCCATCCTCCCGGCATCCGACCGCGCCGAGCTCGTC
>Ga0066683_10000505_pt1 | contig 12608 bp, 9 predicted proteins | sample GraSoiAngelo_132_FD_62296 | JGI IMG/M metagenome (GOLD analysis project Ga0066683, IMG submission 62296) | Grasslands soil microbial communities from the Angelo Coastal Reserve, California, USA - 14_0929_02_40cm | ecosystem: Environmental > Terrestrial > Soil > Grasslands | place: USA... | reverse complement strand
ACCGCGCAGCCCAGGCAGACGCCGGTTCCGCAACCCATGTAGGTCTCGAGGGCAACCTGGGCCGCGGGCCAGCGCTCGGCGAGCGCGGCGAGCATCCTGTTCGGCCCGCACCCGAGCACGACCTCCGCGTCCGGCGCCGCTGCCACCGCGGTCCCCGCGGTCCCCTGGGAACCATCGTCCGTGGCCCAGATCACGGTTTCACCGTCCGTCTCCGCGCACAGCTCGGCGGCGGTCCGTGCTCCGTGCACCCAGGTGACCCGCATTCCGGCTGCCCTCGCGTCCCTGGCCGCCAGAGGCATTGGCGCGACTCCCAGCCCGCCGCTGACGAGCACTGCCGTCTGCGGCCCCGCGGCCAGCTCGAATCCCCGACCGAGCGGCCCGAGGCAGCTGGCGCGGTCGCCGAGCTCCAGCGCCAGCAGCTGGGCGGTACCTGCGCCCACCGCCTTCAACACGATCTCGATGTGGTCGGCGCTGGCTCGATAGACCGAAAACGGACGCCGCAGCAAGGGACCTGGTGAGAGGGCGAGATTGACGAACTGGCCGGCGCGAACCGAGTTCGCGATCTCAGGCGCGTGCAAGCCGATCACGAACATCCCGCGGGCGACCTGGCGCTTGCTGGTTATCGGAGCGTCAAGCAGGAACAAGTTCACGCCACTCGCCGATCGTGCGCACCTCCATCTCGTCTGGAGCTGCGACCGCCGACTCGAGAAGTGCGGTGGCGGTGTCCAGCGAGGTGAGGCACGGGATCCGGCGCTCCACGGCCGCGCGGCGGATCTCGAAACCGTCTTTGAAGACGGGGTTGCCGTCACCCGGGTCTTCGTAGATGTTAGACATCGTGTTGATCACAAGCTGGACCTCGCCGCGGACGATGACGTCGACGACCGTCGGTCCTTCCTCGCCGATCTTTGCCACCACGCGAGGCGAGAAACCGGCCGTGCGCAATGCACGCGCGGTGCCGTCGGTCGCGACGAGCCGGCATCCGAGCTCGACGAGCCGCGAGACGATCGGGAACAGCTCCGGCTTGTCGGCGTCGGCGATGGTGAGCAGCGCCGCGCTGCCGCGCTCGACATGCATGCCCGAGGCCGCGAATGCCTTGCGCAGCGCTTCATTCAGCGTGCGGGCGATGCCGATCGCCTCGCCCGTGGACTTCATCTCCGGCCCAAGATACGAATCGACCGCCGGCAGCTTGTTCATCGAGAAGACCGGCGCCTTCACCGCGACGAGGTCGCGCGGCGGCACCAGCCCGGTCGCCCAGCCGAGATCCGCCAGCTTTTCGCCCAGCATCACGCCTGTGGCCAGCTTCACCATCGGCACGCCTGTGACCTTGGAGAGGAATGGCACGGTGCGTGAGGAGCGCGGGTTTACCTCCAGCACGTAGACGTGACCGCGGTGGACGACGTACTGCACGTTCACCAGGCCGCGCAGGCGCAGGTGACGCGCGATGCGGACCGTGTAATCGACGATGTGGTCGAGCTCGCGCCGCTCCAGACCCGGCGCTGGATAGACCGCGTACGAGTCGCCGGAGTGGACCCCAGCTCGCTCGACATGCTGCATCACGCCGGGAATGACGACCGTCTCCCCATCCGAGATCGCGTCCACCTCGACCTCCAGTCCCTGGAGGTACTTGTCAACCAGGACCTGGCCGCGCGGCATGGCGCCGATCGCCCAGCCCATGTACCGCCGCAGCTCGTCGCGGTTGCGCACGATCTCCATCGCGCGCCCGCCCAGCACATACGACGGCCGCACCAGCACCGGGTAGCCGGCGCGTTCGGCGATGGCCTCGGCCTCCGCGACGGTGGTGGTCGTGCCGCCCACGGGCTGCGGGACGCCGATCGCGTCGAGCGAGCGGGCAAAGGCTCGGCGGTCCTCCGCGAGGTCGATGGCCTCGACGCTCGAGCCCATGATGGCGATGGATGCGTGGTCGAGGGGCTCGGCGAGGTTGATCGCCGTCTGGCCGCCGAACTGCACCAGCGCGCCGGCGACACGTTCGGCCTGTGCTACATGAAGGGCGCCGTCGAGGTCGAGCGGTTCGAAGTAGAGGCGGTCCGAGGCGTCGAAGTCGGTCGAGACCGTTTCTGGGTTGGAGTTGACCATCACAGCCCGCACGCGGGCCTCACGCAGCGCCCACGCGGCGTGGACCGAGCAGTAATCGAACTCGATGCCCTGGCCGATTCGAATCGGTCCGGACCCGATGACCAGCACGGTGCGCACATCAACCGGATTGCTTTCGGTCTCTTCCTCCCAGCATGAGTAGTAGTAAGGCGTCGCCGCCTCGAATTCGCCGGCGCACGTGTCGACGAGCTTGTAGGTGGGCTTGCCCGGCTCCACGGTTTCCCCGCGCAGGGCGGTGATCATCGAGTCGGAAAACCCGGCTCGCCTCAGCTCGCGGACGTCGCCCTCGACCTCCAGTCGCGCGATGTTGGCGAGCCGGTCGATGAACCACCTGTCGACGCCGCTCCGCTCCGCGAGCGACTCGGGTCCCGTGCCGTTGCGCAAGGCACTGAGCAGCGCAAAGAGGCGCCGGTCGTTCGGCTGATCGATCGTCTCGGGGCCTAGCTCCCACGCCGCGGGGGGCGTCTGCTCGAGCGACCGCATCGCCTTCACGAGCGCGGCCTCGAATGTGCGCTCGAGCGCCATCACCTCGCCGGTCGATGCCATCTGCGTCCCAAGCCTGCGGTCGCCCGCCGGGAACTTGTCGAATGGCCAGCGCGGAATCTTCACTACGCAGTAGTCGAGCGCGGGCTCGAACGCCGCGAACGTGCGGCCCGTGATCTCGTTGCGAATCTCCTCCAGCCGCCTGCCCACCGCGACCTTTGCGGCCACCCGTGCGATGGGATAACCCGTCGCCTTGGACGCGAGCGCTGACGAACGGCTGACCCGAGGGTTGACCTCGATCACGTAGTACTGCGAGCTCTTGGGGTCCAGCGCGAACTGGACGTTGCAGCCGCCCTCGATTCCGAGTGCCCGGATGATGCGGATCGCCGACGACCGCAGCATCTGGTGGTCGCGGTCGGAGAGCGTCTGCGCCGGAGCGACCACGATCGAGTCGCCCGTGTGCACGCCCATCGGGTCGAGGTTCTCCATGTTGCAGACCGTGATGCACGTGTCCGCGCCGTCGCGCATCACCTCGTACTCGATCTCTTTCCAGCCCCACAGCGACCTCTCGATGAGCACCTGGTGGATGGGCGACGCGGCAAGCCCGCGCGCGGCCACGCGGTCGAGATCGGCGTCCGTGGTCACGAAGCCTCCCCCTGTCCCGCCAAGCGTGTAGGCCGGACGGATGACGAGCGGAAGACCGGTTGCCGCGGCGAAGTCCTTGACCGCCTCCATCGACTCGCACACGCGCGAGACGGGAACCGGCTCGCCGATCTCCTCCAGCATCTGTTTGAAGGCCTGCCGGTCCTCGGCTTTGCGAATCGTCTCGATCGTGGCGCCGAGCATGCGCACCCGGTGGCGATCGAGCACGCCCGCGTTCGCAAGGTCGGTCGCGAGATTGAGCCCGGTCTGGCCACCCAGCGTGGGCAGCATGGCGTCGGGTTTCTCGCGCGCGATGATCCGCTCCACGGCTTCGACGGTGAGCGGCTCGAGGTAGACGCGGTCGGCCACCTCCTCGTCGGTCATGATCGTCGCCGGGTTGGAGTTGACAAGCACCGTCTCGATGCCCTCTTCGCGCAGCGCCTTGCAGGCCTGAGTCCCCGCGTAATCGAACTCGGCCGCCTGACCGATGACGATCGGGCCGGAACCCAAGATCAGGACCTTGCGCGGCCGCCGCTGTTCCGCACCTCCCCCGGCCACGGCCCTCGCCACCGGCGCCCTGCTGCGCACCATATCGATGAACCGGTCGTACAGGTGCTGGTTGTCCTGCGGCCCAGGGCAGCCTTCGGGGTGGTACTGGACGCTGAACACAGGCAGCGTGCGGTGACCGAGCCCTTCGACCGATCCATCGTTCAGGTTGCGCTGCGAGACGTAGAAGTCGCCGGCGGGGATCGAGGCCGCATCGACCTGGAACTCGTGGTTCTGGCTGGTGATGTGCACACGGCCGGTGTCGAAGTCCTTGACCGGATGGTTGGCGCCGTGGTGGCCGTACGGTAGACGCGAGGTGGTCGCGCCCGCGGCGCGCCCGAGAACCTGGTGGCCGAGGCAGATGCCGAAGATCGGGAGGTGGCCGAGCGCTTGCCGCGCCAGCTCGACCGGGCCGTCCAGCACCGCCGGGTCGCCGGGACCGTTCGATAGAACCAGGCCGTCCGCGCCGGTGGCCTGCACATCCGCCCAGGTGGCAGTGTGGGGCAGGACGACGACATGGCAGCCGCGCTCGCGCAGCGAGCGCAGGATGTTGGACTTGACGCCGTAGTCGACGACCGCCACCAGCAGGCCGGCGCCGTCGCTCCGCCACCGCATCCTGAGCTCCGGCGGCAGCGGCTCCAGCCACTCCTCTTGTCTTGTGCGCGAGGCCTGGGCGACCAGGTCTTGCTCCGCCAGGGGTGTCACGCGGCGTGCGGCCACGGCGAGCTCGGCGAGCCGCGCCTCCGACGGCGCTGAGGGCTCGTGGACCAGCAGCGCGCGCAACGCACCATGGGTCCGGATGTGCCGCGTCAGCGCGCGGGTGTCGATCTCCGCGATCGCCGGGACGTTCCACCGCCGCAGGTATTCGTCGAGTGACGCCTCGCTGGAGTGATGGCTTGGCGAGGGGCAGGCCCATCTCACGACCAGCGCCCGCGCCCAGGGCCGGGCCGACTCCGCATCCGCGTCACGCACGCCGTAGTTGCCTTGGAGCGGATACGTCATGCAGACCATCTGTCCCGCGTACGAGGGATCGGTCAGGACTTCCTGGTAGCCGGTCATCGCGGTGTTGAAGACAACCTCACCCTCGCCCACCACGTCGGCACCGAGCGGCGCGCCCACGAAGGCTCGGCCATCCTCCAGGACGAGCGCGGCGAACAATTTCTCAGCCGGCAACGATCACCGCCTGGTCGATGCCGTCCTCTTCCGCCATCAGGACCTCGATGCGCTCAGAGTCGGCCGTCGGCACGTTCTTGCCCACGTAATCAGGACGGATCGGAAGCTCGCGGTGACCGCGGTCCAGGAGCACCGCCAGCTGGATCGCCCGCGGCCGGCCGAAATCCATCAGCGCATCCATCGCGGCGCGTGCAGTGCGGCCGTGGTGGATCACGTCGTCGACCAGCACCACCACCTTGCCGCCGATGTCCGGCAGCTCGCTGCCCGGCCGGTGGCCGTCGGGCGGCCGGAGGTGGAGATCGTCGCGATGGAGCGTCACGTCAAGGCGTCCGAACGGCACGGTGGCTTTCTCGAGCTTGGAGAGGGCGGTGGCCAGCCGTCGCGCCAGGACGTCGCCCTTGCTGACGATGCCGACCAGCACGACGTCCTCGACGCCGCGATTGCGCTCCACGATCTCGTGCGCGATGCGGGAGAGCGAGCGGCGGATCTGGTCCGCATCCATCACCGTCGCCTTCAGCCGGCCTTCGGCGATGCTCATGAAAGCAGCCTGTCCAGGAGCGCCATGCGAACGTGGAGGCCGTTGCGCGCCTGACGGAAATAGGCCGCGCGCGGGTCTTCGTCGACTTCGGGCGCGATCTCGTCGACCCGCGGCAGCGGGTGCATCAAGATCGCGTACTTGCGCATCAGCGCCATTGATCTTCTGTCGATTCTGTAGACGCCCTTGACTGCGTTGTACGTCTCAGGGTCGGTGAAGCGCTCCTTCTGGATTCGGGTCATGTAGACGACGTCGACCTCAGGCAGAACCGCGTCGAGGTCCTGCGTCTCGACCCAAGGCAGCTGGTGCTCGTCGAGGTGCGTTTTCAAGTCATCGTGCATCGCCACCTGAGGGGGCGCCACAAACCAGAACTTGATTTCCTTGAACTTGCTCAACAGGTAGGTCAGCGAGCGCACGGTGCGGCCGTTGGCGAGATCGCCGACCATGGCGACGCGGACGGTGTCGATCCGGCCGAGCTCGTCGCGGATCGTGTACAGGTCGAGCAGCGCCTGCGTCGGGTGCTGGCCCGGACCGTCGCCGGCGTTGATGATCGGCACCGTGCTGACGGCGGCGGCCCGCCTGGCCGCGCCTTCTTCGTTGTGGCGGAGCACGATCACATCCGCGTAGCCGCTGACGATGCGGATCGTGTCCTCGAGCGTCTCGCCTTTCGAGGCCGACGAGAACTCACGCGCGTTGTCGGTCCCCATCGTCGTGCCGCCAAGCCGCAGCATCGCCGCCTCGAAAGAAAGGCGTGTCCTCGTCGAAGGCTCATAGAAGAGCGCGGCCATCACCTGCCCCGCCAGCCGTCCCACGAAACGATGCGGTTCGCCCTTCATCTCTTCAGAGCGTGCGAAGAGATCTTCGAGGAGGGTCCGGGAAAACTGCTGGCTTTCGATCACGTGGCCCATTCGCGAGGTGATGGCCACGGCTAAAAGCCAGCCTGCAGGCGCTTTCTTGTGCGCCCTGCGCACGCTCGGCGTACGTGCCGCATCCGCAACGTGATGGCCATGAAAAAATCTCCTTCCCGGGCTCACTGGTCCGGACTTAAAGGACTTCGCGCGAAAGTCTAGCAACAACCGGTAATGTCTGCGGGCGGTGAACAAGCGACCTGGGCACGTGACGGTCACAGTCGAAACGGGCTACTGCTCGTTCTGCGGTCGCCCGCGCAACCTGCGGCGCGAGGAACATCAACTCGGCACGCTGGTGCGGTCGATCGTGACCTGCGAGACCTGCCACCGGACCCTGACGAGCTCGATCGGCGTGGCAGCGGTCGAGGCCGCTGCGGAGGAAATATCCGGCGAGGCCCCGGCGCCGGTCCCGGCCCCGGCTGCGGCAGAGGCGGTGAAACCCACGCCTGCACCCGCCAAGCGCGCAACCACGACCGCAGCCAAGGCCGCCGCAGCATCGGCCAAGGCCAAGGCCCCATCCACAGCCAAGAGCGCGGCCAAGACCGCGTCCAAAGCCAAGGCGCCTGCCAAAAGCAAGTCTCCGGCCAGGCGGAGCACCGCCAAGAAGAAGTGAGCCCGGCGGCGGTCAGGGTCGACCGCCTCGAAAAGACACTGGGTCCGAACAAGGTGCTGCGCGGCATCTCCTTCGACGCGCAGCCCGGCGAGATCTTCGGGCTGCTGGGACCGAATGGCGCGGGCAAGACGACGACCCTGCGCATCATCTGCACGCTGCTGGCCCCCGATGCCGGATCTGTCGAGGTGCTCGGATTCGACACGCGCGTCGCACCGCAGGAGGTGCGCCGGCGCGTAGGCGTGGTCACGGCGGAGATCGGCATCTACCCACGCCTCTCCGCGCGCGAGAACATCACCTACTTCGCGGAGTTGAGCGGCGTCCTCGATGGTGAGCTCCTCCGCAGGGTCGATGGCGTGATCGAACGCCTCGACATGGGCTCGTTCGCCCAGCAGCGAGCCGAGAGCCTTTCGTCGGGCCAGAAGCAGAAGGTCGCGATCGCCCGCGCCATCGTCCATGACCCGCCGGTCCTGATGTTCGACGAGCCCACCTCGAACCTGGACGTGCTCGCATCGCGCGAGATCCGCGACTTCATGGTCGAGTCGAGAGGACGCGGCAAGTGCGTCATCTTCTCGACGCATGTGCTGCACGACGCCGAGCGGCTGTGCGACCGGGTGACGATCATCCACCAGGGCCGCGTCGTGGCCAGCGGCACCACCGCCGAGGTGCGCGGCAATTTCCGCGAGCTGGAGGATTCTTTCTTGTCTCTGGTCGAGGCCGCGCCATGAGCTCGGTCGCCATCGTGTTCTGGAAGGAGCTCCGCGAGATCCTTCGCGACCGCCGCACGCTGGTCGCGATCGCGCTCGCCGCGCTTGCAACCCCGATCGTGCTCTTCGTGATCTCCCAGGTCTCCACCCGCACCGCCGCCCAGACGTACACGGCGGGGTACTCAGGTGACATTCCCGCCGGCCTCGGCATCCTGTTCAACGCCACCGGGCTGAAGCTCGAGCGCGTCGCCGACCCGGCGGCGGCGGCAAAGCAGGAGGTGGACATCGGCATTGTGTTCACGTCCAGCGGGATCGAGGAGTACTACGACCCCTCCCGGCAGAGCGCGCAGATCGCCGACATCCGGCTGCAGACGTTGCTGGGTCGCTACGACGCCGCCAGGATCGCAGCCTCCCTGCAGCAGAAGGGGGTTGATCCGTCTGTGCTGAACCCGCTACCGGTCACCCTGCACCCGCTGAGCTCGCCGACACAGGCCGCGGGCAACTCTTTCCTGAGCTTCTTCCTGCCTTACATCCTGATCACGATGAGCCTGACAGGCGGATTGTCGGCCGCCCTGGACAGCTCGGCGGGGGAGCGTGAGCGCAAGACGCTGGAAAGCCTGCTGCTCACGCCGGCGCCGCGAGGCCAGATCCTGATCGGCAAGATCCTGGCCGTGAGCCTGATCAGCCTCACCGCCGCCATCGCTGCGATCGGGTCGATGCTGATCGCATTGAGCCAGATCTCTTTCGGCATCAGCGGGCAGCAAGCCCAGATCACCCTCACGCCGCTGGCGGCGGTCGTGATGGTCTGGCTCGCAGTCCTGCTGGCGGCCTCGTTCAGCTCGCTAACCATCGCCCTCGGCACCCTGGCCCGCAACTTCCGCCAGGGGCAGGCTTACGCCACACCGCTGTACTTCATCACGATCTTCCCGGCGGCGATGGTGCTCTTCATCCCGGACTTCAGCCCGAGCCTGTGGTACTACCTGATTCCGATCCTCAACGCCGTCCTCGTGCTCCGCGACGCGATCGTCCACAACGCGCTTTCCTGGAGCCCTCTGATCGTGACCTCGGCCAGCCTGATCCTCACCGGCGGCCTTTGCTTTTACGCCGCCCTGAGGCTGTTCACTCGTGAGGCGCTGTTGGTTCGCTCGTAACCCGCCGGTGGTGGCAGACTGTTATGGGTAACGATGGGACGCCTTGAAGAAAGGGACCTGCGCAGCCTCGAGCGCAGAAGCATGTACACGATCTTCCATCCCCTTGACGTGGACGAACCACTGCCGCGGGAGCTGATCCAGGAGGGGTGGCGGCACCGCATGGGCGAGATCCGATTCGTCGAGCTCACGGGCGCGCTCTACCTGCCGGCCTTGATCGTCGTCCTGCTCGTGCTCGGCTCGATGCACGTCAATCCTCTGCTGGGTTTCATCGTCATGGCGTCGCTGTTGGTGGGTTTTTTCGTCTACGCGCTGTCGGCCCGGTACCGATAGCCGGCGCCCGGTTCGGCGTATAACCGTGCCATGACCCAGGCGGTGATCGTGGCTTACGGTCGCTCCCCGATCGGACGGGCGCGGAAGGGTTCGCTCGTCGACGTCCGGCCCGACGATCTCGCCGCGCACGTCGTCACCAAGGTTCTGGACAAGGTTCCCGAGCTCGACCCAACCCAGATCGAAGACCTCATCTGTGGATGTGGGCTCCCGGGTGGCGAGCAGGGCCACAACATCGGCCGGGTCATTTCGATCCTGGCCAGGCTCGACGTCCCGGGCGTCACCGTCAACCGCTACTGCTCCTCATCGCTGATGACCACCCGCATGGCGACCCATGCGATCGAGGCCGGCGAGGGCGACGCGTTCCTCTCGGTCGGGGTTGAGTGCGTCTCGCGCTATGGCAGCGGCTATCCGGACGCACCCGACACGTACAACCCCAGGCTGGTGCCCGGCAACACCGAGGAATATCCCGACATCTACATCGCGATGGGCCAGACGGCGGAAAACGTTGCCGCCCGCGAGAAGATCAGTCGCGAAGAGCAGGATCGTTACGCGGTCAAGAGCCAGGGCGCGGCGGTCAAGGCGCGTGACGACGGCTTCTTCGAGCGCGAGATCATCCCCGTCCCGCTGCCCAACGGCCAGGTGTTCACCAAAGATGATGGGCCGCGGCCCGGCACGACGGTGGAGGTCCTCGCCGCCCTGCAACCGGCCTTCCGCGAGAACGGCACAGTCACCGCGGGCAACTCGTGCCCGCTCAATGACGGCGCGGCAGCGGTGGTCGTGATGTCAGAAACGCGCGCCAGGGAGCTGGGGATCAAGCCGCTCGCGCGCGTGGTCGCGACCGGCCTGTCCGCGCTCGAGCCCGAGTTCATGGGCCTGGGTCCGATCGACGCCTCGAAGCAAGCGCTCAAGCGGGCCGGGATGAGCATCGACGACGTCGACATCGTCGAGATCAACGAGGCCTTCGCCGCCCAGGTTATCCCGTCGGCGCGCGGCATCGGGGTCGACCCCTTCAGCGAGAAGCTGAACCCGCATGGAGGCGCGATCGCGCTGGGCCATCCGTTCGGCATGACCGGCGCCCGCATCCTGTGCACCCTGCTCAACGGCCTGCGCGAGCGGGACAAGACCTTTGGCCTGGAGACGATGTGCGTGGGCGGCGGCCAGGGCATGGCAATGATCGTGGAGCGCCTGAACTAGCCGAATTAAGCTAGCGAGCGGTGGGAGAGGACAACCGCCGCCTGTGGGCGGACTGGGTTGCGACTCAGATCGGCGGCGACGAGGCGCATCGGCGCATAGCTCTCGACGCTGCGATGCAGGCGCTCGAGGCCGGTCGCACTCCCGAAGAAGCGTCCGCCGCGGCGCGCGCGGCGGTGGGCGCGCCGGCCATGCCGTACGTGCCCTACGCGCAGCCCGGAGTCACGCGGTGCCGGTTCTGCGGATCGACCCCGGCGGTCCCGATGACTGTGTACGAGCACAGTGGCTACCTGATCCTGATGACGTTCAAGAACGTGAAAGGGCCGTTTTGCCACGACTGCGGCCTGCACGTTTGGCGGCGGATGACGAACGCCACTTTGCTCAGAGGCTGGCTCGGCGTGTTTTCGTTCTTCATCGCGCCAGTCACGGCGCTGGTCAATCTGCTCAACCTCCGCAAGCTCGCCTCGCTGCCCGCGCCCGAGCCTGGGTCAAGTGTCAGGCCCCCGGCCGACCCGGGGCGAGGGCTTTTCCAGCGCCCAGGCGTCTACGTCTACCTGGCCGTGATCTTTGTCGTCCTGTTGATCTACGTCATCCCCGCCTTCGCGGGGCGCTAGCGGGTCAGGCTCGGGCTTCGGACGCCGGTTGGAGCAGACTGTCGAGGATCCTCTCGAGCAGGCGACGCAGCGTCTTTCGCTCCTCGGATGAGATGCCCGACAGAACCTCGTCCTCGAGTCCTTCGCGTGCCCTGTCTGCCCGCTCCAGCGCGTGGCTGCCTGCCGTGGTCAGCTCGACGATGTGCCGGCGGCGATCCTGCGGGTCCCGCCTCCTGACCACGTAGCGAGCCGTTTCCAGCTCGTTCAGCAGCAGCACGACGGCGTTGGCATCCATGAACATGGCCGCTTCGAGGTCTCCCTGGGCCACGCCCGGGTGGTCGCGGATGTAGCCGAGGGTCATGTAAGGCTTCAAGCGCATGCCCAGGAGCTCCTCCGAGGAGCGCCTGTGGATCGCCTTGTTGAGCTGCGTGACCAGGGCCACGAATCCAGGCTCAAACCGCCTCTCGTCTGTCTTCACACCCATTGATCTTATCACCAACTCTTAACTATCCGAACCGCCCAGATAATCCATGAAATAGGGATCATCCCGATTCCGTTATAGTTGGCGTCTCTGGATTTGTCCGGCCCGTTCGTTTGGAGGTACTCATGAACCCGAATCTTCGAAGGTGGATGGCCCTGGTCGTGGTCTGCTTTGGCCAGCTGATGATCATGCTCGACACGACCATCGTGAACGTCGCGCTGCCGTACATCCAGCGCGACCTCCGCTTCAGCCAGGCCGACCTCACCTGGGTGGTCAACGCGTACCTGATCGCCTTCGGCGGATTCCTGCTCCTGGCCGGGCGCATGGGTGACCTGATCGGCCGCCGCAAGGTCTTCCTGGCCGGCGTATTCCTCTTCACGGTCGCATCCGTCGGCACCGGGTTTGCCCCGGCGGCGGGGAACCTCATCGCCGGCCGGTTCCTCCAGGGCGTGGGAGCTTCGCTATCGGCCGGGGTGATCATCGCGATCATCGTCACCGAGTTCCAGAAGCCCGCCGAGCGGGCGCAGGCGATGAGCGTGTTCACGCTGGTCATCGCCGGCGGTGGATCGCTGGGGCTGCTGGCGGGCGGGCTGATCACCCAGCTCGTGAGCTGGCACTGGATCTTCTTCATCAATCTCCCGATCGGCGTCGCGACCCTGATCCTGGGCGCGTGGCTCATCAAGGAGAACGAGGGTCCTGGCCTGAGCGAAGGCATCGACGTCGTCGGGGCGGTGCTTGTGACTTCGGCGCTGATGCTCGGCGTCTACGGGATCGTGACCGCCGCCGACTACGGATGGGCTTCCCCGCACACGCTCGGTTTCGCCGGGATTGCCGTAGTCCTGCTCGCGGTCTTCGCCACTCTGGAGCGGCGGATCGCGAATCCAATCCTGCCCATGCGCGTGCTCGCCCTCAGGTCCCTGACCGGCGCTTCCGTCGCGCGCGCCCTTGTATTCACCGGCATCTCGACCGCCTTTTTCATCGGCGTGCTCTACCTACAGCACATCCGCGGCTACGGCGCCTTCGAGACCGGGCTTGCGTTCCTCCCCACGACCTTCGTGCTCGGCGTCCTGTCGTCCGGGATCACGGCGCGCCTCATGGCTCGCTTCGGCCCGCGCAACCTCTTGGTGGTGGGCATGACGACGATCA
>Ga0066683_10000504_pt1 | contig 12610 bp, 14 predicted proteins | sample GraSoiAngelo_132_FD_62296 | JGI IMG/M metagenome (GOLD analysis project Ga0066683, IMG submission 62296) | Grasslands soil microbial communities from the Angelo Coastal Reserve, California, USA - 14_0929_02_40cm | ecosystem: Environmental > Terrestrial > Soil > Grasslands | place: USA... | reverse complement strand
GAGCCGGGCTCCGCCCGGCGGGAGCTGATGCCGGCCAGGGAGGCGAGGCATGATCCAGAGCGCCATCGCCGAGCTGATGGACGGACGCGACCTGAGCCAGGAGGGCGCGCGCGACGTGATGCGCTCGATCATGGACGGCGAGGCGACACCCGGGCAGATCGGCGCGTTCCTGGTCGCGCTGCGGATCAAGGGCGAGACCGCGGACGAGATCGCCGGTTGCGCCGAGGCGATGCGCGAGCACGTGCTCGTCGTCCGTCCGGTGCGCACCGACCTCGTGGACACGGCCGGGACGGGAGGTGACGGAGCCCGGACGTTCAACATCTCGACCGCGGCGGCCCTCGTCGCCGCGGCCGCCGGCGCAGGCGTCGCGAAGCACGGGAACCGCGCCGTCTCCTCGTCGTCGGGCTCGGCGGACGTGCTGGAGGCGCTCGGCTTCAACCTCGAGCTGCCGCCCGAGACGATCGCGCGCTCGATCGACGAGCTCGGCTTCGGCTTCCTGTTCGCGCCGACGCACCATCCCGCGATGCGGCATGCGGCGCCGGTTCGCCGCGAGCTTGCGACGCGGACGGTGTTCAACGTGCTCGGGCCGCTGACGAACCCGGCCGGGGCGCGCGCTCAGGTGGTCGGCGTGTACGCGCCGGAGCTTGTGCCGACGATCGCTGAGGTGCTCGCGCGGCTGGGAGCCGAGCGCGCGTTCGTCGTGCATGGAGCGGCCGGCGTCGACGAGCTCTCTCCGGCTGGCCCGAACCTCGTTTGTGAAGTTGCGGATGGGCGCGTGCGAAGCCGCGAGATCGACCCGCTCGACCTTGGCATCGCGCGCTGTGCTCCCGATGAGCTCCGCGGCGGGGACCCGGCCGAGAACGCCGAGACGATTCGCCGCATCTTCACCGGCGCCGACGGCGGGGGGCGCGACGCCGTGCTCCTGAATGCTGCGGGCGCGATCGCGGCCGGTGGCCTTGCTAGGGACCTGGCCGAAGGGGTTGGCCTTGCTCGCGAGGCGATCGACTCGGGGGCGGCAGGTGAGCGGCTCGAGGCTCTGAGCGCGTTCTCACGGGAACCGGCGGTGACCGCGTGAAGTTCCGCGACGCTCTCGCCGGTCCGGGTCTGGCGGCGATCGCGGAGATCAAGCGCCGCTCCCCCTCGGCCGGCGACCTGCGGCCCGACGCGGAGCCCGGAGTGCTGGCCCGCGAGTTCGAGCGTGCAGGCGCCGCGGCCGTCTCCGTCCTCGTGGACGAGCGCTTCGCGGGCTCGCTCGACGATCTGCGTTCCGCACGTGCGGCCGCGTCTCTGCCGCTCCTGGCGAAAGGTTTCTTCCGCGAGCCCGACGAGCTGGTCGAGCTGAAACGCATCGGCGCGGACGCGGTCTTGTTGCTGTTGCGGGACCTCGACGACGACGAAGCAGCGCGACTGACGGCCGTCGCCGCCGGCCTCGGCCTCGATGCCCTCGTCGAGGCCCACGACGAGGACGAGTTGGCGCGGGCAGTTGCGCTTGGTGCGGACCCGATCGGCATCAACGCGCGCGACCTCTCGACCTTCGCGATTGACCGCGACGCGCAACTCGACCTCGCGGCTCGAGCTCCGCGCGATCGAGTCGTCGTTGCGGAGAGCGGGATCGAGTCGCGTGCTCAGGCAGCGTCCGCCGAGCTGGCCGGAGCGGACGCGGTGCTCGTCGGTTCTGCGCTCATGCGTGCGCCGGATCCGGCGGCGAAGCTCCGCGAACTGCTCGAGCGGCCGCTCGTGAAGATCTGCGGGCTGACGCGAGAGGAGGACGTCGCCGTCGTGGCCGACGCTGGCGCCGACCTGGCCGGCTTCATCCTCGCCGCGGAGAGCCCGCGCCGCGCCGACCGCGTCCTGCCCGTGCCCGAGACGATGCTCTCGGTCGCCGTCTTCGTCGGCGAGCGCTCAGACGTCCGCTCCGACCTCGTCCAGCTGTACGAGCGCGAGAACGGCCACCGCGGACGCGACGCGGTGCTCCTGCGGGGCGAGGAGCCCGTGGCGCACGTGCTCGACCTCCCGTGGGAGCGCGACGACCCCCAGCACCACGCTCGAGCGGCGGTGAGCGAGGGACGGATCGTCCTTGCAGGCCGCCTCGCGCCCGAGAACGTCCGCGAGGCGATCGCGGTCGTCCAGCCGTGGGCGGTCGACGCAAGCTCGCAGCTCGAGCTCTCCCCCGGGGTCAAGGATCACGACCGGGTCCGCGCCTTCGTCGAGGCGGTGCGCTCGTGAGCGTCGGCGTCTACGGCCAGTACGGGGGGCGCTACGTTCCGGAGACGCTGATTCCGGCCCTGGACGAGCTGGCCATGGCCTGGGACCAGGTCCGGAGCGATGTCCGATTTGGACAGGAGCTCGACGATCTGCTGCGCACATACGGCGGCCGGCCGACGCCGCTCACGCTCGCCGAGCGCTTCGTCCCCGGAAAGCGCCTGTACCTGAAGCGGGAAGACCTCCTGCACACGGGCGCGCACAAGTTGAACAACGCGCTCGGCCAGGCGCTCCTCGCCCAGCGGCTCAGCAAGCAGCGGATCGTCGCCGAGACCGGCGCGGGACAGCACGGCGTCGCCGCCGCGACCGTCTGCGCGCGCTTCGGCCTCGAGTGCGTCGTCTACATGGGCTCCGAGGACATGCGCCGCCAGCGGCCGAACGTCGAGCGCATGCGGCTCCTGGGCGCGGAGGTGCGGCCCGTCGAGGACGGCACGAAGACCCTCCGCGAGGCGACGAGCGAGGCGATCCGCGACTGGCTGACAAACGTCGAGACGACGCACTACCTGCTCGGCTCGTGCGTCGGCCCGCATCCGTACCCCGAGCTCGTCCGCGAGCTGCAGGCAGTCATCGGGCGTGAGGCGCGGGAGCAGATCCTCGACGCCGAAGGACGCCTGCCGGAGGTCGCGGTCGCGTGCGTCGGCGGCGGCTCGAACGCGATCGGCCTCTTCGCCGGCTTCGTCGACGACCCGGACGTGCGGCTCGTGGGCGTCGAGGCCGCAGGCGCCGCGAGCCTCGGCGACGGACGCACCGGAGTCCTGCACGGAGCGCGCTCCTCGATCCTCGCCGACGAGGACGGCCAGGTGCTCGACGCGCACTCGATCTCGGCCGGCCTCGACTACCCCGGCGTCGGTCCCGAGCACGCGTTCCTCCGGGACAGCGGCCGCGCCGAGTACGTGAGCGCGACCGACGAGGAGGCGCTGGCCGCCTTTCGCGACCTGGCGAGAACGGAGGGCATCCTCCCCGCGCTCGAGCCGGCCCATGCACTCGCGCGCGCCCGCGACCTGGATGAGAAGCTGATCCTCGTCTGCCTCTCGGGCCGCGGCGACAAGGATCTCGAAGAGGTGATCGGCGCGTGAGGTACGACCCGACCCACGTCGCGTCCTTCTACGACGCGTACGGCGACCAGGAATGGACGCGCTTCGACGACGGACGCACGCCGCGACCCAGCCTCGAGGTTCACCTGGAGCACCTGCGACGCTTCGTCAAACCCGGCGACCATGTGCTCGACATCGGCGCCGGCCCGGGCCGCTTCTCGATCGAGCTGGCGCGACTCGGCGCCGCCGTCACCGTGGCCGACATCTCACCCGGACAGCTGGCGCTGAACGAGGCGCGCGTCGCCGCGGAGGGGCTCGAGCATCGCGTCGTCGAGCGCGCCGTCGCGGACGTGCTCGACCTCGCGCAGTGGGAGGACGGCACGTTCGACGTAACCGTCTGCTTCGGTGGCCCGCTGAGCTACATCCTCGACGACGCGGAGACGGCCGTCGCGGAGCTCGTCCGCGTGACGAAGCCGGGCGGGCACGTGCTGGTCTCGGTCATGTCCCTGGTCGGCGCGGCCACCCACTTCCTGTCGATCCTCCTCGACCTCGTACGGCGCGACGGCGCCCCGAAGAACGACGAGATCATCCGAACCGGGCTCCTCTCCGACGAGCCGGATTACGGCCACCTGCCGATGAAGCTCTACCGCTGGAGCGAGCTCGAGGCGCTGCTGACGCTGCACGGGACGATCGTCGCCGCCTCGGCGGCCGGGTTGCTGCCGTCGGCCGAGGTCGACGAGCCGGAGCTTGCAGAGTTCCTCGTGCGCACCGAGCTCGCGCTGGCCGATGAGCCGGGCGCCCTCTCCGCCGGGCAGCACATCCTCGCGGTGCTCAGGAAGGAGCCATGAAGGCACTCGCGATCTACCTGATGGCCGGCCCGGATGCGCCCGAGCTTGCAGAGGCGGCCGTCGAAGGCGGCGCCGACGTGATCGAGCTCGGCTTTCCGTTCTCCGACCCGCTCGCCGACGGGCCGGTCATCCGGCGGGCGGCGGAGCGGGCGCTCGCCCGGGGCATGCGGACGGGCGCCTGCCTCGAGTGCCTTGCGAACACCCGTGAGCGAGTCGACGCGCCGCTCGTCCCGATGACCTATGCGTCGCTCCTCGAGGCGCACGGCTACGAGCGCTTCGCCGCCGACGCGGAGGCAGCCGGCGCCACGAGCCTGATCGTCGCCGACCTCCCCGTCGGCGAGCGGCCAGAACTCCGACGGATCCAACTCGTCGCACCCACCTCCACCGACGAGCGGCTGGAGCTGGCCGCCGAGCAGACGGACGGCTGGCTCTACCTCGTCACCCTGACCGGGACGACCGGGGCCCGCGAACGCCTCTCCCCCACCCTCGCGGGCCTCATCTCCCGGGCTCGGGCGCTGACGGACGTCCCGCTCTACGTCGGCTTCGGAATCTCGACTCCCGAGCACGCCCGGGCCGCCGCTGCCCTGGCCGACGGCGTCGTGGTCGGCTCTCGCGCGGTCGAGATCGCCGGGGAGGGGCCGGCCGCACTGCGCGACTACGTCCGCTCGCTCCGCGCCGCCGTCGACTCTGCCGTCCCGGCGATAATCGACTGATGCGCATCTTCTCGGGCATCCGAGCGTCGGGGGACAAAACGCTCGGCAATTACATCGGTGCGATCCGGCAGTACGTTGCAACCCAGGAGCAGGGCGACGCCTTCTTCTGCATCGTCGACCTGCACTCGATCACGACGCCGTTCGAGCCAAACGTTCTGCGTGAGGCGACGATTGACGTGGCGGCCTGGCTCTTCGCATCCGGCCTTGATCCCAAACGCTCGACAGTGTTTGTCCAGAGCCACGTGCGAGCGCACGCGGAGGCTGCGTGGTTGCTGAGCGCCGTCACCAGTTTCGGTGAACTGAGTCGCATGACCCAGTTCAAGGAACGGGCGGAGGAACAGGAATTCGTCTCCGCAGGACTTTTCAACTACCCGGTGCTGATGGCGGGCGACATCCTGCTCTACCAGACCGACATCGTCCCGATCGGCGACGACCAACGGCAGCATCTCGAGCTCGCGCGGAATATCGCGGAACGCTTCAACGGGCGCTTCGGCGAGACGTTCAAGGTTCCCGAGGGCGTCTATCCCGAACTAGGTGCGCGCGTCAAGAATCTTCAGGAGCCCGAGCGGCTGATGTCCACGACGCGGGGCGTGCCGGCGGGGGTCGTCCGAATGATCGATGCGCCGGATGAGCTGCGGAAGAAGTTCAAAAGCGCGGTCACCGACTCGGGTACCGACGTTCGCCACGATCCTGAGACGAAACCGGGCGTTTCGAACCTGATCGAGATCATGGCGGTCATGAGCGAGCGCTCGATACCCGAGATCGAGGCGCAGTTCGACGGGCAGGGTTACGGCGCGTTCAAGGAAGGCGTCGCCGAGGCCGTCGTCGAGTTGCTCGCCCCAATCCAGGAGCGCTACAACGCCCTGCGCGCGGACGAGGGCGAGCTGCGCCGGATGCTCGCGCAGGGTGCAGACAAGGCCCGCGAGGCGAGCGCGCCGGTGCTCGAGACGATGTACGAGCGCATGGGCTTTGTTCGGCCTTAGCGGGCGGACGGCAGGGCTTTTCGCTGGAATCCTCGGGCTGTGCGTCGTTGCCGGCGCGCTTCACTTCGCGGACGTCTCTCCGGTCGCCGTTTTCCTCGTCGCCGCGGGGGCGCTGGCCGGGCTCGCCTGGGTGATCGGGATCGCGACCGAGACGGTCGGCTCGCGGTTCGGCCCCGCGCTGACGGGCGTATTGCAGTCGACGCTCGGGAACCTGCCAGAACTGTTCGTCGTCCTGTTCGCGCTCGCGGCCGGCGAGGTGGTGGTGGCGCAGACGTCGATCCTCGGCTCGCTGTTCGCGAACGCGCTGCTCGTGCTCGGCCTCTCGATCGTGGCCGGCTCGCTCACTGCACGGGACGGTGTGATGCGGTTCCGGAAGCGGCTGCCGAACGACACGGCGACGCTGCTGCTGCTGACGGTGTTCATCATCGTCCTGCTCGGGCTCTCGGACACGGTCGGCGATCGCGCGAGCCAGCACGCCGTCGCGATCTCGGCCGTCGGCGCTGTGTGTTTGCTGGCGGTCTACGCCGTCTGGCTCTTGAGCTACCTGCGGAGCGATCGGGGCGAGCCCGCGCTCGAGGAGGGCGCGCACGTTCCGTTCTCGTTCGCGACCGGGCTCGTCGTGCTCGCGGTCGCGGGCGTGGGCGCGGCGTTGGTATCGGACTGGTTCGTCGACGCACTCGACCCGGCCGTCGCAGCCCTTGGCATCTCGAAGGCGTTCACGGGGATCGTGGTCGTCGGGATCGCGGGCAACGCTGTCGAGAACATCGTCGGGATCACGCTCGCCGCGAAGGGCCGCTCCGATCTCGCGATCTCGGTGATCAAGAACTCGGTCGCGCAGATCGCCGCCTTCCTGTTTCCCTTGCTCGTGCTGATGTCGCTCTTCTTCGAGCACCGGCTGACGTTCGTGCTCTCGCCCGTCTACATCGGCGCGCTCGCGCTGACGGCGATCGCGGTCTGGCAGATCACGGGCGACGGCGAGGCGGTCGCATTCGAGGGCTGGGCTCTGGTCGCGATCTACATCGTGCTCGCGGTGCTCACGTTCTACGAGTGAGCTCGCGGACCGACGCGACCTCGTCATCGGTGAGCTCTCGCCAGCGACCTCGCTCGATGCCGTCGACCGTGAGCCCCGCGTAGCGGCTGCGGTGCAGGCGCGTGACGGGATGCCCGACGGCCTCGAGCATGCGCTTGACCTGATGCTTGCGGCCTTCGTGGATCGAGAGCTCGACGAGTGACGGGCCAAGTCTTCGCGCTTGGGCGGGCGCCGTGGGGCCGTCGTCGAGCTCGACGCCGCGCTCGAGCGCAGCCAGCGCCTTGTCCGACGGCTCGCCCTCGACCTCGGCCTCGTAGACCTTCTCCACCTCGTAGCGCGGGTGCGCGAGACGGTGCGCGAGCTCGCCGTCGTTCGTGAGCAGGAGCGCGCCGGTCGTGTCCGCGTCCAGCCGGCCGACGGGGACGACGCGTGAGTCGTGCTCGACGAGCCCGACGACCGTGGGCCGCCCGTGAGGGTCGCTCGCGGTCGTGACGACGCCCGCCGGCTTGTGCAGGAGGACGTACGCAAGCGCCTGCGGCAGGAGGAGCCGCCCGTCGAGGTCGACGACGTCGCCTTCCTTGACGTAGGTGCTGAGGCCGGCGGTGACGCCGTTGACGCGGATGCGGCCGCGCTTGATGAGCTCGTCCGCGCCCCGCCGGGAGGCGACCCCGGTGCGCGCGAGGTAGGCGTTCAGGCGCATCTCGGAAGTTTCATTCTTGCCACGGTTCCGTCACCCACGCGTACGGACTTCCCGATTAGGATCGCATCGGGGTACCAGTCTTGAGAGCGTAAGGTGGGCGGGATGGCGCGCATCCCCAGAGCAGCGGCCCTTCTACGTGTCTGTCTGCTAACGGCTCTGGTCGTGGCCCTCGTCCTCAGCACCGGGGGCGAGAACCGCTCTCGCGCACCAGAAGGTTTCGGAGAGGTCGGCAACCAAGTGGACTGTGGGTCGCAGCTGGGACTTCGTGCGGCGGAGAGGCGATACCGCTTGTGTCTGTATTCGCACCCTCGCTCGACGCTCCCCGGGCAGTCACGGGTCGGTCAGAAAGCACCTCGCGGCAGGCGGCTGCACTGGATCGTCTTTCATGAAGTGAGCGTGATCGGCGCCTAGGCGGGCCGGCGCTCGGCGAGCGACTCGAGCCGGCCGCGAAGCTCGTCCGCGTCGCCGCCGAAGTCGTCCAGCCGCGGCAGCGCCGCGAGGCTCTCGAGGCCGAAGACGCGCTCGAACAACGGCGTCACGCGATACCGCACCGCGCCCAGGTCGCCGCGGCCCGCCTCTGCGATCAGCCCGCGCTCGACGAGGCCTGCGACGACCGAGTCGACCGCCACACCTCGCCAGCGCGCGATGTCCGGCCGCGAGCACGGCCCGAGGTACGCCACGACGGCCAGCGTCTCGAGCGCCGCCTGCGACAGGTTCCGCTCGACGGGCCGCTCGAAGAGCCGCCCGCACGCCTCGGCCGCATCACGAGACGCGCGAAAAGCCCAACCGCCCGCGACTTGCTCGAGCACGATCCCGCTTCGCCCCTCGCGATAGCGCTCCCCGAGCAACCCGAGCGCCGTCTCGATGCGCTCCGCCTCGTCGCCGCACGCCTCCACGAGCGCGCCCACCGACAACGGCTGCGACGCGACCACGAGCAGCGCCTCGATCGTCCGCGCGAGCGAGTCGAGGGGGTTCGCCTGAATCAGGCGGAGCGGGCGTTCCATGAGACCTCCTCGTCGACGACCTCGCGGGACACGCGAATCGGGGCGAACGGCGCCGCCTGCTCGAGCCTGATCTCGCCCGCACGCCGCAGCTCGAGCAGCGCAAGAAACGCAACGGCCTGCTCGACGCGCGTCAGGCCCCCGACCTCGTGATCGAAGTCAAAGCGTGCGCGCCGCCCGAGCACCGCCCGGAACTGCTCCAGGAAGCGCGAAACGGGCGGGAAACGCAGCTCGAGATGAGCCAACGACACCTCCGGCGGCTCTGCGACCAACGCCTGCAGCAACGCCGCCAAGGCGGCCGGATCCTGCTCCGCGAGCCGCCGTTCCCCACGAGGCGCCAGCGGAGCAGGCCCGAGGCGGAAGAACCGGTCGCGTTCCGACGCCAGCCGTTCGGCCAGCCACTCGGCCGCCCCCTTGATCCGCCGGTACTCCTCGAGCCGCCGAGCCAGCTCCTCGGCCGCCTCGCCGGGCTCGAGATCCTCGAGATCGGCTTCGCCCGCAAGGAGGCCGCGCGCCTTCAGCTCGAGCAGCGCCGCGACCAGGACGAGGAACTCGCCGCACGCATCCAGGTCGAGCTCTTCCCGCTCGGCGAGCCGCTCCACGAACGCGAGCACGATCCCCGCCACGTCGACCTCGACGAGCGGCAGCTCCTCCCGCAATACCAGGGTCAGGAGCAGGTCGAAAGGGCCCTCGAATGCATCGAGGTCGAGCTCGAGCTCGCGAACGGTCATGGCGAGCAGAACGCTAGTTTCCGGGTCGGACGCGGCCACGTGGAATGGCCATCTTCGGCCCGCGGTCACCGTCCTCCTCCGAGGGCTTGCGCCGCCACGACCTCAATTTGCCGCCGAAGAACTGCCACCAGATGAAAAACGCCGTCGACAGCACGAACAGGATCAGCGACACCCACGCGTTCAGCCGCAGTCCTGCGATGTGGTGCGCCGGGTCGATCCGCAGCAGCTCCTCGAAGAACCGCCCGAACGTGTAGAAGGAGACGTAGAGCGCGAACAGCCCGGGCGCGCGGATCCGCCAGCGCCAGTCGATCAGCAGCAGCACCCCGACCATCGACAGGTCGTAGATGAGCTCGTAAAGGAAGGTCGGATGGAAGGTCGCGTACTGCTCGTACCCGGCCACGCGGTGATCGATGTCGATCTCGAGCCCCCACGGCCGGTCGGTCGGCTTCCCGTACAGCTCCTGGTTGAACCAGTTGCCGATCCGTCCCACGCCCTGAGCGAGGAGCAAGCCGGGCGCCACTGCATCCATCATCTTGGTGACGCTCTCGCCGGACCGCTTGACGACGATCGCCCCGACGACACAGCCCAGGAAGATGCCGCCCCAGACCCCGAGGCCGCCTTTCCAGACCTCGAACGCGCCCTTCCACTTCGGGTCGGGCACCTCGTTCCAGCTCGTGAGGTCGTGGTAGAGGCGCGCGCCCACGATTCCGGCCGCGACGCCCCACACGGCGACGCGGAAAATGAGATCCCAGTCACCGCCGCGGTTGACCCAGCGGACTCCGGTGAGGGCGACGCAGCCCGCGATCGCGACCAGGAGCATCAGCCCGTACATGTGCAGCACGAGCGGACCGACGTCGATCGTGCCCGTGTGCGGGGAGGGAATCGAGGCGATCACGAGCAGGGATTCTGCCGTGACAGCTGGATGCCTGCTAGCTAGAGCAGGATTCTGAGGGCCAGATCCGTAGGGCAGCCACGCTCGAGCAGGTCGACCGCGACATGCAGATCAACATCGTGTCGCACCGCAAGTCGACCAGCTGCGCGCGGCTCGTACCCGGCTCGCTCGAGCTCTTCCGCTCGCCACCGCTCGATGCGCTCCATCTCGGTGGGATCTGCCAAGGTGATGTCAGTGACCGCCACGCTGTCCTTTCTCGCCGATTGCCCTCATTGTTCGGTCAGACGACGGAAGGGGATCTCCCTATAGGGGGTGATTTCGACTTTTCACAAAAGCTTTACGAGGCGGTGCGTGCGATCCGGAGCGCTTCGTCTCTCGTGAGGCCGCCCTCGAGCCGTAGCGTGACGCTGCCCACCTGCCAGACGAGCGTGTTCCCGACCAGGCGTCCATGGCTCTCGCGGAAGCGGCCGTCGCGGTCCTGGAAGACGACCACGTGCGGGCCCTGGAACCACGCTCCCCCGTCGCCGATCCCGACCCGCTCGACCTGCGTGTCGCCCTGGATGATCTTCTCGATGTAGGTCCGCCCGGTGAACTCCGTGAGGAGCAGGCGCACGTTGAACGGCGTCCCCCAAAGGAGGGAGACCTTGCCGCCGGGGAGCGACTCGTTCACCCAGACGCTGTCCGGCTCGCTGTCCGGGACGCGCAACCAGGAGGCGCGGCGCCTGGCCTCCTCGAGGGTGACGCGCCGGCCCAGGTCGAGCCGGCCGTTAGCCGGCACCACGGGCAGTTTGTCGACGCGAACCACGCTGACGTTCCGCAGGCCGAGCCAGTCGAGGATCGCCGAGCGCGATTGGGGAACGGCGAACGCGGCGGCGATCGCAGCCACGACGACGACTGCGACAGCGATCGCGACGGGCCGGCGCCAGAACCGGGGCCGCTCGAGGCGTGCGCGGACGGCCGACGCCATATCCGGGGTCGGCGGGAACGCGACGTCCCGGCCGAGCGCGCGAAGTGCGGTCTCGAGCTCAGCCATAGGACTCCCTGAGATGCGCGAGCGCCCGCGAGGTGCGCGACTTGACCGTGCCCAGACGGACGTCGAGCGCCGCGGCCGTCTCATCCTCCGAGAGCTCGAGGAAGAAGCGGCACGCGATCACGAGACGCTCCTCCTCTCGCAGGTCGTTGAGGGCCGCGAGCAGCCGCTCGCGCTCCTCGCCTTCGAGTAGGACGCCCTCGGGGGACGGAGCCGCGCCCCCCGAGGATTCGTCGGCCGCGGCACGCAGCGAGAGGGCTGCGCGACGCCCGGCGGAACGGCGGCGGTTGCGAGCCTCATTGGCGACGATCCGGAGCAGCCAGGGCCGAAACGGGGAGCCCCGGCGAAAGCGCCCCAGCGCCCGGTACGCCTTGACGAACCCGTCCTGCGCGGCCTCCTCGGCATCGCTCGCATCGCCCGCGATGACGAACGCGGTGCGAAACGCGATCCCTTGGTGTGCACGTACGAGCTCCTCATAGGCGCCTTCGTCTCCGCGGCGAGCCCGCTCGACGAGCTCACTCTCTTCAGGTGGCCGGCTCACCACTTGTCGTTCTTACACCGGACTGGTGGACAAGGTTCCCTTACCTCTCGCGTTCCTGGCGCGTCGCTGCGTGTTCGTATGCCGCTGGCACGGTGTTAAGCCACACGGGCCGCCGGCAGGAGGACGGGCAGCGGCGGCCGGGGGCGAGAGAGGTTAGGGTTCCAGTTGATGTTCGCGAGAGTCGCACGGTACGAGGTCGAACCCGATCGGACGCACGAAGCAATCGAGGCGTTCCACGACGCCGCTGCCCAGCTCGAGGGAACGGAAGGGCTCGCGGGGGGCTACGTCTGCGTGGATTACGAGGACGGCGCGATCATGTCGATGACGCTGTGGCAGAACCGCGTGGCGATGGACGAGAGCGAGCGCAAAGCCGCAGGGCTCCGCGCAGACGCCGCCAAGCGGGTCGACGGCAGGGTCGTCTCCGTGCAGTCCCTCGACGTCGCGATCGAGATCGGCGCAGGCGTCCGCAGCTAGCAGCGCTCAGTCGGGATCACCCTCACGCGTTCGAGTACTCGAACTGCGAGTACACCGCGTGCCGTTGCGCCAGGTCCCAGCTCATCTCGGGCAGGTCGATCTGGAACCGCTCGCTCTCGGCGATCTCGCCGTCACGCCAGATGAATCCGGTCGTCTTGACGATGCGCACGTCGTTCACGTCGCCGGTGACCGGGTTCGTCAGCGGCGCCATCTGGTTCTCGGTCACACCCGCGATGGCGACGCGTGAGCGCTTCCCGTCGACGCTGACGTCGATCGTGGCGCGCTCGACAGCGGTCGGCTCGTCGAGGGTCGAGTTGAAGATCTCGAACAGCCCGTAGCCTTCCTCCCCACGCCAGATCCGCGCCAGCGCC
>Ga0066683_10000501_pt1 | contig 12623 bp, 6 predicted proteins | sample GraSoiAngelo_132_FD_62296 | JGI IMG/M metagenome (GOLD analysis project Ga0066683, IMG submission 62296) | Grasslands soil microbial communities from the Angelo Coastal Reserve, California, USA - 14_0929_02_40cm | ecosystem: Environmental > Terrestrial > Soil > Grasslands | place: USA... | reverse complement strand
GGCACCGCCTACCTCGCGGTGGACTACCACGAGTTCGACGACAACCGCCCGTACGTCTTCCGGACCACCAACTACGGCCAGACCTGGGTCGACCTATCGCGCGGCCTGCCCACGTCTGATCCGGCGCGGGTGATCCGCGAGGATCCGAACCAGCGCGGTTTCCTCGTCCTCGGCACCGACGCAGGGCTGTTCTACTCGCGCGACGACGGCGCCACCTGGAAACAGATCAGGGGCAGCTTCCCCACGGCTCCCGTGTGGGACGTGCAGTTCGTGGCGCGGAAGCACGATCTGGTGATTGCGACGCACGGCCGCGGACTGTTCGTGCTCGACAACATCACGCCGCTCGAGGAATTCACTCCCCAGGTCGCCCCGGGCGACTTGCATTTGTTCGGCACGCTACCGGCGCGGATCCGCGTGCGCCCGCGCCGCGAGGGCGCGGCCGCGTCGCGCTTCACGGTGCCCAACGCGCCGCAGGGAGCGATGATCGATTACTACCTCCGCTCCGAGCTCAAGCCCAGCGAGGAGCAGAAGAAGCAGCGCCAGACGCCCGTCAAGATCTCGGTCACAGACAGTCACGGCGACACGGTGACCACGGCTTACGGGCCTTCGAAGCAGGGCTTCAATCGTCATGTATGGAACCTGCGCTACGAGGCGCCGGAGCGCCTCACCTTCGAGAAGCTGCAGGAGGAGGAGGAGGAGAATCCGTTCCGCACTATGGTCGGTCCCCGCGTGGTGCCGGGGACGTACACCGTCGCCGTGACCGTGGCAGGCAAGACGGAGACTCGCGCTGTGACGGTCGAGCCCGATCCGCGGATCCCCGCGGCTGCCGCAGCCTTCGTGGCCCAGACCCGCGCGGGGCTCGAGCTGCGGAACGCCGTGTCGGCGTTGCATGTGGCGCTGAACCGCATGAGCGGGCTGCAGGATCAGCTCCAGCACCTGCGTCAGACGCTTCGGGGTAGCGGTGTGGGCGCGGCTGACAGCGTGGAATACCGCCCGGTGCTCCAGCAGGCGGACGCGCTCGGCAGAAAGCTCAAGGAGCTAAAAGACAGCCTCTACAACTCCGACGTCCAGCGGGATGCCCCTGAAGACGACATCCATTACCTGACACGCTTCGGGGAACGGCTCGAGCGTATGAGCTTTGGGCTGTCGCAGGCGTACGCGCAGCCGCCGTCCGAGGTCGTGGCCGCCGAGCTGCAGCGCCTGAAGGGCGAGCTGGACGGTCATCTTGCGAAGTTCAACGCCCTGCTGCGGACGGACGTCGTGGCGTTCAACAGGATCGCGGTCGAGCACCACGCACCGACGCTCGTGGGAGGCGATCCGGTGCAGATGCGCGCCGTGGCGGTGGACTAAGGCCGCACGCGCTCGGTCGGGATTTCGGTCGGAGCAGGCGGCGGCGCCGCCGGGGCAGGCGCGGGTGCGGTGTGCGGCACGACCTTCTGGAAGAGGGGGCGGAACCTCTCCCAGTCCTCGAGCACGGCCGCCGCCCGGGGGCTGCCGGTCTTGTCCAGGTGCTCCCGCACGAGGGCGCGCACCACGTCCGCGTCCGCCTCGTCGAGGGGCCGCGCGTCCACCATGTCGAAGTTGCAGCGCGAGGCGAACGTCCCCGCCTCGTCGAGCACGTAGGCGAGGCCATTCGACATGCCGGCGCCGAAGTTACGCCCCACCTGTCCCAGCACCACGACGACGCCCGACGTCATGTACTCGCAGCAGTGGTTTCCCGCGCCCTCGATGACGGCGACGGCGCCCGAGTTCCGCACGGCGAACCGGTCGCCGGCGCGGCCCGCCGCGAATAGCTTCCCGCTGGTAGCACCGTACAGCGTCGTGTTGCCGAGGATCACGTGGCGGTGGGTGGCGCCGGCGTAGGCCGCCTCGCGGAACGGCCGGATCACGACCTCGCCCCCCGACAAGCCCTTGCCCACGTAGTCGTTCGCCTCCCCTTCGAGCTCGAGGTGCATCGCCGGGACGGCGAACGCACCGAAGCTCTGGCCGGCGCTGCCGCGGAAGCGCAACCGCACGTGCCCGACGGGGAGGGCGTCGCCGCCGCGATCCACGATGCGTCCGGCGACGCGCGCGCCGACGGTCAGGTGGTGGTTGCCGATGTCGTACACGCCGGCGAACGGCCGGCCGCTGTCGAGGCGCGGCTCGAGCACGCTCAGGATTTCCTCGTCGAGCGACTCGACCCCGGGGCGATCGTTCCGCGCCACGGTGCGCCGCCGCGGTGCGTCCCGCCCGCCCAGCGGGTCGGCTAGGACCGGGACCCCGGCGAGCGGGTTCGCCAGCACGGCCGACAGGTCCAGCATCTGGGCGCGCGGCATCTCGGGGTGGTCGACGCGCTCGAGCAGGTCCACCCGGCCGATGACCTCGTCCAGGCTGTGGAAGCCGAGCTCGGCGAGGATGCGCCGCACCTCTTCCGCCATCCAAGTGAAGTAGCCGACCACCTGGTCCGGCGTGCCGGTGAACTTCGCCCGCAGCTCGGGCTTCTGTGTCGCGATCCCGGTGGGACAGCTATTCAAGTGGCACTGCCGGGCCATGTCGCACCCGATGGAGACGAGTGAGGCGGTCCCAAAGCCGTACGCCTCCGCGCCGAGCAGCGCGGCGATCACGACGTCGCGGCCGGTGCGCAGGCCCCCGTCCACGCGCACCTCGATGCGGTGGCGCAGGCCGTTGGCGATCAGCCGGGCCTGCGTCTCCGCGAGGCCGAGCTCCCAGGGAGAGCCGGCGTGCTTGATGGACGACAGGGGCGATGCTCCCGTGCCCCCGTTGTGCCCGGAGATGAGCACGTAGTCGGCGTAGGCCTTGGCGACGCCCGCCGCCACGGTCCCCACGCCCGCCTCCGTGACGAGCTTCACGCCCACGCGCGCCCTCGGGTTCACCTGCTTCAGATCGTGGATCAGCTGCGCGAGGTCCTCGATCGAATAGATGTCGTGGTGCGGCGCCGGCGAGATCAGCGGCACCCCGGGCACGGAATGCCGCAGCCGGGCGATCAGCGCCGTCACCTTGTGACCGGGGAGCTGGCCCCCTTCGCCGGGCTTCGATCCCTGCGCCATCTTGATCTCGAGCTCCTCGGCGCGCATGAGATACCGTGTCGTCACGCCGAACCGTCCCGACGCGACCTGCTTGATCTTGTTGTCCGCGCGGTCGCCGTTCGGCAGCGGAGCGTAGGTATCCGGATCTTCGCCGCCCTCGCCACAGTTGGACCGTGCGCCCATGCGGTTCATCCCGATCGCGAGCGTGCGGTGCGCCTCGGGTGACAACGCGCCGAGCGACATCGCCGTCGTGATGAACCGCGTGCGGATGGCCTCGGCGGGCTCGACCTCCTCGAGTGGGATCGGCCCGCGCGACCGCATGGTGAGCAGGTCGCGAGGGCTCGCCGGCGCGCGCGCCGTGAGCCGCGACAGGAAGTCCGCGTAGCCGTCCCCGCCCGTGGCGCCGTCGCCGATCGCGCGCTGCAACGCCTTGACGATCGGGGGCGACCAGGCGTGATCTTCGCCCTCTTTCCGGAAGCGCACGCGGCCGAAGTCCGGCAGCCCGGCCTGCGCCGCCTCCGCCGGGTAGGCGGCGCGGTGCCGCGCCAGCACGTCTTCGGCGATCTCCGCAAAACCGATTCCGCCGATGATGGACACGGTGCCCGTGAAGCAGCGGTCGATCACCTCCGCTCCGAGCCCCAGCGCTTCGAAGATCTGGGCGCCGCAGTACGACGAGAGCGCCGAGATACCCATCTTGGACAGCACCTTGAGCAGGCCCTTTTCCGCCGCCGCGCGAAACTTGAGCCGGGCCTCGCGCGGTGTGGGACGGGGTGCGTCGGTCGGCTTGCCCCGCTCCTCCTCCGCAAACAGCGCCTGGACCGACTCGAGCGCGAGCCACGGGTGCACCGCCTCCGCCCCGTAGCCGATCAGCGCGGCGCAGTGGTGCACGTCCCAGGAATCACCCGCCTCCGCCACGAGGCTGGCGCGCGTGCGCAGGCCCTCGCGGAGCAGGTGCTGATGCACGGCGCCGATGGCGAGCAGCATCGGGATCGCCGGGTGGTCCCGGTCGGCTGCACGGTCGCTCACGACGACGATGCGCGTCCCCTGGCGGACCGCGCGGGCCGCCGTGCGCGCGAGCTGGTCGAGCGCGGTGCGAAGTGCGTCGGGTTCAGCGGTCGCCTGCCAGGTCGCGGGAAGGGTGGTCGCGGGCACGCCAGCCACGTTCTGCAGCGCAGCCATCTCCTCCTCTAGCAGCACGGGATGGTCGATGCGCACCAGCCGCAACCCGGCGGACCGGTCGAGGAGGAGCGAGCTACGCCGGCCGAGGTGCATGCGCAGCGACATGACCAGCTCTTCGCGCAGCGGGTCGATCGGCGGGTTCGTCACCTGCGCGAAGCGCTGCCGGAAGTAGGCGTAAAAGGTCGGGGCGATGCGCGCGAGCGGCGGAATCGGCGTGTCGTCGCCCATGCTCCACACGGCGTCCAGGCCCGCGCCGCCCATCGGCTCGAGCACGTAGCGCAGGTCCTCGAAGCTGTAGCCGAACGCCCGCTGCCGGGCGACCAGGGCGGCGCCTTCGAGCGCCGGCTCGGCGGCCTGGCCGGTGGGGCGCAGCAACCGGATGCTGCGCGCCGCCCAGCTGGCGTAGGGTCGCCGCTGCGCCACCTCGCGCTTGGCTTCGGCGTTGTGCATGATCGCCTTGCGGCCCGTGTCCACCACCAGCAGCTCGCCCGGGCCGAGACTACCGCTCTCGACGACCTCGCGAGGGTCGAGGTCGACTAGGCCGACTTCGGAGCCCGCGACCACGAGCCCATCGCGCGTGATCTTATAGCGGCAGGGGCGTAGCCCGTTGCGGTCGAGCGCCGAGCCGGCGATCACCCCGTCGGTGAAGGCGAGCGCGGCAGGGCCGTCCCAGGGCTCAAGCAGACACTCGTGGAACTCATAGAACCCGCGGAGCGAAGGGTCGATTTCCGACCCGCCCTCGTGTGCCTCCGGCACCAACATCATGATGGCGTGGACCGGGTCCCGGCCGGAGCGTACCAGGAGCTCGAGCGCGTTGTCGAGGCTCGTGGAGTCGCTTCCCTCAGTCCAGATCACGGGCTTGAGGCGGTCGACCGCGTCACCCCAGACAGGCGAGGCCAGCGCTGGCTCGCGCGCCTGCATGGCGTTGCGGTTCCCCCACAGCGTGTTGATCTCGCCGTTGTGCGCCAACAGCCGGAACGGCTGCGCCAGCGGCCAGCTCGGCAGCGTGTTCGTCGAGTAGCGCTGGTGAAACAGCGCGATCGCCGTCTGATAGCTGGGCGACTGGAAGTCGCGGTAGAAGTTCGGCAGCTGAGTGCCCGTGAGCAGCGCCTTGTAGACGACGGTGCGGCACGAGAGCGAGCACACGAAGAACGGCGTCAGCTCCGGGCCGGCCGCGGCGACGCGGGCGTCGATCGTGTGGCGAGCGAGATGCAGCGCCCGCTCCCACGCGGCCTCGTCGGGCCAGCCGCCGCCGGCAGGGGCGGCAACCAGCGCCTGGCGCAGGGTGGGGCAGGTGGCGCGGGCCGTGGCACCGAGCACGGCCGCGTCGACCGGCACTTCCCGCCAGCCGAGGATGGGGAGACCGTCCTCCCGCAGCACGTCCTCGATGATCGCCGTGGCGCGCGCCAGCGCGCCTGGCTCGCGGGGGAGGAAGAACGCGCCCAGCGCGAACGGTTGTCCGGGCTTGAGGTCGACCCCGAGCTGCGCCGCTTCCTCATAGAAGAGGCGGTGGGGGATCTGCGTGAGCAGGCCGGCGCCGTCGCCCGAGGAGTCGGTGGCCGCGGCACCGCGGTGGGCCACGCGGGCGACGGCCTGCAGCGCCAGCGTGAGCACGCCGTGGGACGGCTCGCCCGACGCCCGCGCCACGAAACCCACGCCGCAGGCGTCGTGCTCCCGCCAGGGGTCGAGTCCGCGCGCGCCCTGGCTCGCCTGGTGCGACCGGTCCGCGTCGTCCGCCATGCCCGCTCCCTCTAGTCAGCGCTCAAAAAAACGGCCCGCTCCGTTGGGAGCGGGCCGGGGGATTCTGTCTGCTGCCTGCACACCTACGCCGCCCGGTCGCTCCCGCTGTGGGGACTAGCCGGAATCTTCGTGACGGGGTTCTGCGGCAGCCGGTTATTCACGGTATCGGGCCCACCATAAGTATGAATCGGCTCGCATGAATATGCAGCTTGCAGAATAAATATACCAGATTGTTCCAACCGCCGTCAAGGGGCAGCCTCCGGCCTTCGCCCCACCCGTTGTGGGGGGTTAGTTTCCGGCTCCCCCTCCCCACGGATCGGTTGGGTGACCACCATGCGCTTCCCGGAGCTCGGGCGCCGACCGGCAGGCCGCGCCCTCCTCGCCTACCTCGCCGTCCTCGTTCTCCTCGCCCGTTCGCTCCCGGGGCAGGGCCCCGCGCTGACGGTCCACTCCATCTTCGGGTCCCGCGACTTCGCGAACGACCTGAGAGAGACCGAGTGGATGCGGGACGGGACAGCGTATACCTACCTCGAGTCCGATTCGAGCGACGAGACCAATCTGTACCGCGTGGACGCCGTCTCCGGGGCGCGCACGGTCCTGGTCCGCGGCGCCGAGCTGGTGCCCCCCGGAGCCCGGGACCCGATCGATGTGGACGGCTACCAGTTCTCCCGCGACGGCGCGAAGCTGCTCATCTACACCAACTCGGTCCGGGTGTGGCGCCAGAATACCAAGGGCACCTACTACATCTGGGACTTCGCAGGGAAGCGCCTCGTCCCCATGAGCCGCAAATCCGGCTACCAGATGTTCGCGAAGCTCTCGCCCGACGGGCAGCGGGTCGCCTTCGTCCGCGACAACAACATCTTCGTGAGCGACCTCGCGAGCGGCGCCGAGACGGCCCTCACCACTGACGGCGGCGACAACGTCATCAACGGCACCTCGGACTGGGTGTACGAAGAGGAGCTCGATCTGCGGGACGCCTTTCGCTGGAGTCCCGATGGCCAGCGCATCGCCTTCTGGCGCTTCGACCAGACGGCGGTCCGGCCGTATTACCTCGTTAACGCCGACCAGCTCTACCCGACGCTGGTGCCGGTCCACTATCCCAAGGCCGGCACGCCCAACTCGGAGGTACGGATCGGCGTCGTGGAGCTCGCGACCGGCCGCACCGCCTGGGTGGATCTGGGTGCCGACCGGGACATCTACGTGGCCGCGATGGACTTCGCCGACTCACCCACCGAGATCTGGCTGACCCGGCTGAACCGGGCGCAGAACCGGGTGGACCTGCTGCTGTCGGATGTCCGCAGCGGCGCGTCCCGGACGATCATGACCGACCGCGACTCGGCCTGGGTGGACGCCCATCAGCCAGTCTGGTTCGACGGGGGAAAGCAGTTCCTCTTCGCGAGCGAGCGGGATGGCTACACGCACCTGTACCTCTACACGCGGTCGGGCGCGCTGGTGCGGCGCGTCACCCCGGGCGATTGGGACGTGCTCGAAGTGCGTGGCGTCGACGAAAAGGCGCGCGCCGTGTACGTCACGGGGGCGATCGACGGGCCGCTCAGTCGGCCGCTGCTGCGCGTCGGGCTCGACGGCAAGGCCGTGACGCGGATCTCGCGCGAGCCCGGCTCGCACAACCCCGAGTTCGACCCCACGCGACGGTTCTACGTCGACCTGTACTCGCGCGTCGGCGTGCCGGTGGTCGAGCGGCTGCACAACGCTGACGGCAGCCTCATCCGGTCGATCGCGGACAACGCCAAGCTCGCCGGGAAGGTGGCGGCGCTGGGCCTCAAGCCGCCGGAGTTCCTGAAGCTGCGCACGCCGGATGGAGTGGAGCTGAACGCGCTGATCATCAAGCCGCGGGACTTCGACCCCGCCAAGCGCTACCCGCTCCTGATGTACGTGTACGGAGGTCCCGGCTCGCAGACGGTCCTCGATGCGTGGGGTGGGGCGGCGTACCTGTGGTATCAGATGCTCGCCCAGGAGGGCTATCTCGTCGCGAGCGTCGACAATCGCGGGACCGGGGCGCGTGGCGCGCGCTTCCGGAAGCTCACCTACCTGCGACTCGGGCACTTCGAATCCGCGGACCAGATCGCCGCGGCGCGCTCCCTTGGCTCGCTCCCATACGTGGACGCGTCGCGTATCGGCATCTGGGGGTGGAGCTACGGGGGCTACACGGCATCGCGGTCGCTGTTCCTGGGGGGTGGCGTGTTCCGGGCTGGGATCGCCGTCGCTCCCGTGACCGACTGGCGCTTCTATGACACGATCTACACGGAGCGCTATATGCGCACCCCGGCGGAGAACCCCGAAGGCTACGATGAGGGCTCGGCGCTGGCGTACGCCGACTCACTCAAGGGTCGCTTCCTCGTGGTCCACGGCACGGGAGACGACAACGTGCATTTCCAGAACACGCTCCGCCTGGTGCAGAAGCTCGAGCTCGCGAATAAGCAGTTCGACATGCGCATCTATCCGAACAAGACGCACTCGATCTCGGGGGGCAACACGAGCGAGAACCTGTTCGGCCTGCTCACCGATTGGCTGAAGCGCAACCTGTAGCGACAGCGCTCCGCGTGCGCTGGGGCCTCGCGGTCCTGACGCTAGTCAATCTGTTCAATTACCTCGACCGCTACGTGCTGGCGGCGCTTGGGGAGAGCCTGACGCGCTCGCCGCTCCACGTCACGGACACGCAGTTCGGTGTGCTCGCGAGCGGCTTCATCGTCGTGTATATGCTCGCCGCCCCGCTGTTCGGGACGCTGGGCGATACTCGCTCCCGCACCCGGCTCATCGCCCTCGGCATTTTCCTCTGGAGTCTGGCGACCGCCCTGGGGGGCCTCGCGTGGGGATTTGCGAGCCTGCTCGTCGCGCGCGCGCTGGTGGGAGTGGGCGAGGCGGCCTACGGGACCATCGCGCCGAGCCTGCTCGCGGACTACTACCCCCGCTCCCATCGCGGCCGGGTGTTCTCCATTTTCTTCGCGGCGATCCCGATCGGCTCCGCGCTGGGTTACGTAGTCGGTGGCCAGGTGGACGTGCACTTCGGGTGGCGTAGCGCGTTCTTCGTCGCGGGCGTGCCAGGGCTAGCACTCGCGGCCCTGGCGCTGCGGCTGCCGGATCCGCCGCGCGGCGTGTGCGACAGCGAGTACGTGGGCGAGCGCATCACGGCGGGAGCCGTGCGGACAGCGTACGCCGCGCTGCTGCGCAATCGCCCCTACGTCCTGACCGTCCTCGGGTACGCCGCCTACACGTTCGCGCTCGGGGGCATGGCGGTCTTCCTGCCAAAATTTCTGATCCGTGTGCGAGCGCTTCCCGAGGGACCGGCGACGCTGTGGTCCGGCATCAGTCTCGCGGCAACCGGCTTCCTCGGCACGTTTGCGGGCGGCTGGATCGGAGACCGGCTGCTGCCGTTGACGCGACAGGCTTATCTGTGGATCTCGGGAGTCGCCACGCTCGTCGCTGCTCCCATCGCATTCCTCGCGCTCGCGTCGGGCACGCCGGCCGTCTATTGGACCGGGATCGTCGTCGCCGAGATCCTGCTGTTCACTTCCACGGGCCCGATCAATTCGGCGATCGTGAACGCCGTGGCGCCAGGGATCCGGGCCACGGCGATGGCGGCAAGCATTTTCACGATCCACGTGCTGGGCGATGTGCCCTCCCCAACGGTCGTCGGCGCGATCTCGGATGCCAGCTCGCTCGCGCGCGCGGTCTTGATCCTTCCTGTAGCGGTGCTCGTCAGCGGTGCGATCTGGACCTACGCCGCCTGGTGCGGCGAGGTCACGGGGCGGGCTGCTGTTGCGTGAGGCAGTGAATGGTCCCGAGTCCCCACACCAGGTCCACGGCGTGAATCCCTACGACCGGACGGTCGCGGAACAGTTCGGCGAGTAGGCCGAGCGCCACGCGATCGTTCTGGTCGTTGAAGGTGGGAACCAGCACCGCGGCGTTGGCCGCATAGAAATTGGCGTAGCTCGCGGGGAGCCGCGTGCCGTCGCAATACAACGGCGCGGGCATGGGGAGCGCGATCACCTCGAGTTTTGCGCCGTCCTCCGCGCGCATTCCCTCGAGCCGCTCGCGGTTCTCCTCGAGCGCCCGGTAGTTGGCGTCGCGCGGATCGGTCTCGCGGCACAGCACCACCGTGCGGGGACCGACGAAGCGGCACAGGTCATCGACGTGTCCGTGCGTGTCGTCGCCTACAATTCCCCTGCCGAGCCAGAGAACGTTCGTCACGCCGAGGCAGGCGCGAAGCACGTCCTCCAACTCGCGGCGCCCCAGTGCGGGGTTTCGCACCTGGACCCTCGGATCGAGCAGACACTCCTCGGTCGTCAGCAGGGTGCCCCGGCCGTTCACGTCGATGCTGCCGCCCTCGAGCACGACGTCCCGGTCTCCTGCCCGTGCGCGGAACACCTTCAGCCTGAAGCGCCGCGCCACACGCTCGGGGATCCGGTCGTCCTTTTTCCAGTCGGGATACTTGGCCCAGGCGGTGAAGCGGAAGCGGGCGATGGCCACCTCGGCGGGCGATCTGGGACCGGTGCGCCGCAGGAAACAAGGCCCGAAATCGCGGGTCCAGCCGCGGTTCGTGGGGAACCGGAGGAACTCGACGCGCTCCCGAGGCACGCCCGACCGGGCCAGGACGGCGCGGGCCCGTCGCTCGTGCGCGCCTGAGTTGACCAGGGTCCGCACGACCTCACCCTGCGCGAGCTTGCGCACGATCTCCGCGTAGACCCACGGGATCGCCGCCATCTTGCCCGGCCAGTCGCTGGCGTTGTGGGGCCACCCGATCCAGGTCGCCTCGTGCCGTTCCCACTCGGCGGGCATGCGGAAGCCGAGGGACGAAGCGCTCTCAGGCATCAGCTCTCAGCCGTCAGCGCTGCGACGGCGTCTGTTGGCTGTTGATGGCTGACTGCTTACCGCTGCAGGCTGCTCGTCCAGGAAGCGACTGCTGATCCCTCCATACGCATCGATGCGCCGATCGCGCAGGAACGGCCAGCCGCGGCGTACCTCTTCGAGGCGCGCGAGGTCTACCTCGCCGATCAGCACCGTCTCGCGGTCCGGCGGCGCCTGCGCCACGACCGTGCCGAACGGATCCACGAGGAAAGAGCTGCCCCAGAACTCGATCCCGCCACCGTCCCCCCCGGCGGCCCGGTCGGGGCGCTCGAGGCCGACGCGGTTCACGGCGGCGACATAGAGCCCGTTGGCGATCGCGTGGCTGCGTTGGATGGTGCGCCAGGCCTCGAGCTGCTCGGCGCCGTGGACCGTCTTCTCGCTGGGATGCCAGCCGATGGCCGTCGGGTAGCAAAGGATGTGCGCGCCCTGGAGCGCCGTGAGCCGCGCAGCTTCGGGATACCACTGATCCCAGCACACCAGCGTGCCGATCCTTCCCACGCGCGTGTCGAAGGCGCGGAACCCCAGGTCGCCCGGGGTGAAGTAGAATTTCTCGTAATACGCGGGGTCGTCGGGAATGTGCATCTTGCGGTACAACCCTACCACTTGACCGTCGGCGTCGATCACGGCCGCGCTGTTGTGATACAGTCCGGGCGCGCGTCGTTCGAACACCGGGGCGATCACCACGACGCCGGCCTGCCGAGCGGCGCGGGCGAGAGCCTCCGTGGTCGGGCCCGGCACCGGCTCCGCGAGATCAAAGAGCGCGGCGTCCTCGCGCTGCGCGAAGTAGAGAGAGCGGAACAGCTCGGGGAGGCACACGAGCCGCGCGCCGGCGCGAGCGGCTTCCGCCACCTTGGCCACAGCCTTCTCGACATTGCGGGCGGGCTCGGGCGACATCGCCATCTGGACGAGCCCGAGCTTGTAGGTGGCGGGAGGCGTTGAGGCGTTCATGGGGGTGAACAGTACAAGCGCGTCTAGCCGAGCGACAGACCGTCGCTAGATTCGGTGACCTCGCCCGCGGATGGAGGCCTGTGATGCTGCGCTGGCTCCCATTTCAATCATTTCAATTCTGCGTCGCGGCGCTCACACTCGTCGCGGCGCGGGAGGGACGGATGGCGCTGTCGCTCACGAGTAGTGCGTTCCAGGAAGGGGACGCGATCCCCACCCGACACACCTGCGACGGAGCGGATGTCTCGCCGGCGCTCAGCTGGCGCGGCGCGCCCGCCGGGACCGCCGCCTTCGCCCTGATTGTCGATGACCCCGACGCTCCCGCGGGCACCTGGGTGCACTGGGTCCTCTACGACCTGCCCGCGACGATCACTGCCACGCCCGAGAACGTCGCGAAGGTGGAGACGCCGAGTGAGCTCGGCGGCGCGGTGCAGGGGAAGAACGACTTCCGGCGGCTGGGCTACGGCGGGCCGTGCCCGCCCCCAGGCCCCGCGCACCGCTACTTCTTCAAGTTGTACGCCCTCGCCACGACGCTCGGCCTCAAGCCGGGCGCGACCAAAAGCGACGTCGAGCGCGCCATGAACGGGCACGTGCTCGCGACGGCACAGCTCATGGGACGGTACGCGCGCCCGCGGCGGTGACCACCTCGGCGTCGAACACTCCCGTCAGGATCCGCCCGGCTCGCTTGACTTGCACCCACAGCCGGTAGCGGCCCGGCTGAGGGAACGCGTAGGGGAAGGAGACGCTCCCGTCGAGTGAGACCATCCCGGCGTGGGTCGTAGCCGCCCTCTCGTACTGGGTCAGCCGCGTCCCCAACGCACCTCTCGTCGTGTCCCCGGGCTGCCGCAGCAGAAACGTTTCCTGGGA
>Ga0066683_10000499_pt1 | contig 12624 bp, 24 predicted proteins | sample GraSoiAngelo_132_FD_62296 | JGI IMG/M metagenome (GOLD analysis project Ga0066683, IMG submission 62296) | Grasslands soil microbial communities from the Angelo Coastal Reserve, California, USA - 14_0929_02_40cm | ecosystem: Environmental > Terrestrial > Soil > Grasslands | place: USA... | reverse complement strand
ATCCTCCACAGACTCTCCTACCAATTCCCCACAAGCCAACCACGCGCTCATCCACCCTTCCCTCCCTCCCTCTCTCCCCCCTCCCCTTCACTCATCCTCCGCGAAGTCGGGGACTACGTAAGCTCAGACTACTACCTCCAGAAAACTGACTTGGTTTTACACGAAAAAACTGTACAAACCAGACGCCAAAAATCGACCAAGAAGCATAATAGGCCACTCTGAGAATCAGAAGCCCTCTTGCAGACAGAAAATCCGACCGGAGAAAAACAGCCAAAGAAACTCCTCGACCAGGAACCCTACGTTCTACCGCGCGAAACGCTCGCAGAAGCTGACGAGCGCCACGGCAAAAAATTCGAGACCCCCCAAGACCAGGAACCTCCAGAGTCCGCTGCCAGGAAGGCCAAGTTCCCTGGACCCAGAGCAAGAGCCCAGGAACTGCAGTGGATCATCAGCCGCTTCGAAGAAGGCGCAGACCATAACATGGTGATGAGCGAGCTCCGCGTGATGGGCTACACGTACGAGACGCGGAACAGGCTGATAGAGGACGCGACAGACTATACGCCCACCGACACACTCTCTCCAGAGAAGAAGCTCGAATACCGTCAGCATGGGAAGATCAGGCGGAAATAGCCCATGGAATGCATCGTCTGCGGTCATCCTCTCGAAGATCTCGACCCGTTCTGTCCAGGCTGCCGTGAGTACGTCTCGATCGTCGTCGAAGATCCCTTGTGGGACGATTATGATGAATGGATCGAACTCTGGGACTGAAGAATCAGAATCATCTCGGGATATCCGAGGATAGGAGGTGCAAAAATGAGCACACTGGAAGAGTTCACCACTCAAGAGCTGGACCGACTGACCAGGGAGAGAGAAGAGGCCATCAAAGCCAAACGAGGCCAGGAGGAAATCTGTAGAAACTCCTTCCGCAGATTCGACAGTGGACCACCCTCCGAAACCTCGGGCTATAGGCGGCCTACCATACCTGGGATCGATACCAGTCGGAGAGAGCAGACTTGTCCTACTGCCAAAGATACCCGTAGACGACCCCGCACAGGATGGTCGTCCACGGAAAGGATTCCACGTCATGAAACCCAACGGCAGCGAAGAATACAGCTGGACAGTTAACGTCAAAAGCCCCCTTTACCGGGACCTGCTGAAGATCCTGAAAGAGGCGCCGGACAGGAAGACCACGATCCGGGTCATCAGGACCGGCGAGGGACGGACCGACACGCGCTACACGGTGAAAAAGGCTGAATAGGATCCGCGAAAAGGCAGGGAGGGAACTCGAAAGCATCGCGTCGGTCCTTCGGCTGACAAGCCCGGGGACCCGTTGCCCTCCACAGCCGAGCGAAAGATCCATCCTCGGCCCCGCAGCGGCGATCCTCCTGATCCTCGCCGCAACCCTCCTTTTTGGAGCCCTATACCATTGAGCCCGTACCATAACCTGATGGAGCGGCCCATCGAAAAGTGTCCTTCACGCCATGATTTGTTCATGTATGGCTGGAAGTGTACAAACAGGACCTGTGTCTGTCTCTGCGACTACTGCCGGAGCCAGAGACGGCTGCACATGGAGTTCGAGAACCGGGGCATCTCGCAGCACTACGAGAGGCTGGAATGATTAAACCGACCGAGCGAAGCGAGGTCCCCGTCTGAACATTGGGAACTGGATCGTTCTCATCAGCGGCCTCCTCTACTTCGTCAGCCTCCTCATCATCGGATCCTGGACTGGATGGCGCATTCTGCTGCCGCTGGTGCCCGACAGTCCTCCAGACACTCCATGATCTCAGCTGCCACCGGAGAGACGGCTACTGCCACCTACCAACACCTGACCCCGGATATCGAAGGATACCCTTCACCCGAAAACAGGAGCCCATATATCTCCGGATAGCCAACCAGAGACTCCTGGAATGAGCATCAGCAGCCGGCTATTCGCAGAACTCGAAAAGCGCGGGAACCCGCAAGAAATCTACTACTACTTAGAGCGTTGTCTCTACAACGCGATGTTTTGTGCGAGAGATCGGACTGACGACTTCCTCGACATGGCCCACCGGCTGGCAGATCTTCTCGAACAGATCGCTGGTAACAGCAAGCCTAAGAGCCGGATAACCATGGATAGATCAGTGAGAAAAGATGAGAAACCTTAGAATGACGAGAAACTGGAAAGCTGGAATCTTTGGAATCCTCGCCGTAGCCTTCTATGTGGTCGGAGCGGGCCTCTCTGACGTGTCACGCTGGCCGATGACGATCATGGATACCATCAGCTTCCTCCTGGTAGCCAATGCCGTAAGGGAGAAGTGGCTGGAGTGAATGGTGAACCGTCATGAAAGATAACAAGTACGTTCGGAGAGTCGAAGGATTCAGCTGGCCCTACTGGTGCGACTACTGCCGGCTCTTCACCCTGGAGCCTGACAAACACCTTCATGTGGAGGCGCGTCGGAAATGAAGGATGACTGGGCTTTCGCTCTCGGCTTCGGAGGCGGAGCCGGAATCCTCCTCTTCATCCTCTATGCCATCGTCTTCGTCATGGGCCGCTGCATCGCGCCGCCGGGGGCAGTCTGCTACTGAGAGGCAGAATCTGCCCAGGCTGCGGCCGCCGCTACGACAGGTTCGCCAAGATGCTCGCCATGATGTGGTGTAGCAGCTGCCATATCGGCAGCCGTGGCAACGGCGAGAATAGCAGACGCTGCCAGACTAGGGCGAGGGGAAGGACCAGGCGGAGATGGGCGCCGCGATGATCTGGGAATGACGGATCTCTGCCCGGTCTGTGGACACCGGCTCGACCAGCGGCCAGACCTCTACTACGAATGCAGGGTCTGCGGCGGAGTCTTCAGCGAACAGCAGCTCGCAGACCTCGAACTGCTCCGGTAAGCCGAGTGAGCGAAGCGAGCTCCCGGACCATCGGCAGCCATAATAAGCCCGGCGCCGGACAATTGGGCGGCTTTGAGCTCTACTGGATGGTCATCAGGAGCAGACACCGGCGAATCCGGTGACACATACAACGTCGAGATGCAAAGCATGATTCAGCAATGCCCTCGCTGCGGCCGGGGCCAGAGGATCCGGCGGAGGCTCGCTGGCTGGGGCAGCCGCTTCTTCAACTGCCGATACTGCTACAAGCCTCTCTACTACAGCGACCAGAAGGCGCGCTGATGATCCGCGACGAGAAGATCCCGTGCCCGGTCCACGGCGTCCGGACAGTCCGGGTCCAGCACTACAACGGCCCCGGCGGAGCCCCGAGAAGCGAGTGGCACCGCTGCACCCGCTGCGAGTTCAAACGCTGGGTCTCGATCAACCTCTGGATCATCATCGGAAGCACGCTCCTCGTCGGCGCCCACGTCCAGAACGTCCTCGTCTACCTCCACGTACTATCTCCAGGGTGAACGCTACGACTGGACCCGGGATCCTCGCGGCCTCGAAAAGATTTTTCACGCCGGCCGGGCTCGCTGCTTACAGCATCTTCCTCGCGTCACAACTCTTGATCTTGGCTGCGGAACAGGTCTCATTACTCGGACACTCTGGCGACCTATCGCCGTTGATCTCAGCCTCTGGAATCTCAGGAGGCTTCTTCATACTGCTCCTGATTCGCAGCCTGTACAGGCATCAGCGGAGGCTCTCCCGTTCCGGGCCGGAGTCTTCCAGCTCGTCGTCTGCACCGAAGTCCTCGAACACGTCGACAATCCAGAACGAGTCCTCCGTCAGATCCTCCGGGTTCTGGTCGTCGGTGGGCGCCTGGTCGGGAGCGTCCCCAGCCGATCCCCGGTCTGGAGGCTCCGGCGAGTCCTCAGCGTCACGCATCCTCATAGTGAGCCCTTCCATCGAAACCTTTCTCGGAGAGAAGTCAGACAGCTGCTCGCGCCCTTCGCCAATGTCCGGGTCCGGCTCGTCAACGGGCTGATGACCGTTTTCTTCCAGGGAGACTGCTGACCGGATCTTCAATCCGCTGCCAGCACGTTACGTCTGGATTGGGTTCTTCCTCGTCCAGTGCGTCAAGATGGGAATCATCCTCGCCCAGCTCAACAGTCCAGGCTTCACCTACTGGTTCTACCGCTGCTTCCAGTATCCCCCCTACAGCTGGGACTGCCGGACGATCGACGGAGTCGCCTTCCCCATGCCCTACTCGCTGTTCTGGTACAGCATCTACGTTCCCCTCACCGCCGGAGGCTACTGGACCTTCAACCTGACAATGCTCACAGTGGATATCATCACCGGGATCCTGATCGCGCGGAAGTGGAGCCAGCTTATGCTCGGACTCTGGGCCCAGGGCAGCATCTACTTCCTCATCGTATCGCCGCAGGACTTCCTCATCTGGACTCTCATGCTGGCCGGACGGATCCGGCGCGTCGGACCCCTCTTCCTCGGCCTGGCGATCCTTACCAAATTCCCGCTGCTACCGCCCATCTTTGACAGCCGGGTCTGGGGCTTCATCCTCTCCTCGCCCGTCTCAGTCCATGACCAGCTCAACTGGGCCCGCTACATGATGCTGATCTTCTACTGGCTCCTGTTCCTGGGAATCTGGGTCATTCAACGGCAGCCGACCCTGCTACCCGGAATCCCTTTCCTTCGTCAGCGCGGCGATGACATGAACATGTGGATAGCGCCTATAGCCACCCTTCACACCCCTGGAGCCAATGAAAATATTAGAAGCACTGCTCGTGATCGTGATCGGTCTCGCCCTCGTCAGCACAGTCGCCACCTCCACCTCTACAGCCTCAACCGCATTGGCTGCCTTCACCGGCGCCCAGGCGCTCGTCATCATCGTGCCCCTGATCTTCGTCGCCATCATCCTCTTCGCAGCCTACAGACATATAGGCGCTGGAAAAAGAGCCCTCGCACTCGACCTGACGAAGCAGCTGCAGACCCCCAAACTCTAAAGCGGCTGCGGACAGCCGCCCGGATCCGAAACATCCGGCTCCTCGCCCTCAGCTCGCTATTTCTTCTCCTGCTCATAGCCGTGCCCCCGTCGGGGCACGCGGTCAGCCAGTACGCCGGCTTCAATGCGAGCAACGTGACGGGTAGTGGCTGCACCAACTACTGCGAGCCGGAGCCGACCTCGAACAACGCCGCGTCCGGCACCAGCTTCCAGAACCCATTCGCCTCAACAGCCAGCCTCGTCTCGGTCAGCATCTTCACCGGCACCATCCTCCCCAACAGGGTCGTCGTCACGACCTTCAGCGGCACCCCGAGCCTCGACCATAACACCGGCTCCTGCAACGCCTACTCTGCGAACATCTGTCCATGGTACACCGTGCATACTGGACAGGGCTACACGGTCCGCGACGTTGAGAGTCTCAGCGGCCTCAGCGCCTCCACATTCACAACGATCATCCTCGCCACCCCGGTAAGCGTCTCGGCCAGCCAGTGGGTTGGGGTCGTCTACTACGCTGCGAGCAACCCGGGCACCCAGACGTTCACAATCTCATGCAACAGCGGCTGCGACGTCGCCACGGTCGCCGGTCTACAGATAGACTTTGCCACCACCAACCCAACTGTCGGCAGTTCCTATAACAGTGTAGCCTGTGGCGGCGACGGCTGCGCGAATGGCACGCCCACGGTAGGCGCCACCTTCCAGACCAGCGGCACCCCCTCGCCCTCGACCAGTCAATGCTATGGTAACTGTGGAACCCCGGCCGTGACCCTGACGAACACGAACTCGACCCATACCGTCAACTTCAACCAGAGCATCACCCTCTTCTACCAGTTCCAGTCCAACCTGAACGGCCGCGTCGACAATATCACTACCAGCATCGCCCGCAGCTACAGCAGTGGGATGAGCCTCCAGATCGGCCTCTACTCCACAGACCCGTCCTGCACCACGACCAGCAACCCGTTCACCGCGGCCTGCCCGGGCTTCCTCGTCGGATCCAGCAGCCTCGTCACAAACCCGTCAAAGCAGCGATTGACGCAGAGCCTCAACGTGCCCGCTGCCAACGGGCAGTGGTTCGGCGTCTCAGTCAGCGGCACCTTCCAAGGCCTCGACCTGAACGACACGAATACGGCAGTAACGCTCTATCAAGCCTTCGGCTTCAACCCGTCCGTCATTGACACCTTCTCATCGAGAGGATCCTCCAATCTCGGACTCTGGGCCTATGTGACGGGTAACGTGATCATCAGCGGACCCCGCGTCGGCCCCGGCTCCGGCTGCCAGACCGTCACCTGCGGCCTCCAGGCGTTCTGGCTGGCTCTCGGCGGAGATGTGGCCGCCGGAATAGTCGTGCTCATCGCGCTCTTCGGACTCTTCGCCGGATTCCTGTTCCATCTCACCAGGGGGCATGGCAGCGTCTTCCCGATAGTGGCGCCTTTGCTCCTCGTCTTCACAGTCCTCATCATGATCATGCTCGCAGCCGCCGGCGTCCTCCCCGTCTACATCCCCGTCCTCAGCATCATGATCATCGCTTGGCTCTTCACAACCGTTATCTGGAGGCATCACGGACAGGGAAGCAGCCAGCCGGCCTGACCATGCCCAGCGCGTTCATCACCATCGTCACATTCACCTTCGTACTCACCTTCATACTCGGACTCTACGGCGCAGCAGTCGGAACAGTCAACATCGCTAGCACCGCCGCCCAGATCTCGGGCGACTGGCCTACAGTCTCGACCACGCACTGCTCGTTCAGCTCGGCAGGTCCCAGCGGCGGCTGCAGCCTCCTCGACACGCTCTACCTCGGAGTCATCTGGATCCTCAGCGCCATCGGCAGCGTCCTCTACCGGGTCGGCGCAGTCTTCTACCTCGTCTACCAGATCTTCAGCATCCTGAACAGCTTCTCGGGCTTCCCCTATCTCGGCTGGTTCTTTGGCCTCTGCCTCTTCATCCTCGCCCTCGGAAGCTACATGCTGCTCCGGAGTGGACACCTGCCAGCATGACATACTGTCTCTTTTCAGGCGGCAAAGACAGTATGACAACAGCCTGCTTTCTATCAGAGCAGAAACGTCTGGAAGGCCTCGTCTTCCTCGATACTGGAATCTCTACCCCGGACATTCTGCCCTTTGTCGAACAGATTGCCAGCGAAAACAGCTGGCCGATCGAGATCTACCGCACTCCAGTCCTGTTCGAGACACTGGTCTTCAAGTACGGCTTCGCCAGACCCAAGTCTCACAAATGGTTCAGAGACTATCTGAAAGGAAGATGCCTCAGACAGTTCCGAAACCGGCACCCCCTCGCCTCCCTGGCCTCAGGTGTCAGATACGCGGAAAGCAAAAAACGCCTCGGATCCGTCCGTCCAGTAAGCCTCTGGGAAGGAGTGAGAGTAGAAGCGCCAATCCGGGACTGGACGACTGAACAGGTCTGGCAGTATCTCCGGGAGCGAGACCTCAAAGTCTCACCCGCCTACTCAGCTCTCCATATTTCAGGCGATTGTCTCTGCGGAGCCTTTGCAGACCAGACTGAGAAGGAACTACTTCGGGTTTTCTATCCTTATCCATACAGCCGAATCCGAGAACTTGAGCAAGTAACCGGCTCAATATGGGGAGGTAAACAGGCGGATCCCTGTCTTGCCTGTGAGGCGTGATTCATGACAGAGACCCTCAGCCAGGACGACCATGATCTGCCGTCCTCGTTCACATATCCTGCGGCTCCGGCTCCGAAGCGCCAGAAGAAAGATCCGAAGGCCGCAGCAGACTGGGTGCCTCCTGCCGCCGCGAAGCCGAAGCCTTCCAGTGGAAACGGAGGGGTCCCGCCCTATACTGACAATCTCGTCCCGCCGGAGACGCCGAACACTCTCGAATCCGCGTTCAGCGGTGACACGAACAGCCTCCGCAACATCCACGAGTCGCTCGAGCTGCTCGTAGAGGGACATATCAAAGAGGCCCGGGGAATCATGAGCCGGACAGTCCTCACATCGCCCGAGGACGCGCACGTCATCGGCGACGTCATGTTCCGCGCCAAGTACGGTATCGGCGGCCGGTTCAAGCGCGCTCAGCCCTGGCTGAGCGAGTGGATGCTGGACAAGCTCCAGGCCCTCGTCTCGGTAAAGGGCAAGAGCCGCGACGATTTCGTCAAAGCCTGGCAGAACAGCAGCGAGGAGCGCCACCAGCGGCAGAAGCAATTGGACGAAGAGCGTAAAAGGATGCTCGGAGGAGTCTGACGGTGGAGGATTTAGGTGTAGCGTCATGGTCGATCTATTTCTGGCCATTGCTGGATCAGAAGTCGTCCTCATGCTGCTCGCAGTCGTCTGGGCAGTCTGGAAGTGGCTCGGAGGCTGGCCAGAAGCCCACTATAGGATCTGGGGCGTACCATACTTCCGGCATGTCATCTTCGAGCCGGACGGCACCCCCTACGCCTACATCCTCCCACAGTCGAAGATCCACCACTCGGTCCCCTCATTCAAGAACCGGGGCGGCGAGTGGCTGGTCGACCCTGAGAACGCGGGCCGTTACCGTGGCCGTCCTACTTACTATCATAACCGGGGGGATGCTCGTGCTATTCCTGTCTTCAAATGGGCCCAGATACGCCCAGACGATGCTCACGCGCATCAGGAACGGTGGCAGCCGATCGATCCGGAGCTGCTGAAGGCAGCCTACGATGACGATTCCATCGAGCGGGCCAGGACCCTCGGACGGAAACTGCCCTTCCCCCCCTTCTACATCTTCGCAGCTGCCGTGGTGGCGGTTGTCGTCGCCGGCATCGCAGCCTACTATGCTCACGACACCTACTGCGCCCTCAAGCCTGTGATGTGCTGAGCCATGAAATGCTATCTTCATCCTGACGCGCGAATCATGGAGGTCAGGTACTGGAACAATAAACACTACGTCTGCATGGACGAAAGGCATGCGAATTCAAACGACTATCCAGTACTTGTCAAAGACGGTCTTCTCGGGATCTTCCGGGAGCCAAAGAGAATAGAAGGCTGGTTGCCCCCAGATTGATCTGGGAGCACTTCGCGCCCAACCGGAACGGCAAGACCTTTCTCATGGCAGCCGACGCCTGGGAAGCCTACAACCTGGGCCGGATAGTCTACTGCAACTGTCCCGTACGCGCCGACGGCAGCGTCGAGCACATCCTCAACTTTCCACACAGCCACCTCTACCCGGCCGACTATTACAGGACTGACCTGTTCAACTGCTACGTCATGACCGACGAGGCTGCGGAATATCTGGACGCCCGGGAGACCATGCGCGATAAGAACCGGGGCGATCTGACCTCGTTCGCACGCCAGGCGAAGAAGCGGCTGGTCGACTGGCACTATGATTGTATCCGCCGCGAGGACATCGAGGTCCGGGTTAGGCTCAACCCTGACCACGTCGTCAAGACGTGGCGTATACCCCCGGATATCAAGAAGCCTGTGGTCGCGTTCAAGGTCCGGATCGAGCACAAGACCGGAGGCGTCAGCGAGAAAATCCTCCACCACCCCGAGCGCTGGTTCCCCGTCTACAACCATGTAGCGATGGTGCGCCACTCATAGCAGTCCTACCCCTCAGCCTCATCATCGTCCTCGTACTCTGGACCCTCGGATTCCTCCTCATCGACCGGAAAACCCTCATCACGGGAATAGTCAGCATCGCCTGCTTTCTCTTCCCCATCCTCATCTTCACCAGCGCCCTCGAATACGTCACCGAGAACGCCGGGACGATCGCGTCCAGCAGCCTCGTCCTCTCCGCGACCACCCAGAGCCACCTGGTCTTGATGGACGTCTTCTTCCTCTTCATCTCGCTCGTCAACAGCTGGGAGATAGTCACTGCAAAGCCAAAGCCAGGACCAGAATGAGAAGAGGATCAGCCGGCGCCAGGTCCTCGGCCTCGCCCCGGGCGCTGTAGCCCTCGCCCTCGCCGCCGGAGCAGCCACCGGCTCAACCGGACCCGCCGGATCCAACGCGACAGTCGGACCTGGAACAGCCAACAAGCTCGCCAGGTTTCTCTCAGCAAACACGATAGGAGACTCCGCCCTGACTGATGACGGCTCAAACATCATCTTGGCAGAAGATCTTCTGCCCTCAACGGACAACGCGCGGAACCTCGGCTCCGCCTCCCAGCGATTACAGAGCATCATAGCCGGCAGCGGAAGCGGCGGATTCTTCATCTACGGCGCCGCCGGCGACGCTAACCCGACAACCAGACTATCAAGCCAGACTCTCGACTTTGGCCCCGGCGGAGCATCAGCGGTAGACGCGACTCTCAGCCGGGCAGCCGCGAACGTTCTCGCGGTCAACTCGTCGATCCGTCCCACCACCGATAATGTCAGGAACCTGGGATCCTCCACGCTCAGGTTCGCTTCCTGCTTCTTCTCTACACTATCATCGGTCGCCGGGGCAATGGCCATCATCGCCGGAAACAACAAGCTCAACTGGGACGGCAGCCAGTTCTATCCGGACACTAACAATGTCTGGGACCTCGGCTTCTCGACGAAGGCCTGGCGGGATCTCTTCATCGCCCGTCATGCCAAGATTCAGGGGAAAAACGCTCTCGTCCTCGACGGCCAGAGTATGACACAGTCCAGCCACACGGTCAACAACACGGACACTGACATCGCAACCTACAGCCTCGCGGCCAACTCCTATACGCGCGTCATCGTCCGGATCACCGGTTACATCAGCTTCGTCACGCTCTCGACCAACCAGGTGATCAATCTCAAGATCAAAGACGGCTCGACACAGGTGGGGAACACGATGATCGTCGACGGGGCCATCTCTGCCACGGCCTCGATTCCCTTCACGCTGGAAGCAGCCTTCGTCGAGACCTCTGCCGTGACGATCCACTTCACCGAAGGGGCGGCAGCGGCTGATGCGAACACGACAGTTTACATCAACTCCGTGGTAGTGCTTGGTGAGAGTTGACAGGGAAGGCCTGGTCTGAGGACCGATGGCGCCGGTCGCTGGGACGCCGCCGGGGAGGCAGCCGCTGGGAGAAGAAGACCCCAGAGTTGCTCAAACGCCTCGAACGAGAAGCCGGCTTCGCCAACCCGTACAGCTACCGGATCGGCCCCTGTCTACTCTGCAGCGACGAGACGGACACGTTCTGGATCCCCGAGCTGGAAGCCTGGGTCTGTCCGGAGTGCTTTTATTCCGAGCCGCCGATCATGATGTGACCGCATCCGCCAGGGTGACACTGGCACAAACTCCGCCCCGCTGCGGCAGCCGGATCCCGGAAGCAGGGACCTGGCGATTGGGCGGCTCGCGTGGGGTCAGGAACTGCAGAGGCTCTGGAATGGGTCCAGATCTGCGACGGGGCCACCGTCGAAAGATGGAGGGTACACTGCAGGGAGGGCCACTGTAAGAGATGCGGATGGGCCAGGGCGTGCCCCAGTAGCTGAAATGGCTGGAACGCAGCTCGTTACACTGAGCCGGATCCAGCGGGATCCGGCTCTTTCATCTTATCTGGTCGAAGCCGGGGATAATTACAATTGTCGCAGATCTCCATCGTCGAAGCGAGATCAGGATGGAGGATGTGGCTCATGATCTTCTCCATCTGATCTGTCACGTCGTACTTGGTTGAGGCCATGTACTGGCCCTTTCCGAGGTCTTTGTAGCGTGTGGCCACATACCAGCGGTGAGTAAGATCGGAATAGACGATGATCGGGTTCATTGTTCTATCATGCTCTTCGCCTTCGGCTGGCCGCACTTCTTGCAGACGCGCCGGTGGGTCTTGATGACTCCGAGGAAGGGGATGCCTTCCATGATGACGGTCTCGGTCATCTCTTTGCAGTCGACGCAGTAGCTGAGCCGGCCGGTCCGCTGGCTCATCGGTCGTGGATTCCTTTCTCTGTTCTCTTCTGCCATTCTTCGGCTGAGACGTACTCGGCTTCTTCATGTTCGAGGCCGCGGAGTCCGCGGAGGATGAGGAACCGGATGGTCGCGGCTCTGGTGGGGTCCATTCTGGCGGTGCGGAGTCGGTCGATCTGTTTTACCAGGTCGTCGGGTAGTACGAAGGTGGTTCCGGCCAGTGTTCAGATCTCCGGAAAGTCTGCCGTGTAGGGCAGCTTCAGGATCCTGTTGGCTGCCCTGGCGTACGCGTTCCGGGTGGGTGTGCTGATGCCTGGGAAGGCTTCTTCTGCGAGTGCTGCGAGCTCGCGGACGTTCATCGGCTTCTTTTCTCTGGCCTGTTCTACCAGGTAGTTGATCCGTTCACTGCGCTGGCTCATCTGGTAGTTCTGGGGCGGCGACTCTATGGCCGGTTCCTGCTTCTGCTTCTTCGGTCTGGGATTTGAGTTAACAGGCTTCGATTTTTTCGTTGAGGCAGATTCGAAAAATCTTGACGTTGCCATTTTCACCATCCTTGCCAAGAAAGTATTCGATCATCTTCCGTCTTGATGCGACATGGTTTCTGCCTTGGATGACACTGACATTCACATCCACATTCTGTAGTTTTCCTTTGCCCATCAAAATGATGGGATGTACAACAGTTCTCCAGACATTCTTCGGTACATTCAGACATTTTTCATCAGTTAGAAGTTAATCCGTTCGAGTATATAGGCTGTTTGTTCTCTCGCTCTCTCTCATGCTCTCATGTAGAGTGTCTACGGATGATCAACTGATGGTCAACGGATTCTCTGCGGATTGTTTGCGAACTCTTCGTCGCCTGTCGTGTGGAGTGTCTGCGGACTCTTTGTGGAGAGTCTGTAAACATTCCATGTAAACATCCATGTGAGTCTCATGTGGACAGTCGTGTTCTCTCTCGCGTGCTCTCTCATGTGGTCTC
>Ga0066683_10000496_pt1 | contig 12645 bp, 12 predicted proteins | sample GraSoiAngelo_132_FD_62296 | JGI IMG/M metagenome (GOLD analysis project Ga0066683, IMG submission 62296) | Grasslands soil microbial communities from the Angelo Coastal Reserve, California, USA - 14_0929_02_40cm | ecosystem: Environmental > Terrestrial > Soil > Grasslands | place: USA... | reverse complement strand
GTCGAGTTTTTCGCCGAGAACTTTCCGCGCGTTCAGGCGGCCGCGAAGGCGGCCGGCCGTCGGCCCGACGACGTCATCGGCGCCGCGTACCTGACGCTTGCGCTTGATCCCGATGCGGCGAAGGCCGAGGCGCGGATGAACCAGTTTCTCGAGACGTACTATGCGGCGCCGGCGAAAGTCATCAAGGCACGCCAGGCCGGCTACGCCGGGCCGATCGAGGGCTGCGTGGAATGGATCCAGCGCTGGATCGACGCGGGCGCGCGCCACATCGCGCTGCGCTTTGCCGGCGGCGATCAACTGGCGCAGGTGGACGAGGCGGCAAAGGCGCTGCTGCCCAAACTCGAGCGGAGGTAGCGATGGCCAAGCCGAGCACGGCGCAGCGCGCGGACGCGCTGATCGCGAAGATGAAGGCGGCGCGTGGGTACATCTATCCGGAATGGGAGTTCGCCGCGCGGCAGGACCCGGAGTTCGTGGAGACCTACAACCGGATCTACGAGCTCGGGCTCGGCGAAGGCAAGCACGTGTCGGCGAAGGTGCGCGAGTTCGTCGCCATCGCGCTGCTCGCGTTTCGCGGCGGCGAGCGCGCGGGGCTGGTGGCTCACATGGAGCGCGCCATCCGCTTCGGCGCCACCCGCGAGGAGATCTTCGAGGTGCTCGAGACGTGCCTGATCCCTGGCGGCGCGCCGACGTTCCATCGGGGCCTGAGCGCGTTGATGGAGGTCAAGGGCGATGGCGCGAAGTGAGATGGTCCGCGCGGTCGTCCTCACCAAGCCGCGGACGCTGGAGGCGCGGGAGTTCCCGCGGCCGGTGATCGGCGCCGACGACGCGCTGCTACGCATCGAGGCGTGCGGCATCTGCGGCAGCGACTACGAGCAGTACGAGGGCGCGCAGCCGCAGCACGAGGACTACACGCCGTACCCGGTGATTCCCGGCCACGAGCCGCTCGGCATCATCGAAGAGATCGGACGGAATGCGGCGGCGCGGTGGGGCGTGCGCGAGGGCGACCGCGTGGCTGTGCGTTCGGGCTACGGCTGCGGACAGTGCGAGGCGTGCCGCCGCTGGGAGCCGCGCGCGTGCCCCAAGCGCGGCGGCACCTACGGCTACACGGACGTCGGCAAGCCGCCGCATCTCTGGGGCGGCTATGCCGAGCGCATGTACCTGTCGCCGTATTCGGTGATGAAGAAGATGAGCCCCTCGCTGCCCGCGGGCGTCGCGGTGATGTTCAACCCGCTCGCGGCCGGGCTGTCGTGGGCGGCCTCGATCCCGGGCACCGGCCCGCGTGACCGCGTGGTGATCCTCGGCGCCGGTCAGCGCGGTCTCTGCTGCGTGATCGCCGCGCGCGCCGCCGGCGCGCGGCAGGTCGTCATCACCGGCCTCGGCCGCGACGCGGACAAGCTCGCGCTGGCGCGCGAGCTGGGCGCCGACGCCGCGATTGACGTCGAGAAGAACGACGTGGTGACGAGCGTGCGCGACGCGACGGGCGGCGGCGCCGAGGTGGTCGTGGACACGACGCCCTACGCGCCGCAGTCGTTCAATCACGCCGTCGCGATCGCCGTGCGCCGGGGTCGCATCATCGTCGCCGGTCTCAAGGGCCTGCGCCCCGCGCAAGACGTCGCGGTCGACGACGTCATCTACAAGGAGCTGACGATCCGTGGCGTGCTGAGCATGCCGGTGGACGAGACGTTCCGCGCCATCGACATCATCGAGTCCGGCCGCTACCCGTTCGAGAAGATGCACACGCGCTCGCTGCCGCTCGAGCAGGCCGAGCACGCGATCCACATGCTGGCCGGCCACGTGCCGGGCGTGAACCCGATCCACCTGGCGATCTGTCCATGATGGGGGGCCCCGAAATGGCCCCCCATACCCCCCAAAGGCTCCAGCACAGTGAGCCACCCCGCGATCGTCGAGCCCGCGCTCTCGGGTGTCGATTCGAGCGATCCATCGGCGTCGTAATGGTGACAGGCTCTGACATCTGAGTGCGAGGAGGCAGCATGCGCTATTTACTGATCATCGGAGGCAACGACAAGAACGCGCCCGCGCCGTCGCCGGCGGACGGCCAGAAGACCGTCCAGGCGTTCATGCGGTTCAGCGAAGAGGTCCACAAGGCCGGCAAGGCGGTCGTGTCCGAGCGCCTGCGCCCGGAGGACCAGGCCAGTCGCGTGCGGGTCAAGGGCGGCCATCATCAGATCACCGACGGCCCGTTCACCGAGACCAAGGAGGCGCTGGGCGGCTTCTATCTGCTCGAGTGCGCGTCGAAGGAAGAGGCGCTCGAGTGGGCGAAGAAGGTGCCGATCGGCGAGAGCGGGTTCGTGGACGTGCGTCCGATCTGGCAGATGTAACACAGCTCGCGAGGCGCTCCCCACGGGAGGCGAGTACGATCACCTCCCGTGGGAGTCCAGGACTCGATCGCGGATGTCTTTCGCGCCGAGTATGCGTGCGTCGTCGCCTCCGTGCTGCGCATCGTGCGCGACATCGACGCGGCCGAGGACGTCGTGCAAGAGGCGTTCGCCCAGGCGCTCGATCGGTGGCCGACGACGGGGGCGCCCGAGCGACCCGGCGCATGGCTGCTCACGACCGCCCGGCGACGCGCGATCGACCGCCTGCGCCGGGCGCGCCTCGCCGACGGCCGTGCCGACGCCGTCGCGTATGAGACCGCGCTCGGCTCGAGCGACGAGAGGCCCGACGTGGCCGATCCCGATACGATCCCCGACGATCGCTTGCGGCTGATCTTCGCGTGCTGTCATCCGGCGCTGCCCGCCGATAGCCGCGTGGCCCTGACGCTGCGGCTGGTGGGCGGGCTCACCACGGTGGAGATCGCGCGCGCGTTTCTCGTGCCCGAGCCGACGATCGCGCAGCGGCTCGTGCGGGCGAAGCGGTCGATCCGCGAGCGCGGCCTCGTCTACGAGGTGCCGGAGGGCGACGAGCTGGCCGAGCGCCTGCCCGCGGTGCTCGCCGTCGTCTATCTCGTCTTCAACGAGGGCTACGCCGCGCACACCGGCGGCGCGCTGCTGCGCGAGGATCTCTGCGCCGAGGCGATCCGGTTGGGCACGATGCTCGCCGAGCTGATGCTGGCCGAGCCGGAAGTGCTCGGACTGCTGGCGCTGATGGAGCTGCAGGCCTCGCGTGCCGCGGCGCGCGCCGACGACGCGGGGCAGCTCGTGCTGCTCGCCGATCAGGATCGCGCGCGGTGGGATCGCGGCCGGATCGAGCGCGGGCTCGGCTGGCTCGGGCGCGCGGGCCCGATCGAGCGCGCGGGGCCGTACCAGCTGCAGGCCGCCATCGCCGCCTGTCACGCGCGCGCCCCGTCCTGGGAGGCGACGGACTGGCCGCGCATCGTCGCGCTCTACGCGCGGCTGGCCGCGGTCGCACCCTCGCCCGTGGTCGAGCTCAATCGCGCGGCGGCCATCGGCATGGCCGAAGGAGCAGCGGCCGGACTCGCCGCGCTCGACCGGGTCGACGCGGCGCCGCTGCGCGCCTATCATCTGTTGCCGGCCGCGCGCGCCGACTTCCTGCGCCGGCTGGGACGCCGAGCGGAGGCGGCCGTGCAGTACCGCGCGGCGCTGGAGCTGGTCGACAACGCCCGCGAGCGCGCGTTTCTCGCGGCGCGACTGGCCGAGTGCGAGACCGCCGCGGGCGACCGAAAGGAGTCGTCATCATGCTGACGCGCATCGACCACGTCATGATCTGCGTGCCGGATCTGCCAAAGGCGATCGACGCCTACACGCGCATCGGCTTCGGCGTGCGCGCCGGCGGCGTGCACCCGGACGGCGGCACCGAGAACGCGATCGCGTTCTTCCAGGACGACTATCTCGAGCTGCTCGCGGTGCGCAAAGGCGAGGAGCGTCTCGCGAGTGCCGCGCTGCTGGACTTTCTCGCGCGCGGCCCCGGCCTTCGCTACGTCGCGCTGCAGAGCGACGATCTCGCGGCAGACGTGGCCGCGATGCGCCGGCGCGGCGTCGACGTCGGCGATCCGGTCGACGGCGGACGGCGCACGCCCGATGGCCACGAGCTGCGCTGGAAGTCGGCGCGCCTGGGCGCGTCGAATCCGCTGCCGATCTTCTTCATCGAGCACCTCACGCCGCTGGCCGAGCGGCGTCGCGGCCACACCGGCGAGCATCCCAACGGCGCGCGGCGCACCGAGCGCGTGTACATCGCGGTGTCGGACGTGGCGAAGGCGGCGGACCTCTATAGTCGCGTGCTCGGCGTCGCCGTCCCGCGCGTGCAGCGCGGCAACGTGATCAAGGCCGACATGGCGGTGTTCGATCTCGGGCCGACAGGGCTGACGGTGGCGCAGCCTGCCGAGCCGGGGCCCGCGGCCGAGGCGCTGGCGCGGCGTGGCCCGGGGCCATTCCAGGCGCTCTACCCGACGCGCAGCATGGATGCGGCGGCGAGGTGGATGGCCGAGCACGGCGTGCCGCCGCCCGCGCGCGGCGTGCGCAACACCGGCGAGCAGGCGATGCTGGTCGAGCCGGCGCACGCCTGTGGTGTGTACATCGGCTTGTTCGGCCCGGCCTGATGCGGCGTCGCTGAGAACACGGGGGGCTCATGCGGAGCATCGACATCCACGCGCATCTCACGCCGCAGTGCTTCTGGCGCGCGACGGAGAACGGCGGCGACTGGCACACGATCCGACGCGAGAAAGACGCGCGCGGAATGGAGCAGGCGATCGTCGGCGACCGTCGACAGTCGCTGCCGCCGCGGGCGCGCTGGACGCCACAAGAGCGACTGGCCGACATGGACTCGCTCGGCGTGGACGTCCACGTCGTCTCCCCCTACGTCGGCTTCTACAACTACCACCTCGATACTGCCGTCGCGCTCGCGACGTCGCGCGCCACCAACGACGAGATCAGCGAGATGGTGCGCACGTGGCCCAAGCGATTCGCCGGCCTCGGCACCGTGCCCATGCAGGACGTCAAGGCCGCGACCACGGAGCTGGAGCGGTGCATCACGCAACTCGGGCTCAAGGGCGTCGAGATCAACGACCACGTCAACGGCCGGACGCTGGAGACGGCGGAGTTCCGGATGTTCTGGCGGGCCGCCGAGCAGCTCGGCGCCGTGGTCTTCTTCCACCAGGGCGGCGAGACGCTGGTGACGCCGCGGGCGAATCGCTATCACCTGCCCAACACGATCGGCAATCTGGTCGACCGCGCGGTGACGTTCGCCACGCTCGTCCACGGCGGTGTGATCGACGCGCATCCCGATCTCAAGCTCGTCCTCGGCCACGGCGGCGGCTATACGTGCTACGGCATCGGACGGATGGACCATGGCTGGCAGGTGCGCGCGGAGGCGCGCGAGCACATCGCGCAGCCGCCGAGCGCCTATCTGCGGAAGTTCTACTACGACTGCATCGTGTATACCGAGCCGGCGCTGCGCTTCCTGATCGACACCGTGGGCGTCGACCGTGTCGTGTTCGGCACGGACTGGCCCTACGACATGGCGCTCGACTGGCCGGTGGCGTGGATTCTCGGCATGAAGACGCTCACGCAGCAAGAGAAGGAAGCGATCCTCTCCAAAAACCTCGAGCGGCTGCTCGGGATTTAGCGCCGAGCGGTCATACGACGCCGTCGCGGCGCAGCTGCTCCAGTTCCTTGTCGTCGTAGCCGAGCAGCCGGCCGTAGATCTCCGCGTTGTGCTCGCCGAGCAGCGGCGCGCGCACGACCTCCGTCGGCGACGCCGAGAGGCGGACGGGGTTGGCGGGCATCGGATACTTGCCGCGCCGCGGGTGCTCGAGCTCGGTGATCATGCCGCGCGCCTTCATGTGCGGGTCGGCCAGGACCTCGTTGGAGTCGAGCACGGCGCCGCACGGAATGCCCGCCCCGGCGAGGATCTCGAGTGCTTCGTGCTTGGTGTGCTTCTCGGTCCACGCCTCGATCATCGCGTCGATCTCGTCCATGAACTGCACGCGATCCCGCCGGTCGGCGTAGCGCGGATCGTCGCCCAGTTCGGGGCGGCCGCAGATGGTGACGAGCGACGTCCACATCTCGACGGTCGCGCAGTGGACGAACACGTAGTCGTTGGACCCGCCGGGCCGGCAGCGATAGATGTTCGACGGACAGGCTGCCGCCGAGCGGTTGCCCTGGCGCGGGGCCGGCTTGCCGGTGACATAGCTCTCGCGCAGGTGAATGCGCAGGAGGTTGACCACCGCTTCCTGCTGCGCGACTTCGACCTGCTGGCCGACGCCCGTCGTCTGGCGCTGGACGATCGCCGCGAGAATCCCGATGGCCGTGTGCAGGCCCGCGCCGGTGTCGGCCAGGCCACCAATGGCTTTCGTCGGCGGGCCGTCCGGTGAGCCGGTCATGCTCATGGCGCCCGCCATCGCCTGCGCGATCCACTCGAACGACTTGTAGTCCGCGTATGGTCCGGTGCTGCCGAAGCCTTTCACGGAGGCCGCGATGACCCGCGGATTGAGCCGGCGCAGCGACTCGTAGCCGAGGCCCAGCCGGTCCATCGCGCCGGGGCCCATGTTCTCGACGACCACGTCGGCGGCCTTCACGAGCTCTTCGAACATCGCGCGCCCGCGCGGGGTCTTGAGGTTGAGCGTGACGCCCTTCTTGTTGGAGTTGAGCAGCAGGAAGAACCACGCGTCCTCGCCGCGCTTGTCGGACAGCGCGGTGCGTCCGGGCTCGCCGCCCGGCGCCTCGATCTTGATGACTTCGGCGCCCAGCCACGCGAGCATCTGCGTGCAGGAGGGGCCGGCTTCGTACTGGGTGAGATCGAGCACGCGGATTCCGTCGAGGGCCTTGGGCATGGTGTCGTCTCCGTGGCGGAGACTGTAGCAGAGGGCGCCACCGGCTTCCAGAACGGAGCGCGTACGTCTTACGGCAACAGATCGGCGACGCGAATCCCCGCCTCGGGGGCGACGAGCGGGCGGACGACCACCGGCGCTCGCAACGTCTCCACGCTGCGGTAACGCCAGCCGTAGCGTGCCGCGGAAGACGCCTCGGGCTCACGATGAATCTCGACGGCGTCGTCGACGACATCGACGACGTCGACGAGCCAACAATCGGCGATTCCGGCACGCGCATAGAGGCTGAACTTGTAGTCGCGATCCGTGCGGTACGAGGTCTCCGCGATCTCGACGACGAGGGCAGCGCGCGAGGGATGCGCGTCACGATAGGCGTGCGGATCTCGCGGGACGACGCACACGTCGGGCTCGGGCTGCGCTACCGAGTCCGGCGCTAGTCCGCCACCGTGCAGGAATGCATACACCGGCGGCGCGGCCATGTGGACCGTGCCGCCGGCACGACGCGACTAGAGCGAGCGAAGGAAGTTGAGCAGGTCCTGCTTGTCGCCCTCGCCGAGCGCGTTGAATCGGTCGATCACCGCGTTCGCCTCGGACGGTCCGAACTTGAAGTTGCCGAAGCTCTTGTGGGCGCGGATCGCGTCGACGAGATCCATCGTGCGCCCGTCGTGCAGGAAGAAGATCCGCTGGCCGAGGCCCCACAGCGGCGCCGTGCGGAACTCGTCACCGCGCGCGCCGGCTTGCAAGATCTCGTCGGCGAGCCCCGGGCCCATCTGGTGCAGGGCCAGGTCGGAATAGAGGTTCGCGTTGCGCAAGCGCAGCGCGGCCACCGTCGCGGGGCCGGTCTTGAGCGTCGGCGTGTGGCAGTGCACGCACCCAACCTCGGCGAACCGCTGGCGGCCACGCCCGATCGAGAAAAAGCCGCCCGGGGTATCCGACGACGGGCTCGGCGGCGCCAGGAAGCGTTGGAAGTTGGCGAAGTTCTCGATGGCGCCGATCTGTCGCACGCTCGGCGTGACGTCGTTCGGTACCGTTGCGAACTGGCAGCTCGGCGTCTCGTCGCGTTCCTGCGGGAACGCCTCGTTGGTGATGCCCATCTCCACGTTGTAGGCCTCGCCGGAGAAGATCAGCAGCGATTTGTTCTGCGCCTTCCAGCCGAATCGGGTGATCGTCCCGTCGTTGCCGCTGCGGTTGGCGCGTCCGCTGATCCCGAGAAGTCGCTTCGTGAACGAGTTCGCCGCGAGGTTGCCGAGGATCGTGGCGTCGTTGATCTGCTCGATGAGCCCGGCGCCAAAGACCGGCGTGGGAATCCGGAAGATGATGTTGTCGTTCCTGACCTGTTTCTCGAAGTCCTCCTGCGCGATGTTGCAGCCGGCCGCGCTCGGATGTCCGGTGATGACGAAGAGCGCGTGGACGCCGCCGTCGCGGCTGCCGTCGGGATTGAACTGGAAGCGCGCCTCGCGAACGGGACCGGCCGGCGTGACGAACGACGGGATGAGGTTGCCGACGAAGCCGAGGTCGGCCGGAACGCGGAAGAGCGGGTTCGCGGCGGGGCTGGTGCCGCCCACGTCGGGCTGGGCGTGACAGCCCGCACACGAGACGAAGTTGAAGCGCGGGCCCACGCCCTCGGCCACCGCCTCTTCTTCGGAGAAATCGTCGCGGCCGACGGTGAACATCTCCTGCTCGTCGGCGGTCAACCCGCTGATGAATTGGCCGGCATCGACGCCGGGCCGCACGCCGGGATCGCGCGCGCGGAACTGCGCGTGGATCGTCTGCGCGATGCCCAGCGAGGCGACGATGACGATGCTGACGATCGCGACGATGACTCTTGCGGACGCCTTGCCCATGGTCGACTCCGTTCTGTGACCACTGTCCCGGACGGACGACGTGAACGACGCGACGACGGTTGTCCGGGCGGCAAGGGCGATGCCAGACCTGCGTGCGACGTAATGGCTGAATAATGCTGGTGCGGCGCGCGGTCGTGCGACGCGTCGTTCTCACGCGCGCGATGACGCGTCCGCGCGGCTTCTCACGGATGAGAAATGACGCATGGCTGATTCGCGCGTCGGCGCTTGCTCCCGTGCGCCGTTCGGAGGTATTTTCGGCGAACCGACCACGCGATCGGAATATGCGGAACTTCGGGCGCGCCCCCGGAGGTTGGATGCACGCATCTATTCTGGTCGTCGACGATGAGCCTGTCGTACGCGAGGCTCTACGACGACTTCTGTCTCTCGATGGCTATGACGTCGCAGTCGCCGTCAGCGGTGACGACGCACTCGGCTGCATTCCGCGCCAGGGCTTCGACGTCATCGTGAGCGACATCCGGATGCCCGGCCTCGACGGGCTCCAGCTGCTCGAACGCTTGCGTGCGGTCAATCCGCGCGTGGGCGTGATCCTCGTCACGGCCTACGCGACCCTCGACACCGCCGTCGAGGCGCTGCGCCTGGGCGCCGATGATTTCTTCCTGAAGCCGTTCGAGATGGACGACCTCCGTCGGAGCGTGAAGCGCGTGCTGCGACGATGCCAGGCGACCAGAGACGATCGGAGCCCGCGCCCGCTCACCGCCCACGCCGACGCGGCGGGCCTCATCGGCGAGACGGCGCCGATGGTGGCGGTGCGGGCGCACATCGCGCGATGCGCGACGATGCCGAGCAACGTGCTCATCACCGGAGAGAGCGGCGTCGGCAAGGAGCTGGTCGCCGACGCGATCCACGCCGCGAGCGCGCGCCGCGAGCAGCCGTTCATTCCCGTCAACTGCGGCGCCATTCCCGAGACGTTGATGGAGAGCCAGCTCTTCGGCCACGTCCGCGGCGCGTTCACCAACGCGCTCTCGGCGAATCCCGGGCTGTTCGTCGCGGCCGATCGTGGCACGCTGTTCCTCGACGAGATCGGCGAGCTGCCGCAGGTCATGCAGGTCAAGCTCCTGCGCGTGATCGAGGACAAGCAGGTGTGGCCCGTCGGCGCCACCAGGGGGGTGCCCGTCGACATCCGGATCATCGCCAGCACCAACCGCGACCTGCCGGCGGAGGTCGAGGCGGGCCGCTTCCGCGGCGACCTCTTCTATCGACTCAACGTCGTGCACATCACGCTGCCGCCGCTGCGCGAGCGTCGGGCCGACATCCCGCTGCTCGTGGCGCACCTGATGCGCCGGCTGAACGCCAAGCTGGGCACGGCCTTCTCGGGCATCGAGCCGGAGGCGCTCCGCGCGCTCGTCGATCTGCCGTGGAAGGGCAACGTGCGTGAGCTCGAGAACGTTCTCGAGCGTGCGATGGTGCTCGGTGATGGCGAGACCCTGTCGCTGCAGCACTTCGCCGAGGCGCGCACGCCAACCACGCCGTTCGAGCGCGACCTGCGCGACGCGCTCCGCCAGTTCGAGCGCCAGCACGTGCGCGACGTCCTGGTCGAAGCCGGCTTCGACAAGCGCGAGGCCGCCCGGCTGCTCGGGATCAGCCTCGCGTCGCTCTACCGCAAGCTCGGGATGTTCGCGATGCTGACGGTGCTCAGCTAGTCGTCGCGATCAGCCGATCGCGGGCGCCCTCGACCCACGGCGCGTCCTTGGCGAGCAGCACCGACCCGGGACGCACGCGGTAGCTGGCGGCATCGAGCCCGGGCGGCGCGATCCGCCGCTCGCGCAGCGCCAGCGCCGCCTCGAGCAGTCGCTTGCGCACGCGGATGATGCCGACGTCGGCGCGGCCCAGCCGCTCGAGCGAGCGATCGTAGGCGCCCTGGCTCTCGGTGACGGCCTTGTCCTGCGCGCCCACGCCCGGCACGCCGAAGAACTTACGCGTGCGCTGCGCCTCCCAGTCGGCGAGGTAGTCGTTGGCGCGCGTGGCCGTGGGCCGAATATCGCCGTAGGCCTCGCTCGTGGCGGCGGCGTAGGTGGTGACGTGAATGCTCGAGCCCGCGTGAAACTCGGCGATCTCGTCCGGCGTGATCGCGCGCGTCGGATGCCACGAGACGCACCAGTTCACCAGCTGGTCATCGTCCATCGGGATCCACACGTGCGCGTGCAGGAGCGGGTCCTCGCCGACCTCGGGCGGCGGCATCGTGTGAAACGGCAGCAGGTACTGCGTGATGCGCCAGTAATACCGACCGGCGGGCGCCTCGCGTCGCGCGCCGAGCAGTAGCCCGGTCGGCGTGTCGGCCACCTCGATATGCGGCGCGCGCTCGAGCTGCGCCGCGAAGCCGAAGCCGGCGGCGGCGCTGTCGAGGGCGCGCCGCGCCGCCGCATCGCGCGCATCCAGGATGCCGTGCAAGAACGAGATGTGGGCGGGATCGACGCCGCCCTCGAGCGCCTGCAGCCAGTTGCAGCCCTGCCAGAACTTCGACACGAAGCGCTGCGCATCGGGCACGCGCGCCCACTCGAGGTCCGGAAGCTCGGGCGGCGCGCTCGCAGGCCCCATATACGCCCACACCACGCCGCCGCGCTCGGCACACGGGTACGCGGGCAGCGTGACCTTGTCCTGGAAGTTCGACTCGGGCCGCTCGTTGGGCTGGTCGATGCAGCGGCCGTCGGGCGCGTACTGCCAGCCGTGATACACGCATCGCAGCCCGCTCGCCTCGTTGCGCGCGAAGTAGAGCGAGGCGCGTCGATGCGCACAGAGCTCGCTCACGAGCGCGGCGCGGCCGGCGGGATCGCGATAGGCCACCAGATCCTCGCCGAGGATCCGCACGCGCTTGGGCCGGCCGCCGGCCGCCAGCTCCGCGGACTGCACGACCGGGATCCAGTACTGCCGCATGAGATCGCCCATGAGCGTTCCGGGCCCGACCCGCGTCAACAGCGCGTTCTCTTCCGCCGTCAGCATCGCCGCGCCTCCTGCGTCGTGTGGCGCCATAGTATCGCGCAGGCGTCGGCGGCACCGGCCTTGCTACTCGTCACGGATATGAAGACGCCAGTCCTGGTCACGGCCGTCGCAATCGCCGTCGCCCTCGGCGCGATATCCGCCTCGGCGCAAAGCGGTGCGGATATCGAGCGGGTGCAGAAGACGCTCAAGGACCACGGCCACGATCCGGGGCCGATCGACGGGGTCAGCGGCCCGCGCACCGGCGCGGCGTTGAAGGCCTATCAGAAGGCGCAGGGCCTCGAAGCCACCGGTCGGCTCGACGACGCGACGCTGGCGAAGCTGGGTGGAGCGAACCGAACACCCTCGACGACGCAGGCCGGAGGCGATACCCGGCCGTCGCCGGCCGATCCCGCGCAGGCAACCAAGACCGGCGCCAATGCCGGCGAGGGAGCATCCTACTCGCGCAGCAACCAGAAATAACGCCCGCGCGTCCTTGACTCCGCGGCCCGCCTGACGCAGCCTCGGAGGCCCATGGAGGACGCGATGACGACCCCGGCGACCGACCCTCGGCTGGACCTCGAGCAGAATCTCCACCTCTATCGCCAGATGGCGAAGATCCGCGCCTTCGAAGAGCAGGTGAACGAGCTCTACAAGAGCGCGAAGATGCCCGGCCTCGCCCACCTTTATATCGGTGAGGAGGGCGTGGCCGTCGGCGTCTGCGAGGCGCTGCGCCGCGACGACTTCATCACGAGCACGCATCGCGGTCACGGCCACTGCCTGGCCAAGGGCGCGTCGGTCAACCGCATGTTCGCCGAGCTGCTCGGCAAGGAGCCGGGCTACTGCCGCGGCAAGGGCGGCTCGATGCACATCGCGGATCCGGAGACGGGCAACCTCGGCGCCAACGCGATCGTCGGCGGCTCCACGGGCATCGCGACCGGCGCCGCGCTGTCGGCGAAGATGCGCGGTACCGGTCAAGTCGCGGTGTGCTTCTTCGGCGATGGGGCGCTGGGGCAGGGCTTGTTATACGAAACGATGAATATGGCAGCGCTGTGGAAGTTGCCGGTCATCTACGTATGCGAGAACAACCTCTACGGCGAGTACACGCCCTGCGCCGAGACC
>Ga0066683_10000491_pt1 | contig 12682 bp, 14 predicted proteins | sample GraSoiAngelo_132_FD_62296 | JGI IMG/M metagenome (GOLD analysis project Ga0066683, IMG submission 62296) | Grasslands soil microbial communities from the Angelo Coastal Reserve, California, USA - 14_0929_02_40cm | ecosystem: Environmental > Terrestrial > Soil > Grasslands | place: USA... | reverse complement strand
CGGCATCGATTCCCGACGGCACGACCGCTATCGCATCGGGCGCGATGCCGTCGGTCACGAGGATGTTCCGCACGGCATCGGAAATCGCGATGATGCGATCGACCTGGAACCACACGCTGCCCCGCCGCACGTGGAAATCCACGCGCCGCGTGGCCACGAGCGCCGGGCGCGCGCGTCCGCTGCGGGCGAGCCGCCGCGCCCAGGCGCTCAATTGCAGGGCGTGACTGTCGTGCGCGTGGACGATGTTCGGACGGTACTCGCGTATCGCGTGATACAAATGCCACAGGGCGCGCGGATCGAGCCCCGGTCCCCAGGGAACCTCGCGCAGGCGGACGCCGTCCGCCCGCGCCCGGCGCGCGAGCTCGCCGCCGCGCTTGGTGACGAGGAGCTGCTCTAGACCTCCCCCCTCCCCCTCGCGGGCGAGCTCGCGGGCGAGCAGCCGGGCTTGGTTCTGCCCGCCGCGCCATTCCCGGCCCGCGTCGACCTGAAGGATGCGCAGCGGGTCAGCCGGGGTGTGAGAGCAAGGGGGGCACGGGGGGTGGGAGGGGCGGGGGGGCCGGTGGGGCTTGGGCGGCCAGGCGGTCGAGCACGCCGCGCAGCTCGGCGAGCGTGAACGGCTTGTGGAGGTACGGCCGGCCGAGGCTCTCGAGGAAGTGCAGGGTGTCACCGCGCACCGTGTCCCCCGTCGCGAAGATGATCCGTTGGGCAGCCTGGGGGTGCTGCTGGGCGAGGCGGTGGTACATCTCCCGGCCGCCGAGGTGGGGCATCCGCAGGTCGCAGATGATGACGTCGAAGGGGTCGGCGATCGCCCGCTCGAGGGCGTAGGCGCCGTCGCTCGCCACCTCCACGGTGTGTCCCCAGCTCTCCAGCGTCGATCGCATGTAGTAGAGGATGTGGGGCTCGTCATCCACGACGAGCACGCGCAGCGACCGCGTCTGGGTGACGGGGTCCGCCGGAGCCGCGGGGGGCCGCGGCTGGGCGCCGCCCGGCAGCTCGACGGTGAACGTCACCCCGGAGCCCGGCCGCGCGTCGAGGGTGATGCGCCCGCCGTGTTCCTTCACGATCCCCTGCGAGATCGAGAGCCCCAGGCCTGTGCCTTCACCCTCCCGCTTGGTCGTGAAGAACGGCTCGAACACGCGCTGGGCGATCTCATCGGGGATGCCGGGGCCGTTGTCGGCCACGCTCACGGCTACCCCGTCGAGCCAGCGCCGGGCCGTGACCCAGATGCGGCCGCTCCGCTGGACGCTCGCGATCGCTTGCGCGGCGTTGTTGATGAGGTTTACGAACACCTGTTTGATCTGGTTCGCGTTGACCTCGAGGTCGGGGAGGTCCTCCTCCACCCGCAGCGTCGCCTCCACCTTGTGAGCCATCAGCTGGTTGCGGAGCAGCGCCAGCGTGGACGCGAGAATCGGCCCGATCGGCTGCACCTGGCGCTCGCCCTCCTGGCTGCGCGCGAACGAGAGGAGGTTCTTGACGATCGTCGCGGCGCGCTCCGCTTCCTGGCGGATCACCTGCAGCGGCTCGGTGAGGGGCGCCGGGATCTCGCCCGTCTCCGCGAGGAAGTCCGACAAGCCCACGACGGAAGCGAGCGGGTTGTTGAGATCGTGCGCCACGCCGGCGATTAGTTGACCGATCGCGGACATTTTCTCAGACTGTATGAGCTGCTCCTGGAGCCGGCGCTTGGCGGTCTGGTCCTCGAACACCAAAACCGCCGCTCCTGGCTCGGCCAGCGGGATGGCGGTGAGGAGCACAGAGCGGTCCGCGGAGCGCAGCTCCGCCGTGGTGGGGGTGCGCTCCGTCACGGCGCGGCCGACCGCTTCAGCCCAGGCTGGAGGGAGCAGGCCGATCCAGGGACGGCCCGGAATCGCGGTGACCGGCGTCTGCACCAGGTCGGCGAAGACCCGATTGGCGCGGCGTACCACGCCCTCCGGGTCGATGATGCACATGGCCTGCGTGATCGCGTCGACTGTCTGCTCCCACTCGCGCTTGGCGGAGGAGAGCAGCTCGACGAGACGGGCGTTCTCGAGCGCGATCGAGACCTGCGCGACGACGGCGCGCACGATCATCAGGTCGTCGGGGCGGAACGCATCGGGCCGCTCTGCGGTGAGCGAGACGGCACCGACTGGCCGTGCGCCGGCCACGAGCGGCGCGCCGATCCAGGCCCCGGGAGCGCTCAAGCCGAGCTCGACGCCCTGGGCGCGTGCCGCGGTCGCGACATCGCGCGCGAACAGCAGCGGTCCGCGCCGCAGCGCGAGCTGCAGCAGGGGATCGTCGGTGTTCGCGGGCTCGGGGCCGGAGTCGTAGGCGGCGGCGAGGCGGTTCGACACCGCGTCGAGCAGGACGATGGAGAGCCGGTCGGGCGCCAACAGCTCGGTGAGGGTCCGCGCGACCAGATCCACGGCCGTCGCGGGCCGGAAGGTGCCGGCGAGCTCCTGGGACAGCGTGGTGAGACGCCCCAGCAGCTCGTGACTCAGGTGCGGGGGACGCGCCCCGCCGGGAGGATGGCTCATGATTCTCGCCAACGTGCGCAGCCGGCTGCGGGCCGCCGATTTCCGCCTCGCGGCGCTGGCGCTGGGTCGCGGTGATCCGGCGCGACGCGCGCGCTACGAGCGCTTGCTCGTCGAGGAGGGGCCGGACGCCCTGCTCGACGATCCCCAGCTGCTCCCGGCGCTCCTCGCCGTGCGCTCCCTCGTCGTGCCCTCAGCACCGCTCTTCACCTATGCTGCTGTGCGGCACACGCTGCTCGCCGGCGGCGTGGACGACCGCGCGCTCGCGGACTACCTCGCCGCGCTGCTGCTCGAGTTCGGGGATCACGGCCGCCACCGCCGGGTCCGCCGCACTGACGACGAGTCCTACGACTATCTCGTGGACATCGTCGCGGACCTCGCCGAGCAGGACGGGGCGGGGGAGCGGGGCTTCCTGCTGCAAACGCACCTCGGCAACTACAGCCTGTGGCTCGCGGGACTGTTTCCGGACTACGTGGCCGCTCGCCGCACCCGCGTGGGGGGCCCCGATCTGCCGTACTACGATGCGCTCGGCCGCCACGGCTACGACCTCGCTTCGCGGCACCGGCTGGCGCGGGATTGCGGGATGGCCGCGATCTTTCGCGCGGCTGCGGATCTCTTCCCGGCGCTGCGGGCCGCGTTCAACCGCCTGAGCGACCGGGTGTTTTTTCCAAACGTCATGACGCCAGACCGGATATTGAGAGCACTGTAAGCCGTCGCTCTCAGCTGTTGACGGCTTCACTCATCGAGAAACCTCGTCGGCACCTGCGTCGTCGCCTCCACCAGCAGCTCGGCAGCCTTGAGGAACCGCACCATGATCGGCAGCGAGCCCTGGAGCAGGATCTTGCGCTGCATGATCCCCGCAATCGGCCCGAGCTCCTTGCGAATCACCTGCTTCCAGCGGGCGTAGTCGGCTGTGAGCACGAATGGCGCGCGCTGCGCCTCCGGCTGCGATACGATCTTCGCCCCGCGGCATACACCACGCTCGAGATCGAGCCAGATCCCCACGGGGTTGGGGAGCCCGATCTCGGGGCGCGCATTCACCACCAAGGCCACGGCACCGTGAGTCCACGTCGCGGCCGCCTGGCGGTACGCGTCGCTCGCGTTGACCGCCTGCTCGCACGCGGTGGCCCACTCCGGCGAGGGGAACGAGAGCGTCATCGCAGCGCGGCGGCCAGGCCCGCGAACAGGGCGCCTTCCACCTCGTCCTCCGGGTGCCACTGCACCGCCAGCATCCACGACCCGCGGCCGTTCGCCCACTCGACTCCTTCGATCACGCCGTCCTCGGCCCACGCAGTGGCGCGCAGCGGGGGAGCGAGCTCGCGGATCGCCTGATGATGCCGGCTGTTCACCGACGCCTGGCGCGTGCGCAGCGTGCGGTGCAGCAGCGAATCGGGCTCGACCCGGAGGCTGTGGCGTCCGCTCTCGTCGGCGTGGTCGATCGGACCGGGTCGCTCGCTCGGGAGGTCCTGATACAACGTGCCGCCGAGCGCCACGTTGAGAATCTGGATCCCGCGACAGATGGCGAGGATCGGGAGCTGCCGCTCCCGCGCCGCGGCGATCAGGGCCACCTCCACGGCGTCCCGCGCGGCGTCGGTCGGCTCGAGCTTGGGATGGGGCGCTGCATGGTAGCGGGCGGGGTCCACGTCATGCCCTCCCGTGAGGACGAGGCCGGCGACGTGGTCGAGCACTGCGGTGCCGCTCGCGGGATCGAGCAGCGGCGGCACGACGAGCGGCACGAGCCCGGCGCGGACCAGTGCGGTGGCGTACGCGGTGTTCAGGACGACGCGCTCGCGACCCTCGTGGGTCCGCCGGCCCGCAGTCACCGCTACCACCTTGCTCATCGCGTCACCGGGGCGGGCCCGAGTAGCGGGCAGCGCGGGTTGCTCACGCCACCCCAATCCACCCGCACCCCGAAGAGGGGAACGCTGCGGTCGGTTCCCGTGACGGCTCCGAGCTGGGGGAGCGACTTCGGCGCCTCGGGCTCGTACAGGATCACGCCCTCGGCGCGCTGCGTCGAGTCGTCCACCACCAGCACCCCGTAGCCGCCGGGGCTGGCCGGGAACGCGGGACCCTGGTAGCCCATCAGCAGCTGCGTCTTGTCGTACGCGACCAGCACCTCACCCTGCTGTGCCTGTCCCACGACGCGCGCCGGGAGCGAACCCGGCAGCCCGCGCGGCGCGTCGGCGAGCAGGTAGACGACATTGGTCATCCGCTGCTGCACCATGGCAGGCCCGACCAGCTGCGCGATCCCGCAGGTGGGTCGCGAGCGGTCGCCGGCGCAGCGCGCCAGGGCGACCACCCACAGCACTGCCACGGCGCTCGCGCTCACCCGGGGCGGCGGCATGCGACCAATTTAATACGTCCAGGTGAGCGTCATGGTGACGGTGCGCACCGGGGCGAGCGTCTGCGGCGCGAGGTTGTACAGGTAGTTTAGGGCGTTCGCGACGAGGAGCCGCACGCTGAGGGCATCGCGCTGGTATCCCGCGCGCAGGTCGAGGACCTTGGGCGCCACCTGAGGGTCGGTCGGGGGATAGAGCTCGACCCGCTCGAAGCGGCTCGTGTAGCGAAAGTCCGCGCCGAGGTTGAATCCGCCCCAGGCGTAGTCGGCGGCCAGGGTGAGGAGATGCCTGGGCCGGAAGGCGAGGGGCTGGGCGGGCACGGTGTCGTGAGCGAATTCACGCGTGTAGAGCAACGTGTAGGCCAATGACGTCGAAAGGTGAGGCGTGAAGGGGAAGGCGTAGAGGGCGACGTCGAGTCCTGCGAGGCGCGCGCGCTGGAGGTTCTGAAACTGGATCTGCTGAGTGGTGGCACCCGTGGCGGGATCCACGGTCAGCTGGATGGTCGGCTCGATCAGGTCGCTCGCTTCGGTCCAGAACAGCGCCGCGTCGGTGCGTACCATGGTCCCGAACTGGGCGGCGTTGCCGACCTCCAACGACCAGGCTGTCTCGGGTCCGAGACTGGGATTGGGGGCGACGGTGAACGGGCCGAGCGCTGTCTCCACGAACTGCTCTGCCAGCGACGGCGCGCGGAAGCCGCGTCCGGCGGAGACGCGCCAGAACAGCGTTCCCCCGGCCCCCGGCAGCACCAGCCCCACGCGCGGGCTCACGACGGCACTCAGGCCGCCGCCGTCCACCGCGATGTAGTCGACGCGGGCACCCGCGGTCATCCGCGCTGACCCGAGCCGCTGCTCGCTTTCCGCGTAGGCTGCGAACTCGTCCTGCCCGTGATCGTGAAAGATGTTGCTCGTTACGTCGGACAGCGCGCCCTCCGCGCCCACGGTGACGACGCGGCCCGCCGTCGGGCGCACCAGGCCGCGCATCTCGGCGCCGTAGCGGTTGGCCACGCCGAAATCCGTCGTCGGGCTGCGGAAGTCGGTGAAGTCGGTTCGCAGCCAGGAGCCGCGCGCCAGCCACGACTCTCGCGGCGATACGGTGTGCTCGAGCGTCGCGGCGAACAGCCCCTTGTCGGAGCGCGTATGCGCTCCTGCCTGCGACCTGTCGATCATGAATGGTTGGTAGGACTGCCCCCGGTCGTCGCACTGGCCGTGCTCGCACCAGAGCAACGGGGCTTGGTACTGATTGCTCGCCCACGAGCCGATGAGATGCAGATGGCTGGTGGCAGACGGCAGCCATTCACCCTTGCCCACCACCTCCCAGTAGTCGCTCCGGTCCTGCTCGCGGTAGCCGTCGGAGTGCCGGCCGCCGGCGGTGAGGCTGGCCCGCACGGCGTCGCCGCCGTACGAGCCGGTCACGTCCAGTCCCTCCTGGGCGCCGATGTAGTCGCGGAACCGCCAGATCGTGTCCGGGGGATTGGCGTAGTAGCCCCCCGTGGTGCGGACACGGGCGTGCAGCCCCGTAGGGATGTCGCGCGTGATCAAGTTGACCACACCGCCGAGCGCGGCGGAGCCGTACAGGGCCGAGCCGGCCCCCTTCACGATCTCCACGCGCTCGACCTGATCTACCGGGAGCATGTCCCAGTTGATGCCGCCGCGATCGCCCTGGTTCGCGGGCACGCCGTCCACCAGCAGGAGCACGCGCGCACCCAGACCCTGCACGTAGCCGGTCGAGCCGCGGATGTTGACCTGGCCGTTCAGGAACTGCACGCCGGGCGCCTTGTCCACCGCTTCGTCCACGGTGTTCACGGCGCGGCGCGCGAGCTCGCTGTCCTGCACGAGCGCCACGCTGGTGACGACCTGGTCGAGAAGCTGCGAGCGCTTCCCGGCCGTCACGACGACGGGCTCCATATGGAGCGCGCTCGGCCGCAACGCAAAGTCGGCGGCGACGGAATCCCCGGGCGCGAGCGTGAGTGTGTCAGCCGCCGCGCGATACCCGAACCGCTGCACGCGCACCACGACCTGGCCCGCGGCGATGCCGGTGAGCGTGTAGCGACCAGCCGCGTCGGTGGCGACGGTGTGTGCGCTGCCTTGGGCGCCGACGCGGGCGTCCTCGAGGGCTTGGCCGGTGGCGGCGTCACGCACGGTACCGCGCACGACCGCGGTCTGCTGCGCTTCCGCGCCGATGGGCGCGACCGCGAGCGAGGTGAGCATGAGGAGTCGCTTCAAGGGCACGGCGGCGTGTAATAGCTGCACGGACGGTGCATCCGCCCGAAATCGATCACGAAGTCGATCCCTTCGGTTTGCGCGGAGACGTTCACGACCCCCGGCTGGCTCGCGTCGGCGGGATCACGATAGTAGCCCGTTTCGCGCAGGGTCGAGTCCGCGTTCTCGAGGGTGAATCCTTGCTTCACCCAAACCGCCACAACCCATTCGTAGCGTCCGGCCGGGAGGGAGACAGCGTAGAACGCGGCGCTGCTGTCAAGCGGCAGCTTCTGCAGCAGGAGCAGCGACGGCTGGAATGTGAACAGGCTGTCGCGCGAGTGAGGGAACGTGTGGTACGCGACGATGTAGACGGCCTGGGTGCTGTCGGGCTCCGTGCCCTGGAACGTCACAGTGCCGCAGATCCCGACGAATCCCTTGGCGCAGACGGGGATCGGCTCCAAGCCGCCGTTGCAGGCGACGTTAAGGACGAGAGCGAGGAGTGCGGCGAAGGCGCGCCGTCGCATGCCAGCAATCTGGACGGAGCGGGCGCGCCGTCAACTTGACCGCGGATTCGGCCGCAAATAACGTTGACTCGCCATGCCCATCTACGAGTACCGCTGCACCAAGTGTCGCACGCGTTTCAGCCACGCGGAGCCGATCGCCGCGCACGGGCGGCGCCGGCCGGCGTGCCCGAAGTGCAAGTCGCGAGCGGTCGAGCAGGTGTACTCGGCGTTCTTCGCGAAGACGGTCCGCAAGAGTTAGCGCGTGTGTTCGAGCGCCTGCGCGACGCCCTGCGGGCCGCTCTCGACGCGGCGACACCGGCGGGAGATCTGCGCGACCTCGCCCGCCAGATGCGTGAGGCGGTGATCGAAGCGAAGGTGGCGGTGCAGGAGCTGCGCGATGCCCTCGGCCGCACCGAGCGCGAGCTTCAGGCGGAGCGGCAGCGGCTGGTCGACGCCGAGCGGCGCGGTCGGCTCGCGGCAGAGATTCAGGATCAGGAGACGGCGGACGTGGCGCAGCGCTTCGCGACCAAACACGGCGAGCGGGTGCGGGTGCTCGAGCGCAAGCTCGCGGCGCAGCGCGACGAGGTCGCGCTGGCGGAGCGGGAGCTCGCTGAGATGCAGGCGCAGCTCGGCCGTGCCGAGCGCGACCGGCCGGTGACCGAGGCCGAGCGCAGCGCCGAGCGCGCCTGGCGCGACCTGCAGCAGGCGGGCGGGGTCCGGCCCGGGGTGGATCCCTCGGACGCTGGGCTCAAGGACGACCTCGATCGCGCGACGCGGGAGGCAGCCGCAGAGCGACAGCTCAGGGAGATCAAGAAGCGGATGAAGAAGGAGTAGCGATGCTCCTCTTGCTCGCCGCACTCGCGTTGCAACAGTCTCCCACGCCCCTCGCCCCCGCCGACCTGCTCAAGCGCGCGCACACCTACAGCATCGTCGCCTACGACTCCGCGACGGGGGACTTGGGCGTCGCCGTGCAATCGAAGTTTCCCAACGTGGGCGGGATCGTCCCGTGGGCCAAGTCGGCCGTCGGCGCCGTCGCCACCCAATCCCTGGGCAACACCGACTACGGCGAGAACGGGCTCGCCCTGATGGCCTTGGGGACGAGCGCGCCGGAGGCGCTGCGCATTGTGATGCGCGGCGATCCCCGCCCGGCACAGCGCCAGGTGGGGATGGTGGACGCGCATGGCAACGCGGCGAGCTGGACGGGGGACTCGTGCTTCGACTGGGCCGGAGGCCGGACGGGCGGACCGGCGGACGGGCGGATGGGGGGGAAGGGCGCGCTCGTTGTCGGCCGCGATTTCGCGGCACAAGCCAACATCATGGTCTCCGACCAGACGGTGAAGAACATGGCCGAGGGCTTCCAGCGCGCCACGGGCTCGCTCGCGGACCGCCTGATGGCGGCGCTCGTCGCCGGGCAGGCGGGGGGCGGAGACCGGCGGGGGATGGAGTCGGCGGCGCTGCTCGTGGCGCGCAAGAACGGCGGCTACCTCGGCCTGAACGACCGCTACATCGACATCCGCGTCTACGACGACACCAATCCCCTGCGCGAGCTCGCGCGGCTGTACCGGCTGCACCAGCTTTACTTCTTCACCAGCCGGCCCGAGGACCTCGTGCCGATCACGCCGACCATCGTGCGGCAGCTGGAGCCGATCCTGTTGCGCGAGCCGCCGGGCCAGGCGCAGAAGTGGCTCGACGCACCCCAGGGCGTCGCGAACCAGAAGTTCCTGAACGCGCTCGCCAACTTCATGTACTGGGAGAATTACGACGTGCGCGTGCGGATGGACGGCAAGATCGACCGGGTCGTCGTGGACGACGTGCTGAAACGGCGGAAGCCCTGAACGCCCTGCGGCGGCTGCTCGCCTGGTTCCGCGACGCCTACGACGGGCCGCGAGCGACGCATGAGCCCCGACGTTCCGGAGGCACCATGGAGATCAAGCGCGACCGGATGGTCTTTCTCGGCTACGGCAAGTACTGGCGCTCAGACGGCATTGTCGGGCTGATGCCGATCGAGGAGGAGCGCGGGCCCCGGCGCCGCACCAACGTGTTCGTGCAGGGACGCGGCGAGCCGATCGTCGCGTCGCGCACCGAGCAGAGCATCCTGGAGGACATGGGCGCCACCGAAGGCGGCTTCCAGGCGGAGGCGCTGCGCGAGGCCGTGACCGAGCTGCTCACCGCGTTCCACGAGTTCTCTCCCGTGCTGCGGCGGGCCCTGCTGAACGAGCATCATTTCGACGTGGAGAAGTGGGAGCAGCGACTGGGCGAGATCCTCCGCGCCCCGCACGTCCCGGAGACCGTGGAACAGAACGAGCTGTTCGACTGATGACCGCACCCATCGCAGCGCCGACGCGTCGCGACCCCGCCGGCTGGTTCGGCCATCCGGGTGGTCTGTCCACGCTGTTTTTCACCGAGATGTGGGAGCGCTTCAGCTATTACGGGATGCGCGCGTTCCTCATCCTCTACATGACGGCGCCCGCGGCGGCGGGTGGGCTCGAGTTCGACGTGAAGCACGCAGGCTCGGTATACGGCACCTACACCAGCAGCGCGTGGGCGGCGGCGATCTTCGGGGGCATCGTCGCGGACCGGTTCCTGGGGCAGTACCGCAGCGTGCTGTTCGGCGGCAGCATCATCGCCCTGGGCCACTTCACGCTCGCCTTCAAGTCGCTGCCGTTCTTCTACGCCGGCCTCTCGTTCATCGTCATCGGCACTGGCCTCCTCAAGCCCAACGTCAGCACGCTGGTGGGCGGCCTGTACGACCAGAGCGACGCGCGGCGCGACGCCGGGTTCTCGATCTTCTACATGGGGATCAACCTGGGTGCGGCGCTCGGGCCCATCATCGCCGGGTGGTTCGCCCAGCAGGTGAGTTGGCACGTCGGGTTCGCGTGCGCGGGCATCGGCATGTCGTTCGGGCTGGTGCAGTATGTCCTCGGCAAGCGACGCCTCCAGCCGGCGTTCGAGCGGCTCGCGGTGCGTCCCCCGCCGCGCCTGGCCGCGACGGCCGCGAGCGCGGATCCGCGCGCGTCCGCCACGCCGGCGTGGCTCGGCTTTACGCGGGTCGAGTGGAAGCGCATCGCCGCGATGTTCGTGTTCTTCGTGTTCGCGGCGGTGTTCTGGACCGGGTACGAGCAGGCAGGCTCGACCCTCAATCTCTTCGGGGATCGGTACACGCGGCTCTCGGTACTCGGCTTCAGCTTCCCGTCCAGCTGGTACGTGGCCGTACAGGCGATCTTCGTCATTCTCCTGGCTCCGGTGTTCGCGTGGCTGTGGGTGCGCTTGGGCCGGCGGGAGCCGTCGAGCCCCGCGAAGTTTGCCTTCGGGCTGTTCTTCCTCGGCCTGTCGTTCGTCCTGCTGATCCCCGCCGCGGCGGTTGCCCAGAGCGGCTCCGGCGTTCGGGTGAGCCCGTTGTGGCTGGTTGGGTGCTACTTCGTGCAGGAGCTGGGGGAGCTGAGCCTCTCGCCCGTGGGTCTCTCGGTGTTCACGAAGCTCGCTCCCGTAAAGATCGTCGGGATGATGCTCGGGGTGTGGTTCCTGGCCGACGCCTTGGGCAACAAGCTCGCCGGGTGGACCGCGGGGTTCTTCACCTCGATGCCGCTGTCGCAGCTGTTCGGCGCGCTGGCGGCCGTGTGCCTCGGCGCGGCGGCGATCCTGTTCCTGATGATCCAGCCGGTGAAGCGGCTGATGGGGGGCGTGCACTAGCGGCGCCCGGTAACCTGAATCGCAGTTACCTGCCCGATGCGCCGCGACTCTCTTTGGTATAACGCCCGTTCGCTGACCTCAAACAGGGGGTGCCTGTGAGACTCACGCACCTGATCACCGTTACCTCAGCGCTCGCCGCGGTCCTCGGTTGCAGCACCGGCGATCCGGCTGCCCCGGCCGCCGCGGCCGGCGCGCCGCAAGCTACGATTCAGGGGTTGGAGCAAACCGTCCAGCTGTTTCCCGCAGAGCCTTCTCAGGGTGAGCAGCTGCGCATCGTTTCGGTCGTGGTGAACAAGAATGCCGCGTCGACCGATGTCGTGAGCCGGATCTGCGGCCTCGACACCGGGGGGGATCTCGTCCTCGCCGGTTCTGCCTTCATGTGTGCCGGCTACAGCATGTACGCCGAGCTCGCCCCGGGGGAATCCGTGACCGGCAACGACGTGCGGGTGGTGACTTCGGCGCCGGGAAACTACACGCTGCGGGTGCGGCACCTGCTCGTTCCCGATGCGTGGGTGGAGGTACCGGTCGTCGTACGGTGACCTTTGACTCGGCCTGACGCAGATGCCGTCGCTCGTGCGAGCTACCCGAGCTGTATCTCGGGAGGGACCCCGGGATTCATGAGTGAGGCGCCGCCATCGGCGTAGATCACCTGCCCGGTGATCCAGGCTGACTGTTCCGAGCAAAAGAGCGACACAACGTTCCCGATGTCCGCCGGCGTTCCCAGGCGTCCAGCCGGCGTCCACCCGCGGACGTGCCAATTTCTGATGAGATCCTGTGCCTGTTGCGGCAGCGTGTTCAGCACGCTGTCCTCCGTCCAACCGGGGCTGATCGCGTTGACGGTGATGCCGCGCTTGGCCAGTGTCACGGCGAAGTAGCGGACGAGTGACTCCAGCGCCGCCTTGGCTGAACCCATCCCGACCCAGGGTTGCAGCCCACCGGTTCGGCTCCCCTCGGCGTACGTGACGGCGAAGATCCTAGCGCCGTTGCTCATGAGTGGAATCGCCTCGCGCACACCAACGAGGAACGCTTTCGCCTGGGAATCGAAAGCCGTATCCCACTGCTCGAGCGTGATGTCCAGAGGTGGCTGGAAAAAGGTCGGCACCTCAGGCCGCGCGTTGCTCACGAAAATGTCGAGCTTGCCGAATTCGGCCCGAACGTTCTTGAACATCGCCTTGATCTGGTCGGGACGTGTGATATCCGCTTGCACGACGAAACCCTGGGAGCCGCGCTTGCGGACCTCGGCAAGCGTATCGTTGGCAGCACGCTCGTTCTGGTAGTAGTGGATGCCCACCTTGACGCGGTTCTCTGCCAGTTTCAACGCAATCCCTCGACCAATGCCACGGGAGCCTCCCGTGATGACGGCGTGTTTGCCCTCGAGCGACATGTCAGCCTCCCGAGTAAACGATGTGACCCAACTGCCTTGATCAGCTGTGGAATCCTACGCT
>Ga0066683_10000488_pt1 | contig 12699 bp, 9 predicted proteins | sample GraSoiAngelo_132_FD_62296 | JGI IMG/M metagenome (GOLD analysis project Ga0066683, IMG submission 62296) | Grasslands soil microbial communities from the Angelo Coastal Reserve, California, USA - 14_0929_02_40cm | ecosystem: Environmental > Terrestrial > Soil > Grasslands | place: USA... | reverse complement strand
CCGTTCGTGACGCCGGTGGGCGTGTTCTGGGATCATGCCCCCGCTCACGTGAAGGCCGTCATCGAGGCGTGCCGGCTGCGCGCGGTCCAGCTGCACGGCGACGAGAAGCCCGAGGACTGGGCGGATCTCGCGGTGCCCATCATCAAGACCGTCAAGCTCGCGCCGGCGACGACCATCGAGGGGCTGCCGGAGTACAAGCTCGGCGAGCGCATGAACGCGCTCTGGTGGCGCAAAGTCGCGAGCGCCATTCTTTTCGACAGCGACGCGCGCTGGAGCGAGGACGGCGACACGCGGGAGCCCATCGAGTGGCGCAGCATCCGCATGATGGGCGCGACGGCGCCCAACGAAGGCAGGGTGCACCTCGTGCTGTCGGGCGGGCTCACGCCCGACAACGTCGCGCGCGCGGTGGAGATCGTGCGTCCGCACGCCGTCGACGTGAATTCCGGCGTGGAGGCGCGGCCGGGCCAGAAGGATCCCGACAAGGTGCGGCGCTTCATCGCCGAGGCGAAGGGCGTGCGGTGACGACGCTGCCCGACGCGCGCGGCCACTTCGGGCGCTTCGGCGGACGCTTCGTGCCCGAGACGCTGATGGCCCCCCTCCTGGAGCTGGAGAAGGCGTACGCGGCGGCACGGCGCGACCGTGGGTTCCAGCAGCGGCTCGCGTCGCTGCTCGCGGACTACGCGGGCCGTCCCACGCCGCTCTACTTCGCCGCGCGACTGACCGAGCACTGCGGCGGCGCACGGATCTGGCTCAAGCGCGAGGATCTCTGTCACACCGGCGCCCACAAGGTCAACAACGTGCTCGGCCAGGCGCTGCTCGCCGCGCGCATGAAGAAGACGCGCATCATCGCCGAGACCGGCGCGGGCCAGCATGGCGTGGCCACCGCCACCGCCGCCGCGCTGCTCGGCGTGCCGTGCGAGGTCTACATGGGCGCGGAGGACATCGCGCGCCAGGCGCTCAACGTCTTCCGCATGCGACTGCTCGGCGCCAAGGTCATTCCCGTCGAGTCGGGCAGCAAGACGCTCAAGGACGCGGTGAACGAGGCGCTGCGCGATTGGGTCACGAACGTGCACACGACGTACTACCTGCTCGGCTCGGCGCTCGGCCCGCACCCCTATCCGATGATGGTCCGTGATTTCCACACCGTCATCGGCAAGGAAGCGCGCACGCAGTCGCGGCGCGCTATCGGGCGGGTGCCCGACGTGGTCGTCGCGTGCGTCGGCGGCGGGAGCAACGCGATCGGCCTGTTCCACCCCTTCATTGAAGAGCGCCGAACAAGGATAGTGGGTGTCGAGCCCGGCGGCGGCGGGCTCGCCAGCGGCAAGCACGGCGCGTCGATGGCCGCCGGCGCCGTCGGCGTGCTGCACGGCTCGATGAGCTATCTGTTGCAGAACGACGATGGCCAGGTGGCCGTCGCGCATTCCATCTCGGCGGGGCTGGACTATCCCGGCGTCGGCCCCGAGCACGCCTATTACAAAGACACGGGCCGCTTCGAGTTCGTCTCCATCACGGACGAGGAGGCGCTCGAGGGCTTCCAGGCGCTCACGCGACTCGAAGGCATCATGCCCGCGCTGGAGTCGGCGCACGCCGTCGCGCACGCCATGCGCCTGGCCAAGACGCTGCCGCGGTCGAAGGTGATGGTCGTCGGCCTTTCGGGACGCGGCGACAAGGATGTGTACGTCGTCGCCAAGGCGCTCGGCATGGAGATCGGGTGAGCCCGACTGCCGGCAGGACGAGTCGTCTGGACGAGACGTTCGCCCGGCTTCGCGCCCGCGGCGAGCGCGCCCTCGTCGCCTATCTCATGGCCGGCGACCCGTCGCTGGACGCCACGCGGCGCCTCGTGGTCGAGGCCGAACGCCGGGGAGCCGACGTCATCGAGCTCGGCGTGCCATTCTCCGATCCACTCGCCGACGGCCCCGTCATCCAGCGCGCCGGCATTCGCGCGCTCGCCGGCGGCACGTCGCTGCCGCGGATCCTGGAAATGGTGGCGACGCTGCGCGCCGAGGTGCGAGTGCCGATCGCGCTCATGACGTACTACAACCCGGTGCTGGCGTTCGGGCTCAAGAGCTTCGCGCGCACGGCCGCCGACGCCGGCGCCGACGGGGTGCTCGTGCCGGACCTGCCCTGGGAAGAGTCCGAGCCGCTGCGCGCGGAGGCCGAGCCGGCCGGCCTCGACGTGATCCAGTTCGTCGCGCCGACCTCGACGCCCGCACGCGTCAAGACCATTGCACGCCTGGCGCGCGGCTTCATCTATCTCGTCTCGCTGACCGGGGTCACCGGCGAGCGCCGCGAGCTGCCAAAGGACCTCGACGCCCAGATCCGCACCCTGCGCCTGCTCACGACCAAGCCCGTCTGCGTCGGCTTCGGCGTCTCCACACCCGACCAGGTCGCCGCCGTCGCCGCGGCGGCCGACGGCGTGGCGGTGGGCTCCGCGATCGTCCGAAAAATCGAGGAGTACACCGCCACCCCCACTCTGATAGAAAAGGTAGGAGACTTCATCGCCACGCTGAAAGAACCGCTCCGCGTCGGTCCGAGCGCCGGCTCCGCCGGCGCAAAGTCTGGGGGGAGGTCCGGAGGGAGGGCGTAGCCCCCCTCCGAATCGAAACGGTGGGAAACTTGATCGCCATGCTGAAAAAATTCCTCCGCGCAGGTTCGAGCGCGGGCTTTGCCCGCGCAATCCTGGCGGGAGGCACGGAGGAGCGCGCCGTCAGGCGCGCGACGACGGTCGGAAGGGGGGCGTAGCCCCCCTCCGAGGGGCACTTATGGCCTGGTTCAGACGCAAGCCCGAGGAGATGGCGGGAACACCGAAGAAGGTCAACATCACCGAAGGCCTGTGGATCAAGTGCGACTCCTGTAAGGAGATCGTGTACCGTGCGGAGGTCGAGCGCGTCGGGCGCGCATGTCCCAAGTGCCACTATCCGTTTCGCATCGGCTCGCGCGAGCGGATCGCGCTGCTCGCCGACTCCGGCACGTTCGAGGAGCGGCAAACCGGGCTCACGCCCGCCGATCCGCTGAACTTCAAGGACTCCAAGCGCTATCGCGAGCGCGTCAAGGCCGCGCGCCAGAAGACGTCCCTGGAAGAGGCGGTCGTCACCGGCACCGCGGCCATCGGCGGCTTCCCGACGATCCTGTGCGTGTTCGAGTTCGCCTATCTGGGCGGCAGCATGGGCTCGGTCGTGGGCGAGAAGCTCACGCGCGCCATCGAGCTCGCCATCGACAAGCATCTGCCGGTGATCATCGTCTCGGCCTCGGGCGGCGCCCGCATGCAGGAAGGCATCCTGTCGCTCATGCAGATGGCCAAGACGTCCTCGGCGCTCGAGCGACTCGCCGAGGCCGGCCTGCCCTACCTATCGGTGCTGACGGACCCGACCACCGGCGGCGTCACCGCCTCGTTCGCGATGCTCGGCGACGTCATCCTGGCCGAGCCGCGCGCGCTGATCGGCTTCGCCGGCCCGCGTGTCATCGCCGAGACGATCCGCCAGCCCTTGCCGGAGGGCTTCCAGCGCTCCGAGTTCCTCCTCGAGCACGGCCAGCTCGACCTCGTGGTCGAGCGTCGCGATCTCAAGGAGACGCTGCGCCGCCTCCTCGCGTTTTTCGCCGACCAGCCGACCGACCCGCCCGAGCGCGCATGACCTACGCCGAGGCGCTCGCCCGGCTCCTCGCCCTGCGTGGCGGCGAGCACGCCGGGATGCGCCCGGGCCTCGAGCGCATCGAGACGCTGCTGCAGGCCCTCGGCAACCCGGAGCGTCGGTACACGCTGGCCCAGATCGGCGGCACCAACGGCAAGGGCTCGGTGGCGGCGATGCTCGCCTCGATGCTCCGCGCGGACGGTCGCCGGGTCGGCCTCTACACGTCGCCACACCTCGTGTCCTTCCGCGAGCGCATCCGGGTGGACGGCGAGGCCATCAGCGAGGACGACGTCGCCGACGGCTTCGATGCGATCGCGACGCTGGTGGCCCGGGTCGACGCGACGATGTTCGAGGCGACGACGGCGCTGGCGCTCGATCATTTCGCGCGCGAAGCGGTCGACATCGCTGTGCTCGAGGTCGGGCTCGGCGGGCGGCTGGACGCGACCACCGTCGGCGCGCCGGCGGTGACGGCGGTGACGCGCGTCGATCTCGACCACCAGGAGGTGCTCGGCGCGACGCTGGCCGCGATCGCCGCCGAGAAAGCCGCGATCATCCGCAGCGGTGTCGCCATCGCCTCCGCCCAGGCGCCGGAGGCGGCGCAGGTGCTCTGCGCGCGCGCCGAGGCGGTCGGCGTGCCGCTGCTGATGGAGGGCCGAGAGCTCAGCGTGCGCGTCCACGCGCGCGACCGCTCCGAGCAGCTGATCGACTGTGCCGGTCCCGGCTGGCGGCTCGAGGGCCTGCGGCTGCCGCTGCTCGGCCTCTATCAACCGTCGAACGCGCTCGTCGCGCTGGCCGCCGCCCGCGCGCTCGGCGTGCCCGATTCCGCCGCGCGCGAGGGGCTGGCGCGCGCGCGGTGGCCGGGGCGCTTCGAGATCCTCCGCGCGCGCGACCGCACGGTGGTGCTCGACGGTGCCCACAATCCCGCCGGCGCGCAGGCCCTCGCCGCCTCGCTCGCGGAGTGGTTCGGCGACACGCCGGTGACGCTCGTCTTCGGCGCACTTCGCGACAAGGACGCGCCCGGGATGCTGGTGGCGCTGGCACCACGCGCGCAGCGGATCATCCTGACGGCGTCGTCGAGCCCGCGCGCCGCCACGCCCGCCGCGCTGCGCGCGGTGCTACCCGCCGCGACCGCCGCCGAGCTCGCCGACTCCGCCGCGGACGCGCTCGCGCTCGCCGCGCGAGAGCCGCGGACCCCTATCCTTTGTATCGCCGGCTCCTTGTCGCTACTGGGCGACGTGCTCCGCATCGCGACGGGTGATAAGCCTTGCCCCGTCGAAAAGGCGGCTGATAGCATAGACCTCCTTATCTGACGAGGCCTTCTGAGACACTTGAGGACGCGATTGGGCCGTCGAGTGGTGTGCGCCGCGGCGGGGCTCGTGCTGCTCGCCGCCGCGGCGGCGCCGACGGCGGCGCAGGTGCCTCAGGGGCCGGTCACGGTCGGAACAGCGGGCGGCGACGTCACGATCGTCGCCGATCAGCTCGAGCAAGTCGGGCCGGACAATCTGCTCGTCGCCACCGGCAACGTGGAGCTCACGAAGGGCGCCACGCGACTGATGGCCGATCGGATCGAGCTCAACCGAAACACGGGCGATGCGGTCGCGCAGGGGCGCGTCATCTTCTACGACGGTGAGGATCAGCTGACGGGACGGCGCATCGAGTACAACGTGAAGACGGGCACGGGCGTCGTGTACCAGGGCGAGGCTCGGGGTGCGCCGTACTACCGCCTGTCCGGCGAGCGCATGGAACGGGTCGGCGAGAGCGTCTATCGCGTCCAGCAAGGCGTGTTCACGACGTGCCAGGACGATCCGCCCGACTGGGCGGTGCACTTCGGCTCCGCCACCGCCGACCTCAACGAGTTCGTCTACGGCACGAACGCCTCGTTCTGGGTGCGCCAGATCCCGCTCATTCCGTTCCTGCCGGTCTTCGCCGCCGCGATCCGCCGCGAGCGGCAAACCGGATTCCTCTTCCCGAAATTCGGCTACTCGACGACCAAGGGCGCCTACGCGGAGTTTCCGTTCTTCTGGGTCATCGACGACAGCCAGGACGCGCTGATCTCGCCGATCTTCTATACGAACCTCGGCGAGGGCTTCAACCTGGAGTATCGCTACATCCTGCCCGACAACCAGCGCGGGCGATTCAGCGGCTTCTTCATGCAGGAGACGGCCAGGCACGACGCGTCGCGCTTCTTGGGCCACACGCGCCAGGACTGGCACCTGGCGCCGCGCACGTGGCTCAAGGTCGATGCCGCCGGCGTCTCCGACGACGCCATCCTGCGCGACTACGGCGACGAGCTCTCCCAGCGCAGCTCGCAGCGGGTGGAGTCCAACGTGTTCCTGACGCGCTCCTGGAACACGTGGAACCTCGTCGGCGACGTCTTCTGGTACCAGGACCTCACGACGCGCCGGCCGGTCGAGCTCAATCGCCTGCCCGACGTGCGGCTCCTCGGTACGCCCCAGCCGGTGGGCGGCATCCCCGGGCTGCTGTGGGAGTTCGAGGGCAGCGCCGTCCACTTCGTGCGCGACGTCGGCTCCAACGGCGATCGTCTCGATCTGCATCCGCGCGTCTCGCGCCCGATCCCCATGGACGTGGTGACGCTGACGCCGTTTCTCGGCGGGCGCCTCACGGGCTACGACCGCACGGTGACCGGCGTTCGCACCAGCCGGGGCGTCGACGGGCCGATCGAGATCACCAGCGACGATCCGCGGCTGCGGCGCCTGCTGGAGGCGGGTGCCGACCTCGAGACGAAGCTGACGCGCGTGTACGACACGGGCGGAGTCTGGAACATCGACGCGATGCTGCACACGATCGAGCCGCGGGTGAATTACACGTGGATCGCGGGCAAGGACAAGAATCAGCTGCCGCAGTGGACGCCCGCCCTCGACTCCATTCAGGACGCGAGCCGCGTCGAATATTCATTGACGAACCGCATCCGCGGTCGCACGGTCGCGCTCGCGAACGCCGAGCCGGTGCGCTGGGAGCTGTTCCGGCTGACCCTCGGCAACGGCTACGACGTGCGCCACGCCACCTGGGAGGATGCCTTCGCGACGCTGATCGTCGCGCCGACGCCGACGACCAAGCTGCGCAGCGACATCACGTACGATCCGCACAACGCCAGCTATCCCTTGGTGACGGCGGACCTCTCGACGGTGATCCCGCGCGGCGAGGTCAGCGTCGGCGTGCGCCACAGCGATGCCGCGAAGTTCACCTTCGTGCAGGGCGGGTTCAAGGTGTCGCCGTGGCCGTGGCTGACCACGCGCGGCACGATCAACTGGGACGTTCGCACGACGACCTTCGTGGAAAGTCGCCTCGCGTTCGAATTCCACTGGCAGTGCTGGGCGTTGGCCGTCGAGTACGTCAACCGCACCAAGCGCGACGACGAGGTGCGCTTCACGCTGAATCTGCTCGGCGTCAGCGGTCCCATCAGCACGCGCGTCGGTCTCGGCGCGATCGAAGGAGGAGGCACGCGATGATTCCGTTCCTGGATCTGACGCGCCAGCATGCCGCGCTCAAGCGCGAGCTGATGGCGGCCGCCGAGCGCGTCCTCGACGCCAGCCAGTTCGTGCTCGGCGGCGAGGGCCGCGCGCTGGAGGCCGAACTGGCGCAGCTCACCGGCGCACGCCACGGGCTGGGCGTCGGCTCCGGCACCGACGCGCTGCGGCTGGCGCTGAGCGCGCTCGGCGTCAGCCGCGGCGACGAGGTGCTGACGCCGGCGTTCTCGTTCGTGGCCTCCGCCACGACCATCGCGATGACCGGCGCCACACCCGTCTTCGTGGACGTCGAGCAGGACACGCTGACGATGGATCCCGACGCCGCCGCGCGCGCGCTCACGCCGCGCACGAAGGCCGTCATGCCCGTGCACCTCTACGGGCATCCCGCGGCCATCGACCGCCTGGCGGCGTTCGCGCGCGCGCGGGGCCTCGCTCTGGTCGAGGACGACGCGCAGGCCATCGGCGCGACGTGGGGTGATCGCCCGCTGGGCGGTTGGGGCGATGCCGCGTGCCTGTCGTTCTATCCCACGAAGAACCTGGGCGCGTGTGGCGACGCGGGCATGGTCGTGACCACGCGTGACGACGTGGCCGAGCGCGTGCGTCGGCTGCGCCATCACGGCGACACCGGCCGGTACCATCACGTGGAGGTCGGTTACTGCAGTCGGCTCGACGAAGTCCAGGCCGCGTGGCTGCGGGTGAAGCTCCGGCATCTCGGCGAGTGGACGGAGCGCCGGCGCGCCATCGCCGCGCGCTATCGCGCCGGCCTTGCCGGTTTGCCGCTCACGCTGCCCGTCGAGCGCCCGGGCGCGCGCCACGTCTACCATCTCTTCACGGTCCGCCACGCGCAGCGGGACGCGCTCGCCAAGCGCCTGGCCGACGCCGGCGTCGGGACCGCCGTGCACTACCCGCGCGCCGTCCCCGACCAGCCGGTGTTCGCCGCCGACGGCGAGCGGCGCTGGCCCGAGGCCTACCGCGCCGCGCGCGAGGTGCTGTCGCTGCCGTGCTACCCGGAGATGACCGATGACGAGGTGGAGGGCGTGGTCGACGCCGTTCGCACCGCGTGCGAGGAGGTGGGATGACGGCGGCCGCGCGGCTGCGCGAACGGCTCGTCGGCCAGCCGATCATCGGGGTGATCGGCCTCGGCTACGTCGGCTTGCCGCTGGCCGTGGCGTTCGCGGACTCCGGTGCCACCGTCATCGGCCTCGATGCGGACGCGCGGCGCGTGGCCGGCGTGAACGCCGGCGCGTCCTTCATCGAGGACGTGCCGAGCGCGACGCTGCAGGCGCTCGTACGGGACGGCCGGCTGGCCGCGACGGGCGAGGTGGAAGCGCTCAAGGACGCGGACGCCATCGTCATCTGCGTGCCGACGCCGCTCGGCAAGTCCAAGGAGCCGGACATCTCGTTCATCATCGCCGCCGCCGACGCGGTGGCGACGATCATCCGCGCGGGCCAGCTCGTCGTGCTGGAGTCGACGACGTATCCCGGCACTACGCAGGAGATCCTGCTGCCGCGCCTGCAGGCGCGCGGACTGACCGTCGGCGAAGATTTCTTTCTCGCCTTCTCCCCCGAGCGCATCGACCCAGGCAACCGCAAGTGGACGCTGCGCGATATCCCGAAGGTCGTCGGCGGGCTCACCCCCGCCTGTGGCGAGCTGGTCGCCGCACTCTATGCGCGCATCACGCCACGCGTGGTGCCGGTGTCGGGCCCGGAGACCGCCGAGATGGTCAAGCTGTTCGAGAACACGTTCCGCTCGGTCAACATCGCGCTCGTCAACGAGTTCGCGATCATGTGCCGCAAGCTCGGCATCTCGGTGTGGGAGGTGGTGAGCGCCGCCGCGACGAAGCCCTTCGGCTTCATGCCCTTCTGGCCGGGGCCGGGACTCGGCGGTCACTGCTTGCCCAGCGATCCGTATTACCTGTCGTGGAAGGTGCGGCTGGAGGGCTACGAGCCGCGCTTCATCACGTTCGCCGACGAGATCAATCGGCACATGCCGACGTACGTCGTGCAGCTGATCACCGACGCGCTGAACGATCGCGGCCGCGCCGTGCGCGGCGCGCGCGTGCTGGTGCTGGGCGTCGCCTACAAGCCCGACGTGTCGGACACGCGCGATTCGCCGGCGCTCGAGATCATCGACACGCTGCTCGGCAAGGGCGCGCGCGTGGAGTACCACGATCCGCACGTGCCGACCGTGAGCACCGTGCGCGGGGTCGCGCTCACGTCGTGCCCGGCCGTGCGCCCCGCCGAGCACGACGTCGTGCTGATTCTCACCGCGCATGCGACCTACGACTGGCCCACCATCGTGGCGGAGGCGCCGCTCGTCGTCGACACGCGTAACGCCACCGCCGGCGTCCGGGACGCCGAGCGGGTGATCCGGCTCTAGCCGCGGGATGCTGGCCGCCGTCCTCGTCTCGCTGCGACCGCAGCAGTGGGTCAAGAACCTGTTCGTCTTCGGCGGCCTCGTGTTCGGGCAGCGGCTGTTCACGCCGTCGGTGTGGCCCGCCTGCGGCGCGTTCGTGATCTTCTGTGCGCTTTCGGGCGCGATCTATCTCGTCAACGACGTCGCCGATCGCGACAACGACCGACTGCATCCCAAGAAGCGCGAGCGTCCGATCGCCGCCGGTCGCCTGCCCGTCGGCGTCGCCCTCGGCGTGGCGGTGGCGCTCGTGGCGGGCGGGCTGGTGGCGGCGGCGTGGCTGTCCACGGGCGTTCTGCTCGTGGCGGTGGCGTACGTCGTGCTGCTGACCGCGTACTCGGCGTGGCTCAAGCACGTCGTCATCGTCGATGTGCTGGCGGTCGCCGTCGGTTTCGTGCTGCGCGCGCTGGCGGGCACGTTGGCCATCGACGTGGCCATCTCCGGGTGGCTGCTGATCTGCACCGTTCTCATCGCGCTGTTCCTGGCGCTCGGCAAGCGGCGGCACGAGTACCTCACGCTGCAGGCCGATGCCGCGCGCCATCGCCCGATCCTCGCCGAGTACACCGCGGGGCTGCTCGACCAGATGATCGCCGTGGTCACCGCGTCGACGGTGACCGCGTACGCGCTCTACACGATGTCGCCGGAGACCGTCGCGAAGTTCCACACGCAGCTGCTGCCGGCCACGCTGCCGTTCGTGCTGTATGGCATCTTTCGCTATCTCTATCTGCTCTACCGCCGGCAGCTCGGCGGCAACCCGTCCGAGCTCTTCCTCCACGACCGGGCGCTGCTCGTCAACACGGCGTGCTGGATCGTCGCGGTGCTGCTGATCATCTACGGCACGCACGCGGAGTAGTAGAATGAATCGGTCGTGAAGAGTCAGGTCGCCGTTCTCCGTACCCACCCCGACAGCGTCGTCGCGGACTACGGCCGCCTGATGCGCCTGATGAAGTACGACCAGGTGCTGTCACGCGACGTCGATCTGATCGTCAAGCTGAACCTGTCGTGGACCAAGTATTTCCCCGCGTGCTCCAGCCAGCCGTGGCAGGTGGATGGTGTGCTCACGACGCTGCTCGAGGACGGCTACGAGCGCGCGCGCATCTTCCCCGTCGAGAACAAGACCGTCGTCACCGATCCCCTCGCGGGTTGCCGGAACAACAAGTGGTATCCGGTGCTGCAGCGTCACGGCCTGCCGTTCATCCCGCTGCCCGACGTGGAGTGGACCATCTATCGGTTCACGAGCCCGCTGCTGAAGCTGAACCACATTTTTCCCGAAGGGATTCAGATCCCGAAGATGTTCATCGGGAAGAACATTCTCCACGCGTGCACCACGAAGACCCACGGGCACACGACGACCACCGGCGCCATCAAGAACTCGTTCGGCGGTCTGCTGAAAGAAGTCCGCCATTACGCCCACGAGTTCATCCACGAGGTCATGGTCGACCTCATGTACATGCAGCGTGAGCTGCACCCGGGCGTATTGGCCGTGATGGACGGGACGGTCATGGGCGACGGCGCCGGGCCGCGCACGATGATTCCGCGCGAGGGCAACCTCATTCTCGCGTCCGCCGATCAGGTCGCCATCGACGCCATCGCCGCGCGGATCATGGGCTTCGATCCGCTGTCGATCCGCTACCTCGCGATGTGCCAGGAGCGTGGGCTGGGCGTGGCCGATCCGCGCGACATCGAGATCATCGGCGACGTCGACGCGGCCGCGACCAACATGGGCTTCACGACCAGCCGCTCGCTCGTGATCTGGGGTGATCAGCTGATCCGCCGCGGCCCGTTGCGGCCGCTCAAGCGCCTGCTGCTCCACTCGCCCCTGATGGTGTGGGCGCCGTTCGCGTCGAACGTCTACCACGACCTGCTCTGGTACCCGACCGTGGGCCGCGCGCGCATCCGCGCGTTCGCGGACACGGGGTGGGGCCGGCTCTTCGCGCGTTACTAGGTCGATGCCGGGCGACGTCCGCGTGCGCTTCGCGCCGAGTCCCACCGGGCACCTCCACGTCGGTGGCGCGCGCACCGCGCTGTTCAACTGGCTCTACGCGCGTCATCACGGCGGCGTCTTCATCCTGCGCATCGAGGACACCGACCGCTCGCGCTCCACCGACGCGAACATCGCTGACATCGTCAACGCGCTGCGCTGGCTCGAGCTCGACTGGGACGAGGGGCCGCCGACGCCCGGCTACCGGCAGACCGAGCGCTTCGACCTCTACCGTGAGCACGCGCAGCGGCTCGTCGCGGCCGGGCGCGCCTACTACTGCGCGTGCACGCCCGAGCAGCTGGAGGCCGAGCGCGCCGAGGCGCAGGCGCGCAACGAGACGTTCCGCTACTCGGGACGCTGCCGCAAGCTCGGCCTCACCTCCGGCGCGCTGCGCCTGCGCATCCCCGACGAGGGCGCGACGGTCGTCGACGACCTGATCCACGGGCCGGTGACGTTCGACCATCGGCAGCTCGACGACTGGATCCTCGTGCGCACGGACGGCACGCCCACCTACAACTTCTGCGTGGTGGTGGACGACGTCACCATGCGCATCAGCCACGTGATCCGAGGCAACGATCACCTGTCGAACACGCCCAAGCAGGTGCTCTGCTACGAGGCGCTCGGGTATCCGGTGCCCGCCTTCGCGCACGTCTCGATGATCCTCGGCGCCGATCGCACGCGCCTGAGCAAGCGCCACGGGGCGACCTCGGTCGACGCCTATCGCGAGCAGGGCATCCTCCCGGACGCGATGGTGAACTACCTGGCGCGGCTCGGCTGGTCGAGCGGCGACCAGGAGATCTTCTCGCGCACCGAGCTGGTCGAGCGCTTCGACATCAAGGACGTGTCGTCGTCGGGCGCGATCTTCGACCAGACCAAGCTCGAGTGGCTGAATCACGAGTACATCAAGACCATCGACGGCGCACGATTGGCCGCGCTGGTGACGCCCTGGCTGACCGCCGCCGGGCTGACGCCGCCCGCGGACGCCGCGCGGTTCGTCGGGATGCTGGACACGCTGCGCGAGCGCGCCAGGACGCTGCGCGAGCTCGTGGAGGTCGGCCGGTTCTACTTCGAGCGCCCGCGCGAGCACGAGCCGAAAGCCGCCGCCAAGCTCTTCACGCCGGCCGGCGTGCAGCGACTGGACACGCTGATCCAGCGACTGGCGGCCGTCGAGTCCTTCACGGCGCCGGC
>Ga0066683_10000484_pt1 | contig 12743 bp, 13 predicted proteins | sample GraSoiAngelo_132_FD_62296 | JGI IMG/M metagenome (GOLD analysis project Ga0066683, IMG submission 62296) | Grasslands soil microbial communities from the Angelo Coastal Reserve, California, USA - 14_0929_02_40cm | ecosystem: Environmental > Terrestrial > Soil > Grasslands | place: USA... | reverse complement strand
ATCAGAGAAAACATCGCTCGAGATCAAGCGATTCATCAATGCTCCGCGCGCTCGCGTTTACGCGGCGTGGACCGATCCGGCACAATTAAAAGAATGGTGGGGGCCGGAAAGTGTCCGCACTCGCAACCTTGTTGCGGACGCCCGCGTGGGCGGCAAATATCGATGGGATCTCACCAATCCGGAAGGCGAGGAGATGACTGTATTCGGTGAATACCGCGAGCTCGTTCCGGGAAAGAAGATCGTCTTCACCTGGAAGTGGGATGACGACGAGAATTGGGAAGAGCACAACAGTGTCGTCACGGTGGAGCTGTCCGATCGCGACGGCGGCACTGAAGTGCGTTTGGTTCACGAGAAATTGCCAAGCGAAGAATCACGCGACCGTCACAACGAGGGCTGGAACAGCGTTCTCGATCGATTGGAGAAGTTCTTTAACAAGTAATGGTCGATCCAAACAGGAGAGGAAAAAATGAATACCGAACAAGTTGCACAAAAAGTGGTGGAGTTGGTCCGCAAGCAAGCGTGGCACGAAGCGCTCGATACGCTCTATGACAAAGACATCGTCAGCGTCGAAGCGCGCACGATGGACGGCAGCTCGCCGGAAACGAGCGGAATCAAGGGCGTGCGCGGGAAGGTCGATTGGTGGCTGGAGAACATGCAGGTCCACAGCTTTCAAGCGAACGGACCATTCGTCGCGCACGATCGGTTCGTAGTGCAATACGACGCCGATGTTACCGATAAGAACTCGAAAGCGCGGAGACAACTGTCCGAAGTCGGCGTTTACACCGTGAAAAACGGAAAGATTGTCCGCGAAGAATTCTTACCGCGTGTGTAACCGACAGGATCGGATCCTCATCTCGTGCCATGCTCGTGGACCTTGAGCGGGTTAAAGATCCGTTCCCAACCGTCGCTGAAGTTAAAGACCGACATGTTCAACACGAGCATCGGATTGTGAGACCGCCGTTGCCGGCGCTGGAGAATTCCTCGCCAGCGGTGGCCGGCTCCCCGCCGACCACCATTTATTCTTAATTTCGAATTCATTCGCCTTTCTTATCAGTAACTGGCGACCTGCCGCAGGCCCAAGGCGCCAAGCGTGTCAGGCGTCAGATTCCCATTAACGCGCAGGCCGTGATTGCTTTGGTAGCGCGCAATCGCGCGTCGCGTCTCAGGGCCAACGATACCGTCGATTTGTCCACGGTAATAACCCTCGCGCGCGAGTCGCTCCTGCACCGCGGCCACAGTCGAGTTACTCGATTGATCGGCGTAACCGTTCTGATCGTCGTATTGTTCGCCGTAGTAGTAATTCGAATCGTATCCGTACGGGTAACCGTAGGAGCCGTAGCCATATCCGTATCCGTAATAATAATAAGGATCCCAATACGGCCATCCCCACCACGGCCAAAATCCGACGTCGAATATCACCCACGAACCGTTGAAGAAGTGGCAACGATGCCCGTGCCAGACGTGATCACGGCTGCGGTTCCAATCGCGGTGCCAGTTCGCCGAATGCTGCGCGAAGACGTGATTATGCCAGTTCGCCGGAAGATTATTTCCGTTGCGAATCTGACCGCCACCGGTTCGGTTGCGTGCCACGTTTGCGATCGATTGATTTTCACCGTTCGGAAGACGCTGGACGTTATTGCCGCGATTCATATTTGCACGCGCGAACTGGCTTCCAGCAAGCGAGCCGCCCACGTTCGTATTCACAGGACGTGAACGGAATTCCATCGATCTGGGCGCTCGAAAGCCAGCCGAGGAAAAGCGTTGGCCCGAATAAATCATTCGATTACCGCTGAAACTTCGCATCGGTATCGAACGGAATGACGCGCCACCGCCAAAACCGCCGCCCGGCATTCCGCCAAACGACGGACCGCCACCGCCTCGGGCTGCGCCGCCAGCGAAATGTCCGCCACCACCGCCGCCTCCACCGCCGCCTCCACCGCCATGGAAGCCGCCACCGGCTTGGGCTGAGGCAAGCAAAGCCGCGCTAACGAAAAGCGCGACGCCTAACAATTTCGTTTTCATATTTCTAATTCCTTTGGGTTGAGTCCGTACTGATTAAACCATTCCATTAAATTTTCGTTTCGATCGCCCATTACCTGAGACCTCCGGCGATGAGCAGCGTTTCACCCGTGACCCAGCTCGATTCATCCGAGGCAAAGAAGACGGCGGCCGGCGCGATGTCTCTTGGTTCGCCAACGCGACCGAGCGGCGTTTGCGATTCGAACATCTTCCGCATGTCGCCTTCAGTATAACCGCCGGCAACCGAGCCTTCGGTAATCACCATTCCTGGGTTGATCGAGTTCACGCGAATTTTTCGCTGCCCGAGTTCCTTTGCCAGCGTCCGCGTGATGGCGTCAACTGCGCCTTTGGTCGCATTGTAAACCACCCCGGTCGGCGGCGTCAGCGTACTGGCAAGCGAACCGATGTTGATGATACTGCCACCCGTGGCATTAAAATGTTTCAGCGCTTCCTGGGTCGTAAGAAGCAAGCCCAGAACATTCGTATCGAACATTCTGTGGAATTGTTGCTCAGTGACTTCTTCCAAGGGCACGAATTCGTAAACGCCGGCGTTGTTCACCAGAATGTCGATCTTGCCAAACGCTTTTTCGGTTTCCGTGAACAATCGCTGAACTTCCGACTTCTTCGCGACGTTTGCCTGCAGCGCGACGGCTTTGCCGCCGGCCTTGCTGATTTCATCGACGATTTTGTCGGCGTCCGATTTCGCCGATGCGTAATTCACAACCACGGCCGCGCCTTCGGCCGCGAATTCTTTGGCAATCCCAGCGCCGATGCCCTTTGAGGCGCCTGTTACCACTGCAACTTTTCCGTTTAGTTTTCCGTTTTTCATTGTTGTTCCTTTCATTCGTGATCTGGTTTTCAGTTTTAGGTCGCGACGTAGCCTCCATCGACAACGAGCGACGCGCCCGTCGTAAATTTCGCATCATCGGAAGCGAGATAGAGAACGGCTGCGGCGATTTCTTCGCTGACACCGATTCGCCCGACCGGAGTGATCGCCGTGATCTGGTCGCGCAACTCGTCCCCGGCGAAGCGATCGAACATCTCGGTAGCAATCACGCCGGGAGCAATCGCATTGATGCGAATGTTTTGTTTGGCGAACTCGAGCGCGACCGATTTGGTCAGCCCTTCGACGGCGTGCTTCGACGAAATATAGATACTCACCTGCGGGAGACCGACGTGACCGGCCACGCTCGAAGTGTTGACGATCGCACCGCCGCCGTTTTTGAGCATCACCGGAATTTCGTGGCGCATCGAATTGAGCACGCCCCACACGTTGATGTCGAAGATGCGGCGATATTCCGCTTCGGTTGCCTGATCGAGCGGGCCTTTCCATTCGACGCCGGCATTGTTAAACGCGATGTCGAGCCGCCCGAATTTCTCGACAGTGAAATCGATCATCGCTTTGACGTCGGCATCTTTCGCGATGTCACCTCGAACAAACGCGGCGTCGCCGCCGAGCTTCTTAATTTCGGCAACGACCTGCGCGCCTTCTTTTTCACGCCGGCCGGTCAACACAACCTTCGCGCCCGCGCGAGCGAATGCGATCGCGGTGGCTTTACCGATGCCGGAGGTTCCTCCGGTTACCAGCGCAACTTTTCCATTTAGTTTTCCGTTATTCATTTTGTTCCTTTCAAATTCTCACTGGAATCAAGATTTTCGTTACCTCTTTAGTGGGATGTTTAAGTCATGGTCAGGACAACGCGAAAACGAACTTTGCCGCTGTGCATCCGTTCATAGGCTTCAGCCGCGCGGCTCAGCGTAAATTTTTCGATCATCGGATGCACGCCGCTGAGCGCGCTGAATTCCAATGTGTCCTGAGAGTCGCGCGCAGTTCCGGAATACCAGCCGGAGATTTGCCGGCGTCCCATGAGCAGCGGAAAGACTCCGATTGTGAGCGGGTCGTTAGGCGCGGCGGGAATTAGTAAATTGCCGTCTACTCCCAGGCCTTCGACGACTGACGAAATTGCTTTTGCGCTCGGAGCTGTCGCCAAAATCACCCGCGCGCCGCCGAGCTTCTGCAATTCCTTGACTGGATCGACAACGTCTGAATCAATGTAGTGATGTGCGCCGAGTTTTTGGGCGAGCGGTTCTTTGTCTTTGCCGCGACCGAGCGCCACCGTTTGGAATCCCATTTGTCGCGCATACTGAACGCCGAGATGTCCAAGGCCGCCGATGCCTTGGACGGCAACAACATCGCCGGCGCGCGCGCCTGAATTGCGCAACGCATTAAAAACGGTGACGCCAGCGCACATGAATGGTCCCGCCTCTTCGGCTGGCAATTTTTCGGGAATTCGTGCGAGCGCTTCCGCCGGCGCGATCATGTACTCAGCGTAACCACCGTCGAAATCGATCCCGGTGACTTTGCGCTGAGCGCACATCGCGAAATCGCCGCGGCGGCATTCGTCACAGACAAAATCGTGTCCGCCGTGCCAGCCGACGCCAACGCGCTCGCTCTTTTTCCAGTTTGTGACGCCGTCGCCGGCCTTGTCGATCCGTCCGGCGACTTCATGACCGGGAACGCGCGGATATTGAAGTCCGGGCCAGAGACCTTCCTTGACGAGGACGTCGCTGTGACAAATACCGCATGCTTCGATTTTCACGCGGACTTGGCCGCGTCCTGGCTCGGGAATTTCGCGTTCGACTAATTCAAAATCGCCGCCCGGTTTGCTGATCTGCGCCGCTTTCATTTTCATTGTTCAATCCTTTCCGACCGCAACTTCAGTGGGCGTCCGTGACGTTTCTGCGTTCCTAAGCGTCGCCTTCAGTTTGATCTCGGTGGCGGCGAGGGCCTTCGATACCGGGCAATTTTTCTTCGCGTCTGCGGCGAGCGCTCGAAACGTCGTCTCATCGACTCCCGGAACATCAGCGGCCGTTTCCAGCTCAATGCGCGTGATCTGAAAATTGTCGCCAGCCTTTTCGAACGAAACTTTGGCGACGGTATCAAGTTCGTTCGGAGTGAAACCAGCGCCGGACAACTGCGCGGCCAAAGCCATCGTGAAACACCCGGCGTGTGCCGCGCCAAGCAACTCCTCCGGGTTCGTCGCAGACTGGCCGTCCTCGAAACGCGATCTGACCGAATATGGGACATCGAGCGCCCCGCTACCGACCGTGAGCCGTCCGCGTCCGTGGAGCAGATCTCCTGTCCACTCTGCCTTTGCCCGCCGACTTAAGTCAATTTTAGGTTTAGGTGTCGTCTTCTCGTTTGTTGTCATTTCATTTTCTCCATTAATTTTGCGTTGGTTGGTGCTCACAATTTTTTGAAGGTTCGTCAGGTTGGTTTGTTTCAATGATAGATTAAGAAAGCCGCGAGAAAGCCGGCCAGGATCCCGAACACTGGGCTCAGAACAGCGAACCAGAATGAGACGTCCCAACCTGGGTCGGTGAAAACGCGCAGCTTCTCCACTCCGAATCCACCCTTACCCGTCCTGCCATTTTTGTCCGGTCCAAGCCGAGCGACAGCGCCTCCGATCACTGCGTGGAAATTGTTCACGTCGCGCTCCTCTCGTGATGCACGTCGCGCCCGAGACCGCTCGATGATGTCGATGAGATTGCCTGCTTTCATAGGTTCTTTTTGTTGAGTTTGACTATCCACATGAAGCGAGAGCCGATTGATAAACGGGCATTTCGTCGAAGTGCGGTGGCGCGAAAACGTCTTCGTGCTTCGTCTCGACTGGTTGGAGATTGAGCTTCTCGATGTGCGCTTCGACCAGATCAGGAAGCAGCAAATGTGGGAACAAGGAGAGTTCCGAGGCTTTTGTTTCTTCCTCATCGAGGACGAGATGGACGATTTCGCGTAAGTCTGGATAAGCTTGCTCGTAATCGCGTTGTAACTGCTGCTTCAGTTGCGCGATGGCGACCGAAACCGTCTGGAGGAAAACTGCGGTGGTGGGTTCTGGCTGCTGATCAGTTTTCATAGGGTTGAGTTTTTTCGGTTTCTGCGGATTTATATTTGACTAGTCGTCTATAAAATTGGCAAAAAAAGGGCTATTTGGAGACAGCTTGGGCCTGCTTGACCCCTAAAACATCCATCGCCACGTGTTTAAAATCGCGGATCAATTCGACGTCGTTTTGAATTCGCGCTTGAGCAAGCGTGCCATGATAGCAAGCGAAAAGCGCCCTCGCTTTCGCTTCCGGATCCGGCGCCACAATCAACCCTTGCGCGTGCGCATCTCGAATAGCGGACTCGAAATACTTTATCTTCCGATCCCAGATGCGGTCGACGGTAGCGCGCACGCTTTGGTCCTGCGTGCTAACTTCGCTTCCAATGCTCAACAGAGGGCATCCGAGGATGGAGCCGCACTCTTTTTTCAGTTCGGCCAGACGGTCGTGCACGTAATCGAAATAGCGATCGAGCCGCTCAAGCGGTGGAATTGTTGGCGAAAAAAGAGCGTCCATGTTCGCCTTGTTTTTGTTCCATTCTGCCTCCAATGCCGCGACCGTGAGTTCGGACTTCGACTTGAAGAAATAGTAAAAGCTTCCCTTTTTTGCGCCGGCCCGTTCACAGATCGCGTCCACCGAAGTGGTGCCGTAGCTGTTCTCCCACATCAAATCCAACGCAGCGTCGGTCAGCCGTTGTTTCATGTCACTCACTCTTGGCATATATGACTCTTTACTCTTAGTAGACCAACCAGTCAACTATTTAGTTCAAAATTTTTTATACCCTCATTTCGTTCCCCGAATAAGCGTCGTTGCCGTTACCGCAGCGCCAACCGCCAGCGTGGCACCGATTGCCATAACCATTCTGAAGCCGCAGACAAATGACTCGTCGATCGCACGACGAATCAACTGCAGCGTCGCCACATCCTGATCTTCCGGAATGGCGATGGCCGCGAGTTTGGTGGATTGCGCTCGAATCGAATCCACCGCTGCCGGCGACAGGTTCGAATTCGTCATTCGTCGATCCAGCTCGCCCTTGAAAATCTGCAGCATCACGATTCCAAAAACCGCGATTGCCACCAGGCCGGCCGTCCGCGCAACCGCGTTGTTCACACCCGAAGCGATCCCAGATCGATTTTGCGGAACCGAACTCATGACCACCGTCGTAAGCGGCGCGACGCTGATCGCCATCCCGAGCCCAAGCAGGGCAACCGGGGGAAAGAAATTCGTCCAATAGTTGCCGCCGATACCTGGCCGCAAAAAAATCGCGTAGCCGCAGGCCGCGATTAGCGGACCGATGATTAGCGGCAGTCGCGATCCGTACCGTGCAACCAATCCGCCGGACCAGCGCGAAAGCAGAAACATGAGCAAGATGAACGGCAACAGCGCCGCGCCGGCCGCGGTCGGGGCGTAATGCTGAACTTGAATCAAATTCAGGGGCAGGAAAAACAGCGTCCCACCGAGCGCCGCGTAAAGCAGAAATGTTAAGAGGTTCGTTCCGGTAAATATCGGGGAGCGAAAGAGCGAGAGCGGCAACATCGGGTTGGAAGTTCGCGCTTCAAACAAAAAGAAGGCGATAATGAGGATCCCGGCCACAACCAGAACGACGACGACCGATCGATCGCTGAAACCCAGTCGCGATGATTCGATCAATCCATAAACCAGCGCGCCCAAACTGAACGCGGCCAAAATTGCGCCCAACCAATCAATTCGCGTGTTCTCTCTGTCCGAGTTTTCGGCGACGTAACGAAGCGAAATCAAAATAACGACCAGCGCGAGCGGAAGATTGATAAAAAATACGGCTCGCCAGGAGACATGCTCGATCAACCATCCGCCGATGATAGGCCCGACACTGGTAGTGATCGCGCTAAAACCCGACCAGGTCCCGATCGCGTGTCCACGTTCATTTTGGGAAAAAGAATTGCTGATGATGGCGAGACTGCCAGGGACGAGAAGCGCCGCGCCCAATCCCTGAAGTGCGCGGGCGGCAATCAGTTGATGGATGTTCGCGGCAAATCCGCAAGTCGCCGACGCCAAGGCGAAGATGGCCACACCGATCAAAAAAATGTTTCGGCGTCCGTAGTGGTCGCCGAGCGAACCACCGACGAGGAGGAGCGCGGAGAGCAGGAGGGAATAAGCTTCGATGACCCATTGCACGTCTACAGCGGTCGCCTTGAGATTTGTTTGCAGCGCCGGCAGCGCAACGTTTACGACCGTACCGTCGATGAACGCCATGCTCGATGCGAGAATGGTGGCGGCAAGGACCCAGCGGCCCCGTGATTTTTCACATGGCGCTGTAGCGGCGCCCGAGCGGACTACATTTTCATCGCAGGGTTCTCGAAAAAGCGCCCACATTTGTGCGAATTCAGTATTCGCCAAATGCGTTGTCGGGAAAGCAATACAACCAGCGTTCGCCGGGTTGCGCTGAAGCGACGACCGGATGACCCGTGACGTGCGCATGTTTGCTGGCGTGACGATTTCGCGACGTGTCGCAGCACAACGTCGCGCCGCACTGTTGGCAGGTGCGGAGATGAACCCACGAGTCGCCGATCTTCACACACTCCGCGCATTCGCGAATTTCCGGCTGCTTGACGGAGGTGATGGCTTCGATGTGCGGGCAAACGGGCATTGGTTCCTTACTCGCGCAAGCGCTCGATGTTTTCTAACTGTGCTCGGCCGATGCGGCCAGTGCAATTTGCACGCCGGCGATGGCCATGCCGCCTTCGCCCACGGCAGCGGCGCAACGTTTCACCGACCCCGAGCGGACGTCGCCCGCAGCAAAAATGGCAGGCAGGCTGGTCTCTAGTGGGCTGGGCGGCCGTTTGTTCTCTTTCCAAGCGGGCGCGTTCGCAACGAGCGTACCCGTTTTGATAAATCCTTTTTCGTCGCGCTCGATCTCGAGTGGCAGCCACTCAGTGCATGGAGTGGCGCCGATCATGGAAAAAATCGCCGGTGTTCGCACAACGCGCCGCTCGCCTGTTTTTGTATCTTCGAGCTCGGCTTCTTCGAGCATTCTGCCGCCAGCCATTTTTCGGATTTGGGTGTGAAAGAGAATCTCGATGTTCTCATGCGCTTCCACCCGCCGCGAAAGATAACTCGACATTTTAGAGAGATCGTCGCCACGGATTACGAGCAACACTTTGCCGGCGCCATCGGAAAGGAACATCGCAGCCTGGCCGGCCGAATTGCCACTGCCCGCGACGATGACGGTTTGTCCCCGACAAATCTGACCTTCCAGCGCCGTCGCCGCGTAATAAACGCCCATATTTTCAAATTGTTCGCGTCCTTCCGCGTTGAGTCGGCGGTAATCGGCTCCAGTCGCGATCAGAACGCTTTTTGCCCGGAGCACGGCGCCGCAACCTTCGACTTGGAGACAGGCGCGATATTCGTTACCACCATCATAACTAAGAGAGAGTGCTTGAGCCGGCGTTGAAAATTTTGCGCCGAACCGATAGGCCTGAAGCTGCGCCAGCCAGGTCAAATCGCCACCACTAATCCCCGTCGGAAAACCAAAAAAGTTTTCGATCAAAGAGGAGGACCCAGCTTGCCCGCCGGGAGCGTAACTTTCCAACACGACTGTTTTCAATCCTTCGGAGGCGGCGTAAACGGCCGCGGCGAGACCGGCCGGACCTGCACCGACGATCGCCAGGTCCGACATAATCTCGCTTTCATTCTCGAACGCGAGTGGACGAAGCAGACCGACCACTTGCGCGACTTCGCGTAACGAAGGTCTGCGCAAAGGAGCGCCGGCCGGCGTTATCAATACCGGCAAATCGCGATTGGTCAGGTGCAGACGTTTGCCCAGCGCTTGTCCTTGTTCGCTCTCAAATTCAATGAGCCGATGCGGGATACGATTTTTGTCGAGAAAATCATCGAGCTGATGTCCTTCGCGAGCGCCGCTTGTCGCGAGAACACGCAATCCGGCAAACTCCCGATCGCGCCGGAGCCGTCGGCGGCGCATGATCAGCGCATTCACGATGGTCGTGCTGACACCGGGCAATTCGGCAAACGCGCGCCGGAGCTCGGCCGCGGGCACGTAAAGTATCTCCGCGTCCGGTGAGGTCACGCGTGCGCTGGCCAGGGCTGATGTGCCCTGTAACATGGCGACGTCGCCCATGAAGTCGCGCTCGCGTGCGGTGGCGAGAATCTGTTCGGTTCCGTCGCGCTGCTCGAAAGCTTCGATCTCGCCCCGCAAAACAACGGTCAGGCCAAGATCGCGCTGTCCGGCTTTGTAAACCAGCTCGCCACGCTTTACGACGCGTCGTTCCGCCAGCGGCTCGAGCAGAGAAAGCTGGCGATCGTCCAGTTTCGGGAAGGCGACGCTTTCCGTGTCGCGATAGAACTGTTCGTCTCCCTGTTCGTCGGGTGTCATTTTAAAACCTTACGTCCGACATTGCGTCCGGCGACCAGATATCGAGAGAAAGTGATTGGATCGGATGATCTGTTTTTTGGATTTCGCCGCCTTTAATCATTTCAATATCCTCAGCCACTCTCGCGCAACATCGACATCCTCGGGTGTGAGCTCATGCCCTCCTTTGAAAAACCGAATCGTGACGTCTGCTCCCGCGTCCCGCAAAAGTTCCGAGAGCTGTTTTGTCTCGGACGCGGGAACGATCGGATCGATTGATCCCGCGCCGATCCATACCCGCACCGAGGAAAGGTCTGGTTGAGTCTCAGGCACTAGCGGTACCATCGCTCGAAAAAGAACTGCAGCAGGAAATATTTCCGGCAGAAGTAAAAGCGTGCTGGCGGCGATGTTGGCGCCGTTAGAGTAACCAACCGCCACCATGTTTTTCACGTCGATCTTGTAGTGCTTTGCAGCTGCGATCACAAAGTCGGCCAGTTCGTGAGTCCGTTTTTTCAAATCTTCCAAATCGAACACGCCCTCGGCCAGACGCCGAAAGAATCGCGGCATCCCATTCTCCAGGACTTTGCCGCGCGGGCTAAGCAACGACGCGCTCGAATCGAGCTCGCGTCCGAGCGAGATCAGATCGCGTTCGTTCCCTCCAGTGCCATGCAAAAGCAACAGTGTGCGATTGGAGGCGCCGGGAACGAATTCGTGAATGAAATCCGGCTGTGGCCTCATCTTTTATCGGAATTGTTCCGCGTCGCTTAGCCCGGGCGGGCTGGTTCCGGCCGGAATCGAATCGCGGCGACGAAACCGAGCACGACAAACAAACCCAAGACCGAAAGCTGAGTCAGTTTAAAGGGCTGCTCGGTCTGTGTCGGGGCCATCGCGTTTAATGCCGGGATTTTTTCAAACGACTGCACGATGCCGACGAAGACATTGAAATACAGACTCAGCACGGCGCCGACGGCATAGATCCAGCGCCACGCTCCGGCGAGATGCTTTGCATAACGCGCGAAGATAGTCACCAAGAGGACGACTGACGAAATGATACCGAGCTTGATGGCGGGCGTGATTCCGTGAAACGGAAAGAAAAAACCCGTCACCGTGGTCGCGACTGCGGTGATCAGAAACCATTTGGTCCAGGCATCGAGGCGATTGCCGACGAGCAATCCGAACAGGACGACAAAGCCGGTAAAGATCGCGACCAGGCTGAGCAGTGTGTGAATGATCGTGTAGATGTGCAGTATCATTTTGTTACTCCTCCTGTTGCCATCGTTAACCGGTAGCTGGCTGCTCAGTTAGCGGCGGCGTGGATTGCGTTGACGCAGCCGCCCGCCTTTGGTCGCGTCGTTCTTTGAACCACATGATAACAACGTAAAAGACGGGCGTGAGGAATAGACCGAAGCCGGTGACTCCGAGCATTCCAAAGAAAACGGCTGTCCCGAGCGCTTGGCGCATTTCGGCGCCGGCACCTGAACTAACAACAAGCGGAAGAACGCCGAAGATGAACGCGAATGAAGTCATCAAGATCGGACGCAAACGGAGACGACACGCTTCGACCGCGGCGGTGAAACGGTCTTTTTGGTCGCGGTCCTGAATCTGTTTCGCGAATTCGACGATGAGGATGGCGTTCTTGCAAGCGAGTCCGACGAGCACAATGAAGCCGATCTGCGTGAAGATGTTGTTTTCCATCGAGCGGAGCCAGACACCGTAGATCGAGCTGAACAAACACATCGGGACAATGAGAATGATTGCGAGGGGCAACGACCAGCTTTCGTAAAGGGCCGAGAGCAGAAGAAAAACGAACAGTACACAGAGAGGGAAAATATAAATCGCGCTGTTGCCGGCGAGCGTTTGCTGGAGCGCGATCTCCGTCCATTCGGTGGTGAAACTGCTGGGCAAAATTTGTTTGGCGATACGCTCGACGGCGGCGAGCGCGTCACCGGTGCTCGCACCGGGCGCAGGCTGGCCGCTGAGGTCAGCCGCAGTGAACATGTTGTAGCGTGTGATCTTGTCGGCGCCGCTCACCTCCTGCACGGTTGCAACCGAACCGAGCGGAACAATTCCGCCTGAATTGTTGCGCGTCTTAAGTAAGCGAATGTCGTCGGGTTTCAGACGGAACTCAGAGTCGGCCTGCGCGGTGACGCGATAAGTTCGGCCAAAGAGGGTGAGATCATTCACGTATGTCGATCCAAGATAAGTTTGGAGCGTGCCGAAAATGTTGCTCAAGGGCACGTTCATGCTCTTCGCTTTGACGCGGTCGACGTCGAGCCAAAGCTGCGGAACGTTCGCGCGAAATGTGGTCAGGTTGTTCGCCAAGCCAGGCGTTTGATTTGCTTTAATCATCATCGCGAAAGCTTGGGTTTGCAGTTCGTCGAGTCCGGCGTTGCCGCGATCCTGAATGAAAAGTTTGTAGCCACCGGCGTTACCGATGCCGGCTACCGGCGGTGGCGGAAAGGCAATGACAAGAGCTTCCGGAATTTCGGCGCGAACGCGC
>Ga0066683_10000481_pt1 | contig 12785 bp, 7 predicted proteins | sample GraSoiAngelo_132_FD_62296 | JGI IMG/M metagenome (GOLD analysis project Ga0066683, IMG submission 62296) | Grasslands soil microbial communities from the Angelo Coastal Reserve, California, USA - 14_0929_02_40cm | ecosystem: Environmental > Terrestrial > Soil > Grasslands | place: USA... | reverse complement strand
CCCTGAAGGCGCCCCCCACCGTGCTCGCGAAGATCAAGTCGATGAGCGAGCAGTGGGATTACGAATACTCCCCGGAGGAGGCCCTCCAGATCGTGTTCGACTCGTACGGCCTCAAGCGGTGAGGCCCGCCATGCCGTCCCTCGCGGGCAAGGTCGACAAGACGATGGAGGCGGAGTCCGTCGGCCTCCTTAAGCACATGCTGGACACGGAGCTCCGGCGGGGCCGCGAGGAGAACGGCTTCGACCTCGTCCTCTTCCTGGGGGTCGACGGGCGGATCTTCGCGAGCGACGTGCCGTGGACCCTGGACCCGAGGCAGTACCGCCTCCTGAACCTCGTGAAGGGGAACTTGAACCACATCTGCAACCAGCTCAGCGGCCAGAACCTGAAGCTCAGCATCCAGCAGTACGACGTCGGGACGATCATTATCTCCGGGGTCGGGGACAAGGCGTTCCTCGTGTGCCTCACCGCGCACTCCCTCGAGGTGACGAAGATGCAGGGGGTCCTGAACAACGTCCTGAACGTCTCCGCCGTGATGAAGCACCTACTGGAACAGCGGGGGATGTCCGAGGACGACCTCTCCGCGTACTCGCCGGAGGTCGCGGGGGAGCTGAAGAAGCTCTCGCGCGCGCTGTTCGTGGAGAAATTCGAGGAGACGCGCGGGTACAAGCGGAACATGGAGGTCCTCGCGTTTGTGAAGAAACGGCTCCAGGCGGTCGTCGGGATCGGACCCCTCGAGGAGATCCTCACGATGGCGTTCAACGAGGTGGGCACGTCCGCCTCCTACATGACGGAGCCCCACTGGGAACGGTTCCTCGACCTCGTGATCGCGGAGGTCGGGAAGGTCTCCGGGGATGTCACCGCGGAGCGGGCGCGGCGGGAGTGGACCCCCGAGGTGCGGAAGATGCTGAAGTCCTTCGTATGAGGCGGGAGGGAGCCACACCGCATGCTCGATGTCGCGCTCGTGTCCCTGATCGAGGACCTGATCGAGAAGGCGGGCGCGGACGGCGTGATCGAGTTCTGGCAGCGGGTCGGGGAGAACCTCGCGAACCGGATCGGGAAGGAGGCGTACATGGGGTGGACCTCGTTCAACGTCGCGGTCCGGGAGGGCCGCACGGCGTACAGCATCGAAGGGGACGTGACGCCCCTCACGGACCTCGCGATCACGGACGTCGACGGGGACGTCGTCGGATACATCTACGCGATGAAACAGTGCTGCTACTTCCCGACGGCGATGCGGGTCCGGTACACCGTCGGGAAGCTGAGCTCCGCGGACAAGGCGGTCGCCCAAGAGTACAACGAGAACTTCCACAACATCGCGTGGTGCAACTTCTGCGTCTTCCACGAGCGGTTCCGGGAGGAAGTCGCGAAGAACATCACGGTCGCCGGGAACCCCCTCGAGTGCCTCCTCCTCGCGACCCGAGGGTTCGACGGGGACACGCGGATCTCCGGGAAGGGTCTCGCGAAGATCAACATCAACCCCGAGCACATCCGGGCCCTCCTGAGGAACTACGAGTGCGTGTACGCCCTCCTGATGCGGGGGGCCCGGTTGAAGGAGGGGTGACGTGGAATCCATGGAGCACGGGCGCGTCGTCGACAGCAACCCGTTCGTCGACATCGCGACCCACCTCTTCCTGGAGGACCTCGCCTCGAAGGTCGGCGTGGCGGGGCTGAACAACTACCTCATCAGCCTCGCGAACAACCTCGCCGCGAACATGCCGGAGGAGGAGTACGAGACGTGGGACGAGTTCCTCGACGCCCTCAAGAACGGGCACTCGATCCTGAGCTCGTTCGAGGACGTCCACGCGGTGACGAAGCACTGCATGGCGACCCGCCGGTCCCCGTTCGAGCGGGGATGGAGGGAGTACGCGAAGCGCGTCGGCGCGTTCTCCAAGGTCCACCGGGAGGTCGCGGACTACTACAACGCGAAGGTCAAGCCGACCGCCGTGAACTCGCTCCACATCATCCTGCAGACGTTCCGCGACGCCGCGTCGAAGCGGATCCGGGTCGGCGGGAAGCCGATGCGGTACGAGCAGATCGCGACGGTGTGGGTGGACGGGGAGCGGAAGGTCGCGGCGGACGACCGGCTGCCCTCCCTCCTGAAGCGCGCGGGGATCACGAAGACGCGCCTCGGGATGCTCCTGCGGAACAACGCGGACGTGTGGCTCCTCACGACGGACTAGGTCAGCGCCGCCGGCGCAGGCCGCGGATCACCGTGGCCGAGACGCTCACCGTCGCGAGCATGATCACGATCGCGTACGGCCACGTGAGCTCCCAGTCCTTCTTGTAGAACACATCGACGACGACGACCTCGCCCTTGTCCTGCTCGATCACGCCGTTCCGGTTCAAGTCCGCCTCGACGCGGACGGTGTGGGTCCCCGGAGTGATGCCGACGGGGAGCCAGGTGAGCTTCGCCGTGCCCGTCGCCTTGGGCTCGATGCGGGAGATGTCCGTCGTGCCGACCGCCTTGCCGTCCACGAAGAACTTCACGGGCACGTTCACGGCCGCGGACCCCCCGTCGTTCCGGAACGTCGCGGCGAGGACGATCGGCGTGATCACGGTGATCGCCCGAGTCACGGTCGCCTTCTCGCTCCGGGGGCCGGCGGTCGAGGTGATCTCCACGACGAGGGTGATCGTCTGCTCCTTCGCGGGGGCGGTGACGTTGAACCGGAACTGGCCCGAGGCGTTTCCGTTGCGGGTCTGCGGGGACGCCGGGAGGGGCGTCCCCCCGGTGACGTCGGGGCCCGTGATCCAGAACCGGATCGTGAAGTTCCCGTTCGACTCCGCCGCGGGCCCGCCGCTCGCGTTCAGGAAGAACATCGAGCTCGCTCCCGGCGCGAGCGCGGTCGCCCCGCCGAGGACGCCCGTGACCGGCGTCTGCCCGGCCGCCCGCGGGGCGCCCGCGAGGACGACCGCAACCGCAAGCGTCAGGAGCGTTGCCGCGAGGACGGTGCGGTTCACCGCGACCGCCTCCGGCGCATCGTGAGCAGCGCGCCCGCCGCAAGGCACGCAACGATCGTGATGATGACGGAGAGGAGCGGGTACGGCAGGTCCTGCGTGATCACGATGTTCGGCCCGGTGGCGTCGATGCGCCCCCCGGCGCCGAGCACGGGCAGGTCGAGGCGGAACTGCACCGTGGACTCGAGGGCCTGCAGGTCCTCCGCGAACGCCTTCACGGTCGCGGCCGCTCCGCCCCCGCCGCCCGTGCTCTCGAACACGATCGTGACCGTGCGGGTCGCGTTCCCGTCGACGCTGAAGTTCCGGATCTCCGGGAGACGGTCCCCGCCCGTGGGGGGCGCGAACCGGGCGACCCATCCTCGGGCCGCCAGCTCCGAGAGGTTCGGGATCACGAGCGCGAGGTTCTCCTTCAGGTTCCCGCGGTTCGAGATCGTGAGCGTGTAGTTGAGGAACCGTCCGTCGAAGGTCGGCGTCGCCGTGGAGAGGGTCAGGGACACGCTCCGCCTCGCGAGGATGCCGATCTGGACGATGACGCTCGCGGACACGGAGGTGTCCGCGGCCGGCCGCGCGGTGATCGTGAGGTCCGGGTGGTCCACGAGCGCGTCCGCGGGGGCCGCGATCGTCACGGAGACCTGGGTCGAGTTCCCGCCGTTCCCGAAGCTGAGCCGGGGTCGCGTGGGACTGAACGTGAACGTCCACCCGGCGGGGACCGTGGAGAACGCGTACTCGTCCTCGGAGTTCCCCGTGTTCGTCAGCACGATCGCGTACGTCACGGAGGCGCCCGCGGGGATCGTCGTCTTCTGGCCGCTGTCCCACGTGAGCTTGAGGCTCCGGCGGGCGACCCGGTCCAGCGCGAGGTTGAGCGGGTCCGGCGGCCCCGTCAGGACGAGGGTCGTGGGCTTCGCGTACGCGATGACGATGCCGTTCTCCACCGTCGTCGTGCGGGCGGTCACCGCATACGTCGCGGGCGGCAGCACGACCGCGTAGGCCCCGGTCGCGGCATCGGACTTCACGTGGACGTCCGCGGCGGCGGAGAACACGAGGTCGGCGGACACCCGGACCCCGGCCTTGTACGTCGTCACCCCCGTCACCGCGAAGGCGGGGACGAGGGGCACATCGAAGGCCGCGTCCGCCCCTTGGTCGACCGAGAGGGTCCCGAGGAACGCCCAGGCCCCGCCGACCGCGACGGCGTGGACGCTGTACGACCCCGGCTGGAGGGCGGTCGTGTACGCGCCATCCGCAGCGGCGGTCGCCGTCCCGTTCATCGCGCCCGTCGAGTGGGCGAGGAACGTCACCGTGGCCGCGACCCCGGCCCCGCTGCGCGTGACCCGGCCGCTCACCGTGGAGTTGTCGAGTGTGCGCGTCGCGGCGACGTCGTACGCCTCCCCTGTCGCGCCAACCGGGACCGAGAGACTGCCGGAGAACGAGACCCGGACGAACCGGAGGACGCCGGCGATCGTCATCGTGGTCCGGTCGTCCACGGAGACGGTGAACCCCCCGTCCGGCACGGCGACGCGGTACGTCCCCGCGGGCCCGCTCAAGGCCCGGAACACCCCGCCCACGTCGCGGGTGAACACGACCGTGACGGGTTCCGTGGAGACCTGGCCGTCCACCGTGACCTGGCCGGAGACCGCGGTCGCGTGGACGAGAGGCATCGACAGGTCGACCGGGCCGGTGATCGTCTCCGTGCCCGAGAAGATGAACGTGTCCGGCCCTTGGGTCCGGTTCGCGTACACCGTGTACGTGCCCGTCGCGACGTACGTCGAGAAGCGCCCCGCCGTCGTGTCCACGACGAGGTCGTCGGGCCCCTCGAACGTCACGGGGACGTCCACGAGGCTCCCGAAGAACGTGACGGACCCGGTGACCCTCGCCCGCTGGACGACCGCCATGTCGTGGACGAGCATGCCCTGCCCCACGTCGAGGGTCAGACGCTCCACGGCAGCGGTCTGCCACCGGAGGGCGTCGGAGCCCGCGCTCACGTTGTCGTCCACGATCGCCTGGTACTCGCCGGGGGCGAGGGACGCGGAATAGCCGCCCTGCAGCGTGATGACGGCGTCCTGGGTCACGCCCCCGCTGCCGACGGCGAGGAACACGATCGCGACGGCGGTCCCCGTCAGGGGGGCCCCCTGCCACCGGAGGACGCCGGAGACGGTGACGTTCCGCGCGACGAGCGGGATGTCCCGCGGTGCGAAGAGGCTCGAGACGGAGGACGGCCCGCGGGACACCGGGTCGAACCCGCGCGCGTCGATGTCCATGCGGTACGTCTTCGCGCCGTCGAGGGGGGCGGCGAAGCTCCCGTTCGCGGGCGTCACGAGGGTGAGGACCTGGCCCGCCGCGTCCGTGAGGGTCACCCGCGCGCCGGCGACGCCCTCGGAGGCCTCGCGGACCCCGTCGCGGTTCACGTCGCGGAACACGAAGCCGGTGGACACGGTCCGGAGGTGGAGGGGCAGGTCAAAGGTGGTGGAATCGGTGAACGTCCTCCGCTCCTGGAACGCGTTGGACCCGAGGATCGCCTGGACGTCGTAGGTGCCCGTGGGGACGTCGACGACGTACGCGCCGAAGTTGCTCGTGCGGGCGAGGAGCACGTCCCCCGCGTCGTTGCGGAACGTGACGGCGGCACCGCGGGAGACGTTCGCGCGGTTCCCGGAGTACGCGACCCCGCGGACCTCCGCCGCCGCGGAGAAGACTGCGGTGAACGGGATCGTGGAGCCGCGCGACACGTCCACGGTGGCGAGGGCGGCGAACAGGTCCGTCCCCCGATAGTGGCGGCCCGTCACGGACCATCGCCCCACGGGGAGGGCGGCGGAGTAGCGGCCGGAGGCGTCCGAGGTGACGAGGCGCGTGAGGGACCGGTCCTCCAGGTTCGTGAACGCGACCGTGGCGAAGGGCTGGACGTTCCCGCCCACGAACGTCGTCCCCTGCAGGGTCCCGCCGGGGTACGCGGTCAGGTTGAACCCGGTGGCGCTCGTCGCCCCGAGGGTGAGGATCGCCGGAAGGGACGACAGGTCCCCCGACGTCGCCGTGAGCTCGAAGTCGCCCGCGAGGAGCCGGCGGACCAGATACGCGCCGCTGGCGTCCGCGGTCGCGCGCAACGTCGTTCCGTTCGTCCGGTCGATCGCGACGACCTCCGCGCCCGGGACCGCGGCCCCGTCCGTCCGGCGGACCGACCCCGCGATCTGGAGCCCCGGCACGGCGAGGTCCTGCGCGAGCCCCGCCGCCGGGACGTTGAGGCGGGCGAGTCCCACCGTCCGGCCCGAGGTCGTGACGTTCACGTACGTCGACCCCTGGTACACGTCGCGGAGCTCGTAGCGCCCGGCGGGGTCCGCGGTCGTCGTGTTCGCGACGCTCAGGGCCTGGTTCTGGATCCGCACGGTGGCGCCGGCGAGGGGCGGGTCCTGGCCCGCGTCGAACTGCCCGTTCCCGTTCGTGTCCAGGTACACCCGGCCGGACAGGGTCGCGGCGGGGAGCGTGATGTCCCGGGTGATCTTCCAGTCCGGGACCCCGTCGCCGTCCGCGTCCACGTCCCGGCGCATCGCGGCGTCCTCGGTGACGACAAAGGAGAGGGTCTTGAGGGGAGTGGCCCCGACCATCGTCCGGGGGTCCACGGCCCCGGTGGAGAACGTGACCCCGACCTTGCCGAACGGGGCGAGGACGGAGTACCGTCCCTCGGCGTCCGTCGTCGCCTCGTCGTGCGGGACCCCGAGCTCGTCCGCGACGGTGACGTGCACCCCGGGGACCGGCGTCGCGCCGCCCACGGTGACCGTCCCGTTCACGAACGCCCCGTCATAGTACCGCGCGAAGAGCACACCCTGGCTGTACGTGGCGGCGGGGGAGAAGTCGACGACGCCGGTCGCCTTTCCCGCGCTGATGTTCTGCTGGAGCGCGAGGGCGTCGAACGTGTTCATCGCCCGCCATTCCTGCGTGTGGTTCTGGGTGTCGGTGAACGGGTTGTAGTACGCGGTCCGGTAGACGACGCGCCAGTGCGTGAGGTTCCAGGCGGGCAGCGGCCCCAGGGGCTGGGCGTTCGTCCCCGAGAGCCCGGGGATCCCGTCGTCCGCCTTGCCGACCTCGAGGGGCTCGAACCCGGCGTACACGCGGTAGAAGAACGAATGGTAGAACATCGGCTTGTACGTGATCTCCCCGGAGGGGTTGTCGGGCCGGTCGAACTGGCCGAGGTTCTGGATCGGGATCGTCTGCCCGCGGACGGTGACGGAGATCGAGAAGAAGTCGATCGGGAGGACGCGGCCGTCCCGCAGGTTCACGACGCGGTGGTCCGAGAGCTTGATCGGCGCGTAGAAGATCCCGGTGTTCGACCCGCTCGTGGGGAACAGCCGCGAGTCCACCGCGAAGTACCCGATGTCCTTCCCCGTCGCCTCCCGGATCGCCCGGTAGAGGTCCGCCTGGTGGTCGGTGTCGAGGGTGGAGGTGAGGATGTCCCCGGCGTAGATGTAGAGCGCGTTCTCCGCCTGGATGTTGTCGTCGTAGTACCCGTACCGGAACGGGTTCGACTTGATCGTGGCGGCGAGGGTGTCCGGCTCCCGGTAGGCGATGAGGAGGGTGTCCGGGTCGATCCCGAAGGACGCGATCGCCGCTCGAACGGCGGGGGAGAAGGCCCGCCCGTGGCCCCAGTAGTCCCCCTCGATGAGCCGCAGGCTCAGGAGCGCGATCACTTCGTTCTCGCTCTGCGCGGAGATCACGTTGCCGGCGAGGTGGTAGCCGTTCTGGAAGTTGTCCGCGACGGTCGGGTGGTCCCCGCGGTCCGCCGCCTCGAACCCGTAGTCCCACCAGCTGAGGAACGCGGGCCGCTGAGCGGCCGCGACCTCGGTGTCCTGGGTGGAGAACCACTTCCAGGCGGCGGGGAAGTACTGCTTGTTCTCCGGCAGGGAGAAGCCGAAGGCCCCCAGGTAGAACGAGTTCCGGTTCTGGGTGAGGGACGCGTAGTTCGCGGGCCGGAGGAAATCGGGGGTGAGCGCGTAAATCTGCTGGTCGTACGCGTACTTGTCCTCGTACGGGATCGAGGCGTCCACCGCGTACCAGACGTTCGGTAGGATGAACACGAACACGATCAGGATCGCGCCGATGACGTGGCGGGGCTTCACGCTCTTCCGGATCGCCGCCCGCCGGCTCCCCGCCGCGACGCTCGCGTACGTCCGCTTCATCCCGTCGAAGTCGAGCCGCTGGATGATCAGGCCGATCGCGTACCCGGCGGTCGCGGCGAACGCCGGGCTCGCGTTGAAGATGAACCGGGCGGCGGCCTGCGCCATGATGATCGCCGCGAGGGTCCACACGACGACGAACAGGTACGCGGTCTGCGTGCGCTTGCCGCTGACGGACTGCCACAGGAGGTAGACGAGGGCGCCCCAGCTCAGGAAGTACGTCCCCCATCCGAAGGAGAGGATGATTTGGCTGATCGGCGGGGCTTGCGCCTCGGCGATCGTCTCGTACAGTTTCGTCTGCACGAAGTACCCGGCCCCGCTCACGAACGCGTTCGCGAGGGAGGGGTTCAAGAGCGTCCCGACGCCGAGGGCTATGCTCGAGGCCCCGAGCACGGTGGGCAGGACGAGGGCCCACGGGTAGTCGCGCGAGACCGTGAGGAGGAGGGCGAGGCCGATCGCGGCGCCGAACAGGTACGCGGGGACGTCGAACCAGACCTTCACCTGGTTCATCTCGAAGTACCAGGGGGCGGCGATTAGTAGCGCGGTGGCCATCGTGATCCCGAAAGCGACCGTGATCCCCAGCGTGTCCTTGTTCCGGATCCGGTGGAAGAACAGCTGGAACACGAAGTACACGAGCAGGATGATCGGAGCGTACGCCCACCCCTGCCATGTGAGGGCGACGGCCGCGACCGCGATGCCGGAGAGGAGGCTGTAGAGCACGGTCGTACGGTTCTCTCGGAAGAAGAGCCCGAGCCCGGCGCGGATCGCCGACGCGCTGCGCCAGGATTCCACCCACCGCTTCTCGTTCAGGGTGGCGAGGGCCCGGAAGAAGAAGAAGTACCCGATGACGACGAAGAAGAGCACGAACGCGTCGTGGTCCGGGTTGCTCGCGACGGACCGCTGGAGGTGACCCGGGGAGACCGCGAGGAGGAACGCCGCGATGAGCCCGGCCCGGCGGTCGAACGCCTCCTTCACGAGCGCGAACAGCGGGAAGATCGTCAGGGACCCGAACAGGGCCGTCGTCAGGATGAACGAGAACGTGATCGCGTCCCACGGCGTCGCGAACGCGGGGGAGATCACATACCCGGACAGGAGGGCCCACCACTGGAACAGGGGCGGGCGCGGGTTCGTCAGCCCCAAGGGGTAGTTCAGGAGCGGGTCGAACGTGAGCTGGTGCCCGGTCTGGTACGCGTACCGGATGATCGCCTCGTGGTAGAACGAGTCCGAGCCGCCGGAGTACAGCCGGTCGGGCATCGCGGCCCCGTACACGAAGTACGTCCGGAGGAAGAACGCGAGGCCGAAGATCATCAGCAGCGCGGCGAGCGTGGACCAGTTCTTTCTCAGCCAGTGCTCCTCGTCCGCCACACCTTCGTCTCCCGCGATGGCGCCCCGCCTAGGCGGGGCCCGTATATAGCACTACGTCCGGTCCCATGGAGGGCCGGGACGGAACCGCGAGTAGAGGTGGGCGGGTCAAGAGGCTTTTGGCACAGGGCTCGAACCCCTTCCCTCCCGGGAAACCCTTAAGCGAACGGTGGTGGATGGGCCGCGCGGATGAAGCGGGACCTCATGGAGATCCTCTGCTGTCCCGTGTGCAAGGGGGACCTCGAGCTTCGGGTCTCCGTCGAGAAGGACGAGGTCGTGGAGGGCGTGCTGCGGTGCGCGTCATGCAACCATGAATACGAGATCCGGGACGGGATCCCGAACCTCCTCCCCCCGGACTTCAAATGAACTCGGCCTGCGTCGCGCGGATCTCTTCCGCGTTCGCGGCGAGGGCGTACGCGCGCAACGGCTCGGCGTTCAGCGCGAGGAACTGAAGGCCCCAGCCGAACTTCGAGAGGAGTTCCTCCGCCTGCGCGGGGTGCCCGAGGATCCAGAGGGCCCCGGCGAAGGCCTCCACGCTGGAAAGCAAAAGCGGCTTCCCGTAGTTCACGGGGTTCGCTGCGAGCAGGTACGGGAGCGCACGCGAGGGGTGTCGGGGGATGCGGGGCACGGGCCCGCGTCGCCACGAACTGTCGACGACCGCGAGCCCGTGCGCGTCGGTCCCCTCTCGATCCTCCGCGGAAAGGAGGCGGTCCCCCTCCGGATGGAGCACGACGGCCCCCTTCGGAAGCCACGTGGGCCGCGCGGCCCGCTCGACGAGCCCGAACCGCAGCAGCTTCCGGGCCGTGCAGCGCTTCGGATCGCATTGCTCGAGGGTCAGCGCGACGAGTCGGACGCGCGCGACGGGATACTTCGACAACTGAACCACGCATGTGGAAAGCGCTTAAATACGAATATATGATTGGGCACGTTCGGAATTGGGGGAGGAGCATGTCTTCTCCTTCTCCATTGGGAGGAGATTCGATGTCGTCGCGTAGAGGTGGCTATGGTGGAATTGCGATCGTCTTTCTAATCGCCGTCGTCGCGGTCGCGCTGCTCGCGCTCTCCGCGGCAGGCTCGGCGGCCGCCGGCGTCCCGGGCACGCCCGCGCCGACCGGCGCGCGCCCGCCCGTGTTGACGGGGGCGCAGATCCCGTCTCAATACCGACTCCACATCGGCGGGGCCGTCCCGCTGACGGGCTTGGGGTCCACGCCGACACCGGCGTCGCGATTCGATTCGGGACCGGGGCCTACGGACCTCCCGTTCGCGCCGAACGTAGCGGTCTGGACGGACCCCGCGCCGCAGACCCGCCCGACGGAGGGCAGGGACACGATGGGGCGCACCTACGTCGCCTTCCAGCACGAGGTCTCGCCGACGAACCACGACCTGTACGTCGCATGGTCCGACGACGACGGAGCGACGTGGAGCGCGCCGGTCGCGGTCGCGAACACGGCCGCGGACGAGACGAACCCGAACCTCATCGTCACGGTGGGGGACCGCCTCACGGTCTTCTTCCAGCAGGACGGCAACCAGCAGGCGTTCGCGTACGCGTACTCGACGAACCGCGGCGCGTCGTGGACGATCCAGCCGATCAACACAGGAGCGATGCTCACCCGCAACGAGTACCCGTCCTTCGTCGCGAACGGCGCGGGCGCGTACGGGATGTACGGGACGTGGTGCACGCAGCCCCAGTGCGTGACGGGCCCGAACCCCGCCGGCGCGTGGACGATCCTGATGCTCTTCAACCCCGACGTGAGCTCCGCGTCCACGTGGCAGGGGATCTACTTCGGCCAGCCCTCGGACGTCGAGCTGTTCCACCCGTCCTCCGCGATCAACTCCGGGAGCGGGGACCTCGACGGCGCGATCGAGATCGAGATCGTCGACGACACGGCGTGGGACCTGACGTGGTTCCGCTATAACCCCACGGGCGGCTTCTTCTCCCAGGACGGGTTGATGTGCGGGACGTTCTGCCCGTCGAATGACTTCGTGTGGCCCTCGATCACCGCGGACGGCAACCGCGCCGTGACGGGTGCACACTTCTTCAACTCCAACCTGGGCGCGGCGAACGTCATCCTCGCGGTGTACTCGACGAACACGCCGGGCGGCGGCGCGACGTGGCAGCTCGTGAACGCGAACCAGGGGACGATCGACTCCGCCACGGTGGACCAGAAGTACCTCTCCCTGGACATGAAGGGGACGCAGGTGCAGGCCGCGTACTGGAAGGCGAACGCAATCTGGTTCGTCCTCGGCATCAACACCGGCGCGACGTTCCAAGCCCCCGCCCGCGTGAGCGACAACACGCCCGCCACGGCGATCGAGGTCCAGCACGCCGTCGTCGTGAAGAACTCCACGGCCGCAGGTCCCCTCGTCGCGTGGCACGACAGCCGGGACGGGAACGCGAACATCTACTTCGCGGGGCTCCAGCGGTTCACGATCACGATCGCGACGAACCCCTCGCCGCTCAACGTGAGGTTTGACGGTGCGGCCACCTGGACGTCCTCGCCGGCGAGCCAGCGGTTCCCCGCGGGCACGACGCACACGATCGAGGCCCAGAGCCCGCAGCCCGGCGGACCCGGCGTGCAATACCTGTTCACTCAATGGAACGACGCCGTGACGAACAACCCGAGGACGATCTCCATCAACGCCGACACGACGTACACGGCGACGTTCGTGACCCAGTACCAGATCACGATCGCGACGAACCCCGTGGGCCGGTCCGTCACGGTGAACGGCGGGCCTCAGTTGGGCCCCTACGTGTTCTGGTGCACGGCCGGCCAGACGGCGTCCCTCGACGCCCCCAGCCCCCAGACCGTGTCCCCCACGAGCCAGTACCGGTACCAGTCCTGGAGCGACGCCGGGGCACAGGCCCACGGCATCGCGTGCGACCAGTCGAAGACGGTCACCGCGAACTTCGTGCTCCAGTACCAGGTGACGATCGGGACGAACCCCGCCGGGCGGGACGTCGTCGTCGCGAGCGTCACGCGGACGGGCCCGTACACGTTCTGGTGCGACGACGCCTCCTCGGTGGGCCTCGACGCGCCGACCCCGCAGGCCACGGCGCCGAACACGCAGTACCGGTTCGACACGTGGAGCGACAATCTCCCGGCGACCCATTCGATCACGTGCTCGTCGTCGACGACGATCACCGCGAACTTCGTCCTCCAGTACCAGATCACGATCGCGACGAACCCGGCGGGCCGTGCGGTCACGGTGAACGGGAACCCGCAGACGGGCCCCTACGCGGCGTGGTACGACCAGGGAGGCAACATCGGACTCCTCGTGCCCTCGCCGCAGACCGCCGGCCTCGGCACCCGG
>Ga0066683_10000478_pt1 | contig 12806 bp, 9 predicted proteins | sample GraSoiAngelo_132_FD_62296 | JGI IMG/M metagenome (GOLD analysis project Ga0066683, IMG submission 62296) | Grasslands soil microbial communities from the Angelo Coastal Reserve, California, USA - 14_0929_02_40cm | ecosystem: Environmental > Terrestrial > Soil > Grasslands | place: USA... | reverse complement strand
GTGGCCGCCACGAAGCGCGGCATGACGAGGAAGCGCACCGGGTCGATGTCCATGGTGCGGAGCGCGTTGATCTCGTCGTAGACGGTCATCGAGCCCAGCTCCGCGGCCATCGCCGACCCGGCTCGCCCGGCGAGGAGGAAGGCCATGAGGACCGGCCCGAGCTCCTTCGTCATGGCGAGCCCGACGATCGGGCCGAGGATGTCCTGGCTCACGTCGCGCAGCTGGTCGGCCGCCTGCACCACCATCACCATGCCGACGAAGAGGGAGAGGAGCGCGCCGATCAGGAGCGTGTCGGTCCCGACGCGCACCATCTGCACGACGACGCGCTGGCGGTCGGCGGGCACGAAGGCCGCCGCGCGCACGGTCGCGAAGAAGAGGCGGGTCGCCTCGCCGAGGACCTGGAGGCCGTCGAGGAGGCTCGCGCCGAGGCGCGCGAGCGCGCCCGGCGGGCGCGGCGCGCGACCGATCGCCTCAACCGCCATGGGCCCCGTCCTGCGCCGCGGGCGCGAGCTCCAGGTGCCAGGGGGCGAGGAGCCGGCCGTCCTCGCGGGCCGCGAGCCCCCAGAGGAGGTTCCAGTCGCGCGCGCCGTCGGGGCGCGTGTCCCAGCGCACGACACCGTAGAGCGGCGCCCACAGGGCGAGGAGCCCCGGGTTTTTCGGGAGAAGGCTGTCCAGGAGCGCCGGCGTCTGGCCGAAGGCGCGCCGGTCGTCTCGCTCGCTGCGGAGCCAGGGGAACATCGTGGTGAGGGTCTCGCGGTGGCCCGAGGTCTCGTTCACCAGCGTCTGGCGCCGCCAGAGGAACTCGAGCACGCGCCGGCGCTCGTAGTGGTAGTCATCCACGTCCTCGGACTTTCGCCGGTAGGCGGGCCAGGCGTAGAGCCGCGACGAGATACCCCGCACGTCGCTCCTAGCGTAGAAGGGGAAGACCCGCCAGACCTGCCAGTCGCGGTCGCCGAGCCGCCGCTGGCGAAACACCAGCGGCCAGGGCGCGCCGATGCTCTCAGTCCCCTTCCGCTCGTCGACGGCGAGCGTGTAGGCGAAGAGGCCGTAGCTGCGCACGCGGCGCCCGGCGCCGTCGATGGCGGCGAAGAAGGGCAGGTCGATGCGCCGGCGCTCCCAGCCGTAGCCGGGCACCAGGCGCTCGCTGCGGATGTGGAAGGGCCAGAGCACGAAGCTCGTCCGCTCCTCGCCGACGACCTCCCGCGTGCCGTAGAAGGGCAGCACGCGGAACCCGCGGCCGCCCGGCCCGCCGTAGGTGGCGACGAACGGGAAGGCGTAGTACCGCCGCTCGACCCGCGGCTCGGAGAGTCCGAGATAGGCGGGGAACATCACCATCCGCACGCGCTCGTAGCCGAGGAAGTGGTCGAGGTCCAGATAAAAGGGGGCCACCGAGAGCTGGCGCCCGCGCTCGGGGCTCGAGCGGTAGAAGACGAACGGGAAGAGCGTGAAGCGGCTCGCCCACGCGCGCGCCCGAGCCGTCTCGCTCTCCGCGGGCGGCGCCGCGGCGCGGGCGCCCGTACGGTAGGTGAAGAGGAGCAGGCGCAAGCTCTGGTAGTCGTCCTGCCAGCGCGTCGAGACGAGCGGGTAGAGGATGTCGGAGCGGTCGTCGTGCGCGGCGCCGCGCCGCTGGTGCAGGCGGAGCAGGGGGCGGATCAGGAGGTCGCGGGTCTCGGCCGTGCGCCGGAACTCGATCAGGGGGCCGAAGGCCGTCACGCGCACGTCGCCCGTGGCCTCGTCGCGCGCGTAGCGGAGAAGCGGCCACAGCTTCACGTCGAGCGCCGCCGCGCGGGCCGGGAGGGCGAGCGCCAGCGCGACCGTCGCGCACCGGGCGCGGCGCCGTCTACTGGGCGAACTCAAGCGACTTGAGATCGCGCGCCCGGATCTGGTACGCGCCGGCCGGCGTCCGCCCGTAGAAGGTGGTCGAGCTGCGCAGGGTGAGCGCCACGGGCTCGCCCTCGCGCAGCGTTACCTCGGCCCGCACGCGCTCGTGGTCGTTCTCCGCCGCCTGGAAGGTGATGCGGGTGATGTTGTCGAAGGGGACGCGCAGGCGGCCACGCCCGAGATCGCCCTCGAGGCTCGCGCCGCCCCCGCTGGTGACGCGCGTCACGGCCATCCGGGTGCCGTCGACGTCGGTGAAGGTGGCGCTGAAGTCGCGCGCGGGCTGCCCCTCCTCGCGCCCGCCGCCGAATCCACCCATCCCCATGAGCCCCGGGCTCGCGAGCGCGATGGCGAGCAGGCACGCGACGACGAGGTGGGTCGAGTGTCGCATGTACCCTCCCAGCAGTTCGGCCGAGGGCGCACGCGGCGCCCGTGCCCTCTTAGCGGCTCGGCCTGGGCGCTTCAACCTAGGAGGCTGTCCGAGCAAACCATGGTGGCTGGGGCGGACGATCCGGGAGCGCGCGGCCGGCTCTCAAGGCCGGAGCGCGATCTACTGCTGGGGAAACGTCGCCTCGCCGCACTCCGCGGTTCCCACAATCGGTGGCCCGATCATGATGGTCGCGTCCAGCGCGCCGCTGGTGCTGAGGCCGCCGGCGGTGGACCCGAGGCGGCCGGCGAGCTCCACGTGGAACGCGCCCGGATCAGTGCCGAGCCTGCGCAGTCTCACCCGCGTGAGCCCGTCCAATGCACGCTCCGCTGCCCGAGCATGGTACGTCCAAGTCCGTCCCGACCCGCTGCACCGCCAGCCTGCGCCGCCGGGCACCGTCGCGTCGAACGCGGCATCCCGCCCGGAGGAGGCGAGCAACAACCGAACGCCCCCGCTCGCGGGATCGATGGCCGGTGTTCTCGCTCCGCTCAGCTGGCCGCTGAAGACGAAGCGCCGTCCCATCCGCAGCCGTGGCTGCTGCAGTGCACTTCCGGGGATGTCCCTGCACGGGTCGCTGGCTGTGAGGCGGTAGTTGTGCCCCTCACCGTTCAGGAAGCCGAAGCCGGCGATGTCGCCGGTCCCCGCGATCGCCTGTCCCTGCTCGAGGACCCAGCCGGAGTCGGGCGGGATGAGGTCGTTCAGATCGCGCAGGCCGTGTCGTTCGTCCCACAGGAAGGCGTGCGTATCGCCGCCGCCAGGGACCGAGGACGTCCCGACCACCTGTCCCGCGCCGTTGATCTGGGAGGGCCAGCTGGCGCCGCGTCCGCCGCCCAGTATGCCGAGGTCGCGGATGGCGCCATCGCGCCAGAGTACTGCGTGGTAGTCGCTGTAGAGTACGGCATCGGCCTGGCCCACGACGTCCCCCGACGCGTTCATGTCATAGGCGAAACTTTCAGAACCCGTCGGGAGGACGCCGAGATCGGTGAGTGTTCCAGCGTCGTAGAGAAAGGCGTGGTACCCGGGAAAGGTTCCAGAGTTGGAGTGCCCGGCCACGCGGCCGCGCGCATCGATGCCGGCGGCGTAGTTCACCGTGCCGCCGTCGAACTTCGGTATGTCGATCGTCGTCCCGTCGTGACCGCGCAGGTAGGCGAAGAATCGCCCATCGTATCGTGTCCCCGCGATGTCGCCGGCGTTGTTGATGCGCGGCCGTTTGCCGATGCCGATCGCCCCCAGGTCATGCATGCCGGCGGCGTCGTAGAGGAAGGCGTGCGTGGCCGAGTCTCCGGCATTCGAGTAGCCCACGATCTCGCCCGCGTCGTTGATGTCGGTCGCGTCGGCGACGTCACCACCGGGGAGCGTGCCCAGATCCACCGACCGGCCACCGCGTACGAGCGTCGCGTGCCATCCCCAGGGATCGGGCACGAAGATCTGCCCGACGAGGTCGCCGGCGCTGTTCATCGCCTCGGCGACGGAGAACAGCCCGTCCTGGCGCTCGACGGTATAGAGGGCCGCCGGAGCGGGCTGGGGCCAGAGGAGCACGGCTACGACGAGCACGTCAGCACGGCCAAGACCCGTCTTGAGCATAGAGGGGTGGGCAGAGCAGGAGTCGTGCCACGCCCCTCCCCACGATCTACGTGCTCGATCTACCGGCAGCTGGCGTCAGATTCATGGCAGGCAGGACCAGCCGTGCGAACGATGGAACGTTCGCCGGTCGGACCTGTGACCGGGTGTTCACAGCGTTGGGGGGGTGGATTCGGGAACGTCGGTGCGGCGCTGGATTGCACCGGCCGGATCTTCGCCGCCCGCGCGACGCATCAGGAGGTCGTCGCCCACCTCGACTGTTGCGCCGCGCGCTCCTCGCTCTTCGCCTTTGCGTGCGAACCTCGCACGATGACGTTCACGCTTGAGCGGACCTCCCCCGGCTCGTTCGCCTCGCTCACCGTGGTGGTCCGGACAGCCTGCCGAGCGCAGGCCTTGACGCTCGCCCGCAATCGCCCATTAATGGCGGCGATGCCCCGCGTGCTCGGGATCGTGATGGCGGGAGGGCGGGGTGACCGCCTGCAGCCGCTCACCCGCGCGCGGAGCAAGGCCGCGGTGCCCTTCGGCGCGCGCCACCGCATCATCGACTACGTGCTCAGCAACTTCGTCAACTCGGGCATCTACGCGCTCTACGTGCTCGTGCAGTACAAGTCGCAGTCGCTGATCGAGCACGTGAGCGCCACCTGGCGCATCGGCGGCCGCCTGCCCGAGACGTTCGTCACCGTGGTGCCGCCGCAGATGCGCGGCGGCGAGACCTGGTACCGGGGTACGGCCGATGCCGTGTTCCAGAACCTGAACCTGATCCGCGACTTCGGCCCCGAGCTGGTCGCGGTCTTCGGCGCCGACCACATCTACCGCATGGACCTCCGGCACATGATCCAGTTCCACCTGGCGAGCCGCGCCGACCTCTCGGTGGCCGCGCGCCCGGTGCCGCTCGCCGAGGCGTCGGCCTTCGGCATCGTGACCGCCGCGGCGGACGGCCGTATCACCGCCTTCGCCGAGAAGCCGCGCGCCGCGGAGCCCACGCCGGGCGACCCGACCGCGGCGCTCGGCTCGATGGGGAACTACGTGTTCGCGACCGAGGTCCTGGTCGACGTGCTGCGCGAGGATGCGGCGCACCAGAGCGACCACGACTTCGGACGCACCATCGTCCCCGAGCTGGTGCGGCGCCACCGCGTCTTCGCCTACAACTTCCGCGACCATCCCGTCCCCGGCGTCCGGCCGCACGAGGAGCCCGCCTACTGGCGCGACGTGGGGACGATCCGCTCGTACTACGAGGCGCAGATGGACCAGCTCGGCGCCGCGCCCGCCTTCGACCTCGACAACGCGCGCTGGCCGATCTTCGCGCGCTCCGCGGAGGGCCCGCCGGTCCGCATCCTCTCCGGCGAGATCGAGGACAGCGTGTTCGGCGAGGGCACCACGGTGGAGGACGCGCGAGTCGTCCGCTCGATCCTCGGGCGCAACGTGCGGGTCGCGCCCGGCGCGATCGTCGCCGGGTCGATCGTCATGGACCACACCGAGATCGGCCCCGGGGCGCGCGTCATGCGCGCCATCGTGGACCGCTACAACACGGTGCCCGAGGGCGCGCACCTCGAGCCGGGCAGCGAGGACGGCGCCGGTCTCGAGCTGCACCGCGATCCCACGGGCATCGTCGTCGTGCCGCGCGGCGAGCCCGCCGGCCCGCTGCCGCCGGCCGTCTAGTGTTCCTCGCCCTGCACGGTCACTTCTACCAGCCGCCCCGCGAGCATCCCTGGCGCGGCGTGGTCGAGCCGGAGCCCTCGGCGGCGCCCTATCAGGACTGGAATGCGCGCATCACGGCCGAGTGCTACGCGCCCAACACGGCGGCGCGCCTGCCAGGCGCCGAGGTCAACACCTACGAGTGGACGAGCTTCGACTTCGGCCCGACGCTGCTCGCCTGGCTCGTTCCGCACGCGCCCGAGGTGCTGGCCGCGCTCCGGCGCGCCGACCGGGCGAGCCGGGTGCGCACGGGCCACGGCAACGCCTGGGCGCAGGCGTACGGGCACGCCATCCTGCCCCTCTCGACGGCGCGCGACGTACGCACCCAGGTGCTCTGGGGCCGGGCCGACTTCGCCCACCGCTTCGGCCGCTCGCCCGAGGGCATGTGGCTCCCCGAGATGGCGGTCGATCGGCCGAGCCTCGCCGCGCTCGCCGAGGCGGGCATCGGCATGACCCTGCTCGCGCCGCACCAGGCGCGCCGCGTGCGGCCGCTCGGCGCCGGCGACGAGGCGTGGCAGGCAGTCACGGCCGAGACGCTCGACACGCGGCGGGTCTACCGCTGCCTCCTGCCGTCTGGCGCCGTCGACGTGGTCTTCCGGCACGAGGCCCTGTCGCGCGAGATCGCCTTCGGGGCGCTCCTCGCCGAGGGCGCGCCGCTCGCGGCGCGTCTCCGCTCCGCCCTCGAGGACGCCGGTCCGGCGGGCATCGTTGCGCCGGCGCTCGACGGCGAGACCTACGGCCACCACCATCGCGCGGGCGCGCTGGCGCTCGCCGCCGCCGTAGTCGCGCTGCGCGACGACCCGGCGGTCGCGCTCGCGGGGCCGGCGGCGTTCCGCGCCCGCCATCCGGCCGCCCACGAGGTCGAGATCGCCGAGCGCACCTCGTGGAGCTGCGCGCACGGCGTGGAGCGCTGGCGAGCGGACTGCGGCTGCCGCGTGGGCGGAGAGGCGGGCTGGTCGCAGGCCTGGCGGGCGCCGCTGCGCGAGGCGATCGACTGGCTGCGCGACCAGCTCGCGGTCGTGTACGAGACGCACGCGGGCGAGTGCCTGCGCGACCCGTGGGGCGCGCGCGACCGCTGGGTCGAGTGCCTGCTCGCGCCGGAGCGCAGCGCCGGCTGGCTCGAGGCGGAGGCGTCGGCGGCGCTCACGGCCGCAGCCGGCGCGCGCGTGCGCGACCTGCTCGCGCTCGCGCGCCACGCGCTCCTCATGCAGACGAGCTGCGGATGGTTCTTCGACGAGCTGACCGGCCTCGAGCCCCTCCTCGTGCTGCGCCACGCGGCGCGTGCGATCGAGCTGGCGCGCGGGGTCGGCGCGCACCTCGAGGACGGCTTCGTGACGCGCCTCGCGTCGGCGCGCGGCAACACCGGCGAGACGGGCGCCGCGCTCTACCGCCGTCTGGCGCGCGGCGGGGAGGACGCATGACGGAGCGTGCCGCCCGCACGCCCTTCCACTTCTTCGGCTGCTGGGAACTGCCCGAGATGCTCGGCCGGCGCGCCTACGACGAGCGCGAGCTGCTCGAGCACCTGGAGGACGTGCCGCTCGACAGCATCTACTTCCACACCCACAGCTGCTTCCTCCACGAGGGGAGCGTCCCGGGCGGCTACCCGAACGACTTCGCCACCTGGGCGGCCATCCAGGTGCGCGATCGCGTGCTCGGCGAGAAGCTCGGCATCGTCGACCCCCAGGATTTCTCGGACCTGGAGACCCTGCGCGCCGAGGTGGTGAGCCTGATCGACGACCACCTGGCCGAGACCCGCTCGGTGCCGCGCGTGATGTTCGGCCAGCCGTTCTATTTCATGCAGTCGCGCGTGCTGGAGATTCAGACCGGCGTGAAGGTCCGCACCCTGGCCGAGTTCCGCGACGCCCTGGCACAGGTGGACACGGCGGTCGTCTACCTCCACGTGGTCGAGGCGCGCGGGCGAAAGGGCCGGCGGCGGAACGACTTCGCCGCCTGGATCGACGAGCAGCTCGGGCTGCCGGAGCTGGCCGCCGCGGTGGCGCGCCTGAACCCGTTCCCTTTCGGCCTCGAGGAGGTCCGCCGGCGCCTGATCGCGCTCGCGGACGCGGCGCTCGCGAGGACGCCATGACGCCGCACACCCTCGAGGACTACCGCGCGGTCGCCCCGGCCGGGACGGTCGACTTCCTCCGCCGCCTCTCCGAACGCGTGCGGAACCGCCGCCTGCTGAACGTCAGCGCGAGCCGCGAGGTGGGCGGGGTGGCCGAGACCCTGCGCGGGCTGGTCCCCCTCCTCGAGGAGGTGGGTGTCGAGTCGGCATGGGAGAGCGTCGACCCCGAGGGTGTCGCGGCCGGGATGGGAGCGCGCCTCCACCACGCGCTCCAGGGCGGCGAGGAGCGGGTGCCGGACGAGCTCTTCGAGCAGTTCCGCGCCTTCACGCGCGCCCGGGCCGCGGCCCTCGACGCCGCCGCCGACGTGGTCGTGACCCACGACGCGCTCGCCGCCGGGCTCGTCGAGGCGCGCCCGCAGGAGGGCGCCTGGGTGTGGCGCTGCCACCTCGACGTCTCGCGCCCGCAGCGCCGGGCGTGGACCTTCCTCCGCCAGTACGTGGTCAAGTACGACGCGGCCGTGTTCTCGCTCCCCGCCTTCGCGCAGCGCCTCCCCATCCCGCAGTTCATGATCTACCCGGCCATCGACCCGCTCTCGGACAAGAGCCGCGAGCTGGCCCCCGTCGAGGTCGCCGCCATCTGCGACCGCCTGCGCGTGCCGCGCGACAAACCGATCCTCCTCCAGGTGGGGCGCTTCGACCGCTTCAAGGACCCGCTCGGGGTGATCGAGGCCTATCGGCTCGTGAAGCGCCAGCACGACTGCCGGCTCGTGCTGGTGGGCGGCGCAGAGAGCGACGACCCCGAGGGCGTCGAGCTGTCGGCCGAGGTGCGCGAGGCGGCGAGCCGCGATCCGGACCTCCAGGTGCTCGAGCTGCCGAGCGAGCCCGTCGAGGTGAATGCGCTCCAGCGCGCCGCCACCATCGTGCTGCAGAAGTCGACGCGCGAGGGCTTCGGCCTCGGCGTAGCCGAGGCGATGTGGAAGTCGAAGCCGGTGATCGGCGGCTTCGCGGGCGGCATCACGGCCCAGGTGGTCTATGGCGTGACCGGCTACACCGTGAACTCGGTCGAGGGCGCGGCCTTCCGCGCCCGCCAGCTCCTGGCCGACCCGGAGCTGTGCGCGCGCCTCGGCGCGGCGGCGCGCGAGCACGTACGGCAGAACTTCCTGCTCACGCGTCACCTGGGCGACATGCTGGCGCTCGTGGCGACGCTCGCGCGCTGAGGGCCCCGGCAGGCTCCTTCAGCGCGCCGCGCGCTTGGACCAGGACCAGCCCTCGATCCCGAGACCCTTCTCCGCCGTGTACCCGGTCGAGGTGCTCTCGACCCTGCCCTCCGCGCCGACGAGGACGAAGGTGGGCGTGCCGCTGACGCCGTAGGCCTGGAAGGTGCGGCGCAGCTCGTCGAGCGCGACGGTGGCGGGGAAGGGGCTCGTGAACTTCTCGAAGAAGGGATCGAGCTGCTCGGCGGGCTCGTCGCTGATCGCGATCACCTGCACGCCGCGCTCCTGCTCGAAGGCGAGGACCTCGGGGAGGGACGCCTTGCAGGGCGCGCACCAGGTGGCCCAGAAGAAGAGGAGGTGCCCCCTTCCGTCGGCCAGCCGCTCGGGCACCGTGCCGCGGTACGCCACCACCCTGAGCGGGGGCGCCGCGCTCCCCAGCTCGGGCGGTCCGGGCAGCTCGGGGAGGCGGACCGGGTAGGGCTTCGGGACGAGGGTCACGCCCAGCTCCCGCTCGCCGCGCCGCACCTGCAGCGGCGCCGGGCGGCCCGCCGGCGAGAGCATCGTCCACTCGCGCACCTGGTGCGGCTCGATGAACGGCTTGCCCGGCGGGCCGAGGATGATGTCTCCCACCTGGAGGCCCGCCGCCTGAGCCGGCGAGTCGGGATAGACCGTGATCACCGACGTGGCGCCCTCGGCCAGCTGGTACCTGGCGCGCGTGTTCGCGCCCGCCGGGCGGAAGTTGATGCCCATCCAGGCGGGCAGCACCTCGCGCGCGAGCTTCGCCTCCTCCTCCCAGGGCGGGAAGGGCTCGGGGGCGGCGGCAGGCGGCGGGGGGGCCGCGCCGGGCGCCGGCGGGAGCCGGAGGTCCTCGCAGGCGCGCAGCGCGTCGTAGGCGACGCGCTCCGCGGGCGTGGCGCGCGTCGCCAGGTAGACCCGCCCCGCGATCTCGGTCAGCACGGAGCGCAGCCGGAGCACGACCGCGAGCCGCACCTCCATGCGGTAGGCCGGAGGCGACGCCTTCGCGCTCTTGTCGCGCAGCGTGCGCAGGCGTCCGTCGGTCGCCGCGTCGACGTGCGTGAAGGGGGCGAGGTCGGCGAGCAGCGCGTGTGCCAGTCCCCGGCGCCCGTCGGGCGTGAGCTGGGCGAGGCTCGCGGCGCCGACGCGCTCGCCCCAGTCCTTGTGCGCAGCGAGGAAGCGGCCCAGGTTGGCCTCGTCGAGGTCGCCGAGCGTCGTCTTCCAGAGCTCCCCGTGCCTGTGCAGCTCCTCGGCCAGGTCGGGGAGGCTCTTCGTCTGCTCGTCGAGCTCGGCGAGCGAGCGCGGGCTGAAGACGCCGAAGGCGTGCGCGATGCGGTCGAGGAGCCGGATCTCGGGCTCCCACGCTGTCTTGTCGCGCCACGCCTCGCGCAGGAGGGCGTCGACCAGCGCTGCGCGCTCCTGGTCGGCGTCGTGCGCCGCGCGCTCGAGCAGGCGCTCCAGGTAGACCTGGGAGGTCCGGATGGGCACGTCGGGCGTGCGGTCGGTGGCCAGGATGTCGAGGTGCGCCTGCGGGAAGGCCGGGCTCGTCTCGAGCGCCTGGAAGAAGTGGAACGAGTGGCCGACGTTGTCCTTGCCGCGGTTCTCGGGGTAGCAGCCGTAGGCTGGGCGGTCGGCCGTGGAGGAGAAGTAGCCGCACACCGCGCCGCTCGGCTCGCCGTCGCGCGTGCGTACCGACATCAGGTTCGCGAACGCGCCGGAGAAGCACTGCGACATGAGGGCCACGACGCGCACGCCCGGATCGAGCCGGCCAACGAGCCGGGCCAGCTCCTTCACCGAGATCGACTCCTTCTCGCCCCAGAGGACGATGCGGTTGTCGGCGGTGTCGTGCTCGTTCTTCGAGCCGTGGTCGGTCACGTAGAGGAGAAGCGTGTCGCGGGGGCGGAGCTGGGTGCGCGCCCTCTTGAACCAGGTCGTGAGCTCCGCCCGGGTCGCCGCCCGGAGCGGCACGCCGGGAATCTCCGAGTTCGCGTAGACGATCTGGGCACCCAGCGCCGCGCCGAGGTGGGTGCCGCGCAGGAGCTGGAAGTCGGTGTCCGGCTCGATCTCGCGGACCGCCATGTCGGCCTCGGGGTTGTCCCCGTCGGCGCTGAAGACCGTGATCCGGTCGGACGGGACGCCGGCGCCGTCGAGGAGCGCGAGCAGGCGGCGGAGGTGGAGGAAGTGGGACTGGTAGTTCTGCGCCTTGGAGCCACCCCCGTTCACCATGACCACGTGGAGGCGTGCGACGGGCGACGCGTCGGGGGCGACGGCGCGGGCCCGACAGGCGGCGAGCAAGACGGCGACGAGGAGCAGCCCGGGCCGGCGGAGCTGCGCGAGTCTCAGCGGATGTCGATCCACCACGGCGGTGTGGCGCCGAGGCGTGCGGTCACCTCCTGGCAGAGCCTGGCGGCGTCGTTGCGAACCTGTTCCGCGTGCTGAGCCAGCTGCTCGCGCTCGGTGGCGAGGTTGCGCTCTTCCTCCGAGCGCAGGTCGATTCCCTGTGGGGCAGCGGTCGGGGTGCCCACGCCGCCGGTGGCGGCGCTCCCCTGGGCGTGCTGGCTGCGCGCCCGGGCCAGGGTCGCCAGGCCGGCGTCGACCTCGCGCAGGCGCCGTTCGGTGGCGCGCAGCTGGCGCTCGAGGGCGCTGCGACGCAGCGACGCACCGGCCGAGAAGGTGTCCGCGTCCGTCGGAGCCGTGGTCCCCTCCGCCGCGTCGTGCGGGTCCGCGGGCGCCCTCTCGGCGGGCGCTGCGACCGGCTCGCCACGCGCGACGGGGGCGGCGTCGGCTCCGTCCGCGGCCATGTTCGAGTAGTGCACGTCGCCGGCGGCGTCCGTCCAGCGATAGATGTCGCCTGACCATCCCGGTGTGGCGAGCGCGAGGAGCGCCAGCGTCCACGGCCCGATCATCCGCATACCCGACCTCCGCCGCCTATTCGGCCGGCTTCCACACTGTGCCCGAGGGCGTGTCCTCGAGCAAGACGCCGCGGGCGCGCAGGTCCTCGCGGATCGCGTCCGCTCTGCGGAAGTCCTTACGCCGGCGCGCCTCGTTGCGCTCGGCGATCGCCGCCGCGATCTCCGCCTCGCCGAGCCCAGTGCGGGCGGTGCGGCCCGCCCGCAGCGCGGCGAGGAAGCGCGCGGGCTCCTCGGCGAGGATGCCGAGCACGGCGGCGACGCGCGCCAGGTCGGCGCGCAGCGCGGCGGCCGTCGTCCGGTCGCCGCCGTCGAGGGCGCGGTTCACCTCGCGCACCCGGTCGTGGACCAGACCGAGCGCCTTGGCTGCGTTGAGGTCGTCGTCCATCGCCGCCGTGAACTCGGCGAGGAAGGGCGAGAGCGTGCCGGTGAGCGCGCCGGCCGGCGCGACCGGCGCCGCGGCCCGGCCCGCCGCCTCGTCGGCGCGCGCGAGCGATTCGTAGAGCCGCTCGAGTACGCGCGCCGCCTCCTCGAGCCGCCCGGGCCCGAAGTCGAGCGGGGCCCGGTAGTGCGTGCCGAAAAAGAGGAGGCGGAGGGCTTCTCCCGGAAACCGATTTGTCGCCTCCGCGATGCCGAGCACGTTGCCGAGCGACTTCGACATCTTGTCGGCGCCGAAGGTGAGCATGCCGTTGTGCACCCAGAGGTCGGCGAGCGGCATCCCGGCCCCGGCCTCCGACTGCGCGATCTCGTTCTCGTGGTGCGGGAAGACCAGGTCCGAGCCGCCGCCGTGGATGTCGAAAGGCTGCCCCAGGTAGTGCGCCGACATGGCCGAGCACTCGAGGTGCCAGCCCGGCCGGCCGGGGCCCCACGGGCTCGGCCAGGTGGGCTCGCCCGGCTTGGCACCCTTCCAGAGCGCGAAGTCGTGCGGGTCCTCCTTGGCGGCGTCGATCTCCTCGCCCGCCTCCATGTCGTCGAGGCGGCGGTGGGAGAGCTTCCCGTACGCGGGGAAGCGGCGCACGCGG